>Ga0307982_1001097_pt1 | contig 21646 bp, 19 predicted proteins | sample OrgLakmetagen989_FD_201847 | JGI IMG/M metagenome (GOLD analysis project Ga0307982, IMG submission 201847) | Saline water microbial communities from Organic Lake, Antarctica - #989 | ecosystem: Environmental > Aquatic > Non-marine Saline and Alkaline > Saline | place: Antarctica: Organic Lake... | reverse complement strand
AGCGAATGATGTCCCGAGTCGTGTCGACCACCGTAAATTTCGCGTAAAAGAAGGCGAGGTTTGCCTCCGAAATGCTGAAAACAGAAAATAAAGACCAGATAAGGAAGGCAAAGCAATTACGCTCAAGAAAGAAATGAATAGGAAGCGTTTGAGGAAAACAAAAATATTTATGAAAAGTAGAAACAGACACCAACGAAAGCGCCTCAAGGAAAATAAAAAACACGCACCCGAATGCGTGGTCATCCAAGAGGCCGCAGTCCACGAGAAGCTCTTGCCAGTCCACCAACCGCCACAAGCCATGGCCGCCGTCCGTCGGCATGCGCTCGCGGAACAACCCTTCCAGCCGGCCTTGCCACCGTCGAAGCACCTGGTCGGCGGGCGCTTGGTACAGGTCGTGCAGGCGCCACTCGTCGCGTAAATCTACGGACAGTGCCGCCGACGAATATACGGACGAAGCCACGGCATCGCCGCCGGACTTCTTCGCGTCGTCGGCTAGATGGGTCCGCATCCCACTGACCAAATCTCGGATGGCCTGCGCCATGGCCCCCTCTGCGCTCGCACCAACGGGCAAATGCTTCGCGCGCGCGAGCCGCAAGACCATCTCCAGCCACTCCGGCCGCGTTAGCAAATCAAACGGCACGAAACTGACCGACGCCTCTACTTCGAAGTTTGCCGCCTGTATTTTTACAAAAGAACAGAGAGATCAAAATGAGGAAGACTCAAGAAAACGGCTGAAAAAGACATATTAAACAATGCACGAGGATCACATATAAACCTCGACTCCCACGCATAAAATCATAACGCTTGATCAACCAGAACAAGCACTCACTTGAAAGATGCCTTCGATGTCCGTCGCTTTGCAGACCCCGTCGATGATCCCCGCTTTGGCCATGACGACTTGGCAAGCCGGCAACGACATGCAAGCACCCGCCGTGGGCAGATGAGCTTTCGCAGACCAAGTAGTGTAGACGAACATGAGCCAATCGTAGTGCTCCAAGAGAGCAGCTTTCGCGGAAACCACCTTGACATCATACATAAAAGGGATGATCAAAAAGGAATGCATCGATTGAACAACAAGAACACAGACGCCCATGTTAACATGCGAGCGAGGACATCTACACATGTTGGTAGACTACACAAAAATGATGTGAGAATGTCGGCAGCAATAAAGCAAATCCATGAGAGCTACTCCGTGGTATCCCTCGTCAGTCTACCTCTGGATGCTCGCTGTCGGCGTTTTTCTTTACGATGTCAAAGAAGCGCTGCTGCTTCGTTTCGCAGTGGGCCCAATCGTTTTTGAAAGCGCGCATCTGATGTCATTTGAAACGTAACACGGCGTAAATTCATACGTGCAAAAACAATCCCAATGCAAATAATGTGGTTAAATTGGCTTTGTGTACTATGCATTTGCAGGTTAAAAAAATCAGGCTTATTAAGTCAATTACAAACACAAGAAGAGTAATGCTTAAGAATCGGTCGTATGTTGTTGTTACCTTAGCACCATGGCCTTCCATGGCTCCATCGAAGAGCCGCTTGCCGTCGGTTAAGCTCAACTTCTCGTAGTCCGAACCGTCAGGCCGCTTGGCCGCCCGCGGCACGAACACCGACTCGAAGTTGAAGTCCCACGCACTGTTACTACTACTCGACGACGACGACGACGTTGCACTACCGCCACCGTCAGCGTTGGCCTGAGACAGCGAGCCTTCCAGAGGCAGTGGCGGCCGCACCACAATTTGAAGCCTCGCGGGTGCAAAACCACCTCGTGCACACCCGCCTCGGACTGCCACTAGCATCAGAGGCACGAACTCGGGCACTACCAAGGAGGTTAAGTCGCTGACCACCACGCTTCTTGAGCCGTTACTGCTGCTGCTGCGACCTCCTTTCGACGAGGAAGAGACAGAAGAAGAGGAACCTTTCTTTGCAGAGTCTGAAGAACCACCTTTACCGCCACTAGCAGCAGCACCGTCCGTCAAAGAATTGCCTGAAGCAGCAGCAGCAGCGGCAATCACGCTGGGTGGTGCAGCAGCCTCTAGCGACGGCCACGGAATCGAGGGAGGCGCGCCCCAGCTGGCCAACGCGCTGCCCTCGACCTCGGGTCCCGCGAACGCCCACGCCGCCACCATGGTCGGCTCTTCCTTGTCCCCCGTGTCTCCGTCGCCCGCGCCGGTGGACTCCCCGGGGAGCTGCCGCTGGTAGACGTCGCACTTGCGGGAAGGCGGGTGCGGCGGCGGGGGCGGCGGGGCAGGAAACGGCTTCGCGGGAGTGCCCTGCGTCACGTAAAAAAAATACGGCAACGTGTCGTGGATGGTCTCGTGAGGGTTGCTACTGCTGCTGCTGCCCAATGTCGCCGACGAGGCTTTCGCTCCTTCCATTGGTGAAGCCATGCCTTTCAGCGCAGGGGATGAATTTAGCTCCCACGACGGAGCAGCAACAGCTGCAGAGGGAATGTGGTAAGGTACTAACCCTACGTCTCGGCCGACGGTGGAGCCAGCAGAATGCGGCCACGACCACATGCGAGCTCCTGTTGAAGACGACGACGGCGATTTGAGCGGTGATTTGCCACTCGCTACGCCTGCTCCACCTTGTCCTGTTGCTGCTGTTGTCCCCGGGGTTGGCGAGAGAGGCGCGAGTGACGTAGTGCGCTGCCGCCGGCCTTTTTGCAGACTGCCACTGTCGATGCTCCCGCCACCAAGACTGCTCATGCTGCTCATGCTTCCAACGCCGTAGAAACTGGTCGGGCTCATTGCTTCTCCCACCGTACCACCTCCATTGTACTCGTCAAAGTCCTCGTCCATGGCATTGCCGCTCTTGGATCGACGGGGGGTTCCTCCAGGGCCTTTCCCTAATGTAATATGACTGGCCCGCCTAAGAGGGGGGTTCAGGACGATCGAGACGGGGGCATTTCGGGGCCCACCATTCTTCCGCCGAGGTTTGAAGGTCACGGCATCAAACATAGCGCTGCTCCCGCCTGGGCTGCGCGTGCGCTGGCTCCTTTGTTCTCCTATCAGAGTACGACGCGCCGCGTGCACAGCTGCCGCTGCAGGCGTTGCGGCAGCCACAATGTCCGGATGCCACGGATCTCTCGCATGGGGATACGCGCGGTTCTGAGGAGAGATCGCCGTGAGCCTGAATTCGCGCTGTGCTGCGGCGAGCACCTTGGTGCGCGTGGTTTCTTCTCCGGGCACCAGCGATGGCGGTTGCAGCGGTGCCGGTTGTAGTGGGTGATTCAACACAGCCTCCTGCGCATCACCACCACTACCACTGCTGTTGCTGACATTGTTGTCGGATAGAGGACTAGCCGGTTCCTTGGTGGTCGCAGTAAACATCGTTTGACTGAGAGAAAGAGGTGGTGGTGGAGGCGGCAGAGGTGGCACCTCAAGGGCGCCAGCACAGGCTTGCGCAAAGACAGAAATCAAGTGCCCGCCCCCTCCCACCATGGGTTTGGGGTGCTGATGCGCGTGTTTTTCGCGCAACTTCTTTCGTTCGGCAATTTCCTGCGCGCGCAACGCCCGCAACTGTTTGGAGACTTCGGCGCGCTGGCGCTTTGCTAGCCGAGCCGCGCGATGCTTGCGGCGCTGCAGTGCCATTTCGGACTCTGATTCACCGGAGGAATCCGAGCCCTCTGCACCGCTGCCTCCTTCTCTTTCTTCCTCATCACTTCTCAAAAAGTCTTCGCCCCACAAACTGCCGCTTTCTACGGTGCTGCTGCTAGCCATCGAAGCACGGTTTCGATTTTCCATGAATACGGAGTCTTCCCCAGTATTATTCCCATTATTCCCAGCGTGCACGCTCATCGCAGCCCCCATTTCGATTTCATCCGATTGGCGTTTCTTCTCGGCTTCAACTTGGTTCAAGATCGGAGCCAGCGGTTCGTTGGTCATCACCCCAAAAAGGGGGGGCGCCCCGGGCGGTGGTCCCGCGCAAGCACTGCCAAACATCCACCCTGTTACGGATCGCATGTGGCTGCGGTCGGGGGCATTGTGGCCCACCGGGACGGCCGACGCAATTTTAAACGCTTTTGGTGCCGCAGCGCCTGCGGTGGAGCCAACCGTCAGGCTGTCGTCGTTGTCGTCGTCTCCGTCGCTTCCACTGCCCGCACCGCCGTCTTGACCTTTGCCCTTGGTCTTCTTGTACCTGCTGCTGCGCTTCCGAAAAGGCCCACCGTCTTGCAGGACTAAGGCATCGAGGGTGTTTTCGAGTTCGGTTGGAGGCGCCACTCGGAATTTGTCTTTGCCTGAGGTAATGCGAAGTGGCGAAGACGCGTCTTGTGGGGTTGACAGATCGGGGTTGTCCTGAAACATGAGGAAGGGAAAAATACGCACATGATTGCACGGGTTGAAATCAAATAGATCATAGTCGCACAAAGTATGAAAAGCGTGGTTACGCATTTCACGATACACGCATTTGGAAAGAAATTTAAGATGGATTACACTATATGCTAATTTGATTCCTACCTGAGCACTCGACGCTAGCGTAATCTCGCGGCTGTTTTCAATGTCTCGCACGCCCGGTGGAGCTATCCCAAGGGACATTACTTTGCGGTAAATCACGGTGCGTGCTTTTGGGGAGCGACTGACGTTGGCCAGGACCTATTCCCATGTTATAGCAAGGAACACAAAATCACACAAGTGAATAAGAATTGGGCTGAAAAATAAATTTTATCGAAGCATAAAGCGCGCGGCTTTCGAAGGAGAGTGACAAGTAATTGAACTACAAAGTCCTAACCGCATAGCTCAGCTGTTGGGCAAGCGTGGTGCCCGGCACTTCCCCTACGCGCTGCACGCCTTGGTTAAACACCGGCCGCGTTAACCGCAACAGCGTCTCCAGGCACACTTCGGTGATTTTCACACGGGGCGCGTCACTGCCCGCAGAACAATTCAACAAGAAATGCAGCGACCGCGCGCGCTTCCAACCCAGTCCTCCAAAGGCCGCTTCGCGGGCCCCGTCGGGACTGAAGACACGCCCCACGCTGCTCATTTTGCTGGCCTTCTTCGGTTTGGGCCTCTTGATGGTGAGTGCTACATTCTTCCCGCCACTTCCGTTGCTGGCCTGTTGTTTCGCTGCTACTTTGGCGGCTACTTCGGCATGTTTGGCCGTGATGGCTGCCGCCGCGGCGGCTGCTGCAATGAGCTGATTGGCTAATCCGTCGTTTTCATCGGCTTCCAAGATGCACTTCTGCGCTAGCGTCACGCCGCCCTAATTTGATGCAGTGTAAAGTTAACCATTGACGGCGTTCAGGCATTCACGTGAAGAAGAAGAATTTTTTTTTGATAACATCAGAAAAATTATGTGAAAATTGCTGTCATCTGGCATTTCAACTGTACCCTCGTTTCTTTTTCTATTTATGCGCGCTAGATATTGCACTTTAAATGAAACATGATTGTATAGAGTGATACCTTGAGCGCAATGTATTGGCCTCGTTCGTCGTCGCGTCCAGACATGTCGGTCAGCGCGCTCAAGCACAGCCGCAGCAAATGGTCTCGCTCGTCGCCGTCGTCGTCGCCATCCCCACCGCTGCCGTTGAACCCAAAGGCAAACTTCTGCGTGGTGTGCAGCGCCGCTTCCAGGGCCACTTCTGCATTGGCCGTGCTAGCCACTGTCTCGTCGTCGTTGCCATCCAGGCTAGCCTCGACAGCACCGCCGCCACCGCCACCGCCATTGTCTTCGGGTTTAGGAGCGGACGAGCCCGCGACAATGTCTGCCACAGAAAAGTTGGCCGGCTTGTGCCGTATTTCGTAGCTTAAAATGTCGAGATAGACCTGCTCGGCCGCGTAGCGGTGCGGCGGTCGAGGGCCTTTGGCTGGGTCGAAAGTAGACGCGCGCTGGAGCCGAGCCAAAGGGCTCAGGAGCAGAGAAGGGGGCGGAGGCGCATATATCGATGATGAGGGTGACGCGGCGCCTCCTCTTGGTGAGGCTAGCGGTTCCAAGAGCTTCCGGCCAGGGCTAGCGGGGGGCATCGGCGGACGCGCGTTGTTGTTGTTGTTGTTGTTGTTACTCAAGGAAGTTGCGCTCATGGACTGCGTCATTCCCGAGAAGAAAGGGCCTCCGCCTCTCACGTTACTGCTGCCCGTAGCTGCAAAAGGGTTGTGAATACGGTGCGGGTCGCTGGTGCCGTGGCCGGGGTCTTTCAGCCCACTCAGCTCGTGATCCAAGTCGTCGGCGAGCAAGAGCCACAGGAGATGAGCTGCGTGGCGACGGAGCCGCCGACAGGCCGTAGGTCGCAGGGCGAGGCGCCGCAAAACTCCTTCTAGACCTCCGTGGACCTGTTTGAATTTGAATGATGCGAAGTATGTGCAAGCAAAAAGAAGTGCAAGAAATGCATGCACGATTACTAGTGTGCGTGTAAGAAAAGTCGAGGATGGCAAGAGTGGAGCGCATAGAGAGGAAAGCAACAATCGACGTAGTTTCCTAAAAAAAAGAGAAGCTATAGAATTGCTTTATCATCTTCTTTTTTTAACCGCAGGATCTTTCGGCAAGCTTTCTTCAACATTATCGAACGAAAAACCAGCGCCCGTGCCCGCTTCACTGCTCTGCGTGCGGTTGGTGCTGCTGTTGGCCGCCGCTCGTGCTTGGTGCTTGGCGTTTAACTTCGCTTCCCCCTGTGCCTTGAGGGTGGCCAAATCCGTATTCAAACTACGCTTCGCCACGTCGGCATCTCTGCCTTGCCGCAGGGAAGCCAGAGAGGGCGCATGGAAGTACGCAAACACTAACAACAGCGACAAGACGTTCCCCACGAGCCGTTGTTTTGAAAGGGAGCTCTCTTCTTGGTCGATTCCATCGAATAAACCTTCGCCCAATGGAGCCTCCGAGAGGGTCTCCTCGTCCATCATCATAAACCCCGACTCGTCCTCGTCATCTTCGCTGTCGCTTCCTTCTGAACCAGACCCGCTCCCGCTGCTGCTGCCACTGAACCTCGAGCTCCGGCTGCTACCGCTGCTCGAGGAAGAGGTGTCGTCATCGTCGTCGTCGTCGTCTTCGCTATCGTCTTCATCGATTGAGGTCTTCTTGGCCACTTCCACGTAATCGTCGTATTGCCCGTCGTGCATGCCCTGAGACAGCATTCAGAAGATAGAGCGTAACAGTAGCCAAGACATTGAGACGCAAACGAGCATACCGTGAATATGAGGGCGAAACCAGCATAAAGAGAAAGACGAACAAAACAGCACAGCACAAAGTTTGCGGACAACAAGCAGCGTACGACAAGCAGCGTACAACAAGCAGCGTAGAAAAAGCAGCGTAGAGCAGGACAAAGCAAACACGAAAAAAAACATCGCGTCGAAGAACAGCCATCCACCGCCCACTGACTTCTTTGTCCCCAAACGCAATGTCGCCATAGGTGAGAAGGGTGTCCACGAGCGCAGGTCGCACAAACGCGGCGTCGGCTTCGCGCAATCTTGGGTCCATCATGAGGGCATGCAAGGCCGCGAGGGCCCAGCACCTGACGTGAGAACATTCATATGCCAGTCCAAACGCGAACGAACAAGCAAAAGTGTGCCATCAAGCAAGCAGCAGGCTCAAGACTAGACGATTCAAAGAGGCCTTGAATAGAATGAAACAGGAAGCAATCGAGGTAGCGATTTAGCTAGCTAGCCTTCTAGGTAGTACTGATAGTCCTGCACAGATAAAGTAGTCAAATTAGGGCCGTATTTAGCACAGCAATACACTAGTACCTCAAATCATCGTCCGGCGAGCTCCGCACGCAGTCCAAGAGCCTCGGCACTACCGGGGGCATCGCGTGAGCGGCCTCGGCGTCCGAGAGCTCCTGGCCACTGCCCCCTGACTCTTGAGCGGCCGCAGCGGCCAATTTCTGCGCTTCTTGGTGAGCTGCCACGTCACGAGCGCGCGCACGGGCGGCGCGGGCTTCTAAGAGGAGGGTAGCTAAGCCTTCTCGAGTAGCACCGTTGCTACGAATGTACGCGAAAAAGACAGGGGAACAGTTGAGGGGCCAAAGAATGTGCGCGCCAAAGGACATCGATAAAGAGTACGCCAAGATCAAGACATAAGAAGTCTCCACTCTTCCTTTCCTGTTTTACGTATTCAATACACAAGCGTTTCACCAACTTCTTCTTTCTCTCCTTCCAAATTCAAACCCTCTCTTTATACCGGCACAGCGTCCACATGCTGGCACACCCTTGCGAGGCCACCGTGCGGTTGTCGGACCAAAGCGCTTGCCCCACGCTGATCAACCGCTTGTTCTTGAGCTGGTCTTTCGACTTCACCGGGCTGGCTCCGCCGCCTGCTGTGCCTGCCGTGCCTGCTGTGCCTGCTGTGCCTGCGCTCACGGCACGACTCCCTAATGACGCAGTGCCCGAGCGCACCGAGCTCTCGTCGTCGTTGTCGTGATCTTGTCGTTGATCGTCGCCGCTCTTGGCCTTGTTGCCTTCTACGCTGAACAAATGCATCCCCGCCGAGGAGACGGCTTTCATGGCTGCTGACCGACGTGCCGCTTCCCTTTCGGATTTTTTCAAAGCTACAAGGGCGGAGGCAGCGGCGCCAGTAGCCGCCCACACCTCGAGCATCGCTAGGCTCGGGCCTCGGGACCCCCCAAAGGGGGAATGGCTGTTGTCGTTTTTGCGCATCGCGCTCATGGACGCCCGCTTCCACTTGGATGATTTCGGGGTGGTGGCAACTTTCGGAGCGTCTTCTTGGACCGACCCCATGTCGCTGCTGCTGCTGCTGCTGCTGCTTGAGTACTGCCCCGGTGGAGCCCCTAGTGCGCTAGGTGCACTAGCGCCTCCAGAGTCACTCGTGAGCGCCTCTTTGGCCGCGACTAGCCGCCGCGTGCTTTCTTCCACCTGATATTATATTCGTGGTTCAAGTAGTTGGTGCAAAAGATGAATCAAAACACAGACGAATCGAGGACAGTTTCCTTAAGCATGCGCTGCTTTACACGCACCACTCATACAAACGGACTCCAACGAAGGAAATAGAAGCATAGAGCTCGAGAGTGTTACATACGGGTATTTGTGAAAGTTTGCATGCATATCTTTGGTACCTTCTTTCGAGCCTCGTCGTGCAATTCGGTGCCTTCGCGGTGATAGACGCCCAGCACGGCTCGGAGCGCGCCCAACCTCTCCACTGCAAGCTTGTCGTTCACCAAAGAGGCCACAGCGGCGCGGCCCGCCTATCAAACATGACATGTGAGGAGGATGATGAGAAGAAGAAAAAGAATGGAAGGGATAGGAGAAAAGTCAATTTTCAGAAATGTTCGAAAACGAAAAAAAAAGAAAAGAAACGAAACTACAAAATTCGCTTCTATTATTACCTGCCAAGTGGCCAGGGCTTTCGCGGCTCGGTGCGCTTTCACGTCCGCGGCTTGTGCGTCTTCGTCGGCCTGATTGGCCAACATGACCAAACCCTCCGCACCGGGCAAGCCCGCTCCGATCGCTTCGTCTGCTACGTGACGCGCCGACACCGCTGCCAGCTGCAACTCCTCGGCCAATTCCGCCGTTTCCTCGGCCAAATCTTCCGGGGTCAAATGCACCGTGTTTTTACTGTTGCCACCGCTACCGCTGCCAGCGCCGCCACTGCTGGCCACCGCGCCGCCGCCACCGCCGTCTCCGCTTTTGTTCTTGTTCGCGACGGGCGTGAGGACGGATATCGTCGTCACCGCCACCTCTCGCACGCGCCCACTTCTGCCCGGTAAGTTGACCTTGAGCTCCGCGAGCTGCAGCAAGCGGTCCAGGCCTTCGACGCCTAGAGCGGCCGCTGCGTCCGCAGGTGACGCCGTTGCTGCGAGCCCCAGGCAACCGACGGCACAGCGCACTTCGCACTCCGGCCAAATTCCGCCTCCGTAGCCGTAACTTGAAGCCGCTGCACCAGCACCACCAGTACTAGCCTTCCCACCGCTTGCAGCAGCAGGAGCAGCACCACCAGAAGAAGGTGTCCACTCAAAGAACTGCACGAGCAAGGGCATCAGCAGCGCTTCTTCAGGGACTACATTCGGGTCGTCTTCCTGGGGCCAAAGGTCCTTGCGCAAGTTGGAAGGAGGCCTCAGCTGCTGCGGCCCTCCGCGCACTGCTCGCTCCAGCCAGGTCGAAAAATGCACCTGTGGTTTTGTAGGATAAAGGTGAGGCACACGCAGCATTGGTCAAAACGATGAATTCGAGGGAGGGTAAAAGTAATATAATGAAGACGAAGATTAAGAGGAAGAGAGAGAATCTTGTAGGTTTTTTTTTTTTTCCTTTTGAGTCACTCCTCGGCCATTTTTTTTTCACCTCATGCAGGGTACTCGGGTCAATTTTCACGGATTCATAGGCATGCCGGTGGGCTTCTGGCGCGTGCGCGGACCCAGGCAGTGCTTCGGGTCGCGCCTTCTCCACTGGCGCATGCGTGCGGTGGCCTAATTTAGGCAAAACGGAACAGCAGCAACGAGGAGAAGAACCAGAACGAAGAATAAAAGCTACTAGTATGTTCATTATAACACAGTTTTTTTAATTATGGATCGAAGAAAAGGCTGCGCAAGCAGACAGGCAGGTCAATCGCTAGAATAGCCACTTACGATGATGATGGTGATCGTGGTGGTGATGGTGATGGTGATGATGCTTGCTGTCGTGGCCGCCTGTGCGGCGCGCGTTCCGGCGGGCGGCCATCTCACCTAAGCTCGGTTTGTTGTGCAGGAGGGCATACAAAAGCCCATGCAGGGCCACAAACGCGTGATCTAGTGCATCGGCCGCGCCACGCCCGTCAGGGCCTCGCAAGGCTTCCACGAACTCCTCACTACCGCCACTGCTGCTGCTGCTGCTGCTGATGCGGGCGGCGAGGCTGCTGCCGTCGCCTGCTCGACGTTTCGGAGGAGGTGACGCTAGGACTTCTGACGCACGCCGCGGCCCGCTGCGCCCCTTTCTAGGCACATTGTTCCCACTGCTACTACTGGCATTGCTGGTAGCAGCAGCCGCAGCGGAATCGTTTCCTTCTTCGTTGTTCACATCAGGAGCGTTCCCAGCGCGGCGTTGTGCTTGCCTGACTAGAATGAACCGCAAAAGAGGGGCGAGGCAAGCCGCGCAGTCCACACGAGCAGCTTGAGCGCGATCGTTCGGGTGCGCAACACAAGCAGCCAGCAGGGTCGCTCCACAGAGGCCCAAGCCTGCATCCCGCGACCACAGCAGCTTGGCTAAGCCCGGCAAGAGACCAAAGTCACTGCTCACGGAATGCCTCAGCCAGGGCTCACGGGCTAACAGGAAACACGCGAGCCGCGCCGCTAGACCTCGGAGCGCTCGGCCGGCTGCTCCGACGGCACCCCCGCCAGGACCAGGTGACGTCACCGCGGGTGAAGCGCCTGCTGCTGCTGCCCTGCCTTGGTCGGAGCTTTTCGCCGACCCTGGGCTCAACGGAGATGCAGGCTCCAGCTCGTCGTGTGGGGAGGGGAGCGCGCCGCCGTGGACCACCACATGTAAAGCGGCAGCCAGCACGGCAGCGCCGTGCCGTTTCCGAGAAGGGCAAGCACCACCGCCGCTAGCACTGCTGGCTCCAGCAGCGCCCCTGCTTTTGCCGTCAAAGCTGTTGCTGCTGCTGCCCGTGTCCCCCCGGAAGCTCCCACTGCCGCTGCCGCGGTCCGTTGAACCGTTGTAACTGCCGCTGGTGCTGCTGCTGTCGGTGCCTTGAAACTGGCACCACACTGCGCCGAAGAGGGCAAAGGTGCACGCGTCCAAGGCTTGCAGAGGGACCTCATCCCAGGCGCCATGTGCGGCTCGATCTACATGGAAGGTTAAACCCGGGGGGTCTGCACGCGCTGACGACGACGACGACGAGGCAGCAGCAGCCGCCGCCGCCGCTGCAGGTGGTGTTGGAGGCGGTGGCGAGGCAGCTGCACTTGCTCCTGTTGGCGTAGAAGGAGACGCAGCTGCTGTAGCTGCCGTTGCTGCTGCTGCACCACCGCCGCTGCCACTCCCCTCGGCCTGAACTTTTCGCCGGTGCTGTTCTGCCTGAGCGATCGCCCACGCAGCGTGGTGCACCCCGTGGTCCGACTTGAGCTGCCGCGCGCGCAGAGCCCCAACGCAGCGCATGAGGGCACTCACTAGGCTCCCTGTGGCCAGGGCTTCGCCTGGGTGGGCAATCAGCGGGTCGACGCCAAGGCCCAGCATCGTTGGCTCTAGTCTTGCTGCCATGATCTGGCGCGTCACTGCTTTGGCCACGTCCTGACCACCACCGCCACTGCTGCTCCCGGCCCGGAAAGTGTCTCGCGCCGACCGCGGCGCGAAGAGCGACGCTGCAAAGACATCGTATTCGGGCGGCCAACCCCCAGGGGAGGTACCCGGTTTGGTGGCCTCTCCTCGGCAGCGCTCGGCGGCGTACTCCGACGACTGTTTGCAGAGATGCCAATGCAAATGCGCGCCGCAGGCTACCGTCAAGCACTCACACCACGCTGCCTCGCTGCGCAGCGCCATCACTTCTGCGTCTTCGCTGATGGGCGTTGAGGCTGCAGCGGCAGCCGCTGCCAGCCCTGCGGCATAGGCGTCGGCTGCGGCTGCAGGGTCAAGATCCGTCGCAGGATCTTCGCGCACTGCAGCGGTCATTTTCGCCCGAGCCGCAGTAGCCTTGGCTACAGCTGCCGTCACTGCTGGCGTGTCGCGGGCACGAAACACAACGAGGTCCACGACGGCGCGGTCGAGGAGGTACCGGCGCCGCAGCCGCAAGAGGCCGTCTAAGTTCGAGGGCACTCCCACCAAGTTGCAGAGCCGAATCCCCGCGGCCAGCGCGACTCCAGGCGCTGGGTGGTTGTCGTTGTCGCTACCACTACCATCCAAGGAGGAAATTGAGGCTGCCGTGCTAGCATTGACGCTACTGCTAGCAGTAACGTTTCCATTTGCCGCATCTTCTGCAGATTTCAAGGCTGCTCGCTTGGCAACTCCAGCCACCACGTGTGCGGCAGCTTGCGCGGCGCTGCACAGAGCGTCGTCGCGTCGGCTGCTGCTCTCGGCCGCCCAGGCTTTCTTAGCGCCGTGCCACGAGAGCTCATCCCGCACGAGGCGCAGTTTCCGACCCCGCTTTTGACCTGTTAAGGCACCTCCGGCACCGCCGCCGCTGCCCCCAGCTTTTTCTGCGCGCGGAAGCAGTAGCTTGAGGCCATAGCCTGGCTCGCACTCCTCGTCAGGAATGGTGTACCTTGAGAAAGAAATGATCATGACATTTAGCGTGAAAGTTGGGAATAGTGTGCGCAAGAGAGAAGGGGAGGTTTTTAAATGAATTGAAGAGGGCGTTCCGAGTGCCTGTATTAACGATAAGTAGGTGTGAAGCTAGCAACCTACCCAAAAAGCGCACGGGCTTGCTCCTTCAAGTCATTGAACGCAGCGTCTCGGGGCAAAATAACGGAAGATTTTTGCATGGTGCGCTCGTCCACGAAGTCAACTTCTTCAGTGATTCCCCCTGGATGCCTCTCGAAGATGGATTGAAGCCCACGCGGTAGTGTAGCTGCATCGGGATTTGCCATCTTAGGTGGATGATGTAGTTGTCAACAAAAATTTAGAAGGGTACAATAATGACCACGACCGACTTTCCCTCTGTTTCACTACTATTCAAGAGGCACTAGTCGGAAGCCCAGTCCTCAGCTAAGGCAGTGCTTTGTTAGGCATTACTCGGGGCACAACATCACAACGCAACAACGCCTCGTCTTTCTCTCGTCGACGTTTTGTCGGGAGCATGTGACACTTTGGACATCATTTCGAGATATGGTCAAAAGTGACCAATCAGAAAGCACCATTGTAGCATTGTCGCGCTGGAGCGCTGGATCAACATGAGGACATGAAGAACATGAGACTTCCTGATTAGGGCCTTCTTTTGATTTATAAATGGCGAGGTAGTAGTCAATGCCTGACCTACAGTATGTAATGTCTTTGCCCGTGCATTGAAATTTCTCTGTCTAACCGATTCACACCGCCACTTTGCCTTCATTTTTAGGGCACAAAGCGAATGGGAAGACGACGAGGACAGAGGTCAAAGTACGTGGGGCACAAGTGAATGGGACATAGAAGGCGGAGATGACCTCAAACCTAGAATGGCATCAGAATGGGGCGATGATGATACTAAGGCCCAACAGCCTTCTATGTGGGAAGATGAGGTAGAGGAAGTTGAACATCGGCCTTCGGCGTGGGAGGAGGACAAGCATAGGGATTATGCGGATCAGGACGATACACCTGTGCATCAAAGCAACTCCGGAGATGTCAGTGGAGGTGATGGCGGCGGTGGAAATAGGGCTGACTTACTTACATCGTCTCCATCGAGCGGGAATTCTGCCTACAATGGCTCTGCGAACTCAGCTCTGCACGCGCAGTTTATGGCGGCATGTATTGATGGTGAACCTGAGCTTGACAAAGTAGCCTTCAAGAAGCTTGTAAAGGCACTCCTGGCTGCGATTAAAGAAGAAGAAGATAATGATGACAGTGACAGTGACGATAGTAGCAACAACATCAAGCGCAACGCTCGGAAGAAAAGAGCGAGTCGGTCCGCAACCAACGCGACGCCTACTGAGAAGGACTTGGACGCTGCGTTCGTAGTGGCAGACGCCGACAAAAGTGGCAGAGTTGACTTCGCCGAGTTCGCCGCCCTGTACGAATTGGTGAAAAGCGGCGAGGTCGTAGGCCTAGGCAAGCCTGCTCGAAGCTTCTTTGGGCGAAGCAGCGCTGCGAGCAAGAGGAAAACGAGCTCCTTCCAGGAGTCTTTCCGAGAGCAAAAGGAGTTAACCGTAGAAGCGGCAGCAGTCGAGAAGGAAGCGCTGGCAAAGGTTGCTGAGTCGCAGGCCCCAAGAGCCAAAAAAGCCCCACCAAAGCGGAAGCTCAGCAAGCAGCAGCAAGAAGTGGTGGTGGCCGTGGTGCGTGACTACGTCTCGACTTCTAAATCAGAGCACCAAAAGAGGGTGTTTCGCGTGGGAGACCACGTAGAAGCGTCCGACGACAAAGGCCAATGGCACCTGTCGGTCGTGACTGCTTTAGCCACGGTAAATGGAAGCGTGGAATACAGCGTCGATTTCTTGGACGTGGGCGGTGGAATGGATGAGTTAGCGTCAGACGGCGTGCGGCCGCTGCCTATGGAACTTCTTGGCAGCAACACTGGTAAGGCTAGTGCTCATGAAGACGAACACAACAGCAATGGTGGCAGCAGCAGCGAAGAAGAAAAAGACGAGAGTGGCCACATGAAGAGCAGTAAGCGCATGGCCAAGAAGGAAAGAGAAGCAGCGGCAGCTGCAGCAGCAGACCCTTCCTCGCGAGTGTTGCATCTCAAAGTAAAGTCTGGCCAGTCGCCCGAGTATCTCGCTGCGCAGTTGCAAGCCAAGTGAGTTTGCAAGTGCAGTATAGATTGATCTTGTTCTGTTTCTCCCATTTTTTTTATTATTGGGCACTCCTCCTTCTCTCTGCTGACTATTGGTAAATTGCCTAATAAACTCCTGTCATTCATTCCTTCTTTGCATGTTTTTTTTCTGTACTCTTCGGTCCATATTGAAAATATAAGGTACAATCTCCCACCGAGCCGTGCATGGGCCATTGCGCACAACCTCAAAGTGGCGGTGCGCCGCCGCAGCCGCACCAGCGCCGACCCTTTCGATTCGCGGATCGTGATTGCCACTCAGGCCCAGCAGGCGTCGGACAAGGAAAGGAATCGCCACCTAGTCGAAGGCGCAGGAGGAAATGGAGCTGGAAGCGACAATGGCAAAGACGGAAAGGAAGGATTGGACGCACCTAGAAGGCGCCGAGGTGCTGACCCTTCGATTGGCTTCAGCGGCTACGACACACTGTCCTCGGACGAAGAGTGGGGGGAATTACCGTGGCGCGCGGACGTGGATGGGTTTGGGGTGAGCGACTACGCTACCACCAAAGCACAGGCAGGAGCTGCAATAGAAGGGCAACTGGGGTCTGTGTTCGGGCACGGCGGTGGGTACGGAGCCCTTGGTGGAGGCGGCGAAGCAGCAGCTGCTCAGAAAGCGGTACGTGTGTATATTGATAGAGATAGGGGTGGATGTTGTTGTTGTTCGTGTATGTGTCTCTAGTGCTGCCCCGTAGCTGTTCAAAGTGGTTCTCTTCTCCTTCTCATGGACAAGCATAGAATCATGCACCTCTTCTTATTCTTACTCCGTTGCCTATCATTTCGCACAGGTGCGCATGGAGCGCGACCGCGAGCGAGACTTAAAACTACGGCTCCACTCTGCGCGCACTCGACTGACCGCTGCCTACAACGCCCGGCGCGCTCTGCAGAAGCGGCGACGAGCAGCGAAGCAAGCCCTCGGCTTGGAAGTTGACCAAGACGAAGAAGAGGAAGAGTTCCAAGCAGCGGCAGCAGCAGCGAAAGCGAAGGCAGAGGCAGAGGCCGCAGAGGCAGTCGGAGGCAGCGGCATCCCATTGGTGGATCCTGCGTCGTTATTAACGCCGCCGGAGCTGCCTCTGCCATTGCCTAATGGCTTAGACGACTTGTCAAGTGCGTTGAATACCGTCAGCCTCAGCGGCAGCGGCGATGGCGGCGGCGGCGACAACGACGAAGAAGAAGCCATGTCCTTGCGGCACGAGCGGAAGCGCACCCAAGAGATGCGGCGCCTCGGCCCTCCCGGCGCCCGCGCCGCTGCCAAGCCACCTCCACCCAACGTGTTCGAAGCAGCAGCGGCGCAAGCTTTCAACGCCAGCGCAGAAGCCGCGGCTGCGCTCGAAGCCTCGCTCGAAGCGCGCCGACAAGCCGCGGCGGAAGCTGCGGCGTGTGACCCCCGCATGCTGAGCGACCCAGCCCACCCAGAAGCGCGCTCGTTGCCGAGCCCGCAGCAGCTCGCGGGGTGGCTTGGGGGTTGTTGCGAAGCGCCGAGGCCGCGCTACGAGCGCCCTGCCAGTGCTGTGAGCCGCACTCCATTCTTGCAAGGCTTGGCAGACACCATGGAGCGCCGCAGGAAATTTGACCCGAGTAACTTGGCGGACTCTATTACTGGAATGCGCCGAGCGCACGAATCCACGAAGGAGCAGACGAAAGGCACGAACCCTCCGCAAATGCTAATCATGCAGTGAACGAGGAAGCCACATTTGGCCTATACAGGAGCTCTCTTTCTTGCTTCGATTCGCTTTTGATGAACGAGGCTGCGTTGCATTGAACTCGAAAGTTTGACTTGAATTTATAGTACTTGACGCACTCGTCCATGACCAGCCCCCTGTATGTGCGAATTATTCAAATTCAAAGGTGGATCAAGCGATAATTCGCCAAACGCAATGGAATAGGATTATAATTCATACCTGGGGGTTTGCGGCAAGTACGGGTATGATGGAAAGACATAAACCATTCATAAAAGATATTCCGCTATCTGCCTTCTTCTGCTTCTGGCTTCTGAAAGATCACCTTTTGTGTTATGTTTCATTGGCCATCGCAATCGGATCTCGATTTGAAGCTAAAGGCAACACCCAGACCCCAATAAATTGACATTTAGAACTCAAAGATGCGCATTGAGTCCAGGAACTGCGTTTCAAGTTGATCTCGCTTGTCATCCGAGGGATCACCTGTCGAGCTATTCTGAGTGGCGCGTAAAAGGCCATTGCGAAAAGCCTTCAGAGCTGCCGGTTTCAAAGTGCGCATGCAACCTGCCACTCTTAACACACGGCACGCTACGGCTGAGGCGCCCACTTTGGTAGTAAACGCAAGCGCGGCCCGTATTTCTTTCACGAATTCTCGTGGGCAGCGCACGATGCACAAGCCCGTGTGCTTTCCTTCAAAACATCTCACCTGCGGAAACAGGGGACAACAATTTTGTTAGCAGTTGTTCACGTTGAGACGTTCTGGGAAGGTAAAGTGGGACATCCTCCGGCGGTCTGAAATATCTATCCTTCTAGTGAAAGCTCTACGCACAAGGCGAATAACAGCTAGCTAGAGAGCATCATCTAACCTTCAAAGCTGTGCCTGACATTGGCACGCCTCGTTCGCCATACATCTCTTGCACGGTGGTCTGCAAGGCACCGTAAATGGCCCGGTCTGAAAGCAGTGCACGCTCCTCGCACGTTACTTGAACCACCAAGTAACGACTCTTAACTCGAACCATCTATCTACAACCTAGCCTTGGCACTTAGTTGAATGTACCTATCGCTAGTTTAGTAGGACCTCCAGCTGCTATATTCAGCACGCAACAGGAGTTGCTAGTAAGTGCAGTCAACGAGCTCCAGATAGCGCGCAGATACAGCTCGATGTCACGTCGGCGCGTAAACTTTCGCGTAAACCGCTGCACTCAGGTCTAATCTACTTGACCAGCAAGCTGGCACTTATTCTTATCGAGTGGGCTCTCGAGACTGGTTCAAAGGTATAAGACGTCTGATGAAGTTGTGAAATGTAAGAGAACGTTTACAAGGTAATAATGAAGGCTTAAACTCACAAGTATGGAATCTCTAGGTTAAGTTAGACAAATAGACTGAGGAGTCCTTTTAGACAACAAAGAAACATCATGCACAAGCCATTTTTGAGATGTCGCGAGATGCCATTTTTTTCTTGAGGAATTGAGGAATGCTACTATATTAGAGAATCAGCAGGAAGTTTGCTGTTGATGACGCAGGGAAGTTGACGAGTTGACACATTTTGGATTTTGGGTACAACCATGGCTACAATCTTTCGTCGGTCACTAACGCGCGCTGGAATCTCTCTCAGGATTCCTGCACGCAGTATTGCTGGTGCTGATCACCCTTTCGTTATTCGGAGCCCATCGCCTGATGTTGAAATTTCTGACGCAAATTTCAACGACTGCATCACTCAAGTATCTTTAGCATCAATTAAAATGTTTCAAATCAATAAAACCTTCACAATCAATCGCGCTTGTACCTAGAATCTGACGACTCTCAAATTTGAACCTCTTTATAGGAATTCCACAAGCATGGCGACCGCACGGCTATCACTGTGGCGCTCCCTGACGGCAGCGTGGACGTCCGCTCTTTCGCAGACCTCTTGAAGGACGTGGACTCGGTAACACACTAAACGTGATTTTAAGGATAATAGCCTAATATTCATAATCACACAAGCTGTGTATAAGTTTTTAGAAGTGCTATTTGATTTTTCTTACTTGTTGGTTGGCGTGCTAGGTGGCATCTGAGCTTCAAACGGAGCTGGGCTTTAAGAAGGGCGACACTGCCCTGCTGGTGTCCCCGAATCACGCCGACTATTTCACGGTCGTGCACGCCATCCTGCGCCTCGGAGGTACTAAATCGTGTGTCTGATGACGATTCTATACATCCTCTTTCAATGCATGCCCCATTGCGCTCGTACGTGCTGGGGCAACATATGCCCATATCTATATTCACATCCTTTCTCAATGACTTAACCACCTAACAAGTACACTTTAAAAAATGCCGATTGCACCAAGACGCTAATCTAGCGCTACACTCATGCCTGCACCTAAATCGTAGGGGTTCTGAGCCCTGCTAACCCACTGTACACGGCGCACGAGATTGCCAACCAGCTGCGCGACAGCCAAGCGACGGTCGTGGTGGCCCACCCCATGTGCCTCGAAGCTGCCACTTCTGCGCTGGGGATGCTCGCTGCGGAGGGCGACCAACGCCCCAAGCGGCTGGTCGTGCTCGGCGAGAAAGCGCCGCCTCCCGTGGATAACGCTAGCGGCGTCAGTGGTGGCGAGGTGATTCCGTTGGCAGCCATGAAGGGCACCGGCCGAGGCGTGGCGTCGCTAGGAGCTGTGCCGTCCAACCAGCTCGCGGTAATCATCCTTCCCAGGAATCATCGAAGCTACGTCACCTTGATTTCCCTCATGTACCCTTTTCTAACGAATTCTCTCAGCATTCGTTCATGCGTGTGTTTGTGTGGCTCTCAACTTCGGTTCATGAGTGAGTATTTGTGCGCGTGTTCGCTCATGCATCTATTGTACCATGCTCAGATTTTGCCGTATTCTTCGGGCACCACTGGCTTGCCCAAGGGCACTATGCTCACGCACCGCAACATGGTAGCCAACGTGGCGCAGTTTGAAGACCCCAACGGGAAGTTCTGGCAGAAAGACGGCGGCGAAGTGCTGATTTCGCCGCTGCCCTTCTTCCACATTTACGGTTTTACGGCCTCCCTCAACATTGCGTTGTTTTACGGGTGCGAAGTGGTGACCATGCCGCAGTTTGACCTGATGAAGTTCTTGACCTTGTGCCGCGACAAGAAAGCGACGCAAGCCCAGTTGGTGCCTCCCATCATCATTGGCCTCGCCAAACACCCTGCCGTCAGTGAGTTTCTGCCGCTCCACCTCAAGTGCATCACGTCCGGCGCAGCCCCCCTCGGCACCGACGTTGGGAAAGCAGCAGCAGCCAGGCTGGGCTGCAGCGTGAACCAAGCGTGGGGTGCGTCCATATGTAATTTTGTGCATGTTTGTATGTGGTATCGAGCCCTTTGTTTGTCCGTTTTCAACTCCATTTTATTTCTTAATTCTTCTTGTTGATTCGTGGGAATTTAACCGCTTATTTTTTGCATTTTCGTTGCGATAAATTTCCGTCATAAATCGCTCGATAGGCATGTCAGAATTAGCGCCCATTGGAACCCTCAACCCGAAAGACAAGCCTCGCGATGGCACCTCCGGTCTACCGGTGGCGAACATGCTTTACAAGGTCGTGGACACTGAAACGGGGGAAATACTGCCCCGGAACAAGGAAGGCGAAGTGGTTTGTACTGGCCCCAATGTGATGGAGGGATACTTGAACAACCCAGCGGCCAACGAGAGCGCGTTTGATGCGGATGGCTGGTTCCGCACTGGAGACATTGGGTACTTTGACGAGGACGGCTACATGACCTTGACGGACCGCTTGAAGGAGCTCATCAAGTTTAAGGGCTTTCAGGTAGATGCAAAAAAATCCTTCTTTTCCTATGCTTGCTTTGGTCGTTTACTACGTACATAGCACGCTTCTCTCTTCGTCGTTGCCTTTTTATACTCTTCGGTACTTCCTTGATGTCACGTGTTTATTCGAATATTCTGCCTTCTTACGTTTGCGTTTTCACTTTTGTTTGACATGTTGTGTTCTTACGACAGGTGCCACCCGCTGAACTCGAAGCATTGTTGCTCACGCACCCCGCTGTCCTCGATTCGGCGGTCGTGGCGCGCGCTGACGACGCCGCCGGAGAAGTCCCTGTAGCCTTCGTAGTGGTCAAACCTGACGCAACCGAGGTAGGAATATACAATAAATTCATACTGCGTGACGAAAGAAGGAATCATTTATGAAGGGAAAGAGAGATACTTGTAAATGTGATTGCTTGTGTACTATCTGTAGTAGGTATCGAGTTAGATGTTGATGTACTTTTCTTCATGCGCAACTATTAATTCTTTAAAATTCATTTGCCTTGTCCGCCTGCCAATATGGTGAAAATTATCAGGGTCCATCGCCAGACGAGATCGCGGCGTGGGTTGCAGAACGAGTTGCGCCTCACAAAAAACTGCGCGGGGGGGTTTATGTCCTGGACGCTATTCCCAAGTCTGCGTCCGGCAAAATCTTGCGGCGTGTGCTCGTCGACCGAGATCGAGCGGGGGAGTTCAAGAAGCAAAGAAAAAATAGGAGGAATTCAATCTAGGAGAAAGACTTGTGTTCATGCATTCAAGGGAGTTAACTTCATAGATATTATTTGGAAGTATTTTAGGGCGATACTTCGACGGAGACTGCAATTGCGCTTCCCACGTGCTTCATCTCATTTGTTACTCAGTATTCTAAACTGACTTATACGTATCTCC
>Ga0307982_1001096_pt1 | contig 21658 bp, 11 predicted proteins | sample OrgLakmetagen989_FD_201847 | JGI IMG/M metagenome (GOLD analysis project Ga0307982, IMG submission 201847) | Saline water microbial communities from Organic Lake, Antarctica - #989 | ecosystem: Environmental > Aquatic > Non-marine Saline and Alkaline > Saline | place: Antarctica: Organic Lake... | reverse complement strand
TGCCAAGTTTCCCGACAAACATACTAAGTGTTTTGTAATAGAGCAGCATCAAGATGGGTTCCTCAACATCTGCCCCAGTGAAGGCCGCCGACCTTCGCACCGGAGCTGGCAGCAGCAATTTCTGCACGGCTCGCTGTACGAGGGCCCAAGACGGCCCAGCCCGCGACTTGGCTCACAAGCTGGACTGCGAGTTTTCTTCGATTGTCACAACTGCATCTGGCACTCCCGAGGGCGACCTTGTGGGCGTGCGTCGGTGTCTGGCCGACGACAGCAATCTGCGCATGAAGTCTCAACGCGGCAACCGAAGCACAGACCGCAAGGGTGAGCGCATTATCGCCGCAGTGCTGCGAGGCGAGGCCCAGCCCGAGGACCTGGGTAAGTCAGCAGTGCAAAGCAAGGCTGCCCAGCTGCTGCAATCACTGAATGCCGGCGTGTTTGAGGATTGTGACGGGGACAGCGCTGCACTGCGGGCTAACAAACAACGGCACCGAGATGCCATCAGCGCGGTGCTGCAATTCAGCTTAAAGAAAGGCTCCAAGCGCAGTCAGTATGTCCTGCCCCGCAATAACGACGCAGATGCCCGGGAGTGCCTCCGTGAAATGGCCAAGGATTATGCCCGCAGCTCCGGTGCAAGAAGCAAGGCCGTGTCTGATTTCCTGGGTGAATTGGAGTCCTCTTCCAAGGAGCCTGGGAGCCATTCCACGAAAAACCCCGCAAAAAATCCCTCCTCGGGACCTGGAACCCCTGGTGGCTCTGCTCGGAAACTGTATGAGGGGGCAAGAGGGGGAGTGTACTACAAAACAAGCAGCGGCCGCAAATAATATGTAGATGCCACGCCGGAGCAGCGAGCTTCAGCGCAAAAAGCCAGCAAAACAGCTGCACGCAAGCTGGACTTTAGTTCGGCGGCAACCCCACAGGCTGCCCAAGCCGAGGGGGGGCTACTTGAGGGCCCCAGGGGGGGCATCTACCGTATGACTACAGCCGGCAACAAGTCCTACATCTCTAACCCCACCCCAGCGCAAATAGCCGCGGCAGATCCCGTTGCCCAGGCCCCCGCAGTCAAGCCCAAGACGGCCCCTGCAGCGTCCCGCAGCAGCTATGGGGGCAGCAGCAGCTACAGCAGCTGGGGGCACATACCAGTCCAGCGGCAGCGCCAACGGCAGTGCGCTGCACACTGGCCCCAGAGGAGGCACCTACTATATGAACAGCAACGGCAACAAGACGTACGTGTAGGCAGCGCAGCGCAGAGATGGCTGGGCTGGCGGACCCCGTTCGGTGTCGAGGCCCCCTCCTCCACGCTTCCTCAGAACAGGCAATGGTCCACATGTTCTCAACGCCATAAAATGCACACTCCACTTCAGTTCCCATGCTTGCGTACGTGCTTCATTGCATGCTAGGAGCCTCAGCGCCTAGGATGCCCCCCCCCCCCTACACCCCCCTCGACCAGGTCCAAGTCATCCCCCATGCCGCTGCCAGCCAAGCCGCGTCGCCACCGGGCAGCTGCCGCCTCCTCGTGCTCGTCCGCCAGCATGCCCAGCACCCCCTCGCATGCCTGCACAGCAGCCCCCCCGTACCGGGCTGCCAGGCGGCTTCGCACCTCCCCCGCCAGGCGCTGCGCCGACGCCCCCCGCTGCCCCGGGGCCGCCATTCCCTCCTCCAGCCGCTCCAGCAGGAAATGGCTCAGGGCGCCAGCGTCCCCACGGGGCAGCCCTGGCACTGCGCGGTGCAGCATGGAGGCGAGCGGTGACCCCCCCTGACCCACCCGCGGCCCCAGTGCCTCCCTGCCGCCTGGCATGCCAGCGTCCCCACGATGGAGCTTCAGTGCTCCGCCTGGGATGTTCTGCGCAATACTGCAACTGACAGCCTCGTACGCCGCAGTCCAGTCTCCCTCACGCAGGGCGGTGTAGGTAAGGGCCAGCAGGGCGGAATCGTCAATGGGCGGAAATAGGTGCCGTGTGCCCGCTGGTGTGGTGCGGGCCAATGATCCCCCAGACTGCAGCAGTGCCATGGCGATGTCTCGCCTCCCAGCCTGCAGCGCTGCCCTGATCCCGCAGGACAACACGCCGCCCACTGGAGGGCGCACGGTGGCGCAGCCGTCAGCAGCCGCCAGGATCTCGGCGCTACTGTGCAAGCAAGGGGGCGGTACAAGTGCTGAGGTAAAAGGAACACTCCACAGTGGGTGTTCCGGAAGCACTACGGGGGCGGCGCTGCCGGCTTCCCGCCTACACACTCGCATCAGCCCTGCAGCCAGAACAGCTGCAGGAGTGGAAGGCGGAACCCTCAGCTTGTTCATCGAAACACTGCCACCAGCTGCAGTCATCGTGCACCCACTGCCCCCCCCACCCCTGGGGTGTGCTAGTGTCCCGGCCGACAGCGCACAGGAGTGCAGCAGGGCTGGCAGGTGAAGGGGGGCTGCAGAAGCAAACGACCCCCCCTCGCTGGGCAAAGCAATGCAGTGCGTGATGTGGCCCAGTGCATGGCTGAGTACAGTGCCTGTGTGTTCCGCGGATCGCGAAAATGGGTGGAAGCTCGTTCCGCTTGCAGTTCCCTGCTTCAGTCCACCTGCAGTCAGCTCAGTGCCCGCGGCGCCAGCCCTGGCCGATATCACATCCCACTGCAGCACATAGTGTTCTTGATTTTTCCCCATCGGCGTTCTGCTTGAAGCCAGGGCCGATGCAACCTCAGGGCTAGTGAGCGAGGGTGCGCCCATGTCCTGCCTGCCTACCCAATTCCGCGCTGCATCGTTGCCCCACCCATGCGGAGCTGCACAGCCCAGTGGGCCCATGCCTGACATGGAGCCGGCCGCAGCTGCTGCCACACACTGCGGAGCACAGGGATACCCACTTGCCCCGCCTGCCACGCAGCACTGCCTTGAAGTTGCACTTGCACTTGCAGCTGCAGCTGCAGCACCCAGTGAAGCGCTTTTCATGTTTCCGCTTGACTGTTCCAGGGAGCTGAGCAGGCGTTGCAGATCAGTGGGCGGCTTCGCCGCCCCCCCCCTCCGGGAAAAGGGGTCCCCCTCAGCCCAAGCCCCCCCCTCCACGTGGCGACGCCTGCCACTGGGCACCAGACCAGCCGCCAATGCAGTGGCTGCGTGTTGCGAGGCTGCCTCTTCTGCCTCACGCTGCGCGGAACACATTACGCGCAGCAGGTCAACTGCAGCGTCGGCGGCGTTTGCAGCAGCCAGCACTTGTGCCAGCTTCAAGGCGCTGCCTGCGGTTCCCGGGACGCCCTGGTCAATGGCCCTGCGCAGCGTGGGGCTGTACGCTTTTAGCTGCTCTGCTAGTTGGGCTGTGACTGGGGTCACCAGCTGCATCCAAGCAGCAGGGGGGGCGGCTGCATCAGCCCTCCCCCCCGTACTCACCCCTTGGGCGGTGCCTGGGGCCCCTAAGCCTTGAAGTGTCGCGACAGAGTCTGCTATTTCTGCCCTCCACACCTCCAGGTGATGGGGTGCAAGCGCCTCCTGCAGGGGGGCTTCACCCACTGCAAGACCCCCCTGCACCCCGTGAGTGGATGCAGCTGCTGCCACTCGGCGCACGCAAGCCTGCAGCAAGAAAGCAGCTTGTTGGTGCAAGCCCACATCAGCCAGCTCTCGTAAGACTCGCAGCATGTCGCAGTGCGACGTGCCGCCCACTTGCGACCACACGCCCTGCCTGCGTGTGGGCTTCGATGTCACTGCACCGGCCCCTGCTGGCGCAGCCGAAGCAGTGGAGGGAAGGTACCCGTGGCCAATCCACACTTGGTCGGCCTCGCCTGCATGGTGGAGGGGGGGTGTCGCTGCCACGCAGGGGGGGGCTTCTTCGCGTCCGTGGGGCGTCGCTGTGAGGCGCCCGGCCACCTGTGCAAAGTGCAGGTGTTCTTCAGCAAGCTCGTCCCCAGCGCCCACTGCCGTCCAGAACAGTGCATCCCTCTCAGGGGGGTCAGTGCACACGGGGGCGCCCTTCAGCTGAGCACGGGCGGTAGCAGCGGCACTGGGCACCAGGGCTCCCAGCCGGTCGTGCCACTGCTGGTACACTCGGTGAAAGGTGGGTGAGGACGAATCGCGTGCGATGCTGCCTTGAGATGATGCATCCAGAGGGGCCCCTGGAATTACAAGCGAGGGGGGGTCACTTGGGGCCACGCCATCTGCAATCGCATCGCCAGCGGCAGCTTGAAACAGCACCTCAGTCGCAGCCATCAGCTGTGCTGCGTGCTGGGACAGTGAGTTGGAGCACTGCAGCACATTTATGGGCACGGAACGTACCCCGGGGGGCTCACGCAGGGGCCCCAGCTTTCCGAGCGAGGGGGGGGTCTTGCTTGTTCCCTGCAGCTTCATCAGCTCTAAGGACAGCTTGCTCCAGTCAGACTGGCGCAGACCAGCTACGGGTGGAGTCACGGCCAGCTCGTGCGTTAGTGCGTTCAGTGTGCGCCCCAGGAGTCGGCTGCGGTGGCAGAGTGCCTCCCGGGGCCTGCTTGAGACGTAGTCCTGCAGAATGTGCAGCGCATTGAAATCACCCCGCACTGCACGGTGGGTGAACAGCAGTCGCACAGCGTCCCAGGGCAGGGGGTGCACATCGACCCCCCCCTCACCCCCCTTCCATCGCTGCAAGAGTCCACGGGCCAGCGCTTGGTCGTCGGTTTCCAGGGCCCTTAGAACCCCCCAAAACAGCACAGCAGGGCTTGCCCGCAGCACAGCACCCGGCACGTCCATCAAGCCCTGCGCTATGGTGGCGGCAGCCTCCTGGGGCAGTGCACGCAGCAGGTTAACTGTGGCAGGGGGGGTCAGAGCTGGCAGCAGCCCCAGGAGTGCTCGACGCGGCAAGGCAGAGGCCACAGCACATGCAGCGGGGTGCATCAGGTACCTCAGTGTGCCAGCTCCTGGACTGTGCCACGGGACCGCTGCCAGGCTGTTCAGCAGCGCTGCGGCACGGGCTCTAGAGGGCGGGGCTTGCCGACCCTTGCCTGCCCCAAGCAACGCAGCAATATCGCGCACGGCTCCAGCATCACTGGACTCTGACGACGTTGCGAGATGCGCTCTCTGGGCATTGAAAGCGAGAGGATTTGCCAAGCTCGTGGCAGGTATGCATCTGCTTGCAGCTAAGACCGCTTTTGAGTGCTGCGGAATTCGGGAAGCACGACGAGCCACCCCTTGCAGCTTCCCTCGCAGCTGTGAGACGTAGGCACCCCCTTGCATGATATATATTTTTGTTCTGTCTTCAGTACCGTTTCAGATGCGGGAACGATGCCCTCGGTCGCAATAAAATATGCCTCTCGGCACCGGCTCAAGAAAAGGCGAGGCGAGCCTGAGTTGGGCTTTCCAATCGAGGCAGCCTCCTTGATACAAAAGAAGTTGATCTAACAGTTTTAAAATACTGCAGATTTCTTATGAAGCAACCTCTCCGGCTTACTTGACTTGCGCGCGCTGGCGATGCCATCTGCCGTTGCGTCCCCCCCACTCAACAGGCCAATGGGTTAGGAGCGCAGCGGGGAAAAGCCTCTTGTGTACCACAAACCTCTCTGCATGGCTCGAAAGACTTGCTGGTGTGTTCTTTTGCATTAAGCCATCAGCGGCTTACAACGTGTGTGAGTAGAGCTTCGCCTTGCTGACATCAATTGATGGCAGTGGGGGGGACTGCACCCCCCCCGCTGGAGGAATTGCCCCCCCCCACCCCCCCCAATTCCTCCAGCGGGGGGGGGGCAACAGCTGCTCAAGGTGCATCTGAGACAAAAAATGCTCAAATAAATAGTGCTCTATGCTGACTTAGCCACTGTCTGCAGCACCCGCTGTGCCGTGTCCTTGCGCACACGCGCCTCCTGCAGCACGATGCGGCGGCGCGTGGCCAGCAGCTGCAGCTCCAGCTCCCCCACGGTGGCCTCCTGCGGCTGCACACTGCCGGCAGCAGCCGCCTCCTGCAGCATGGCGATGGCCTGGTGCACCTGTGCCAGCATACGCTCAGCTTCTGCAATGTCCCCTGTGGCTTGCGCGATGTCCTGGGCCATATGGCGCCGCAGGGCCCCACTGTGAAGCGCTGAGACGAGGGCAGGCGCGCTGTGCTGCAGGCGCAGGTATCCTGCAAGCAGCAGCGGCCGTGCCCCCACCAGGGCACTGCGATCGCCAGCCGCCTCGTCAGCAAACCAGCACATGTCCCGGGCGGTGGGCACCGCAGATGGCACGTGGTTAGGAGCACTAGTGCTGGCTGGCGTGGCCTCGGGTGGTGCATTCGGCGCATCCCCATCAACTTTGGGACTGGGCTCAGATTCTGCTGTGGCTGGTTGCGGCGTGGCGGACGCACCCCCCCCTGCACCCCCTAGATGCTCAGAGGGCCCCTGGCCCCGTGTGCCGGGGTCCTGCACCCACTTCAATACCCTGCTCTGCAGCAGTGTGTGCACTCTGCGGGAAACAAACGCCTCTGAGCCGTCTGGGGCCACCTTGCGGCTACGCAGAATGAGCGTAAGGGGGTGCAGGGGGCCTCTGGTCTGCTGCCCCATGCCCGACAGCACGTCGTGACGAATCCCAGCGATGCTGCTCAGTGTGTCCCACGCCACCAGCGCCAGGTCTAGGCCCGCGTCCCGGTCTGTGGGGCCGGTCCCGTGCTCCTGCACTGCTACCCAGGGCGACGGCAGCCCCAGCAACGAGGCCTCCTCCTCCCCACCTGGAGCAGTGGTGCCGACTGGCGCTGCAGCAAAGACATCCAGGTCTACCAGCCCCTGCAGGAAAGCGTGCAGTTCCTGCTCAGCTTGCAGGGCCAGCTGGTCGCAGGCAGCAGGGACGCACTGCAGGGGGTGGCAAGTGACCCCCCTTTCACCCCCTTCAACCCCATCTTGCCTCCCAAGGGCGGATATCACTCCCTCAGGACCTGAGTGGGGGACAGTCTCTCTGTCAGAATTGGTTGACTGCACCTCAGAGCTGCCCCCCCCTTGGCCAGGCTGGGGGGGGGTGCGTTCAGCCGCTATACTGGCTGCCCGCTGCAGCACCCGCCCAACGTCAGCAGGCAGCCCCCCCACACACCCCACGATGCTGGACGCTGCAGCTTCAATGTCAGCCGGGTCGCCCCCCCCCAGAGTGTCCACTGCTGCCGCTCGCACCTCGTCCAAACTCATACCCGAAGCGCGCAGCAAGCAGGCCTGGGCGACGGGGGGGGGGCGTGGCGACTCCCCCCCTTGCAGGGGGGGGCGCTGCCCCCGCGGCATTCCAGTGTGCACACTACGAGGCTCACACAGCACAACAGGCGAGGCTCGGCACAGTGTCGGCAGCAGCAGCAGCACCCCCCACAGCAGGCGCCTGCTGAGCTCCCCTGGGGGTAAGCGCAGGACCCCCTCCTGGGACTGCACACTGCCCACTTGTACAGGGCAGTGCGCCTGCACCGCCATTGCAGCAGCCTCCCCTTGCTCATCCAGCTGCACTGCCACGGTGGCTGCAGTGCCGTCCTCCTGAAGGGCTGCGGCGGCTTGCTCTGCCTGTGCGTCCATGTGCACTGCAGCAACGAGTGCAGCGAGAACAGTGCCGACGTGCTTAGATGAACACGCTAGAGTGCCGTCTGTGTTCCACGCAGACTGTGGCAGCATCAACAGGAGGTGTTCAGCAGCTGCCTCTGCCACTTGTGCTGCGTTGAAGGGGGACGCAGCAGAGGGAGAACACGAGCCTGTGTGTTCTCGGTTGTTCATCATGTCCAGACGGAATACACTGGCCTCCTTGCCAGCTTGGCCTTGTGCCAGCAGTGCGAATGTGACGGCAGCCAGGTGCTGCAGGAGGGACTCGCAGCTGTCAGCGACTCGTGCAGTCAGCAGCGCGGGGTCGCACTGCAGAGCTGCGAGCTGGGTAGGGGCTATGTGAAGAGCTTGACGCCATGCATCTGATTGGAAGGCCCCCTGCTGGCCGAGGCCTATGGCGTGTCGAGCCTGGGCAGCCATCTGAGAAAGTGACCAGGGAGAGAGCACGGCAGCAACAGCAGGTGGAACAGTGACATCTAAGGCAGGCCCCAGCTGGGAATCTGTCGCCATGATTGTGCTGTGTAATAATCGTACGGTAGAGTTTGGGCTGCTCACAGGGGTGCCTGCTGAGGAGGCTTGCTGGCTGTGCACTTCGAGAGCTGGCCAGCTTCCTGAAGGCAGCGAGCAAACCACTGGACGAGGTCGAACAACCCCAGCGGCAATGACACGCTGGAGTAAAACAGTATCATTTGGATGTACTGTGCATGTTGATGCAGTTTGGCTGGCTGAAGATAAGGGCAGTGCGCTCTGAGAAGAGGGAAGTGAGGGGGGATGAAACTTTGTTGAAACGTCGCAGACTTACTGCCAGTTCTGCTGCAGGGGGTGCTGTTGTGAAAACAACAACACCTGTGCCAAGCGCACTAACCACTGCACACCCAATGGGCACAGCACGTCTCTGCAGAAAGCCTTGCATACTTCGGTGTCACAGAGGACGGTGGCCTGCTGCCAAAGGAAGAGAGGCCAACAGGGACTGGCGCGAGGTTTGCAGCAGTCGCCGGCCACAGCATATGAGCGGGACACTGTTAATAAACACAGCAGACAGCTTCTGAGTTCCAAGTGGACTTCTGTATGGGCGCTGTCCGTGAGTATTGACATTGACCCCAGCAATCAGCCCTTGAGCTCAAGAGCCGCCCCCCTAGCTATCCCTTCATATCCTTGATCCGCTACCACTGTTGAGCACCGAATCAGAGTGCCAGGGTGGACTGTGCACATTGTATTGTGGCTTCTTCCAGCTGTGCGTTCCTTGGGTACGGCCCCGCGCATCCCCCATCGTTCAGATGCCGGCGGGGCAGGGCGCGGCGGGGGTGTTGGCTTTCCACTGTGAAGGAAAAAAGGAACAGCAGTACCGAGGATTCCCGCGTGGTCCCCCACCGCAGTACTAACTCGGCTCGACCCAGCTTAGCGTCAGAGTGCTGAAGAGATCTGGCGTGGCCTGAGTGATATGACCGCTGCTGGTAGTTCCTGTGAGTGCAAGGCCTGTATACACCGCACACTGATACGCCTCAACGCTACGCAGTAGTGGGCACTGCGGCAACACCCAGCGAGTAGCACCAAGCAGGGTAAGCCCCTGACCATGGAAAACTTTCACCTTGTTGCCTGCAGCCCGCCCTGTTAAGTGCCAGGTGTCAGTTGCCGTGTTCCACAGTCAGTCAGTCAGCTGCCCCCTGCTTAGCCCAGCGGCAGCCCAGCGGCACCAAATGCGCTGCAACGACGCGATAATGCTCAGCAAATGCACATGAGCGACATGCTTGATTTAGCTGTGGCCACCTGCAGCAGGTGGCGCCCTGCATCTGTGAGCATGCAGCGGCAGCGACTGCTCAAGCAGCTGTATCTGACTCACGTGGCCAAGAAGTGCATTTAGGTTGTAGTGGGAAGCGCACAGAGCAAGTTCCATACACCCTCTTGGGCACAACAATGCATGAAAGGCAGGCAGTGCTGGGTGCTGAAGTCTGCCACGAGTTTAGGGGGTGTTGGGGGGGGCAACGCATGCGATGACTGCCGCAGGGATCGGCGTGGCAGCGCCTGGGGTCATCACAGCACTGCCACGATCGCGCATGCTGTGCTGTCACGTATCTGCCTGCATCTGCTGACACAGCGCCAGCAAATCATGCACCTGTGCTGGACCGCGCATGGCCATGCCCCCCTGTACCCCCCCAGCTGCATCCGTCAGCCCCCTTGTGCCCACCTCCGGGCCTTGGACAAGCACATGTGATGTGCCCCCATGTACAGGACCACCATTTGACACTGCCAGGCGCACTTGTCGAAACGCATTTTGCAAGGCGTTTTCAACCGCCCGGGCTCTCCAGCGGGCAAGCTTGCGCTTGGGGCTTTCACGTCCCCATCGTTCCGCAAACTCAACAAGAACAGTATCGCGAGCTTCAACTTGCGCCTCGCGGCTGTGTCGAGCTGTGTGCACGCCAGAACCCCCCCCCGGGGCTGCACGGCGGGCGGCAGCTGCACCTGCTCGGGCCGCCCCCCCCTCATCACTTAACTGCCCAAACGCCCCTCGGCCCACCACTGTGACTCGGGAGTCAGCAAAGGCGACATGTACCTCTGCTGTGTATGCGGCAATACCCTCGTCACCCGAGCTGGGGTGGGTCGAGCTGTCGTTGAGGGTGTTTGGGGGGGGTGCTGCCCCCTCCACCGCCGCCTCCAAGCAGCCGTTATCAAACACAGCGGAGCCATCAGCGATGCATGCGTCGTCACCTTGCACCCACCCAATGTCGTGTTCTTGGTAGTGTTCCGGCTTGTGAGGCGCGTCTGCCCCCGGAAGCAGCAGCCCACTGTGCAAGTCTGGTACGAAGCTGCTGTCATCCACAACCTGAAGGGGCCCTGCAATGTCAACGCCACCCAGGAGCACATCGTCATCATCGTCAGACCCCGAAGCGGGGTGCGTGCTGGCGGCACTGCTGCTGCTGACATCTGCGGGTGCGTCGGCACTCCAGGTGCAGTTTGAGAAATCCAGTCCATGGGCGGCTGCAGCTGCCCTGTCCTGTTGCCCCCCATCTGCAGCAGGCCCCACGAATATGCTCTGTGCATGTGCCCCACTGGGCGCACTGGCGAATGCGGGTGCTGTGGACGAAGCGGGCGCCCTGTGCGGCAGCGACGGGAGGTCTTGTTCAATGCACCCCGTGCTAGCCCTGTTGAGGGGGGTGGCGAAGAAGCTCCCAGAGGCACTCTGTAGATCATTCAGGTCGTCTGGCCCCGAGTCTCCGTCGTCGGCAGCGGCGGGGTCTGTGGCGGGCATGCCGCTCTGGCTGGTAGGCAGCGAAGGCGGCAGGACGGAGGATGCTGCGCTGTCCAGCCTGCTTCGTGTCTGCTCTTTTGACAAAAAAGTATGCCCTGTTCTGTAGTTAGGGTACATAGAGTCTATATGTGCCTCCAAATCTGCTTCTTGTTGGCTCAGGGCCATATGTGGAGCTGCATTTGAGATTTGGTTTTTGTGAACTGCCGTTACAGCGGCCACTTTGCTGCTCCAAGCAGACACGCCAAGACAGGCATTGGCCACAAGCACACATTGATGAGCTGTCAAAAGCTGAACCTTATGGATATCTCTCCATGAGCTAGTCGGTAAGTTTGGTGAAGGCAACTGCTGCAGACGATTTGAAGGTCGCTGTGCAGCTTGGACTGTGATTTGCCGCCCGAAGCACACTGCACCGTCCCACGCTTCAATCGCTCGGACAGCAGCAAACCTGCTTGTCAAAACTAATACACAACTGGACGTGCGCGAGTGCTTTTGGTACGTAGATGTGGTCAGAGTTGGGCCTGTTGTACGCGTTTGAATTTGCTCAATTATTTCGGCAGCTCTTGCTTTGGGCAAACCTGCCACGTATACCACACATTCTGGCCCCCTCGAGGCAAAATCAACGAACTCCATTATAGAATTTGTGGCAGTTTCCATAAAAATGAAAGCCTGCAGGCTGATCAGTCCTGATCAGCACCCTAGAGAATGCCAACAGGGGGGAGAAAACTCAAAGTACTGCTTGCCTGACACCAGGTTTTCAAAAGCCGCCAGAACTAAGCTTTGTCAAAAGACACAGGAAATGTAAATTGTTTGATTCTGCCCTGCTTTTCCGGTGTGAAGAGTTCCCTCAAATTCTTTTGCTGCTTGCTTTCGACATGCATGAAGTGGGAGATTTCTCGTGAGCCGACCCCCCCCTACACAAATCCAGCTATGAAGGTTTGATGCAGCAACGTATCAGAATCAAATGACTGAATGCGCCCTGAATTTTGGCTCCTGCTTTGCGCTCGGTTCCTGAAACCTGTTTTGTAGAAACATCTTGCTATTTCGAAATCGCACTCGGCGTGGTTGGCAAACTCAGATTGATAGCAGCACAGCTGATAAGAACAACTCAAAATGATGTCAAGTTTAGTTGAACGATCAGTAAATAATGCTATTAATCGCTCTGTTCCCTCCTTGTGGTGCGTCCTTTCGCTCAAGCTGCTCAGATATTGGCAGCATATTCGTACAGAATTCAGCAAAATCCTAGAAAATCACCTTGTGCAGGCAAGCAGCATGCTGCGCACATACATTTTCGACGGGTGCTGGAGCACCAATGGCCGATTACCAATCCCGTGATTTGACAGGGCGCCGAGTTATGGTCACTGGTACGGAGAAGAAATTGCGTCGGGCTCGGCAGCTGCGATGACGCAAGCCTCCACCCAATTTACAATTGCACATTTTGCACCGCAGGGGCCAATAGAGGCATGGGATTTGAATTGATCAAGCAGCTTGCGGAGCGTGGGGCGCAGGTGATCGCTGTGGGTCGCAATGAGCAAGCCATCCACTCCGCAGCCAGCTCCATTTCGGGAGCAAAGCACTCGTGAGTGAATCTCGCTGCCAGCGCTGCCAGCTCAGGGCACAGCCGGGGATTGAGCCGCACACATACTGTGTTTCACTCGTATTGTCCCACTTGTAAGCGCTTCTTCCCATTGCAGAGTGGATGCGCGAGTGGCTGACTGCGGCGACCGCCACAGCATCAAACGCCTCATGTCCAGTGTGCAAGCCGACCACGGGCACCTGGACGGCCTTGTGCTGAACGCCTCTATCATGCCGGGGTACATGCAGCCCATCTTCAGTGTTCCGGATGAGCTGGAAGAACAGACCTTCCGCATCAACGTGGAGGGGTACTGGTTCTGCGTCAAGTACGCCATGCCACTCCTGCTCGCCTCCCCCACCGACTTTGAACGAACAGTCGTGTTCGTATCTGGCTTGGCTGGTGCCCTGGAGAAGCCAGTGCCTGGCCTGGGCATGCTCCCGTACAGCGCCACCCTGGCCGCAGAGAACGGTCTCATGGTGCGACTGCATCAGGAGATGGTGGATGACAACGCAGGTGCAGTGCAGCTGCGGGGAGGCAGCAAAGACCGCAAGGACAAGCTGCAGCGGGTGGTGTCCCTGCACCCTGGCATCGTAGCTGTGAGTATCCGCTGCATCGTGCCGCGGCGCCACGCTGCACTGTACCGAGCCGCATTTCGCAGACTGGCCTGGGACGAGAGACCATGCAGGGTGCCGGGGTGGAACAGATCACTGAGAACAAGATGAAGACCGGGCACTTTGTGGACGTGAAGACTGGTGTGGACACCATGACTTGGCTCATGGCGGCCCAGGACGGGGTTGTGAAATCCGGAAAGTTCTACGATCGCCGCAAGGTCATCCCATTTTAACCCCCCTGCACCTACTTTGTGTGGCATTAGTCACTGAATGCACTACATTTCATGCTCCATGTGCACTCTTTTCCTGTCGAAGTGTGCCTGCAGACGGGGCAGCTGCCCTCCCCGCGGAGAGTTCTGCGTGAGAGCGATCTGCCGAAGGGCAGCAGCAGCGGCCTCAGCTGTGCCGGGGCTGCCGAAGCGCAGCGTGATGACGTCACTGGGTGCTGGCCCCGCACCTCCGCGGCGCCCCGAGGTGAGGCAGAAGCTGTGGTTGCGGCCCAGGTCCCATGCGGCGGAAACGGCAATTCCGCTCCCGCGATCCCCTGCTGCACGGACAGCACCCCCCCTCAAATGCTCCCTCATAGTGTGGGACTGCCTTTCCTGGGGGGTGGAAATGCCCCCCCCCACCGCAAACGATGGGGTCATTTGCACAGCCAGCTCAAGCAGTGCTGGGAGCGCCAGCCCGTCCCGTGGGAAGCCACGCACCTCGCAGCGGGGGCCCCTCACATCCACATGCAGGGCCCCTGCAGGGGGGGGCAGTCCACAGCTGCCCCCCTCCAAGGCAGCCCGCATGGTATCCACTGAACCATGCAGCAGCGGGCTCCACGATGCGACCCCCCCTGCACCCAGCAAAGATGCAGAGGCTGACGTCACACGCACCTCCCCAGGGCTAGCTCCCCCCTGATACCCCAAGCACTGCAGCAGCTGGGTGTCCAGCCGCTTGCTGGCAGTCTTGTCCACCAGTACGCGCTTGGTGGTGCTGCTTGAGCCTGCTGCAGACTTGATGCGTATTTTGAACCCCCCCAACACCCCCCTTGCTGCCTCAACCAGCTGCCATGTGGCGTCAGTCTGCCGAGATGGAACTGTGCATTCGTAGATTCCATCCAGCGCTGCGTGCAGCTCAGAGTTCAGCAGCCGCTGGGCTGCTTGCACTTGCTCAGCCGAGAACACTTTTCTGCTTGTTCCATCTTCCCCTGACTCAACCACGCGCCTGAGGGCGGTGCTTGCAGCCACATATGCTTCGCTGGGCAGGGGGGTCAAGTGGCAGGGAAACATGCTGCCGGCGCGGTTCCTGGCTTGTCTGGACAGGGGGGTACCCCCCGGCAGGGGGGGTAGAAGCACCGTGGCCAGGGGAGTGGAAGCCCCCCCCTCCGCTCGGCTTCGTAGCCCCCCCAGCTGGGCGCCCGCGAGCTTGAGTCCAGCGAACTTGCGAGGCGTCAGGTCGTCCAGCAGCGCAGTCTGCACACATGCGGCAGCTGCAGCAGCACGCCGCACCGCCAGCTCACCAGCGTACGCCATGCACAGCTGCAAAGCAACAGCGGGGTGCCCGAATGTGTGCATGTGCTGCAGGGAGGTGTTTGCCCCCCCCGCATCCATGGACCCCCCCTGCACCCGCAGCTGCCGCCCCTCCTGAGCTCGCAGGGCGTCGAAGAGGCGCAGTACAGGGGTTGCCTGGGGGGTGGCACTGGGAACATCCATGCACTGCAGTGCCATATTCCGCACCACGTGCGGGCGCAGAAACGCATGGCTGGCTGGAACAGCTGTACTGCCGCTGCCACTGCTGCTGTCTGCATCGGCGTGTGTGTGTTCTTTCTGGTGTTCCCGTCCTTCATGCGTTTCACTTTCAAGTGGCACGTGGCTGCCCGTGGCCAGTGAAGCGCGAACTGACCGTAGGGAGCACAGATCCAACAGGGCGCCATTGAGGGCAGAGCCAAGCAGCCCCTCAAATGCCTCAAACGCCGCCCACTGTTGCTGCACAGGTAGAGCAGCTGCTGCGTTTTGCCCCCCTTGCGATGAGACAAGTTGCACCGCGAACAGCGCCGGGGAGGCAGCAGCGATGGCCATGCAGCAGGAGATGCCAGCCACTGAGAACACCGGCAGGAACACCTGTTCAAGATCTTCCAGGCCTGCAATCTGTTCCTCGTTATCTGTTCCGGGCTCGGCTGCCGGCGGGGGGTGCATGCGGCTGCGCAGCCTGGCCAGTACACCGTCTGCTTGCAAATGAGGCAATGCGAGTGCGAGCTCAGAATGCAGCGCGCTCACTGCTGCAGCAGCCGCACCTCCACGGATATGTGGCAGATTTATGAGTCTAGTGGTGTGTGCTACTGACACATATGCTACCAGCTGCTTCAGCTGCGTTTGTGCGACATCCAGTGCTTCATGCAGAACAACATCTGGTTGAACACCTGGAGGTGTTCCGACATGCTGAGCATCAACAGATGCTTGCCTCGCCAGAGCCTGCATCATTGCGTCACCCACAGACTGGGGGGGGGCATGATTGCGTGCACCCCCCCCCTCTCTTGGCCAGGGCTGCTGCCACACAGTGCCCAGGGGAAGCAGGTGGCGATGTACCCAGAGCAGGTGCTGGCCAGCAGCACTGCGGGAGACTTTACCTGCGGTAGGTGTGCCACTGCTCTGCAGCAAGTATTCGTGTTCTGCCTGCTGTGCGTTGGTGTTCGGCGCTTGGTCCCACTGTGAAATCACGGCTGGGAAAATGTGGAGCTGGCTCAAGGCCCCCTCAGCAGTGGCCAGAACCCCCCTCCGGTTCATCTGCCACGTGCAGCGCTGCAGGACCAGCTTAAGGCCCTCCCACATGGCCGCCCATGTGGCCCCCTTTGACTCCCCTTGATCATCGCTGAGAGGGGGTGCTATTATCCCCAGCGCCGCGTGGAGCAGGGCATCGCCAACGGGAGGCGGGACACCTGCCTGCACCACCCCCTGCACCAGGGGCCCCACACACACCTGGCACACCTCAAACTCGCCAGCGTGAAACGCATCACGGGCCAGGTGCATCGCTGCGTCCATGTGTCTCGCGTTGGGATGGGAGTGCAGCTGAAGCCACAGCGCAGCAGCGGCCAGCTGCAGCTCGGAGGGGGGGGCTGCCTGCTCCATGCCCAGAAGCTGGCATACTGCATTGTGTATTGCTGTTGGCGCTGACTGGAGGATGACGTCAGGAGTCAGAGGATTGGGGCCTGCTGTGCTTGATGAGCAGTTCCTGGCCGTGCAATACTGTACACGCGATGACGCTGGCACAAAGGTATGCTGCCACACAGAGGACAACATATGGTGTGTCTTGGACTGGCTGCCGCTTGCTTGGTGCCTGAGCTGCGGCTGGGGACAACTGGGTCTGGTGGCAAGCAGCGCTGCGGATTTTGAACCATTTCTACTACTCTTGGCTATTCCCGGGTATCTGAACAGCCATGTTTGAGCAGATGCTGCACTCAACCGCTGCATCACACAAAAGCTTCAGAAGCAGGGTCAAAGCTGCTGAGCTGCTTGGGTCAAGACTGCATGTAGCAGGCTGCAGACATGAACTTTCTTGGGGAGGCTGTCCTCTAAAGAAGGCAATTCTTTGTCAGCGGCACCTGCCTTAAAATCACACGGAAGGCAGCTAATCTGGGCGCAGGGGGGCATGCAGTAACACTGAATGGGCCAAGCAATGCAGACTCAAAATTGCCAACGCAAAAGTCTGAATGGAAAGGCTTGGCTTGTTGAGTTGTCAAAACATATCTTCGACCAGGGACCCCAGCTACAGTGAAACGTTCAGAACAAACCCGGTCAAATTGCTTCTCTGTTCAACAAACCCGGCTTGTTGAAATTGCGACACGCAAGAGCTTTGCTTCTCTGTTACGTCATAGTTTTCTCTCCAGGCTGGAAGAGTTCCTCGGTGTCGCGCGACCAACAACAAGCTGCACTGCCACGCCAAATTCTACTGCCGACTCAACCTAATTCCTGTGAGTCTTGTTGGGTAGGCGGTGCCACAGAAGCTTCAATTTACACATATTGTTCATTTTGTTGTGTTTTCAGCATGGATATTTGGAGAGCGATTGCAAAAGCAGACGCAGGAAAGTTCTCGGCGGCGGTACATGCAGCGGGCGAAGACTTCGACGTCAATGCTCGGGCTGGTTACGACGAATCAGAGCTTGTGCAATTTGGCACAACACTGCTAATTGAATCAGTACAACAGTGTTCTTTGCAATGCGTTTCTGCTGTTCTTGAGGCTGGTGCCGACGCCAACGCAGCCAACGCGGTCGGTGACACGCCACTCATTGCAGCTTGCCGGGGCGGGGACATTGCCCTTGTGCAAGTGCTGCTCGAGGGAGGTGCACACCCCAGCCGAACCCAGCAGCCCCCCGCAGGCGCCCCCCATACCCCCCTATCAGCAGCCGCCTTTGGTGCAGCGGAATTTGGACCCGAGCTGACTGCCGCCAAGGTGCAAGCACTGGTGTCAGCAGGGGCACAAGCCGACACCCCGTACGGCCCTGGCGGCCTGCGACCTCTACATATCCTGGTGCGGGCCGGAACAGATGGACTCGCAGCTGTGCGTGTTCTGCTTGAAGCAGGCGCAGACGCCAACCTGCCCACAGCCGCAGAGGGCAAGGAGTTCACGCCCCTGCAGTGGGCTATCCTGGCCGATGCCCCGGGCGTCACTGAGATGGTGCAGTTGCTGCTGGAGCATGGTGCTCAGCCAAATGTGGGCATTGCGTGCTTGAACGTACTGGAGCCACCTCTCATGTCAGCCGCTGCTGCGTTTCAGGGGGGCGCGTTCCGCTTGCTGTTGGAACACGGCGCGGACATCACACACGTGTCGTACACCAAGCACAGTGTGCTGGACTTTGCTTGCCGTGCCCTGTCTGTGAAGGAGCAAGAACAAGGCATACGCATTGTGCGGGATGTGCTGAGTCACTCGGACGCACAGCGTGTTCTTGCCATGAAAGGGCCAAAGGGTAAGACACCACTGCTATCCGCTGTGCGCGCCGGGTTTTCCGACGCAGTGCATGCGCTGCTTGCGGCTGGCTTGTCCGGCTTGGAGCGCAGTGAGGGAGGGGAGCCCCTGCTTGTGGTGGCGGCAGATGCCCAAAGCCCAGGGGTGCTTGAGGCGCTGCTGGTGCATGGTGCAGACGTGCATGCGAAAGTGGACAAGAACAGCCGCGAGACGGCGCTGCTTGCCGCCTGCCGCTGCCCCGTGGTGCCAACCGCCCAGCGGGCACGCGGAACAGTGTTCTCAGCTGGGAGTGCCGGGGGTGCAGCTGCCCACGCTTCGTCCTTTTCCGACCTGTGGGCAAAGTGTCCAGATGCAGGGGCGCTCATGGTGTGCATGCTGCTGCGAGCGGGGGCCAACCCGAACACAGTTTGTGCCTTCAAGGGCAGTGCCCTGCACCGCACTGGCCTGGGTGGCAACACAGCTGCTGCTGAGGCGTTGCTGGAACACGCAAGTGAGTCAAGAACAACCCTTGCAGTCACAGAGGATGGCTTGGGTCGGACGCCAGCTGATGTTGCAGTGCAACAAGGACAACACGAGCTACTGCAGCTGCTGCTGGACCACCCGACTGTTCGGGGGAACACGTTGTCCCGGGGGCAAGGCTTGGTGCAACAGGCGTTCGACCGGAAGCACTGGAGGTGCCTCATGTCGCTGCTGGTGCGGCCTGAGGCACCTCAGCTGGCCACGGACCCCGGCAGCTGCGACAGGCGCCTGCTGCTGCCGGCCTGGGCAATGGCAGACCCCGCTGCGCACCCCTACCAACTGAACTACGAGGGGAACAGCTGGTGCACCTTTCTGACGCTGCTGGCACATAGGTCCCCCCTGGTAGCTCCCTACACAGGGGCAATGGGGGTGCCCATGTGTGCCACCAGCCGGCTTGCAGCAGCGGAGGCCACCGCTGCCGCCGCAGGTGCCACAGAGGAGCAGACTCGGCCGCAGCAGGCGCAGAACAGGTCGTGGTGGGTGCCGTCCTTCGTGACGGGGCTGTTCGGGGGGGGGGCAGGGGGGGCCGCTGTGGCCCCAGCGACACCGGGGCAGGCAGCGGTGGCTGCTGTGGATTTGACGGCCACGGGGCTGTTCAAATGGGAAGACACACCAGTGGCCGATGGGCAGTCACGCCTGCTGAGCGGCCTGGGGGCAAAGCGTGTTTTGCTGTGGTTGGGGGTGTTTCCCACTGGTTACACCCCTGACGCCAGCCAGTGGGTGGGGAATGAGGACAAGCGGCTTATCAGCCTCATGAGCTTCGCCTTGGTGCTGGGGCTTGATCGGCGGCACCGCCTGCGAGCCAAAGCTGCAGCTGACTCCACCCATGTCTCGGGCGGCGTGCTGCAGTGCCTGAGTGTTGCCAACTGGCACCTGCGGCGAACGCTACTACTACAGCGAGCTGCTGCTGCAAATGCAGATCACAAGTAGGATGAGCTGTGTCGAGGCCTTTACTGCCACGAGCGAAGTTGAAGTTGAACATGAAATGTATTTGCAATGGACACGTTCAACTACTGCAGCGTAATAGAAGGCTTCACTTTGTAGTATGGACACTAGATCGAGGGCCAGCAGCAGGAGCTTCAACGACCGACTACAAAGAGAAAGCGGAGCCTGTCTTCAAGCTGTTTTCAGGGGAAACAAACAAAGGACTGATGTTACCAGCCTCCCTCCGCTGGAAGTCTGCCAAGAGGCCAGATGCAGCAGGGCTGTTGACAATCCTGTCAGCAAAGCCTGCACTGCCGTGGTACACGATTTCTTTGTTGGGGATGTGTGACAGGCTGTGCAAAGGAGTCTTGGGGCGCCGGCGCCGGCGGTGAGCACCACCTGTGCCTGAGCTGGTGAGTACACTCATAGTGCTGCCACTGCTGCACGCATCCAAATGCTGTTGTTTTGCTGCGAGCAGCTCCCTTGCTGACGGCGAGTAGCCTGGGTTGCTCAGCTTTCGGGGGACTTTCACTCTGAAGCCGCCGCCGGCAGCAATGATGCGTGTTTCCGCTTCAACTTCCTCGTGAAACGCAGCCCGGTCAATTGCTGACAAATGATGTTGCTTCAATACATGCTGTGCTTGTTTAACACCCACCCTGAAGCTCTTTTTGACGCTGAGGGTGGAGCGCACTGGACTAATGGACCCCTCACGAAAGCTGGCTGCTGGAGAAGAAATCCCAACACCTGCCTTCAATGCGCGATGCCTTGTGCTGTTCAGCTTTGTACGTATGCCTGCTCCATTTATAGCTGCCCTGGATGCTGTTGGGAACGCGTCCACGGGGTTGTGCACCGCTGGGGACTTGTGCAGCCACGTTGCGCCGTACATCTCAACAGTGGCTTCACCCACTGGCGCATCCACACGCTGGAATTTTTCACCTGGGGGGGGTAAGAATCGCGCAGTTTTACTGAAGAGTTGTCCTTTGCTTGTGACTGGGCCGTGGCGGCTGGCTGAGTGCATCCCAGGTAGTGGTGATGACAGCTCAGAAGGGATCAGCGCGTTGCCTTCCAGGCCCCCGATGCTGTGTGGATCCAATTGCGTCAGCTGGTGTTGCCGCTGTGATGCTGTCTTGAGCGTCATGCGTGCAAGCTGCACTGAATTCTGGGTCTGCAAGTCGTGGACAGCTGCTTGCGGTGTGCTCCCCGTTGACATGGCCTTGCGCAATGCGGTGCACACTTCTCTGTACTGGAGGCCGTAGGGAAGTCCAGCGACCATATCGCGTGATGCCTCGTGATTAACATCATGTGAAATATCCCTGTAAGGGCGAAGGTGCCGGACTGGCTGTGCTGCAGACTTGGCTCGCTGCTCTGCTTGTTGAGACCGGACGAAGTCTGTGACTTCCTCGTGGAGCTCAATAGCGTCTTGAGCCTTGCTCAGAAACGCTGTTTCGGGAAGGACAATTGATCCAGATCCGGATAGGGAATGCAGAATGGGATTGCCTCTTTTCTGAGCTGTAGGCGCCCGTTGTTGAGCCTTGTATGCAGCAAGAATGTCAGCAGCATTTTCTTTTGGCTTGTCCATTCTGCGTTTGGGTGTCATACTCGCACGGACGATCGGGCTGCTGCAGTTAGCCAGCGATCTGTATTGAACTGGAGTTGAAACGTGTCCTGTAAGCTGTGTCGGCATCGGCCGCCCAATCGTCAGCGCGTCTGTCCTCCCGCCACCTGGATTCGCCCGGGTGACTTGCCCTGGCTCTTCAAAATGGTTCACAAGCTTCTTGGGGATCAGTTCAATTGTACTTGGGCGAGGATGCAGATATAGTGTCGGCCCTTTTAATTTACCCCCCAGCTTTTGAGACCTGCCTCAATTGAAGATTGAAGTGTCTGGATTACATCATGCAGTTGACCCGGAGCGGTTTTTACGGTGCGGTACTTACCAAGCGCGGCTGTCGAGTTCGACAGTGTGCATCTCCACATCCAGTGTACACAAATCTCGCTTTGTTTCCAGTTCAAGCTCGCGGAACGGCCCATACTGGCTTTGTGGGCGTGGTGCAGTTTGAGACTGCTGCTGAGGCAGCACACTTGCAGAAGTGTCTCTTGCAGCAAGCATGGCGCTCTACAAAGGTGAGAGAATTCAGATCAGTTTTACAGGTCAACAGTTCCCTCACAGATATACACGTGCTTCCTATTTGTTGGAAAACTAAGCCTCAACTGCCCTCAGAGATGAGAGAGTCGCCACGCCACTACGCACACCCCTTCGCCCCCCTAAATCCCCCCCAGACTACGACACTCAGGCCTAGCTCACCGAGATAATTCGAGGCCCCCCTGGCATTTTTCGGCAGTTTATCTGCGCATCGTACCGAAATACGG
>Ga0307982_1001095_pt1 | contig 21684 bp, 17 predicted proteins | sample OrgLakmetagen989_FD_201847 | JGI IMG/M metagenome (GOLD analysis project Ga0307982, IMG submission 201847) | Saline water microbial communities from Organic Lake, Antarctica - #989 | ecosystem: Environmental > Aquatic > Non-marine Saline and Alkaline > Saline | place: Antarctica: Organic Lake... | reverse complement strand
ACCCCCCCCTTCTTTGCTGCATGGCTGGAGGTGTCAGTCAAGACCCATCCATCCATCACGCAACTGCACTCAGTGTAGTTTGTTCCATGTGCGCCCTTGAGCGCACAGGCATGCTGCCGAAAGACCGCTTGCGCCAAGAGCCCCCTGCTGTTGCACTTGGGGTGGATGAATGTGTTGCCCACGCAGCATCCATCCAGCATCTAGCACGCATTCAAACAGGTCTTGCTTCAGGTGTTGTCCCTGTGTCGCTGCAAGTATCAGCCCTGGCTGCATTGTCCCTGAACACCCCTAGCTTCGAAGGACCCCCCCCTGAAGCCCTGAAGGCTGCCGTCACGGCAGCACAGGCTGCAGCTTCACGCAAAACCCCCCTTACAAATGAAGCATGCGCTCTGCTGCTTGCTGGGCTTGTGCGCCACCGGGGCGCGGCGCTGGCGCTCCGCCTGCTGACCTCACAGGCCTTGCTCAGAGCAGAGTACATCGCGCAGGGGGAATTTGGCACCATCAGCCAAGCAGCACAGGAAGAGGCTGAGGCCATGCAGGCAGCTTATGACAAGGCACAGTCTGGTGCAGGGTTGCCGCCCATGCCCCAGGGTCGGCAGCGGGGGGCCATTTGTGCATGGGAGCTTCGGCCCTTGCTGTGTCCAGCCGGCCTGCCGTCATCTGCATCTGTGGTGCAGCTCGCAGCTGTGCTGGGGCGCTGCGACACTCAAATGCAAGCATACGCACCAAGCATGGATTTGAGTGCCGTACAGGTCGCAATGTCGCTGTTTGGCGGGGTGTACTTGGGACAAATCGCCTCGCTAGACAGGCTTGCAGCAAAGCTGCAGGAGGCAGCTGTCAAGGCCTGCTGCATCGTAGTACCACAAACTCTGGATGCCACTGGGTTTGTACAGGCCTTGGATTCAGCTGTGTTTGAATTTCAATGTGCGCTTCAACGTGCCGTTCAGTGGATTGAAGCGGGCTCAGAGGGACAGGAAGCCCTGCAAGGCATCGTTGATGTATGCTGCGAATTGCTCCTGCAGCGTTTTGCTGGAAAACATTCTGTGCATCGGCATGAATGGCACGCTGCGGCTAAAATCGCAGCTTCGGCGCTGCAGCTTGGCAGTGGCTTGCCGCGTGCTGCTGCAGCGACAACTCAAGTGCTCTCAGCCCTGCAGCGTGATGTGTTACACCCAGACGAAGTTGCAGCAAGCATATCGTTGGTTATGGAGGCAGCAATCCCGAGCATCTTGGCACGTTCTCAAAGCTGGGCGGGAGCACAACCCAGCGCACCGCCTCAAGAGTCAAGTCCCCCAGAAACAACATTGCTGGCACGCGTGCACACAGAAGTCCAAGATGCACCGAACGCAGCGCATATGGCAGAAGCAGGCGAGCTGCAACGATCTCTTGCTTTACTTGCTGGGGCAATGGCATCGTGCAGCCTACCAACTGCCGAGAGAGGTGCAAGCAGTTCACCTTCAACTGCAATGATTTACAGCGCGCTGCATGGACTTGTTATTGCTCATATGCGCGTGCCATTTCCACAAAATCTCAGCAAAACACTCACAGCATTGGTTTCTCGTTTCATCACAAGCGCACTGCACGGCTCTGGGCAGGAAGCAGACGAACTACTCAAACTGTGTGACGAGGCGGGCTTGCAGCTTCCAACAACGGCACTTTTGGCCAATATCCGGCATACAGCGTGCAGGCCCAGCGCAGATGATGCACTGCAAGCTGCGACAGCATTTGCTGCTGCCTTGCCCCATTTGAGCACTGCAAGCCGGCATGACCGGCGCCTCTCGCTTAGTGCAGCTGCTAGTGTCATTCAAGCGCTGCTCAGTGCTGCAGAGACAGCTTCTGAGAGAACTTTACCGGGGCCATTCGATGATAGCCATGTGGAGCTTCCACAGGCAATGGTTCACGATGCATGGCTGGCTGTGAGCTTGCCGTTCCATCAGTACACTCTTCCCCGAGGGCGAAAGGCCTGGTGGTCATCCCGGGCGCTCAACACACACCCTGGCCTCAGCACAATGGCCAACAGAGCAGCATCTGTGGCAAGTACACCACAGGAAGAGTGGAAAGCGGAGTCGCAAACCTCCCCCTTTGAGCACGCTGTGTCGGTTCAAGCTTCTTCCCACATGGGCGATGTCTCTTGGCCGCCCCATGGTGTGGCCGCAAGCGACCTCAAGCCCACGGACTTCATTGCGTGTGCAATTGACGTCTTGTTGGCAGCTAGCACTGTGGCAGTGGTGGATGTGTCAGTTCCGGGGGAAGATCCACTCTCGGCGAGCGAGGTAGCCTCCGCTGAGGATTGGCTCCTAGCGCAGCTGCAGCTGCTGGGCAAGCTTCGGCACATAGATGGGATTATGCACACCATGACAACAAGGCACGTGTTTGGAGTTCCGGCATCACAGCGCTTTTGTGAATCCCTCAGTGCTGCCATTATTCGGCGCCCTCCGAATTCTGCAACAAGCTCACGCGAGTTGCCCTTGAGCATTGTACAAAGCCAAGGCATCAAGTGGGACCAGGCATGGTCAGATGAGGCCGCCAATACTTCTGGCGCAGGTGCAGTGAGCCGCGGCCAGGCATGGGCCCGCTGCGTACTTGCAGTGATTGACTGCCTGGACGCTGAACAGCCAAACTGGCCTCAGGCCACGTACAGGCATTTCTTAGCGTTTGCTGCCCACCGGCGGTATGCTGGCCTCAGCAGCCGCCTGCTTCAACGTCAGAGGGCCCAAGCTGATCGAAGCAAGCAAAGGCTTCTTTGAGGTTTTCACTTTGCCATATGGTGCGCTACCTCGCGCGAAGTTTGTCAGACGAAGTGCTGCGGAGTACGCATTCGGCTCTGACACACACGCAGCACTATCAAAATGGAGCTTCTGCTGGTTTCATAGCAAAATAAAATCATGTCAACCCACAGCCCAAATTTATTGTAATGGGGCGGCGGAACCAGCTTTAGCTCAGGTCTGACGCGCGTGGTTTTATTATGGTGTGTGACAGGTGCTTACTTGACACGATTTGGCTGCAGGCAGGCTGCATGGGGGGCTGTTTCTTTGCACAAACGGCTCTTGCATGCTAAATGCCAGCGGTTTGCAAGAGATTTACAATTGTTGCTGTTATTATTCCCATTGATTCATGCCGGATCAGCAAGTACTGCCTCGCTCTTGCGCAGCCTCGGACTATCAACTCCAAGCTCAGTCCGCAATTTGGTGCCGAACGTGCCAGTCTCAAGCTGCTAATTTCGGGCTGCCCTGTGAGGGAAAATGCAGGTATTGTATTGCCTGTTTGGAAATGGAGTCACTGTCAGTTGCAACCTGCTTGCGGGCTCAGCGAAAGGCATGCCTGTTGCGGGAGTTGGCCAACTGCCAATTCGTCAGGTTCTCAGCTGCATTCTTGATTGCCTTGTCATCAAGCCGCTGCTTTATATTATATTGCTATGCACATGGCGCTTCTTTTTGTGGCCAACTTTGGTTCACAGCACCTTGGAGGTACTTGCTGCTTGCCACGTTGTTGCCTCCGAATCTACTCCACGACCCTCCGCTTTGTGCAGAACGCTGCCATCGACGCGTCGGGCGATGCAGTTAGCATGGTTGGTTGGAGTTTTGTTGGATTTAGTGTCTCTCTGGTCGCCTTTTCTCTTTTGGCATCGACTCATGTCGTGGTGAGTTCCTCGTAGCTACCAAAGTTTGCTACGTGCTTCCACACGCAGCACTCTCTTTACAGACCATGCACAGCGCGATGAACAGAATTCGCATCTTGCACATAGTCAGGCTATTGATGGTTTCATCGTCAATCAGCATGGCAAATGAGCTGTTTTTGCTGCTCGGCTACGGGAAGCTGGTCCCAGTGTTCAAACCCGGAGTGTTGTTTGGAAGCGGAGCCGAAGATGCATTCTTCAGGCCTGTGCAAGAGCCTGTACACTTGCTGGCCCTCACTTTACTTCAAACACAACATTTTGTACACACATGTGATATGAGCAATCGGCACATGAAGGTTTTACTTGCAGTTGGAGTGCACTGGGCCATAGGCCAGGCTGCGCTCATGGTTTTGCCAACAACCTGGGCTCCACTGACTACTTGGTGGGAACTGTTGATACTTTTGCTGTATCCATTGAAGCTGGCATGGCCACTTTTCATGACAAACAGGCTTCACCTGCACCATCAATTTGTCAAAGCTGCGCTTGGTGTGTTTCTCGTGGGGATATTTCTTCACGTGCCAATCACGGGGTACGTCATGGAACGTGCAGTGCGCCAAGGTTCGTCCTCTGCATCCCTGGTTGCAATCATGCATTTGGCTGGCAGAGCACGCCATGTTATGACTTCTCTGCTTCTTCCGATGATGCTTTTCATCGGAGATTTGGGACTGAACCAGCTCGAGGGTGAAGTTGAGACTGCTAGCAACCGGAACCAGCTGCAGCTGCGCTTCTTCCGCTGGCTCATGCACGAGCAACGCTCACCGCTGAACGACATTTCTATTTCACTGTCCTTGGCCCAATATAGCGTAGAGGAGTTTCATGAAATGACACGCCCTCGGCCTGAAAGGCCTGCGCCTGGTGCTAAGTTGACTTCCCCGCATGTCAGCAACGTAGATGCAACTGCGTGTGCTGCACTGGCCGATGCAGCACTTGAGTCTCTAGAAACATCGTTCGATGGAGTGAAGCGCTTACAGCGTGTCATGCATCAAGTGCGCGATTTCGGTGCGCTAGTGCTATCAGAAACCGGCTTCGCCCTTGAGGGTGAAATCGTTTTTGACTTGATGGACCTGCACAGCAATATTGGGCAGCAATTCAGCGCAGTCTGTCAGCAGAAAAAACAGCATCTACACTGGTCAGAGCCGTGCATAGCAAACAGCATGCAGAGCTTCATCAGTAGCTTCAGTGATTTGCCACAGGAAGTCGGAGGTGCGAGCAACATTCCAGTCACAGCTGACTTGCTGCGCCTGAAAAGTGCCATCAGCACATACTTGGCAAACGCCATCAAGTTCTCCAAGAAGCGTGCGAATTTGCACGTCGCCAGCAGTGTGACTCTAGAGACTTCCACAATGCGTGCGTCTCGCATCGCAAAAGGAGGCGCCTTTGGGGCATCTGCCGTCCGCTTGCTGGCCCCAAAACTGCCAACCCCGCTTGCAGCCGTCACCAAATCCAGCTGGAGCCAGCTACTCACCGATGCAGAATTGGCCGCACAGCAAGCCACGCAGCGTTTCGTTTCGGGAAGAAACCGAGAACTGTATGCCCTGTGGACGTTTGCAGTGCAAGACGAAGGCCGGGGGATCAGCCGTGAGGTGCAAGGCAAGATGTGGGACCCCTTCTCCATGCTAGTGCCCCACGAGGGCGTTCAAAATAGAGGCGGAGGTGGCCTCTCGCTCATCATTGCAAAGTCCATTGTTGAGCATCACGGTGGGACGCTGCATGTCAGCAGCGACGGTCCTGGGGAGGGTACCTGCGTGGTGATGCAGGTGTCACTGCCTGTCGCACTCGAGACGGTGCCGAGCAAGTCTGAGTCAAACACTGCAGAGCAAGATGATCCCGAAGCAACGCAGTGGCGCAGCAGCGACGACACGCCCAGCCAGTCAGACGGCGCATCCAGCGCACAGAACTCCGCCGATGACATCGGTGGCAGCGGCGGCGTCATGGGCGTGCTGTCGGACATCTCTGCAGCGATTACAGGTGCAAGTGGCACACTATCTGAAACAAAGCCAAGCTCAGTCGGGTCGTTGTCCAACCGTTCATCTCGTCAGCCAAGTGGCGATGTGTGCTCAGAAACTGGTAGCATTGTGTCGCCTGACACTGGCTCAGGCATCAGATTCCGCCTCGCTCACAGCGTCAGCAGTGCCGCCTCCGCCAACAGTGACCACCGAGACTCGCCCAAAGCCCCCAGCACGCTCAAGCGAGCGATGTCGGAGCATTCATCTGTCATGAGTCGACAACAGTCAGGCCCAGCTGTGCTGCAGCACGACTTGAGCAGTCCAGGCAGCAGCATTCCCACACCTTCACATTCCCTGCACCTGACTGCATCAGATCTATCTGTGCACTCGGGGGCAGGGGTGCTGGATCAGCTGCGGGAGTTGACCTCGCCCACCTCCGCCCCCCTGTCCACGGTATCAGCTGTCCCCAGCAGCATGGTGTGGAGCTCCACCATGCAGCCAGCAGATTCACAGCCCAGGCTGCACCAGCAGATAGGTACCAATGTTGTCCCCATGACACTACTTCCCCCCCCCGCCTCGGTGCCGGACAGCACGCAACTGATTCAGCCATCCACTCGCACCGCAACCTGCCATCAAGGCAGCGGTGGCGGCACCGCAGCCCCCCTGGTGACTGTGCCCTCCGTAGATGTGTCAGACCGGTTTGACAGCAACAAACATGATGGACTCTCCAGGGGGCGTGCGCGAAGTGAGGAGGCTGCCGCACTGAGTTGCCCCCCCACCCCTGCCCGCCCTCCCCGACACCACGTCAGCATTGAATCAGCGGGGGCAGCTGCTGCGCATAGCAAGCATTCCACACAAGCACCAGGCCGCTCAGCGACGCTTGAATCGTGCGAGAGCGCGCCAGCTGAGGCCCCAACCAGCCAATTGCTCCCCGTCAACGTCAGCGAGCCGCTCACCCTGCGCATCCTGTGTGTGGACGATGCCAAGACGACGCGGTCGCTGTTCAGACGGCTGTTGAAGCGACGCACCAATGCAGACGCTGTGCACATGGCTGAGAATGGCCAGGTGGCAGTGGACATGGTTGCGGAGCGGGGGGTGGACTATTACTGCTTCGTGACTATGGACAAAGAGATGCCGGTCATGGACGGGTATGAAGCTTCCAGGGCACTGCGGGCACTGGGGTACAGACGCACGATACTGGGCGTCACCGGAAATGCCCTGCTGTCTGACATCCAGGCATTCACGGCGTGCGGCGTGAGCAGAGTGCTCACCAAGCCGGTGGACGCCCCCGTGCTGCAGGCATGGGCAGAGGCATCCAGGTGGTGGGAAGCGCCCATGGCTTGTGAAACCGCCCAGGGGCATGCAACACGTAGCAATTCTGACATATCCTCTGTGGCTACAAGTGAGTTGAGCACTGGCGGCTCGGCTCGCCCCTGGTCACCGAAAGACAAATGACTGGCTTCAGCGGAAAATACATTGATTCTTCACTTTTTACTCATTTCCCAAGCCGCTGGATCGGCAAGACCAAGAGGTGCTTTCTCGGCCCGTCGAACGAGCTCCGCAATGGACTCGGCGGAATCCAAGTTGCAGATGATGGGCTGGCTGTCCAGGTGTGCACCGCCTTCCTTGCTGATCTGCTTGGCAAGGGAAGCCAGAGTGGACCCTGGACCGATTTCCAGCAGCACGTTTGGCTGTTCATGTGCGCTTTCATCGCTGCCCTGTAGCACATGCTGCATGGAGCGGTGCCACTGCACAGGCGCGATGGCTTGCAGTGCAACGGCAAGCGGAGCATCGTCGCCCCCGAACGAATGCGGCAGTGCAGTGACATTTGAGTACACCGGTACTGTGCCTCGCTGTAACAAGCTTGCAAAAGCTGGCTCATCATCGTCGCCCCGGTCAGCTTCAGGGTCACATTTCAGATTGAAGTGCCCACACAGGAATGTACTCAGGTCGTTCAGGCACACTGTTTCTCTGCTTTGTTCCTGGAACACCGCAAACCAAGCCTCGTGACTGAAAGCAGCCGTCAGTAGGTGTGCTGGGATGGGAGCTTTGCTGAGCTCCCGAGCAGGTGCGATTGCTTTTGCAATGCTGTGCAGTGCTGGAGCCATGATTGGCGAGTGGAAGGGGGCGGAAACGGAAAGCGGAACTGCCCGCAGGCGTGAGGAGGACTTCAGGGAGGCAACAAGCATGTCGATAACATGGGAGTGTCCAGACACTACGGTCTGCGATGCACTGTTCAAGTTTGCTGCAACAGCCACGCCGAGCTGGCCTTGTGTGGACGCTGCCAAGCTGGCTTCAGCAGCAGCTTTCTGCACTGCCGCACGCTGTACTGGCAGGAGTGCAGACATACCAGTCGGATACTTTGACGCCTCTACTGCATTGGCCATCGCCGATCCACGTGCAGCAAGCAGCACAGCAGCCTGCGGGTGTGTCATGCACCCTGCTGCTGCGAGTGCAGAAATTTCCCCGACGCTGTGTCCCAAACTTGCAACCACTGGAGAGCCTTGACTTGACGAGAGCACAAAATCTAGCTCTGTCTGAGCATATTCAATGGTTTGAGCAAGCATGCACATTGCGAAAGCATATCTAGCTCACCTGCAGAATCTCCAGGAGCATTGCGCTGTGAAGCAGCATTGCTGGCTGGGTAATCCTGGTGTCAATCAAAGATTCCTGCACGGCAAGATATCAAACTGTGCGCCCTCAAATGAAGAACGAAGCTAACCTCGGGGTTCGTCATTCGCCGAGACAGGAAGAAACCCAAGGCATGGTCGATTCGGTCAACAACGTGTTTCGTGTAAGGAAAGCTCTCCAGCAGATCTGCACCCATGCCGGCCCGTTGTGCACCTTGTCCGGGAAACATGGCAGCAACACGCGCAGCATCTCCAGTCTGATTCGAACTTCTGCGCGCAGCGGCACAAAGCTGGCGACTGAAGGCTGCTGAAAAGCGACTGGGCTGCGTCCACATGACTGTGTTGGCTGCAGCGCAAATCCCAAACGAAGTGCACAAAGAGCGTGAAGCACGGCACCAGGATGAACATATCTAGAGGCGCTACAATTGTATGCACAGGCTGGAATTGGCTTCTCAGCGCAGCATCAACTTCGTCTGCGTGGCGTAAAGGGCCCCCATGACTGTGAGACCCCCTCCTCGTCCACTTGGCAGGGAGTCGGGATCGGAGGCGCCTGAAGACAGGCAAGCAAGAAATGGCAATTTATTGTGGGTCGATGTATATTGCCCACAACACCACCTCGGGGGCGGGTGGTCGGGAAAATTGCCCACGCAGGGCGCTCAAGGCGAAGACCACAGGGCTCCTTGGCAAAGGCTCAAAAGGTGCAGGATCAACAAGAGTGATCCCAGCTGGCACATCACAGACACTTTGGGAAAGGCCCATGAGACCCCCCTTGCAGGTCCCTGCCCATTCCCTCGTCGGTGTCCTCACTCCGCTAAGTACCCCCATTGCTGCAGAGGCCCCGAGGGGGGCTCAGCAGCGGGAGGCCCAACAACTAGAAGGAGAGAGTACTGGTGACAAGCGTGCACCAGCATTCTCGTGTTGTAATCTTCCCATCCCAGCCCACCCTGGGTTTGGGTGGCAAGGTTGCCCCCAAATTTATTGCCATTACTACGACCGACCCTATCAGAGAAGGAAGGGGCTCCCAAGGGGGGCACTCTGCTGCCCCGAGTGGATTTTTGCTGGCAGTTTCTGCTATCAACTCACCACAAGCGTTTATCAGTCTAATTTGTGCCAGTATTACAGCCAAGCACACAGCTGCTCGTCGTTTGTTCTGAGCTGCTGTTGCGCTTGAAAAAAATTGCAAGTGATGGCCTCCAAAACTGAATCTGTCGAAATCGACGGCAGCGTGGTTGGGCGCATGCCGGACAAACCAGAGCACAGTGTCGGAAATGACAGCCCGCAACACACACAGCACAGTGCATCAGATGCGACTGGTAGAGGTGGAGTGTATGGCAAGGTAGACCATAAGGCAAGCGGGCCCTCAAAATGTACGCTACTCTTACCTATTTCCGCATGCTTTATCTCAGCAGCGGCTTCTGCCTTGCAGCAATTGAAGGTTGGGTCATCTTTGTCACGGGAATTCACCCTGAGGCAGCTGAGGATGATGTTCTGGAGACCTTCGAGGAGTTTGGAGATATCCGCAGCATTCACATGAATTTGGACCGTCGGACTGGATTCGTGAAGGTTAGCTGCTGTGCTGGCAGGCTGCTTTGCACACCACTGAGAATTGCATAATTCTGCGCAGGGGTATGCCCTCGTTGAGTTCGAGAGCAAAGAGGAAGCCGACGCAGCTGTGGATGGCATGAGCGGGAAGGCCATTTTGGGCAAAGAGGTTGCCTGTGACTTTGCATTCTTTTCAGAAGGCTCTACCGTCACCAGGGGTGGTGGTGGCAGGGGGCGCGGCCGCGGGCGTGGCCGAAGAGGCGGGTATCGTGGTGGCCGTGCTGACCGCCATGGTGATGGCAGGCGCCACTGAGCTTGCCTCTGCTGCGTAGCCTGGAGCTTCGTTGACTACAGGGGCAGGTGAGCATGTTGCGCGCGGCGTTGAAGGAGAGTGAACATGAATTGTGCACACATCCTCTCAATGAGTGCTCATTTGGCCTTGGCCTGTGTGCCCTATGTATAAGGCTTGCATGTGATGTCGTAGCAATGAATACCCTCTTATGGCAGCGAAACGTCGCTTGCATCACTATCTCCCCGCGGCATGGTCTTGAAGCCAGACGAGCGAGACCAAGCAGGGCCCGCTGTAGCTGCACTGCCGCTTGGGGACGGCTCTGTTGTGCGTGGTGAGGCAAAGGTGGATGACTGACCGATGACTCCCATGTCAAGAGGGCCCGCACTCTCCTGGGAAGCAGCCCGCGAAGAGCGCTTGTGAGGCACTTGGGAGGGTGTTTTGGGCAGCTCACTGATGTCTTGGCTATCATCGATACACGGCAAGTCGAACAATGGCACCGGTTGCTTGGGGGTCGTAGATCTGCTGGGGGGTGCGGAGTTAGCGGCAGGGGGGCGGCTGCTGGAGGGGGCAAATGCGGCTTGGATGCCACGGAGGGCGTTGCCCCAGAAGCTGCTGCCTTGTGAGTGCTGTGGGCTTGATGCAGCACCCCCAGCTGCCGCTCCGGCCGTGGATGGACGGGGGGTGGACTGGTTGAACCCCAGCACCTTGGGCTGCCCTGACAGCGGTGTGCTGGGCTGCACTGGAGGCAGGTCCAGCAACAGGCTGTCGGTCTTCGCCCGGCCTCGTCTGTGAGCTGCCCTTGCCGCACTCGCAGGGCGATTCCAATCGCCCGCTGCAGCTCTCATGGTCGGTTTTGGTGCGGGGCTAGCGAAGTCGTCAGTGGCAGCTCTGCCTGAGCCCTGGTTGAAACTGACATCCTGCTTGAATATGGCATTAGCTGTAGAGTTGGGTGACGGGAGCGACAGTGTTGATGAGGTTGTGGTAGAAGACGGCGCTCCTGCGCCGATCTGGCTGGCAGCAGCCGAGGGGGCTGCTGCAAGCAGTGGCGCCCACACCTCTGGGGCGCCAGTGGATGCAATAGAAACACGGGGAGCTTGCAGCGCAGACGAAGGAATAGACTGCAAGCTGTGCCGCCTGGCTGCTTGTTGCACCGCTTCAAAGCGCTCCTCTGCCTGCACTGAGGCCAGAGCGGCGTCAGCAATAGCCCCCAGGTCCCCGCTCTCACCCTCCGTTTCCAAGTGTTCAAAAGTGTGTTCTGGAAGGTCCAGCCCGAGGGTGCCAGCAGATTCAGAACGTTCCCGGTAGTTGCCCTCTGCACCGTAATTGCTTTCGTCACCCATAGTTTGATACTCAGGCGAGCTGACTCCGCAGCCTGCCGCCACACCAACAGCATCTGCAAGCGCCGGGGGTGTGTGGCCGTGGCCATTGCTCACACTGCGGGCATGCCGTGTAGTGACCAGGATGTCACCGTTGGCGCTGGACATGGAGTTGCCCCGCCGCGAGCTGCCAGAGCTGACGTTACGGCGATGCTGTGGGCTTGACGCTCCAGATGAATCCAGGCTGGACGACAGCAAGAGCGCCCCAGCCCGGCTGCGTGCGGCTGCTATAGGCAGCGGCGTGCCACTTTGGGACTGCGAGTCCATACTGACCATGGAAATGAGGCTGCCCCGTGAGTCTGTGCGCGCAAGGCGGGCCATTCGAATGGCCTCGTGACCCATGGGAGAGTCGGTAGCAACGGAGCCCCCAGAGGCGCTGCGTTGATGTGTGGCGCCTGACGTGCTGCTGCTGTGGAAGTCCTCTAAGATTGGTGGAGGGAGGGAGGGGACGACTGCAGCGCTGCTGGCAGCCAAGCCGGTTCCTTGGGGCGGCGAAAGCAGCATGGGGTGCCGAGCCAGCAGCGGGGCCAGCGTGTCATCCCCCCGAGCAAAAGCTGCCAGGGACGAATCTAGACCAACTGCCTGCACAAGGCAATCAGCTGCAATCTCCCAGCTCTGCACCACAACTGCACAGCATGCCTGGTGGTACATTGCTTGAGCCTGAGCCGGGCGGTCGCTTTGCGACGCAGCCATCGATGCACAAGCTGCAAAATGGGCAGATGCACTCAAGGCCTGTCCGCTTTCAAGTAAACTCAACCCCATCGAAAAGGATTCTGCGAGGCAAATCGTTCGTTGCTTATTCCAAGCACGGCTGTCAAGCTGCAATTACCTAGAAATGCTTGCTGGTTTGCTTGCGTCTTGGCTGAATTCAGCTTCGGCAAAACACTTTCCGCCCCCGTGACGTCATAAACTCTTTGGAGCTGTGCTGCTGCAAGCTTGTGATTCCCGAGCACCATGTTGAGCACACCGACATTGTATAACTGCATGAAAACATTTGTGGCAAAACGCTGCGGAGTGCACGACAAACAAAGCCACGGGCCACAACCAAAAGTCAAAGACGATGTGGCAAAAAACACATTGTGGAGGCCACATTGCTGCAAGTTGAGTCAAGGATGACATCTGGAACCCAGACAACAACAGTGCTACTACACTCAAGTTTCGTCGCCAGTGATTGGCTGCCAGCCACCGAGACGTTTTGATAGCTCGATGCGGCTGAAAGCCCAAAATGCACAGCTAAAAATCGCTCATTGTTTGCAAAAACAGTCATAGCTGGCCCGAGGCGCTTTCAAACACCATGCAGCCATTTCAGTGCTAATTGAGCACCTGGCCACCAAAACTGCCGACGAATTCCGCAAGGCAAGCGCAGCACGATTTTGGCCAAGTGCTGAACGCCCTAAACAACTTACCGTGTCGCAAGTAACTTCGCTGTTAGTGCCGAATACAATTTCGCATATTCTTGTTGCGTCTTCAAAAGCGGCTTTGGCTGAGTCATACTGATTAGCCAAAGCTAAGACGAGACCACGTGTTTTGCAAATATTAGCCAAGGCTATCTTGTTGTCGGCAGCTTGGTGATACACTGTTGCCTTGTCCAAAACTTGTAAAGTCATGACCGTTCTGTTGACTCCATGCGCCCCTGCCTGCTTTGCCATTTCAGATGCCACGCCCGGAGCTGCGGTCTTTGTAACCATGCCAGATAGCACAGCACCTTCCACAAGGAGGGACACAGCCCGTTCCAGAAGCGGGTTGATGGAGTTCCCTACATCCACCACAGACTCATATAAGCTTGCCATTGAACTGCTTGGCGCGAAATCGCCCCGTTCACGCGGATCACAACCTTCTGAGATGGCTGTCGCCACGAGCAAACCAATTCCCCTCACAGTTTGGCTGACCAGAGCCGGGAGTAATGACCAGCGGAATGCAGTAGCAACGTAAGATTTTTAATGATGCAGCTACGCTAACATTTCTAAGTTGTGCGCAGGCCGCTGAAATGCCCCCCCTCATCGGACCAGTCAAGACGCCACAGCCACGAACGTAAGAAAATTCCTCAGAAGTTGTTTTTCCTTTGAACACACTTGCAAGCCGTATTCGAGGAGCTGCTAAAGCCCAGTAGGTGAATGTGCATTCGTCATCCTCATGGACGGTCAGGGCTCCCGTTACTTTCGCTCGTTACGCATCGAATGATTTGTTGCGGGAAAACTGCAGCCGGCAGCTGCCTCAAGGCGGCCCACGGGCCATGTGCCCAAAACCCAACACCATGCCTCCGCCAAACCGAGAAGCATGGTCAATGAATATCACAACCATATTCAGTGGCCAGCGGCCGGAGTGCCCTCAGGGGTGTGTGCAGCCTCCGTATGGGCTGAGCAAGCATCAAGACTTGATGCTTGACAGGTGTGGCTGCAGCTTGCTATACAGCTCTGCACTGCGAGTAGCCACCAAGCCGTTTGTGAGCTTCACGGGGTCGTGCTGGCCATACCTGACCTCCTCCCCGTGCCAATCTCGGATCCCCCCCTCCCACTCCCCAGCAGCGCTGCCAGCCTCAGCCCGTAGCAAAGCGTCGCCTGCACAAATGTCCCACTTTTTGATGATGGTGGAGTGCATGTACACGTCCTGGGCTCCTGTGAGCACCTCTGCCACTTTGTACCCTGAGCCGCCAGCAGGAGTCACAGCGCGCACTTTCACGCCAGCGTTGCGGGCGTCGGTCTCCACACTGCCAGCGTGGGAGCGGCTGACAATGATGCGTGCACCGTTGGAGCTCCATGTATCCTCGTGCAGGGCCTGCGGCCAAGGGCTGCCCCCAGGCAGCGTGAAGTTGCGCACGCCGCCCCCCTCCTGCTTGCTTGCTGCTGCCCAAGCCCACATGGTGCGGCGCTGGAAAGGGAAGTGCACAATGCCGCCGACGGGTATACCGCTTATGACAATGCAAGCCATCACAGTGACGTACTCCTCAAGTCCCTGCGTAAACTCCTTCGTTGCATCCAGGGGGTCGATCCAAACAACCACGTCCTCGTGATCAACAGAGTCCATTTTCAACGATGATAAGGCATGCATGATCACGGCAAGATCAATTGGGGGTATGGACGGTGGAACCATTGCGTGAGTGTCCTTCGCATGATCCTTTTCCTCAGAGATCAAAGCGACGTCCGGGAAAGACGAGCGAATGGAGCTGGTGAGGATTTTGTGAGACTCCAAATCAGCTTTGGTCAGGGGATCAGAGATACCGCTTGCAAGATTGCCCTTGTTCTTCTCATCTATTTTCCCAGACTTGGAGATCTCCACAATTCTGAAGCAGGGCAAAAGTGCCACAATGAGTTTCAGACCGAAACTCCAGGCCGAACTCACCTCATGCCCGCTGCTATTGCTGCTTCTATGGAGACTTGCATGATGTCACGCGATGATATTGATTGGTGTTTTGTATCCAGTTGTGCAAATGAGACTGACCTTGTGCCGGATAGCACGGAAACCACAAAACCAATCATGAGCAAGACAGCCACACCTCCCGTCAGCCGAGGAAGGTGCTTCGGCCTGTCTACGGCCACAGATCCATGCATCATGTACGTTTCTGCACAAATAATCGATATATATGCCTTCTGTGATCCTTCAGAGTTGGTTGCCGTGTGTTGACTGGCTGCTACCAAGTGGCTGCAAAGGTGCCGACACACCCTCTCGAAGCAACGTGTCGCACTTCCCGTGTTGCCACTGCCGTGAGAAGCCCTGCCCCGAATCTCTTGGCCAAATGCACGGCGGCTATTTGTTTGTTGGACAGGATACCCTGCACGTTTTTTGCTGCTGGTTGACAATTTGTGTCGGTGGGGGCCTCTCACTCAGCCGCTCGTGTGCGGAATGAAGTGCAGACACCCACAGACAGCCGCATATGATACTTCATTCTTGCATGCTTCATCAGAATGACACTGTGAATGCAGTTGCTTTCTTGGGCGCAGTGCCCTCGTGCACTTTGCCCCCCGTCTGCCCCAGCATCTGCCACGGCTTGAGCTGGCGCTGCAGTGCCTTGACCCCAGCTGCATCAACAGCAACTGGCTCTGTGTTTCTGCTCACTGCGCCCAGTGGGGTGCGGTTTCCGTGCTTTTGTACCAGTGGCCCTGCTGCAGGGGGCTGCACCCGCCCCCCGCCGCCCTGTTTCCCGGGCACGGGCCCCGCCCCTGCTGCAGCGGCAGGAGAGGCAGCAGCTGCACTGAGATTGTGGCTGGACTGCAGTGGGGATCCACACAGAAGCGCAATCTCCCCAGCCTCCACAGCCGCCTCCCGGCGAGCAAGTGTTTCTTCCCTGTCCTCCAGGGCGGCCAGGCGCCGGCGCAGGAAGCGCTCGCGCTGTCCCTGTGGCGCCTCGGGTGACATGCCCAGCAGTTGGGATGGTGTCAAGTGCTTGGGGGGTGCAGGGGGGGCAGCTGGCTCCTGCCCCACGGCCCGCTGCAGCAGGGACTGTTGAGCCTGCAGAGCAGCTGCAGCTTGCCGCAGCATGCCATGTAGCTGTTGGTTTTCTTCGGCAAGCACAGCAGCCTTTGAAATTGCCTGCACTGCGTCCAGTAGGGAGCTTGGGCCATGTGCGCCTCCCAAATCGTCCACTATCGCCTGAACCTCATCCAGCTTTAGCTGCAGCTGGGGAATAGCCTGGTCAATCTGCTGCTCAGTGGGCCACTGTGGCATCCATGATGTTGTCGAGATGGGGGGGGGCTCGTCCTGGTTTGCTGGGCCCTCTGCACTTGCGAGCGACAGTGCCTCTGCACGCTGCTGCATCATCTGTATGGCCAGCTCCAGGTCTGCACTGCTGGGCGATAGAGAATCCTCAATTTCAGCCGCAAGCACTGGGTGCTTGGAGCTGGCCTGCACGATGGCACTGGTTGTGGCTTTGACGGCCGCCTGCCTCAAATTGGTGTAGTCGCTGGCCGCTGAAAGCAGAATTGCGTACACGTCGTTGAATACTGCCCAGAGGGACTTGTGTGTTCGTTGCTGTGCCTCCAATTGGTTCTGTAGGCTGGCAGCTGTAGCAGGCAGTGCCTCGCTTGCTGCACTGCTGCCACCAGGAGCAGCCAGTGTCACCGTGCCGGACGCCGCAAATCCTCGAGCAACACTGGGAGACATGCGAGACCTCAAACGTTGTCGCATAGCATCAGTGACTTCTTCTGCTTTTTTTAAGTGCTTTTCCTGCAGTGCAACTTGGTGCCGTAGTTGCTGCACTGTGCGTGAGAGTTCGTCTCGCTCGGCAGTGAGCCGGTGAAGCTGCGAATCACTACTTGCTGCAGCTGACAAAGCCCGCGCTTCGTGCGCTGCAGCATGCCGAAAGCGCAAGTTTCCTTTTTGTTTGGTCCTTCGCAGTTCCGATTCAATTCGTTTGCGCTCTCCGATAGCCTGCAGGTCCAGATGACTGTGTTAACGGACACACCGCAGTCAACACCTGCAGCTCATACCTCAGTCGCCTCATGCTCGCGACCTTCAGCAGCAGAGATGAACGCAACAAATTTGTCCAAAATATCATTTGGATTTCTCTTCGACCCACTCAGGGGCTGAATTCCATGCTGCCGAAGGGACTGGTTCACCCGAGCGAGACTACTCACAGTCGACGACATTTCTGCTCGTCTTCAAGGCCCGCCACTGACTGTTTCCCTTGCTGTGTGTGCTTGCATGGACAAACTCTGGAATTTTTGGTCATTATTTGTGCCCCTCGAGAGAGACTTTCTTGAGTTTGCTGTCCCCCCACCCGCCCCCCCCTCGCGTCAGCACGAGATGCTGAAATTCCTCCCTTGCCCATTACATACACACAAAAATCATAAACAGAATCCAAAGCGCACGACATCCCAGGCCCTACAACACAGCACTTTAAGTAAGTCACTCTTAACTTTGTATTCAGGCGCTTGTGTTGTGCGACTTGCCTCCTGCATATACCTAATGCGTGTGTGATGCGCGACAGATGCGCGATGGGAAGTGATTTATTCGTGACGCTATTCTTGTGCGACACCCATTCAAGAGAAGCAAGGCACTTTGTTAGCTGTTTTGAAGAGCTTTTACCCCTTGGCAACACTCTGTCTTACTTGCCAATTGGTTTGCTTGTCCATCATTTCGCGAGCCCTCCAGGAAGTTCAGGCCGGGTCAGCCGAGCATCACTTCACTTCCAGCACTCCGGCTGCTCTAGGGAGCAGCACTGAGCACTCCAACTGCACCACACAATTGTCCATGTATTTGCACAGATTCGACAAACATGGCTCTTTCAAAGCACGCAATTGACACTGTGAAGGCCACTGCGCCTGCCGTGGCCCCCCATGTCCAAGAGATCACCTCACTGTTCTACAACAAGATGCTTGGACGCCACCCTGAGCTGTTCCAGTTCTTCAACAAATCAAGTCAGAAGACCCAGCGCCAGCCACGTGCGCTTGCGGACGCTGTGTTGGCGTATGCCGGCAACATTGAGAACTTGGATGTGCTGGGGCCCGCTGTGGAGCGGATGGCCATGAAGCACTGTGCCCTGCAAGTCATGCCAGAGCACTACGGCATCGTGCACGATAACCTCATGGAGGCTATCGGCGACACCCTTGGGGAAGCCGTCACCCCTGATGTGGCCGCTGGGTGGTCTGAGGCTGTGAATGCCTTGGCGGGAATCCTCATCAACCACGAGGCAGGCCTGTACGAGGCTGCCAGCCAGCGCACCGGGGGCTGGATGGGCTGGCGTAAGTTCACCATTGCCGAGCGCAATGAGCACAATGAGGAAGTCAGCACTTTTTCACTGAAGCCCTCTGACGGATACGACGGCGGATTCGACTTTACCCCTGGGATGTATCTCACACTGGACTGCGAACTGAAGGATTCCGAGGGCGATATCGTAGCGCCACGCCACTACACGATCACTTCAGCCCCAGGAGACAAAGTGTTAAAGATCACCGTGAAGCACCTGAAGGACGGCAAGGCGTCTTCCGCGCTGCACTCATTCACAGACGGCATGGAAGTCAAGTGCTCCCCGCCCTTCGGTGACTTCCTGAATGCCAGCGCTGGCAAGGAGGCTGTGCTCCTCAGCGCAGGCATCGGCGTCACACCCATGTACACCCTGGCCAAGCACGGCGGCCTGAATGTCAAGTACGCCATGCATGTGGACCACGAGAGCGGCTCCAACCCCTTCGCGGCGCACTACGTGGACACACCTGGCTTCCACCAGATCACCACCACGGAGACAGGCCGCCCCGACATGGAGGCGCTTGTGAAGACCGTCGCAGAGGGCGCGGGGGGCCTGGCGGACAAGCACGTGTACGTGTGCGGCCCGACTGGCTTCATGATGGAGGCTGTGCGCAGTCTGCAGACCGCCGGCGCTGAGAAGATCCTGTTTGAGAACTTCGGACCACGCACTAATGAGCAGCGCGACTAAGCGCCACCTGCAGGGGGGCGTGTCCCCCCCGTGGGCGCCGGGGAGCTGCTCGCTGTGTCCCGGCAGCAGCTCCTGCGGCCATGATTCGACACTCGGGACTGATGCAGTGCAGGCAGACCAATCACTCGTGCATACGCAATTCATTACAGAAAGTCTCAAACTCAAGACAAACAATACAATACATATATAAGCCTGCGTCCTTGCTAGATGACGCCAATGCCAATGGTGGGGGCCGGCTGCACAGGGTATGCGCCAACTGCACCTGCATCAGCACTGCCTGGGTATGCCTGGCTGGGGGGGGGCACCAGGGTATGCACCAGGGGCCCCCATGCGCACCCTGGGGCTGCGTGCCGGGGTATGGAGCCTGGGCATTGGCACCATATGACGGATTGTGATGCCCCTGCTGCATCTGCCCCTGCTGCATCTGCCCCTGCTGCATCTGCCCCTGCTGCATCTGCATCATGGCCGCCTGGTTCTGGCGCCCTCCTTGTGGCTGCGCCATGAACATAGCAGGATTCAGCCCCATCTTGGTGGACAGTGCAGCGCCCACCTGCAGTTTCGGGTATCGTGCACGGCTGATAGTAGCCGACTCCTTGCTCACCTGCATCATGGTCGTCACAAGTGCCGTGGGGTCGTACGACAGCATGGCGGCCGCTGCTGCCTGCTCCTCAGGCGACCCCGGCGCCACACCACCACACACAGCATCCACTAGCACATCATTGAAGCCCTCACGCACACCCTGCAGCCCCCTCTGCCGCAGGGCCACAGCAGCCTGCAGCACCTGCTGGAAGGTGATGGGGTCCTCCAGGGCAGGCAGCTCCACGATGCCGCCTTGGGGCTTGTTGGCTGCCCGGCGGTCCACGCTACCAGCAGGGCGGTGCAGCACTCCCAGCAGCATGCAGTCGGAGTTGGGCACCTTTGCAACGCAGCAGGGCCTGGTGCAGCAGATGCCAAAAGCCCCAGTATCATCATTCTCTTCCATATCGCTCCACCACGCCGCGTCAGAGATCGCATCCACCACATTCAGCAGAGGCGCACTCAGCACCTCCTCGCCTCCACACAGGCACCCACACGTGTACCGCTTGCGCCGGTAGTGCACATGCGTGGCAGTGATGAAGGCACGGCTGCGGCGAGCCTCCTGGGCCCGGCAGCATCCTCCAAGGAGGAGATACCACAGTGTGAAGATGAAGAAGATGATCAAGCCAATCAATTGAAACGCTGGCGGAAATCCACAGTATAGCTCACAGGTGGCCTTGGTAAAGGTGGCCTCGTCAGACCGGCCTGCACGCGAAGAATGGGGAGGTTTTATTGCCTGCAGATTTTGGCAAGCAACCCCAGTAGCAAAGACCCAGCAGCTCATACATACCCACAAACATCACCTCCTCGCCGTTGATGATGCGATCATCGTCATCACATGGACGCAGTGCAGCTACGTGCTCTGGTGTGGCTTTTCCGCATTGCAGGGAGACACAGGGGCAGCCGCAGTTGGAGCATCAGAAGTGAGGTGCATCTCCCTGCTCAAGTAGCTTCAAGTGTCACAGGCTGTTGGATGTGGTGCAACAAATATGCATAGTAGCGTCTCCGATGTGCGTGTAACGTATTCTTAAGCGACATCAACCCAAACAAAGCTTGGTGGCGCAATCCCTTGACCCTACTCAGATGGGGGGGTATGCAGGATATAGCTACTTGTGAAGGGTTTACCGCAAAACCAAGCACATAACCCCCGATGTGGTGTGGTGTGGTTTCCAGAGACATCTGCCTGGAAGAACAAACCACCCGGCCCGTAAACCACCCGGCCCGTAATCCCGTGACCTTGCGCATCCGGGGAGGGAGGGGGAGTATTCACGATGCGGAAAGCTTTGACAGTTTTACCGCGACACCAATCACGTAACGATTGAGACCCGACCGAGCACCATTGACATGAAGGCTCACGGCTGCGCTCGAATGAGTATGAACCTGCTCCCCAGAGTCAGGTTGTGCCTGTTGGAGTCTTGGGGACACCGGCGTGATTCTTGCACGGAGACTCTTGTTGGGAAGCAGAGACAGCCCAAGGGGAGTGCTCACGGATGGAATCATACCCGTGAGGCATGTCTCATGGGGTATCCCTTGGAATCTCTGTGACGTCCAAGCCGGGATATCAGCCTTGTTGCTCCCTGCACCTCTGCGGCTATAGCCAGCGTTTATGCTTTGTCCGTGGGCCAAGGAGGGGGTCTCCAGGCTGCAGAGACATAGCGCTCACCCCACCATGCCAGTACAAGCACTACGTCTGTGCTTGTACAGCCCGGCCAAGCACGGTGGCCTGCACCCTGCAGACAGCCGGCACGGGCAGGGCACGGTGGCCCAGCGCCCCCACACAAACGAGCAGCGCCACTGGCCGTGCACCCAGATCTATGCAGCTGCTCTACCGCCAGGCTACTGTAGTGCTACCACAGTCATCACTGGAGACTGCTGCTGTGCGCACACACTCAAGCTCCAGCATGCACAATGCATTACACACACAGAGGGACGCATACCTAGCCACTCATGCCATCACCGCTCATGCCATGCCCTTATTGCCTGCCTGCATACCAGGGTATGCACCAGGGGCACCGTAGGCACCAGCATCAGCACTGCCTGGGTATGCCTGGCTGGGGGGGGCACCAGGGTATGCCCCGGGGCCCCCATGCGCACCCTGGGGCTGCGTGCCGGGGTATGGAGCCTGGGCATTGGCACCATATGACGGATTGTGATGCCCCTGCTGCATCTGCCCCTGCTGCATCTGCCCCTGCTGCATCTGCATCATGGCCGCCTGGTTCTGGCGCCCTCCTTGTGGCTGCGCCATGAACATAGCAGGATTCAGCCCCATCTTGGTGGACA
>Ga0307982_1001092_pt1 | contig 21706 bp, 11 predicted proteins | sample OrgLakmetagen989_FD_201847 | JGI IMG/M metagenome (GOLD analysis project Ga0307982, IMG submission 201847) | Saline water microbial communities from Organic Lake, Antarctica - #989 | ecosystem: Environmental > Aquatic > Non-marine Saline and Alkaline > Saline | place: Antarctica: Organic Lake... | reverse complement strand
CAAGAACTTGAATGTTCCTGCTGTCACCACCATGTACCGGCCGTAGTAAGTACTGTCCCAAGCATGATTGCTTTTCAGCACTGCGCCTGTGCTGCTTCCCACCCCTTCACCCCCCTTCCTTGTGCAGTAAGAAATCCCGAGTTGGGCGTGCGGACCGCATTGCGTGGGCACGGAAGCACTACGTGCTGACGGAACACCTACTCACCGAGTATTCCAACAAGCGCCAAGCCGAGGGGGCACTTGCCAAGCTTCAAGACCTCTCCTCAGGCAGCGGCAAGGGGCGCCGAAAGTTCGCCAACGACGCTTCGGCGCGATCTAAGGTGGAAAACGCCAATAAGAAGTGGCGGTACAGCACTCTGGCTGCGGGGGGTGTTCCGGGTAAGGGAGTGGTGGGGGGTGAGGCCATTCTGGGGGGGGGTCGAGGTGCCGCTGCTGCCGCTAGTAGCACTGGTGCCATTTTGGAGGAGGGTGGCACCAAAAAGGGAGCGGCTTCTAAAGATGGCGCAGCGAAATTCTTTGGCGACGATGTGCTGAGTCAGAACCCCGGCGAGCCACTTGCACTTGTGGGCAGTATGGACCGGAACACAGGGCTCGTCATCAGCCGAATGCGCAGCATGTATGACGGCAGCATTTATCCCCGCACCGCCACTGCTCAGCTGCTGTGGGTGGAGCGTCAACGGCGCTACCTTGAACTTCGACTGAGCAACGGCTCCCGCATTGTTCTGCGTGCAAGGGATGAGGACGAGGCGGAACGGTTTCAGATTGAACTTCAAGCACGCATTCCACGGCTCGCAGCAGCAGCAACTGAGATCGCGCGCATCTGGCATGCGTACCGTGTTCGGGGTAAGATTTTCCCCGAGCTGCGTCGCTGGGCGGCACTGCAAGTTGCAGTACGGAAATACGACAAGGAAGTGGACATCATTGACGGTGCCGTGAAGATGATCCAGCAAAACTGGCGCGCCATGAAAGACTGGCGGTCTAGCAACCCCTTTGCGCGCATTGCCATGGCCGCTGCGCTTACCCGCCGGGCGGAAACACGAGCCACCGACAAGGTGCAGGCGAAGATGTTGGATGACAAGCGGAAGCAGCGGAACAAGGCGATTGCGGAATTAGGGGCGGAAGTGGACGGGGGCGCGTCCTCCAGTGACGGCGAGGACCGCTTTGCCCGCACGGTGCGGGATATGAAGAAACAGCGCGGCGAGGGACGCCGCGCCAAACGGCGTTTGCTGAAGGCAGCTTGGGAGGACGATGGGTGGGACGCCAAAGGTGTGCGATCTTGGGTCGCGGCGGCGCTGTCGGGGGTGACGTACGGGGGGGCATCCACCACGGGCGGAACTGTGGATAGTCCCGGTCCCGACGGGGGTGGAACTGGCAGCACTGAAGCAGGGGGGGGTGCCACAGCTCCTGGGGGGGCCCCTGAGGGGGATGTCCCCTCGCGCAAGGACTTTCTGAAGCAGGTCGCTAAAGGCGACCCGCTGATCACAAAGGGACTTCATTTGACCTACGAGCAAATGGAACACTTGATGACGCTAGACTTGCTGCGACGCGTTGCGGATATTGAAGCTGAGGACATGTACAGGCGTGCCAAGGCCAGGTGGCGAAGACGACAGAGACGCAGGAAGCAGCGTAGTAAAGGGGGTGAAGGGGGGCTCGAGTCGAAGTTGGAGGGTACAGAGGAGCGTCAAGCCAAGGACTCTGATTGGGGCTCAGCCAGTCCTGCCCAGCTGAGTGACAGCTCCTATGTGAGCGAGGTAGACCGGAACAGGCAGTACAAGCGGAAGAACGCGCAGGGTGAAGTGGTTGACGTTGCAGACTGCGATCCGTTCCTGTTCGACGGCATGGACAGTTTCACTCGAACCAGCAATCGCCGCCTGGCAAGGCGCCTCTTGGGACTGGCCTTCGGAAAAGAGGGGCGCAGACAGGACGTGAGTCACATCAGCGAGACACTTTCCCCCGTGGACCAGATTCTGACGCAGCCTGTTCCAGCTGAGTTGAAGGAACAGCTGTTGCAGTTGAAGCCTGCGGAGCTGCTTGGGCGATGGGCTGATGCTGTGGTGGTGATGCGGGGCGGGCGTCTCGAAGACTCAGTGACACACGAGCTCACCGTCAAAAACGGCGGCAAGAATCGCTGGCGCTGCATCGAAGTGGACGGTGATGGATATGAGGAAGGGGTCCCTGATCCGAATGAAGGGGGGGTGCTTGCCAAGCTGCGTGCCCTTGGAAAGTCCACTTCCGACAGTCACCGTGCGTTTCAATCTCGACTGGCGCTTGGCTCCTCTCGCCGTAAGTCACTGGCCAGAGGGTCCCAGCTGGCGAAGCAGTTGGAGACACAGCGGGGGGATGTTGGGAAGTCTCTGTTACGACGACAGAGCTTCGCCCACAAGAACGCCCCCGGCTCTGATTCGGCACGCCTGCTTCAGGCGGCAGCAGGGCTGGCTTTCGCAGGTGCAGGGGGGTCACCTGCAGCTGCTCAACGAGGTGTAGCCGGGCGAGCAAGCATGGCAGCGGGCGGAGCGGGTGCGACGCGTGGACGCATGTCGGTTTTTGGCGCTGCGGGTGGGCTTGGCGCTGGTCGCACGCGACATGACAGCTTCGCCCCTACACACCCTGTGCATGGGGCCACTGGCAAGAAACGCTCTCAGCAGCGCACACTTGACGCAATGTCCCAAAACAGAGGCAGTACAGGGGGGTCAGCAGCCACTAAGGGGGCCAGGGGGGGTCGCGGCCGCACCAGCGGCATGCCAGGGCTGCGGGGTGGCCCCGGTCGAATGTCCATCGTGGACAAGTGGAGGTCCAAGAACGCTGTTCAAGGTGAAGCCGGAACAGATGCTTCTGTCAACCGTCACCGTATGGCAGCTGGACAGCGCAGGGGGTCTCACAAAGCTGGTGAAGGGGGGCCTGGGTTTCATTCCAGCAGCAGCAGCAGCAGCGGCAGCGGCACTGGTACCTCCGACGAGTCAGCTGGTCGCAGGAGTCATCGCAGTGGTCGCAGTGGTCGCAGCGCAGCTAAATCCGCCGCGTCTTCCTCCTCGGGCGGATCTTCAACTTCAAGTGGTGACTCTCACGGTGTTCCCACCGGTAGCGGCTCCGTGGCTGGTGGCTCCCACTACTCTGGTCGCAGCGGTCGCAGCGGTCGCAGCGGTCGCAGCGGTCGCAGTGGTCGCAGCGCCATATTTCGGGATGATAGCACAGGAGCACACGTGGATGGCTTCGCATCTGCCACCTCCTCATCCACTGGCACATCCAGCGATGGAGGGGGGGGACATGAAACGCACCAGGGTGGGGGCGGCAGCCAGCCACACCGCTCCCAGCGAGATACAGGCGCCGCAAGTAGCAGCGGTAGCAGCAGCTCCAGCCAAGAGGACGCAAAATCACATCGAAGTGGTCGCAGTGCTCGCAGTGGTCGCAGCGGCAGGTCGCAGCGCAGTGCCAGGTCGCAGCGATCTCAGCGGGCTGAAAGCAGCAGCAGCGGCAGTAGCAGCTCTGGCAGCGCCTCTGAAACGGCCCAGCAACATCCCAATGCCGCAGCTGCGGGAGGATTCGGAACACAAAACACCGCAGGTGCGGAACACCACAGTTCCGGGGAGAGCTCTGGCGGTGCCTCAACTGACAGCGAGCGGGAACACAACAGCGACCCGGAACACCGCACCAAGCCGGGACAGCGCAGTGCCGTCGCTGTTGTTGGGCGCACACCGCCCCCAGGCGAAGATGGAGATTCCTCCAGCGGCGGGTCCAGTGACGATGAGGGCGGTGGCGCGCCTTCTGCAGTGCCCCTACCACAAGTGCCCTCGTCCACCACGGCACCTGTGTACAACGAGATGGAGCAGGACAAAGCTGACTCCTCTGACAGTGACTCCTCCGGCAGTGACTCAGAGGACGAGCATGCCAAGCAGGCTGCAGTGGCAGCGGCTGCTTGGGATGCCGCCGCCGCCGTGTCCGAGCCTGTGCCGGGCGTGACTCCCCCCCTGGGGGTGTTGGGGGCTGCTGCGTCTAGCAGCGACGGGGAGTCGTCCTCTGACGAGGAGGAGGATGAGGGGGCCTTCAAAATGCAGGGGACACTCCCTAGCACCCGACGAGCATCCGTTGCCCCAAAGTCGTTCTCCACGCATGCACTGGCGGCGGCGGCTGGGCTGAAGGTGCAGGGGGGAAGCAGTGACTCCAGCGGAGAAGACAGCTCTAGCGACGATGAGGCTTAGGCAAGGGGGGCTCCATGCCCTGGGCCACTGCTAGGGGTGCTTCGGTGAATCGTGAAATCATCACAGATATCAGGATGTGTGTAAAACTTCTCGCAAATGTATTGATGACATATGCAGTCAACCCACGCCTTGTTTGTATCTCGTTTGCCCAGAGTCGTATCGAGTTGCAGGCCTGAGTGGTTGGCTGGCAAGCGTCCTCCTGCCCTGCGCTTCCATCTCCAAGGTGACTGTCCCAATTATCACAAATGGATGCAGCTTCTCCGTACACGCCGCTAGCCGGGGCTAGAGAAACATGGGCATCTCGCAGTCTTGAACGTTTGTGCTATCTGCTTTTCTTTTTCGCACTCATCAGCTCTGTGCATGTTGGTAAGTCTTGAATCTGCCGAGGACTGCAAACCGGAGACCGCCAAACAAAATGGAAGACGCACAATGCTTCCGGCTGCGTTGCAGCATTTCAAATCACCTATGCATCTTGCGTTTTTACAGGCGCCACTGGTTACAATCTACCCATAGCTGTGTTTGGCCTGGTGGCCGAAGCCTCGAGGCGTGGCAGACATATCTTTGCGTTGCTGTTTGCCATTCCCATGTCATGGGTGCTGGACATCTGTGCGTAGCTTGTTCAAGGGCATGTCACTTGGACATCATTCCTTGTCGTTCGTGAGCACGTTCTCTGTCTTGGCAATTCGTCTGCTTCGCAGTGCGGATTTTGGAGCTGAAGGAAGGCCGTTGGGCAGTCCTTGCATACATCGCCCTGGGGTCGCTGCTGGTGGTTGCGCTGCTAAAGCTGCTCATGCTGCTGGCGTTGTACTGGCTATTTTCAGAAATGGGTGGAATGTGGTCGTTGACCAATGCAGGTGCGTGCAACTGTGCCCATTGACCTGCTGCCGCCTCCGCAGACCATGGCTGCCCTGTTCATCCATTGGAACCCTTCCTGCCCTTAGCACATGCCACAGCCTGCGCATGCTTCAATGTAGTCATCGCAACGCACTACGTTTCACTTGCAGGGGAGTCCGGGGGTGCCCCGGGCCTGGCGCGACCGGCAGCCCACAGCTCAGTTGTGGAAGGCGACGCTCACTGGCCGCACTACAGAGGTGCAACTGCAGCTGAACCTAGGAACACCAATCCTACAGGACAGGCAGAACAAGAAATTGTGGTGGGGTGGTTGCCTGCGCACGACCCGCCCACATCCAGCCGCCCCCAACACACTTACCAGGGGGGGGTGAGCCACCCCTCCCCCTCAAATAGTCACAACCCATACGCATATGTGCCTCCTCGTGCCAGCACAGGGGTAAACGGCGCTTCGCCCAGGGCTATTGCGCCTGGGGGGGGCAGGGGGGGGGGCGTCCCGGCACAAGGGCTGCAGGCGGGGGGTGCTACAGCGGGGTCGCTGTCGGGCGGCTTTGGGGCTGTGTGAGCCCCCCCATACACACATAACGATGGCTTGGGGGGCTGTGGCAAGTAGCAGCGCACGGCAACTGCAGCCCTTGCGCCCGTGCCCTGGCGTTTGCCTGGTTGCCGCTCTGTCACAGTATGCCAAGCCGGTGTGTGGCACTGTGTCCAGCCTGGGTGGGGCTTGGCGGATGGGGGCCCTCTGGTGCGCTGGCGGGAAGGGGTGTGGATCTCGCTGGGCGCCGCCCACTGCAGGCGTGCTGCTTATGGGGGGGGGCACCCTGCAGCCTTGCGCCTGTGCGTGTTTGTGTTTGCGTGCCACAGCAACCCCTGGCTGGCCGTGTTTTTCAGGGTTTGCTTGCCCTGTGCTCGAGGCGTTTCTTGAATTCCGGGCCTTGGCAGGGGGGGGGTGACGGGGGGCCTGCCAAGCTCGCGACTGGCAAAAGCGAATTGGCCAAGTGCCGGCATGGACATTTTATGATGTTTGTTCTCTGAGCGCTTCCTTTGATTCAGGTGGCTATAAGCTGCAGCTCAGGATTTACACGTCAACAACATTTCTCGAGTAGCTTGTTGCTGGGATCACAGCTGGGGAAGCACAACTCACTTACAGAATGGCTCTAGTATTTCATGATAAGGTCTCATCCCTTGATGACGGCGTTGAATTGTCTGTACGGGTCTTCCACCCCGACAAGCCCATTCAATTGCCTGATGGCAGTGTGCGGTATGCAGTGGACGGCAGGATTCCAGCACTCATCTTAGTGCACCCATTTGGAGTCATGGGGGGATCTGGGAGTCTCATGTGGGGTCTGGCTCAGAAATTGGCCCGTCAGGGATATGCAGTGGTGTCGTTTGACTTGAGAGGTGCGAGTGAAACGTGGACAAAACGCAGTTGCCTTCGCACCACATTTTGCCAATGCAGGTGTCGACGAGTCCAGTGGAAGCTGCACATTTATGCTCAATGAAGAAGTTAAGGATGTACAGGCACTTTGTCGGTGGATTAGATCAAATCCCAATGGTTTGTTTGGGGCAGCACCATCGGCCGACGCACCCAAGCCTACCTCCTACGCGGCTGCAGCAGCAGCGGGTGCGACCTCCGGCGACACCAAATCAGAGATCACAACTCAAACTGGTACATGTCCAAGCGGCCATCGCATCGTCATTGTGGGTGACTCAGCCGGTGCCCCCGTGGCCGGCTCGGCCATTGGCGAGGAGGGCGTGGTGGGGTACGTGTGCACCCCCCCTTACCCCATGAACCCCCCCACACAGCCCTATTTCATTTTGCAGGTATGTGAGCATGGGGTATCCCTGCGGCTGGTGGGCCAGCATCCTGTTTTCAGCACATGTGCCACGAATGCAGCAAGTGGCAGTGCCCAAGCTGTTCATGCAGGGGTCGTCAGATGGCTTCACTGCGCCAGACACCCTGAAAGAAGTAGTCAAGGGCTGCGCTGGGGACGTGAATGAGGTGCTCATTGTCCCTGACAAGGGCCACTTTGAGCTTGAGGACCCAGCATATGACAGCTTCAAATGCGAGCTGGTGCACAACTTCATCCTTGAGCACGTGCTGCCAGTTGTTGCACCGGACATGCTGCAGACCCTTCCGGCGGAGAGCGAGGCCGCAAGCGAGTAGCGCCCAGGTGGCTGCAGCAACAGGGGCCCTGAGGGGGGTCGTAGCCTTGACCTGTGTGCAGCGCAGTGAGCCCCCCCTCACAGGGCTTGCAGCTGTTCTGCCAGGGGTGCTTGTGTGTTTGACGCACTGGCGTGTCCACGACTGCATGCCTTGCGCGCTGGGCACCCTCCAGCCCCAGCAGCAGCCGCACTCCATGCCAGTGAGGAATGAGGCAGCCGCATCGCCCCCCACGGCCGTGTTGAGACTGATGTATGTGTGTCTGTGCGGGCAGCTGCATTCGCTGCCGGGACTGCGATGCTGAGGCCATGTGGCCCCAGGCCTCCCTAGGGAGGCATGTCTTGGGGGCACGGCACTAGTCAATGCAGGCATCGTTTGCTTTCCGCGAGAAGTTGCAGCTGTGCACATGCCATTCGGATAATTATTGGTAGGCAAATAGGTGTCTTTACCTGTGTCAATCATGCCCTCCCCTCCCCCTCAAGCAGGGGGGGCTCATGTTTGATGGACGGTGCCTCATCCGCAGCTGTGTGCCAGCGGCATATGCCGCATAGCACTTGCACGCAGCGTTTGAGCAGAGGCCGTTTGTATCGCACAGTCATGGCTGCGATGCCCTCTGGTGTGCTGCTGCCCGTGCTTGTCACGGGCGCAGTGCTGGGGCTGACGGTGGTAAGCGGCATGCGGCGCTGCTGCAGCTCGCAGCAACAACAGCGGCAGCAGCAGAAACGCGCCAAAAGAGGCGCCAGCAGCGACTTCTATGACAGCATTGGGAACGTGCTGAATTGGCCAAGCAGCTCGCTGTGGTTCAACTGGGGCTTTTGGCGGCTTGGAAGTGAGCAAACCTATTCAAATGCCGCCGAAGCACTTTGCTCCATTGTCCATGGCTGCGTGGCACCGGAAACAAACACACTCATAGGCAAGTGGCCCGCGAATAGACATGCAATATTGTATAGAAGCATTTTTGCGTGCAGATGTGGGTTGTGGAAGTGGTGATCAACTTGCTTTGGCTGCCAGGCACTTTCCAAGAATCATCGGCGTGACCCCTTCGCCAATCCAAGCTGCACGTTGTCGACGCCGAGCTCTGAGCTTGAACTCATTCTCAGGCACGGGCTTCAAGCGCAATACTTCTCGTAGCTTCACTGTGATTGAAAGCACGGCTGAACAGTGTGCAGCTGGCGTCACTGCGGCCCTGTCTAACACAGCTGCCGACCGTAGCCCAGGCAGCCGGCGCCCCCTGCAGGAGTCCCCCAGCACAGCTGTGGTCAGCATCGATGCAGCGTACCACTTCAATACACGATGGTCATTCCTGCAGGATGCTGCATCGTGGCTGTCCCGTGGGAACATGTGTGTTCTTGTTGACGTTGTACTGCCCCCGGCTGATGCCTCCCACGCCGCCGCTTGGAGCGCAAGTGTGTCCGACGCCAACCCTGACATGCACCCGGCCACAGTTCCTGTGCAATATTGGCGGCTGATCCCGGAAAATGGGGGGGGTTCCGCCCATTATCGAGGGGGGGGTGCCCCAGGCGCTCACCAGGAAGCACGCCTGTTGCGACAAGCTGCTGGCGCCATCAGTGCGCAATCCGGGCAGCCTCAAAGCAACTTCAGTCTTTTGGATTCCAGACAGCACAGCCTTGGTGTTCCGTGTTCTGATGGGGATGCAGGCAGCGCATCGCAATCGCGCCTGGCAAGTGCTTTGGGGGTTGCGGCTGCGAACCAAGTGACACCTGCGGAGTACTGTGCTGCCAGCATCGCGTGCGGCTTCGACCACACAGTAGTGCTGGATATCACTGCCTCAGTGTGGCGTCCCTGGGCGCAGTGGGCACTGGCCCGGCAAGCCCCGGCACTGCTGGCTGCAGGCAAGCTGAAGGAGGCCGCCACCGTCGCCGCACTGGGTGTTCTGGTTCACCTTGCACTTGCACATGGAACGTTTCTGCGCGTGGTACTAGTGGTCGCTCAGCGCAGCCTGGCGGTGGCCCCCCCTACCCCCCTTCAGCCGGACTCAGGGGGTTCAAGGGGGCGCACACGCACCCCACGGCGTCGGCGTCGTCGCAGCGTGTCATTCAGCGACACCCCCCCTGCACCAGCCTCCAGTAGAAAGTGAATGGAGCCCACCTCAGCAAGTGCCACATGGATCGGAGTGGAGGGGGGGGTTCCTTCCTATCATGGGGTGGTCATGGGCCCAGGAGCACAAGCTGCTTGATGTGTCAGCTGCCAGTGCATATACCATGGGAACTCGGGCTGAGGTTCAGGGGAACATGGCACGTTCGAGCAAGCAGGGAGATGGGGGGTGCTTGGGTCATGTCAAGGGGGGTGAAGTGGCGTGTGGCTGGTCACGAAGAGAATTCGCCGTGCTGGAGCTAGCTTGCATGATCGGGGACTGGTGCACTGGTGCAGGCCAACGCCCGGGTGCTTGTGAGCCACTGTGACCACCCCCCTATACAGTTATGAGGATCGCACCCCCCCCTTCAGCCTGTGCTGGCCAGTTGCGGCGGCCTTAAACCCGGCTCAGCGGCTCTGCTCTGTCAGGGATGCCAAATCAAAATGAGCATTCCGAGTTGTGTGTGTCTCGTGCACTGCTGGGAAGCGTCTCTCAGCACAAGCCTTGCGGCACCTCTGTACAATTCGGCTAGTTGCTTGCCGATTTTTCACCAATCCCTTAGCATAATTTCCAATTGAGAGGACTATAATTGTCAAAACATACCAAACCCAAACAATGTCGGATCCTAATTTCGAAGCTGCTCAACGGATTCGTGCTGCAATCCCAAAGTTTAATCCGAAAAGAGGGTACGTTTCGCCCAAGTTTCGGGATCCATCAACACGCCGGTGAGACTTTCTCCCACTACAGAGCCAAGCTTCTCCCCTCAACCTTTGCCACAGACAGCAGTGAGTTGTTTGCTGGTGTCGACGATTTCCACTGAATTGATCGTTTGCTGGCTCACAGGTGCCGCAGCTCGGCGACAAGACGTACCGTTAGTAGACGATGGCTTGCATTCCGAGCGGGCCATGTTTGCACAGCTAGGCGGAGTAGGCGGCCTCAGCAGGGCATCCAGGCAGCAGCGCATTTCGTCAGGCACACCTGTATCAGCTGCATCTTCCTCAGGCCTCGCTCCCGCTGCCAGCGCTGCCTCCAATGCTGACCTGCTGACTACCATGGCCGCCCGACTGCGAACGCTGGAGGCAGCTCAACGGAAAATGAGGTATGCAACGAAAGCCCCACACATGTGCACCAGCTTCCCTTGCATACATGCTCCTATTTAACCCCCTTTACCCCCCAGAGATGCCTTGGTGGAGCGGGACCAGCAAGTAATGTCCCTCACCCGGCAGCTGAAAAGCGCCAAAGCAGAACTTCAGACGGTGCAGGGCGACGACCACGATGTCCTCAGTACGCACACACTGCATGTCTCTTCTTTTCTTGCGTACACTGTGTGTTTGTGTGTTTTTGCAGGTGGACTGCGCCAATCCATTGAGGATCAGCAGAACGAGAACCAGCGATTGCGCGCACAAGTGGCGGAAATGGAATCATTCTTGAACGACTACGGCCTTGTGTGGGTGGGCTCAGAGAAGGAGGCCCCTGCGGCGTCAAATTCCGCACACCCGTCTGGCTCAGTTGAGGAAGCGCCTGCAGGGGGGGTGTCCCCGGGTGGGAGGGACAACGCAGCAGTGGTGGGCCGCTTACAGGAATTGAACGCTTTAGCGGGGGACGGCAAGAAGCGTGTCTCCAATGTCGGCGGCGCCGCGAAGCTGGTGGACGGGGAGCGACTTAAGATCGCGCTGTACGGCAACGGCTTCATGCTGCGGCGGGGCCCCTTTCGAACATACGACCTTGAGTCGTCACAGGCGTTCTTCAAAGATGTTCTGGATGGGTACTTCCCCTTTGAGTTGAAGGAGGCGTTCCCAAGGGGGGTCGCTTTTGACGTTTTGAACACCCCTGAGAAGCAGTACACCGGCCCAGGCGTGAACTCGGCTGGCGACCTGGTCACCATTACCGGAAGCTCTGCCCAAGCAGGAGACAGGAAGCACTCTGCGCCACCGGTGCACATGCCGGGTGAAGGTCGCAAGCTGGTCGCAGACGACGAAGTGGGTGCAAGCGGCCTGGCAAAGCATGGGGGGGGGCTCATATCGCTGGGAGGGGGGGGGGCAGATGCCCCAGGGCAAGGGAGGTTTGCGGAGCAGCTGAGCGGGAAAGCAGCACAAGGTTCGGGATCAGGGGGTTCAATGGGGGGTCAGGGGGGGGGCAAGTTGCACACCTTGCTGTCAGCCAAGCAGGCTGGCGGGGCATTGGACACGACCTTAAGTCGCGACGCCCTGCTGGAAAAGATGCCCAGCAGTGTTGTGCGCAACGGGAAGGTGATTGCCGTGAGGGAGGGGCTGGCAAGCATGTTGAGGGGGGCTCACGCGTCAGACCGCCCTGATATTGTGGTGGTGCAGACGCCCGTGGCACTGGCCATAGCGGCAGGAGAGGAGGGGGGTGAAGGGGGGGTGTCTCCCAGTACTGTCCCCCACGATGTGACAACTTTGCAGGTGAAGAGTGACTCCGGTCGACAGACGTTGCTGTTGAAGTTTCACTTCGGGGACTGCATTGGGGATGTGTACGATTACGTCAACATGCACCGCACGCGCGGAACACCGTTTGTTCTGCGCACAAGCTTCCCCGCCGCTAGCTACACCGACCGCAGCATGACCCTGCAGGAGGCTGGCCTGGTGCCAAATGCAGTGCTCAGGATAACACCGCAGGGGGGGGCTGCTGCTTCGGAGGGGGGCAAAAAGTGAAGCCCATGCCGCTGTATGGGCATCGTTGAGCAGCACATTCTTGAATGGAAGGCACATACATGTCATCGTGCTGGGTTTGCAGGTGGCAGTCGCGCTGCGTCACACCGCCCCCCCCAAGTTTTCATGTCAAGGGGGGTGTCGCTCTCGCAGCGCCTGTGTGGTTCTGCGCAAGAATTGCGAAGCTCAACAATTCTGAACAATTCTCTTCTTACAAACTCATCGTAAGTGATCTAACTATCTTGTTGTGCATAGAAATATTACACTTGGAAGTGCTACTGCACACTGTGGAGTGTGTCGTCACACTTGGCGTGGTGAAGTCGCAACTCTCAGTGCGGAGTAGCATTTTGAGGCTCAAGTCCTTGTACTGGCTGCAAAAGCCCACATATCAAGCGAATCAGCAAAGAACAGCAGTTTGTATCGTTCTTGTTCTGCATTTCTGCGTGTTTGTGACTGATTGTGTATTTCCACTGCGTTGCGCTCCGCACGGTGCTACTGCACCGCGCTCAGATTTCCGCTCACTTTTGTGATCCACACACACCAAACTTCCCACCACAGATTGAAACAACAAAATAGCAGATTGACTACTTTATCACTTTTTCAACAATGGCTCAATTGGAATCTTACAACGAGGGCGGCCCCGCCGCCAACACCCGTACCCACGACTCGTGGATGGCAGCCTTGGCATCGGAGCTGGAGGGCAAGATGTCCCAAGGCACCAGTGCAGGCGGCACCGCAGAGCTGCTGCCCAAGTCTGTGTACGTCGCACACGAAGGCTTCAGCTCTGAGTTCAAGAAAACTGAAGTGGACGGAATGGATGCGACGTACGTGGGCGGCGCCGAGTCTCAGTTCAACTTCAAGGTGCACGTACACGGGCCCATGCCCTTCTCTATCACTGTGTCATAAACATACGTACACGCCCCCCTAGGAAGGCCTAGATGCTTGAACCAGCCTGCTCTCCAAATCATAATATGACTCTACCCCCCCCTACAGCACACACACCTCCCTGAAGCACCCCACAAGGTGGGCAATGTCTGAGTCCAATTTAACAGCCCGTTCTTGCTGAAGCGCTTGTCCGGAACAGCCCCTAAGTGCTGTGCGATAGTCTTCCAGGCGCACCCTCCGCCCAACTTCCGGCAGGCAGCGACAATTGCACCTGCAGCCGCAGCCTGGGTAGCGGTGGCACCATGAGAGCACCCAGTGTAGGCTCCTGCTGCCTGGACTAGTCCTGGCCACGGCTAACCGTTGAGTGGGGACCCGCAGCAAGGCGCCTGTCCCGTGCCCCAGGTCAGGTGGGGGGGGTATGTTGGCTGGCAAATCCGGCCGCAGAAGGGCAGGACAAGAGTGGGGAGGCACCATTTATGAAAATAAAACACGATTCGTCCCCGCTGTTGCACGCTTGGGCACTGGGCGCTGTGGTCTGCCATTCCTGCAGCCAGGTGCCGCCACCTGGGCTGTTACCAGTGCTGCTTGGAAGTGACCTAATTGGGGCCGAAACTGCGCACTGGCGGCTGAACATAGCGCCAAGAACTGAAATATTCATCAAGCAAGTGCATTTCTTCTGTAATTGCACCGTTGAGCCTTGTTTTGGCGGCTCGTGTGTGAGCGTTACGCCTGTCGGCTGGTCGCTGCGCGGCAATCGACAGTCAAACAAATCCCGTGCTCCCGTGTCCACACGAGGTTGCACCAGTGATGAACGACATATCCAGATCGTCATTTGCTGCGGATGGGGCCCGGGGAGCGCTTCCTTCTCTGCCGCATCGGCGCTCGTCATCGAGTGCCAGCCGGCGTACTAGCGTTTCATACGCCACTGATGCATTCCTTTCTGGGGGAGCAGTGCCCCTGAGCACGAGCGCAGCTGCGGCAGAAGGCAGGCCAAGTGCGTATTCACAGTCAAATCATCACGAATTGCCCTCGGATGACAGTTTTGGCAGTCTCAGCATCGGCGCTAGTGCCAGCGCTGAGATGCCTGACGCTAGGCGCCGGCAGCGAAGGATGAGCGCCAAGCCCATGAATGCAGCTGCAAGGCGCACACGCCGGGCAAGAAATGGAAGTGTAATCCCCATGCAGTTCGCTGATGCACTGCGGGCGGCACAAGAGGCTCCCAGCAGCAGTTTCATGGCGCCGCGTTACAAGGCTACGGAAGTAGCTGAGCGCATGTCTCACATCATGCGCTTGAGCAGTGCTCGTATCAGCACACCGCCAGTACAGGTGCCACGTGGCACAAATCATGGCAGTCCCCAATTATCGGGTGTTATGCCGTCCACTTGGGAGTCCAATCGAAGTTTGGACCGCGGGCAGTGGGAGGTGTCCGAGATAATTCTTCGGGACGAGGGCGGCGTGCTGTCCCTTTTGGGGGAATCCCAGTGCATTCTGGAGCGAACATTTGGTGCAATAGGCCAAGGCTTGCTCCCTGTTGACTCGCAGTGTGAGCGTTTCACTTATGGTCTCGGCATGGCACGTGCTGCCGGCTGGAGTGGTCTTGTGAAATCTGTGAGCAACCCTAAGCACAGCGAATGGTGGTTCAATTGGCAAGACAAAATGCGAGGCACTGCCATGACTGCTGTAGCCGAAGCAAATAAATGGCTGGGAGGGGGGCGCCGCGACACCGTAGGGGGGGGGTCCGATTCTGATGAGCACGATGCGCATTTCGCACGGGGCTTTGGCGAAGGCCGCCCTTCGTGGGCAGGGGCGGCAGGTGTGGGCGACTCAAAGCAGGGGGCCCCCCCACGGCGACGCAAATCACGCAAGGGGTCCCTGCTGGGCTCAGGGGGGGGCGCCGTGGTGGGGCCTTTGGCCATGCTGTTGCCAGAAAAGGCGTACAGCCTTGTTCCGGCTTGGCAGGAGTACACCACGGCCCACGGCCCCAGCCCTATTCCCAGTACTGCTGCCGTGTACAATACCTTCGCAACGGACTACCCCACAGACCTTGCAGAGTTGCTGTTTCCAGCGGGGCCACACGCGCTTGAGATTGTGTTCCGGTGGACTTGGAACAGCAGCTTCAACCGCGCACTTGCCGCTTGGTGCGTTGGGGGCTGCCACGCTGAAGGCGTGTTCTCACCTTCCCTTTCTCCCGTGCACTGTCTGTTCTCAGTACCCAGACCGGAAATCGCGAGCTTGCCCCGAGGGCGCTGCACGTGTTCTTGGGGCGTTCCGGAGCTGGCGCTGCGCCCAGGGTATACAAATCCTCTGGACGCCTCCTCAGGAAGTGACACCACCGGGGCCCAGCGCAGCGCAATGGCTGTGACTCAGCGCATGCTGCCAGCTGTTCCGGCTGCTGGTGTTCTGATGTGGCACAATGGCGTCTCCATGCCACATGTCAGCCCCACAGCCAGTCCGGCTGCTGATGGGGGGGATGCGAGCACAGAATACAATCTGGACTGCAGTGACAGCGCTTCGTCGATGATATCCGTGTCGTCAGTGGGGGGGGGCGGTTCTTCGTCGCTGTCGTCCCCCCCTCCGCTGCCAAGCTTGGCCCCCCGTAGCGCCAGTCAATCCCGTCTTGGGGGGGGGGCTCTTTCTGGCTTGGGCACGCTCGCTGAGGAAGAAGACAGCAGTGGTAGCGGCGAACTCGAGTCAGGAAACAGCAGCAGTGGCTCCATTGATGGGCCCACCGCAGACTCGTTGAACTTGGATCCTTCCATGCGGCCGGCGAAGTGGCAGTCGGAACAGGATGAGGAAGACGAGGATATTGTTCCAAGTGACGCATTTCCCCTGGGTCCTGTTCCGACTGACAACGCCTCGGTGCAACTGGACCCCCCCTCCTTGGGAACGCTAACCCGTTGGATGGTTTTGTGGGCTGGAGCCATGTTTGTGGTTGCATGCTTGTTATTCTCGATTGAGCAATTGCCCACAGACTACAACACGATTCCGCCGGACTTGTTCATTTCTCACCAGGAGCTGGATGCAGCGCAGGCAAATGCTGGGAACAGCACCTCATCAACTGTTGCTCGTGCAGTGTACGGTGCCCTGACCAAAGAACAAGTGAACGAGGCACGCACGGTGTTCTTGCGTCAACCGGAACAGATACGCGTGCTTGTGAGCTCGTGCATCATGATGTTCGTTGCTGTGACCAGCCTGGATGCCCCGCTTGTTCTCAGTGCAATGGCGTACAGTCACCCACGGTTGCCCCTGCGTCTGCTGCTGAGAGCACATGTGTGGAAAGCGGCATTCAGCACTTGCATTCTGGTGCTGTTTCCGTGGTTCATACGTCAGCATGAATCGCTTGAAATGGCGTTGCCCATGATGACGTCACCCCTGTTCTATGTTCTGCCTTTCCTGCTGCCCATGCTGGGAACATGTCTCACTGTGTGGTTGTACTTGTTTAACCCCTGGTGCAGTACACGATCGGTGGGCAGTATGTCCTGCTGGCTGCAGGTGTACCACTGTGTTCGTGGGAGAGCGGCGTTTCATCAGGGGCTGCAGTGTGACTCTGCCCCCTGTGTTCTGTGTTCCGCCGGGTGCTTTGCCCGGGGTGAAGACCCGGGTGCCGTGTGCTGCTGTGGCTCCTGTCTGGGCTGCCCGTCCAACACTGTTCCGGAACACAAACGACGGGCTTCCATTATGGTCGCCATGCGCTCACACAGTTCTGTGCCACCTTCTGTTTCCTGCTGCACCCGCGTGTGTTCTGTTCTGACCTGCGCTCGCCGACAGGAGTCGTTGCTGTCAGATGACCAGCGGCGATCTGTGCGAGTGCAGTCCTTCAGCGCTGCCAAAAGCAGCGCCAGACCCGTGAAACGCATTGGGACAGGTGGCCGGGATGTGTTACACAGCAAGAGCAGCAGTATTGAAATGACGCCGATGCCGCTGCCAACGGTGGTGAGTGCAGGCAGTGAATCACCTGCCAACATGCCCACCGGCCCCACAGCCCGTGCCTCTGCTGCTGCCACGGCAGGGCCGGTGAAACGTACCATGCTCAGTCGTGCGTCCATTGCCGCTCAGCCCAGCTCCCACGTGAATCCTCTCATATCAGCTCGGGTTGCTGCGGCTGGCGGGGGGGCGTCGGCGGAACAACGGAACAAACGCCTCAGTTTGTTCGTGAGTCCAAAGCGGAACAGTCAAGACCGAACACACCGCAGCTCTGCTGTGCCCAGCAGTGTGCTTCACGTGGGTGGGGGGTCACGTTCGCACACCCCCCCCCACGCACGACCTTCCCACGCCGACGGCCCCCAAACCACCTCCCCTCAACCCCAGCGCCAATCTGTGTCGTTTGCAGTGTCAGCTGAGGCAGGTGGTACTGCCAGTGATGACACTGATGAGTCGAGCACGCGCAGTGGCGCATCTGGCCGGCGCCCATCCAGACGGCCCTCTGCTGTTCCGGGTATAGCTGGACCCCGAGACACACGGGCTATGCGGCTGCAGTTCGCCAGGGGCACAGCGGCACCAGGCAGCTCCAGTGGCACAGGTGAAGGAACACACCCGGAACACAGCGGGGCACTGGGGTCTGCCCGAGAAGCGATTCGCAGCACTGGGAACATGCTGCTACAGCACTCCAAGCGTTTCATCCTTGGACGCACAGCTGAAGAGGAGGCGACACTGCTCGAAAAGCGGAACAAAGATGATGCAGCTGTATTCCGGGCTGTCTCCACCCGCAGGTTGCACTTGGGCAGCGGGGCCCGGGAGGTGACATCATCCAGGGCCCGCAGCGGAACACTGGCCCTGCGCTTCGTGGAGTCAGTCACGGCAGTGAAGGGTGTTCTCACCGATTTCGCCCTGCACGCCTTAAACGCCATGGCGACGCATGAGCGTCTGACGGCGCGCCGTGTTGCAGTGAGTGTGCTGCTGCTGCTGGGCATTGGGTCGTCTGCTGTGTTCTCGATTTATCTGCCTCAAATGGCACTGCGGAATGGAGAACACTTTGGGCTGCAAGCCGGCTTCATGACTGCGTACGCCGCTTGTCAGCTATTGGTGTTCCACCTTGTAGTCACTGTTCTTCCCTTCTACGCTTCCACTGGGCTCCCTGGCCCCTCCAGCAGCACGCCTGCTCGAATCATTGGCTGGACTTGCGCTGTGGCAGTACGCTTTGCTGCACTGCTTTGTTGCGCCGCATGGCGATCTCAACGGGAGGAGGGGGGTGAGGGGGGCCATCGCAACACCCGCGCTGTGTCCAGTGCAAGTGCAGCTTCAACCTCCACAGTTGCACCTGCCATACAGGTCACATCGGAACAGGAGTTTTCCAGGTGGTGCTGCGGTGGGCTATGCTTTGGCTGTGCCGCGGTGCGCGCCCCCATGGGGCACCGTAAAAGGGGTGCAGGGGGGTCGAAGTCGTGCACCCCTTGCTGGCTGTTCACGCCTCAGAGCACCTTTGACAGCTCGGGGCGCCTGCACCAGATGTCCAGCCTTGTTCCTGACCCCTGGTTCAACATGGCCGTGGCCCCCCTGGCTGGATTTGCCCTTCACTGCTTGAACACAATGGGCTTTCTGTCTACAACCCCCTACATCCCCAGCAACTCATTCCTAGCAGGACTGCTGGTGGTGCACTTTGTTCCATTTGTGTTCATCCATCTAGCGTGGCTGCACGTTTCCTGGCGTGATCTGTTCATTTATGGGCAGTCTTGGTTTGGGCTTGTGCTGTCCGCTGAAGATGACAGTTTCATGTTGGACCCAACAGCTCGGGGGCGGGACGTGTGTTCCGCCATGGGCCCATGCCTCCGCCGCACTGCGCTGCGTTGCGCCATGGCGCCCCGCATGGGGAATCTCGAGCTGCACACGGTGACCGCTGACGTCATGGCTGAGGTGGACACTGATGCCGCTGGCGCCATTAACTCATGGGCCCAGCAACAGGGTGCCGCCGCGACTGCTGCGGCACAGCGCGCGCAGTCAGATGTGAAAAGCAACAGCACCACTGCTGCGTACATTTCTGCCGGGCTGGGGGCGCTAGTTCCGCCGCCAGCAGTTGCCAAGCCCGTAAAACGTGCTGCGTGTTTTTGTTGTGGGTGTTGCCGCTGCTGTGCCTGTGTGGCTCGGAAATGCGGAAAAGAGGTGTTCGTAAGCGACCAAGACCGCGTGGAAGCACACCACGAGGCACTGGTACACTCCTGTTCGGAGCTGCCCATCGTTTCCTCCCTGTGGCGTGCTGCTGTGAAGGGCTCTGTTGCTGGTGGGCGGATGGCGGCAGCGCACTGCGTGGCAATGGTCACAGCCGGCGAAGAATCGGCCCTGGACTTTTCGGAGTTCGCACCGGATGTGCACCAGCTGGACACGGGTATTGGCGGCGGTGTTCCGGCCATGAGTTTGCGCAGTCGGAACAGGGTCTCCACCGCCTCCACCGCCTCCACTGTGTCGCCTGACCTTTTTCCCCGAAACAGTTCATTCACTGCCCCTGCAGCGGCCCAAGCTGAAACCATGCCGTCACCAGCGATGGGAGGCAGAGGGCAGCTCAGCACTCGCTGTTCAATGGACACAGGAGCCGCAGCACTGGGTGCCGGCATGCACCATTTCAAAGCCCCCACTGTGCGGGCCAGCAAAACAGCGGGGGGGCGCCGTAGTATCAAGGGGGGGGTGGCAGCAGTCTTGAAACGCCGCAGCATCGCAGATCAAGTTGTTCCTGTTGAAGTTCAGGGCCTTTCCAAGAATGGTGTGCGCGCAGGTGACATCACGCCACCCCCCGTTGGCACGGCAGAGGAATCCCTCCCCTCGCTCGCTGACAGCAAATCTCTGCCCAACCGAAGCTCGAATTCCGCAAAAATAGATGTTCCAGATGTGGTCCAAAACCCTATGCGCGCTCTTGTTGCGAAAGGCTCTGCTTCAAGTGCAACAAGCGCGTCTCCTGTGCTTGCAGTGCCATCTGTGCCCGCTGCCGCTGCTGCTGCTGGTAGCAGCACTGCAACCACTGATGGTGCAGACGAAGACGAGACTGTATCCAGCGTGGATAAGAATAGTGACCCCACGAAGCGGTTTCGTGGGATGGGCCAGTATTCTGCGGCAGGTGCTCGAGCTGGTCGCGGGCGTGGTCGATTGCGACGGGCCAGTTTGGCTGAGCCAGGGGGGGTCAGCTCTCTAGAAGGGGGTGGTGGATCCCAACCACGATCACGGCGTGCCAGCTCTGTGAGTCTGCTTGACACGTTGCGCCGCAGCACCGCAGCGGAGGTCCCCCCGTTCGAGTTAAGCCTGGCAAATCAACCAAACGGGAAGAATCGCTTACCTGACCTCCCTGCGGCAACTACAGCTGCAACTGCAACTGCGACTGCAGCTGCAACTAGCTCCAAGCAGCACTCACAGGTGAACCCTTTGCAGGGTTCTTTGCAAGATCTGCCCCTGGGCTCCCCCGGTGACTTGCCAGCCCAGCCTGGAGCAGGGAAGGGGGATGTAGGAGGAGTTCAAGGAATGTTTACCTCGGGCAACGGTGGCACACGAAACTCAACGCACCACGCCATGCAACCTGTGCTGTCCCGGGCACGAGCTGGCACATCTGGTGCAAGCAGTCCACGCAGAGGTCGGAACACACCAGGAACACAGAGCAGTGCGGCAGTGCAAGGGGGCGATGACGCAGACCTCTTGGCGTCAGTTTCTGGATTGGGGAACCTGCAGGAAACTTCAACAGAGAACAGTGGCGGAACAGTGCGGAGTAACCCCCTGCAGGCCATGAAGGGGGTTAGGGGGGGTTCCCGCCGGGCCAGTGTGGTCCAGCGTGCTGCCTCAGCGAGACTCACAGCTCAATCGCCAGGTACTTCTGCTCCCGACACCCCCTCTCCAAGGACAGATAGGGGGGGTGCAACCCATGCCATGGTGCATCTGAAGAGCTTGCCACCCCCCCCTGCACGCCCCCAATATGGCCAAAAGGGACAGGCAGGCGACAGAGCACGTCCAGTGATGCGCAGGCCAGGGGTGTCTGCGCATCGCAAAAGGGGTTCAGGGGGGGCAACACCGCCACCGCCCCCTTCAAGGAGCACACAGCCCTCAATGGGCCGCTCCGGACGTGCTGTGTCGGTTTCTCAAGCACAGAAAAAGCACGGACGAGCCCCCCCCTTAGCTCCGTTTAGGGGGGTTGCCACGTCTGTCAATGCTCGTGATGCAATGTCAGCTCAGGATTCCCACTTTGGAAAAGACACCCCAACAGAGAAATCCGACAGTGTTGCATCTGTGTTCGCTGATTTCAAGCGGAACAGCATCCCTTCCTCCCCAGAGGAACTAGCTGCGGAGCTGCGTCGGGCCAAGGCAGCAATGGCAGCCATGCAGGTGAAGCTTGGTGTTCTGGCTAGGGCGGCAGGACTGAATCCATTGTCAGTTACTGTGCAGGGGGGCTCAGGTGCGGGGGGTGACTCAGTGACTCGCCCACGGCGGGGAAGGGGAAACGGTGATGGGCGGGCAGACCCACTCCTTACGGCGCAGCTTGCAGCCAAGGCGGAACAACTGTTAAATGAACACCGCAAACGGGGCCTGGACGCCGCGGAGCGTGCCTCGGTGTATGGTGAAGCAGGGGGGGATGGGCGCACATCTAGGGCTTCCCTGTCCTCCATTGCAACACCGCGCTCTTCGTCTGGCAGCAGTAACTCGCGGGGGCGCTCTGGCTCCGCAGCTCGCCGTCGTACCGCCATGATATCTTATGTGCAACGAGGGGGGGGCCAGCGCTCGGAAGAACAACTGCGCGAGCAAGAGGAGAAAGCAGCCCTTGCGGAATTTGAAGCCAGCCTGCTGCCCTCAATGCTGGAGCCGGTGGTTATTCGTGTAGCCCCTCCTCCAGACGCATTCAGCAGCTTAACAGCTGGCCTGGCTGTGTGTGGAATTGAGAAAG
>Ga0307982_1001091_pt1 | contig 21714 bp, 14 predicted proteins | sample OrgLakmetagen989_FD_201847 | JGI IMG/M metagenome (GOLD analysis project Ga0307982, IMG submission 201847) | Saline water microbial communities from Organic Lake, Antarctica - #989 | ecosystem: Environmental > Aquatic > Non-marine Saline and Alkaline > Saline | place: Antarctica: Organic Lake... | reverse complement strand
TCCTGCAGGGTGGAAGTGGAGGGGCAAGCCAGGGCTTGCATCAACGGTGCACTCTCTTGAGTGTGCCTACTGCAGCATTGCAGGCCGCCGGGTTGTATCAAGAGTGTGCAGAGGTGGGCGCATGACTGATGCACCGGTGGTGTCCGGTTATGTTGAATGCTTTGAGTAAAAGCTTTACTTGTTCATTAATTCTAATTCTAATTCTAATTCGGTTCTGGAGGGGGTACTTCGAGCTGCTCCACCTCCTGCAACCGGAACACCATCGGAGACGGCCAGTGCGACGTCGGCTGTAATTTGTACGATTGCGGCTTCGACGGCGGGGACTGCGTTGAGCAGCCCCCCGCCCCTATCGACAACGTCAAGGGATGCCTGCAGTTGGGCTGTCCAAGCATCTCAGCTGCCATGAGCACAGACACATGCACACCATCATGCAGTTCTCCAGCCTGCGGTGTCTTCATGGGGGTGCTGTGCGATGCGGGTTCCGGAATCTCCGAACCGGTGTCGTGTACGGCGCTAGGCTGCACCCTCCAAAAACTCAGGGACAGTACTTTCGACGCTGAGTGCTACACGGGAGTTTGCGGCTATGCCGAGCTGGTGTATGGCGGTAACGGACAGCTGACTAGCTACATCCCCAGCCTAACTGCGTGCCAAGCCAACGGCTGTGACCTGCAAGACATGCTGCAAGGAAACAGCTGCAACAAGTGTGACATCCCACAGTGCGGCTCCATTTGTTTTAATCGGCGGCGTGCACTTGCAGAGTCCACCGGCACATTTGCAGGCTTCCAGCTGCCCACCACCAGCCGTGTGCAAACTGCAACAGCTGGTCTGGTGGACGATGCCTCCTCTGAGTGGTGGCTACCCAGGTTTTGGCGCGAGGAGCCGCAGCTCACGGGCAGTGAGTTTGAGCGCCTTTCTCGCTTTGAAAAGGGCTGGTGGGGTGCTGATGGATTTGAAAGTGAGACTTGGTCCAGTGACGCCGGGAGCAGCACGGGGGCGTCCCTGAACGCTGGCGCTTGTGTGGACGATGACTTGCGGCCGTACACCAGTGTGGACGTGTATGACATTTCCAATGGGCGCTGGCGACAGCACGGTGCCAGACTTAAGGTGCCCTTAGTGCGTCCTGCAGTGGTGAGCCGCAACGGCGTGGTGTATGCCTTCGGGGGGGAGCGCTTGTTGAAGTTCAACCGCCAGCAGCCGGTCACTGTGAACGATGCCGTGGCCGCAGTGCAGTATCTGGACACGGCAAGCAGCGCAGACAGCTTCAATCAGCTGTGGAATGTGGATGGTCTGGCACTGGACAATCTGCCTGAGCTAGCACGAGTGGACTTTGCCAACGGTCTGTTAAGCGCAACACAGGAGGCGCCGCTGCCCGGCTTCGGGGAGGCCCTGGAGGGGGTAGGGGGGTCCTCCAATCGGCCCCGGTACGATGCTGTGGTGGTCGCAGGGCGACTGTACACGCCCTGGGAGTTCGCAACCTTCGATGGGTCGCTCGTCTCTGCCTGGACGGAGCATACAGGCAGCAACCCCTGGTCGTGGAACCGTATCGTGCACATGGCTGCGCTGGGTGGCAGCCTGTACACACTGTCTGATATCCCACATAGCAGCATCGAGACACGTGCAAGCTGGCGAGCTGGGCATGTGGCCAAGTACACCCCTGTCACTGCCGCGCTGGTGGTGGACTCCGTGTCCTGGGATGGCGCCTCCACCTCTGGTGGCCAGGTGATGAACGTGACATTTTCGGTCAGTCCTGCTGCGCTGTCAGCTGCTCCAGACAGCCTTGTTGTGGAAAGCACTCTCAATGTGACCATTGGGGACAGCGCCGCATGCACACTGGTGGCTGGGTCGCTGCAGAGCATCGGGGCGCCTGTGTTTGCCGTGCAGTGCGTGCTGCCCCCCGGGGCAGGGGCAGGCATCGCTGTCACTGTGTCCATTCCATCAGGAAGCGGATCGCTCAGCACGTTCTCGTATGCTGCGCCCATTGTGTCGGGTGCATCTCCAAGTCTGCTGCGTGGTTCCGGGCGAGAGACCGTCACCATTTCTGGGAGCAACTTCGGGCCGCCTGGTGACAGCGTCGTGCTGCAAGTGTGGTGGGAGCGCCCTGACCACGCAGTGTGCACCCGGCTGGATGTGGCAAGTGGAGACATCACTCACGTCAGTCACAGCGTTCTGCAGGTGCTGAGCCCAGCAGGGGTGGGCACCGGGTGGATCCCACGGGTGTCTGCTGCAGCCCAAGTGGATGTGTCTGGAGAAGTATGGTACGCTCGATCGGATTGGCGCAACAGCAACACGGGCCGAATCACAGCACACACCAACCCTAGACCTGCCTATGCGCTCGCCTACTCCCGCCCCACGATCTCATCTGTGACGGTGACTTCGGACGCCACTCCTGGCGTGTCCCCCACAGTGGGCGGGGCGACACTCACTGTCTCTGCCTCTAGCATGGGGGTGGGTTCCCAGCGCTGTGGCTTTGCTGCCTCTGTGGCTGATGCGTTCTCCGGAGGCACACATGCAGTGGATGCACTCGTCCTGACACACCCCGCTTACCAACAGCGTATTTGCTCTTCGGCGTCTTTTGGTTCTGGCAATGTCTTTGGTTTTGCAAGTGCAACATGCTCTGTTCCAGCTGGCGCCGGGAGCAATTGGACAGTTTCTATTCGCGTGGATGGGCAGTTCGACACCGACACTGCGGCAGATGCTGATCCACTGGCCCCAACTTTCAAAAGCAGTCGAATCTTCTCATATGCAGCGCCGCAGGTTTTCGCGACTGTTCCAAATGAAAACGGTGATGTTGTAGGAGGCCAAACTGTAACTATTCTGGGGGGCAATTTCGGCACTCTGAACTACAGCAATGCAGCCATCTTCCGCACGCCAGTAGGGCGAAGGGCCCTGTCAACATCTACAAGTGTGCTTCAGGTGTATGTGGGTGCCTTCTTGGCTCCCAGTGTCACTTGGGTGTCAGACACATCTGTGCGCATCGTCACCCCCCCAGGCCGAGGGCAGCTGAACGCAGTGGTCATTTGCATCTTGGGCCAGTGCAGCAGCTCCACCGTTGATTCCTCTCAAGCATTGAATTACTTCACATTTGTACCGCCTCAAGTGGATTCCGCTGAGCCAAGCTTCATTTTCCAGGGCGACTTTATCGGCAACTACACCATTCGTGGCTCTCGCTTCGGACTGCAGCAGGCAGATCTCACAGGCATCATTATTGCGGGAGCTGCATGCCCTACTGTGCAGCGAGTCAGCGCCCACACTATTCTGTGCTTGGGGGTGTCGGGTCAGAGTGTTGTGCCTACGGGTGCTAGCGGCCTTGTGTCTGTCAGCGTCGCAGGACAGAGCAGCACGAGCAGCAATGTCGCCCCTGTGTCCATTTTGCGCGAGCCCACAGTGGTGAGTGTCACACCTAGCACCCAGGCAGTTGGGGGGCGTGTCACCTTGGTGGTCGGAAGCATTGTTGGTGATGCCACTGACCCTCAAGTAGACGCCTCCAACACGCAAGTGACCATTGACGGCTTACAGTGCACCGATTTGAGGCTGGAGCAGATGGTAGGTCTTGAAGCACATGTCTCCTGCATCGTTCCGGACCCAGGTGCAGATCTGGACACCAGCTTGAATGTTCAGGTGACGTCTCGGGCGGGGCTTGTGTCTCCACCGAACACGCTGTTCTCGTACTTTGGGGCAGGAGATCCACCTGCGGCACCATTTGGGCTGTCTGCAGTGACTGTAGGGACGGCTACGCCGGGCACTCGCACCATTCAGTACCAGTTTTACACGGTGCGGGCGCTGAGTAGTGATGCTGCCGTGGCGACTTCCATGGATGTATACTTCAGCCGCTCCGCCGCACAGATACAGTCCAGCGATCGGGCCACTGTGCTAGAAGCAAGCAATGTGGTTCACACTGTGGCTGCTCTGGACACGCCTCCCACCGCCGTCAGTCAAGGCGTGGCCTGGGCACTAGCACAGAAGCTTCCGGCTTTATCCAGTGAAGTGCGCTCACTTCTGCAGGGGTCTGCAGCGGTGGAGGTACTGCTGTATACCTTGTCTGATTCAACTTACCAGGGCGAGCCGTACTACTTTAGAGTGGGCGCCAGGAACCCAGCAGGGCTCTCCGGCCTGAGCGAGGCTGCAGGGCCGGTGCTGGACAAATGCAGCAACGACCAGTACCTCGCTACTGAGTCAGCCAGTGTCTCTGATGTTGTGTGCAAGGCGTGTCCAACGGGGGCCTTCTGTGGGGGGCAGCCTGCCCACCGCATCGTGAACCTCGCCGGCTTTTGGCGCACGCCATGGAATGCCCTCACATTCGCTGAGTGCGACACGGTTGAGGCCTGCACTGGCTACAGCCCTGGTGACGACGCCAGTCGATTCTTCATTGTGCCTTCTGCATTCGGCCTGTCTGCGTCGGCGGTGCTGATGGGCGAGGCCGTGAACGCCGTGATGGTGACGGTAGGGAACAGCACGACATTCGCGTACCAGAACCAAACCTCGGCATTCGCATCTGCCTCTGACAGCTGTGGAGCAGGCTTCACTGGTGTGCTGTGCAACCGCTGCGCCGATGGGTACGCCCGTGAGGGCAAGTACGGTTGCGGGAAGTGCGGCACCCCTGAGTTGAATGTGTTGGGCCTCATGGGAGGGTCCCTCCTGGCTGTGCTTGTGGTGGGGGGGCTGACCTTCATGGCACTCAAGGCCAAAGGTCGCCCTGGAAAGTTGCCAGTCAGCATCTTGAAGAACCTGTTCACGCACCTGCAGGTGGTCGCGTTGGCGTCGGCGTTTCCCCTGCAGTGGCCCGGCACGGTTGACGTCATGTTCACCACGCTGGATGCTGCATCGTCCGTGAGCGACCAACTCATCTCCCCTGACTGTGTGGCCAGTGGGGCGGACGCCTTCTCCCTTCTGCACGGCTCCCCATTCTACCTGCGGGCGGTGGTCATGATTGCCCTGCCCTGGATGATCATGGCTGTCCTGGCTGTATTCTGGTACCTGCACTATGCAATGAGCTGCCCAGTGATGTGGGAACCCCGCACATGGAATGCTGTGTGCTGCAAGAAGTGCCACATCGCTGTGGACTCTGATGACCAGCAGTCGCCGGTCGCTTCAGCCGCTGCAGCGGAAGGCGACTGCGCCATCCCGGTGAAGAGTGCGAGCAAGCACGTGGCTGTGGGGGGCTCCAAGGCCAGCATTGGTGCAACCAGCGATTTGCTGGATGACACAGCTGGAGACCGCAACCCCTTGGCCAGTAGCGAGAGCCGAGCTGGGAGCCACGAGGGCCTGTTGCCCGCCATGGATGCACCGGCAGGCCTCAAGCAGCCTTCCCTGGCTGAAATGGATGACGACTTTGCAGCCAGCCGCATGAGCTCTGGCAGTGACGAGCAAGCCTTTGCGCAGGCAGTCAAGCCTGGGGCGCTGGCCCTGCCGCCCACTGCTGCCGCCGACGGCGCCAATTCAGCCGAGGCTGCGCAGGGGGGCGCTGCCGCAAGCGCTGTGTCGCCTGGCCGCATTGCCGAGGCGTTGCTGGCAGATGAGCAGGGGTACAACAGCCGGGCTGCAGACGAGGCTGCAGCGGCGGCCGCCAATCAGGCCCAGCAACGGCAAGCCACACAAGCCCGACTGCAGGCGGCGGCGGTCGACGGAGACGCCACCGCCGCCAAGCAGCTGCAGCTCCTGAATGCCGTGGCGCAGTCCGAGAAGGTGATGGACCACTGGGGGTACTTTTTTGTGTCCATGGTGGTGACCAGCTTCCTCATCCACCCCTCCTTGACGCGCACCACACTGGCGCTCTTCACCTGCACAAGCCTCCCGGGCAGCGATGACCTGTTTCTGGTGGCCGACAAGAGCATCCGGTGCAACACCGGCGAGTCACTTATCTGGCAATTCGCAGTGGGCGTGCCGTTCTTTGTGCTGTACGCCTTTGGCATCCCTGCTGCTGCGCTGTATATGCTGTACCGCCGCCGGGCAGAGCTGCAGAGCAGCGTGCACACACGCGCCGTGTACGGCTTCCTGTACGCCTCCTTCAAGCCGCAGTACTACTGGTGGGAGGAGCTCACCATGCTGCGCAAGGTGCTGTTTGCGATCATGGGCGTGCTGCTGGCGCCGCTGGGCATCATCTCGCAGGTCATGCTGGCCATCCTGGTACTGACTGCCTTTGCTATCGCGCACACTCGCGCCATGCCCTTCGGCAAGAAGCTGCTGAATGTGCAGGAGATGTACTCCCTGGTGGTGTCCCTGCTCACCCTGCAGGGGGGGCTGTACTTGTTCGCCTGCGAGAGCTGCGCCGACGCCACCAGGGTGGCGGTCACAGTACTCATTGTCCTCATCAACGCGGGGTACACACTGATGACCATGTACTTCTTATATCTGGCAGTCAAGTTTGGGGATGAAACGGCCAAAATCGAGAAGGCTGTGTCCTTTACAACCTTCTTTGCTGCCATGTGCCGTGGGCTGAACCGTGCCGTGGCCGGCAGCTGAGTTCAGCCATGTATGAAATTGAACTGTCCTACTTGAATCTATGTCATTCTGTCACAAGCTGAGCCACGGGTCCCACAAGCCGCCCCCCCTCCAGCCTCGGGGCCCCCTGGGACGCCAGCCCCAAGCTATTCGCCAGCACATGCAAGGGCATGGCCGGCTTGGACTTCAAATCCGCCTCGGAAATGCATAGCCAGTCATCGCTTGCGCTCACCCACAGTGTCTTAGAGCCCTTGTCGTGCACCAAGGTGCCCACAGGCTGTGTTGCTGCTGGCACTGCCTGCAGGCTCTGCGGCAGATGGGGCCTGCGCGCGCCTGGGGCCTGGGCTTGGGGAAAGCTGCAGGCCGGCACGCCTTGGGCAGCAGGCCCCGGCTGGGCGCATTCTATACAAGCTGCTGCATGGCGCATCAAGCCACGTATGATGATGGAGTGCTTGGTGCCCTGCACGGCCGCGTGCAGTCCCATGCGCTGGCCACATGCCCTCACCCTGTTGTGCAGCGAGGCAGCTGGCAGGGGGGTGTCTGCAGGCCACCGGGCAAGCGACTTGGGCAGTTTTTGTGCATGAGGATGGGTGCTTGAGGCAGCTGCAGTGTCCTGGGATGTGGCCTGGGCTCGTCCCTCTTGCATTGCCAGAAGCGTTTCCGTGATGGCCCCAGCGCCCACATGGGCACAGCGAGAGCGCAGCCTGCAGGGGAAGATTGTGGGCAAGTGCATGCAAGCAGGCGACAGGTTACTTACCCAGCTTCAGTCTCCTCGCTGCCAATAGGTATGGTTTGCTGCCAAAGGATGTCACCCGAGTCCCAATTCGCTGGGTCGACCCGGATGACACTCACTCCAGTCTCAGTGTCCCCGGACAGAATTGATCGAGGAATCGGAGCAGCACCACGCCACCGTGGAAGCAGTGATGGATGCATATTGATTGCTCCCAGTCGACAAGCCTTCAACACATTGGGAGTCTGCGCAATGTGTATGCATAATGCAGTTTGAAGCACAAGAGAAATGTCGTACCAGAAAGTACCCAAACGATACGACCACAGCCAGATCAAAGCAGCCGTGGGATTCAACGAGTGCATCCAATTCATCCCAGTGGGCCAAAGCGTCCACAATGGTTGAGCCCGCAACTCCATTTTCAATTGCAGGTGCGGTGAGATGTCGCAGACCGTAGTGCTCTGCGACATCAGCAACGGGCGGCACCAGGGTTAATTTCGTTCGCTTCCTCCGAACATGAGCAGATGGTGGTGTGATAACAGTAATATTATCGACTCGGGGGTTGCTCTTGCTTGCCTGCAACCTGAGACGATGCATGCCCAAACTGCATCGCAAAAATAATGAGGTGCCATCCTCACTGATATTGCACTAGCCGTTCCAATGTGGGGACTGCCACGTCATCAGTCCCCATGAACAGAATACTGTACTTTACATGCTGAGGCCTTGCGCTGCCTAAGAGCCGCTGGGCTACTTTGGGTAGGTGGGGCACGGATTGGAAAAACATCACAAGAGATCTCTTTGAAATTAGTGAGCGACTATTTCCTTTCTACGGTTACCAGGGGGGAGAACAAGTCTCCACAGGGTACCTGAGATAAATCCAGATTGTTTTTGTGTTGAAATACTTGTATCTTGATAATGTGGTTAGCTACGATGAAATGGGGACAGCCATCATTTTTTTGGAGCAGTCCCCTCTCTGCCCCCCCCACACTGATTCGACTTGCAGCTGTGCAGGTATTGTGCAGCAACTGCGAAACGCAGCAGTATGACACATCGTAAACATTCAACTTCCTGCGTGGGTGCTTTCAACTGGATTCTTAGCAATAACCCAAGTTACATTCGGGGCCTTATCTTCGCGACAGCCAACCTCAGCATGGCAAGCACTGACGAGAGTAGTCAGCCTCAGGAAGGTGCAGCAGCAGCAGGCAATGCATCTGGAGCCGATGCATTTGAAGAAGGTGCAGCAGAAGACGCAGCAGCCGGTATTTCAAAAGCAGATCTGAAGGTCCGCATCACGATTGCGATATCCTGCGCTTTGGACCACGACAGTTTTGTGCACAGATAATCTTGCTTGGTGATTCTGCAGTTGGCAAGTCTAAACTAGTTGAACGTTTTCTCATGAACGACTACCACCCACGCCAGGTAAGCAGCAAAGCAGCAGCTAAGGTTGCTTTGACTACCGTTGAGCTTGGTGCAGAGATCGACGTATGCATTGACCTTGTACCGCCATGACACTGAAATTGAGGGCAAGAAGGTTTCTGTTGGTGAGTGCAGTGTATTTGCAGGTCACAACCAGCTGCTTGCCAACACATGATGTCCTGCAGATTTTTGGGACACTGCGGGGCAGGAGCGGTTTGCCAGCATGCACCCTTCCTACTACTATCGCGCCCACGCGTGCATTTTATGCTTCGACATCACACGCCAAGCAACGTACAAGAACCTCAAGCAGTGGTACAAGGAGTTGCGGTCTTACTGCGAAGGCATTCCAGTGGTGTGCGTGGCCAACAAGATTGACGTGGACATGCGCGTGACCAAGAAGCGCTTTAAGTTCCCCTCTGACCACGACATGCCCTTCTACTTTGTGTCCGCTGCCGACGGCACCAATGTCGTCGAGGTGTTCAACGCTGCTGTGGAGGCGGGGTGGCGCAATAAGACGCAGTCCGCGGATTTCATGACAGACATCATGTCCCTGCTGGACGATGACACGCTGGGGGCGGCCGGCCGAGCAGCGGCAGCACCTCCAGTTGAGGCAGCGGGCAGCACAGATGAAGATAACAAGGCGCAATGATCGCTTGGGTCGGCGACGGCTTGGCCCTGCATCAGTCAACTGTAGAGGACATGTGCCCAGAGCCACTGCCCCGGCGCAAGAGTTGCACCAGGCAGGCTAAGGTGGACACTCAACCTAAATACATAGCGCATACTTCAGTGATAATTCGCAATTGCCTTGCACCGGTCTGGGCAAGTTGTGCGAGGCTATGAGACGGGTGCTGCATCCCACGGCCTAACACCGCACCAGTTCATTCGAAAAGTCAGGTCCCAGGCTGGCAGCTAGCGCAGTTGCCCAGCACCAAAAGCAGCTGCATGACACTTTGGGGGGCTCATAGCTCTATTAGCACCCCCCCTCCTCTGCACAGCGCCACACCCCCTTTGAGGACACCAGCAGCTAGGGCAGCAGGGCGCCTCGCTCCAGGAGGCTGCGCATGCTTGGGCATACCCTGGTGCGTGAATGCAATCTGCGTTAAAATTTCTTGATAACTATTCAAGCGGGGCTTGGGTGCCTCACTGGGTGGAACATTGAGCAATATGGCGGCCATTTGAGCCCCCCTTGCCACAGGAAGGAAGGCAACCCTTTGCTGTGCTCGAGGTGGCCTTCACTTGGCTTGTCAGTCATCAGTTCGTGATGTGGAAGAGCAAATGATATGACGCGCCAGTTTTTGCTCTCTATGGCACCCTTGCCAGCGAATAGGACAGGCGTGACAATCGTTTGCGTGATTTGATCTGCACCTTTTTGGCTGCCTCTGAAGTCCTGTGCAGCCTGTAGCGGCATATCAACTGAGATTTGGCGTGGTAATATTAAAGAGAAGCAATGTCACAAACTACTCCTCTGCTATCCAAGAGCGCTGTCGTCTTGGATCGTTTCTGGGTCGCAGGCAAGCTTGGAGAGGTATTCAGGGATTCAAATTCCGCGTGTGTCCTTTGCATGCAATGCCTTCGTTGCAGGGAACTTTTTCGGAGATCTATTCAGTCATCAACACTGAAAATGATACACTTGCTGCTCTCAAAATAGAGCGCAAAAGTAAGGCTGCCTCCGATTGAAAATTGCGCAGGCTTTCAACCAATGCCACCTTCGCAGCCGCAATGTCCACGTTGGCTCAAGAGGCCAAGCTGCTGCAACAACTTCAAAAGTACCCCTTTGTACCACGCTTGTATGCCTCAACTAATAAGCTGCTTGTTCCCGGGGGCTCAGTTTGCCCCGGGATAGTCATGCAGATCCTCGGCCCAAATGTTACGCAAGTTCGCAAAGCACAGCCTGACAGCAGGTTTGAAGCATCTACCGCTTGCCACATTGGGCTGCAGATGCTATCAGCCCTTGAAGCAGTGCACAGGGAAGGCTTCATCCACCGAGACGTGAAGCCCAGCAATTTTGTGGTTGGCTATGAGGTGTCCGTGGGGACTCCTGCCGCTGCCGCAGCTGACAGTACCGACAGTTGCGACAGCAGCTTCCGCCCAAGCCAGTGCCTGTTTGTGCTGGACTATGGCCTCTGTCGACAGTATGCCAGCCGGGACACTGCGGCGCACAAGCCCAGCTCTGGTCGCACTGCCGAGTTCCGAGGCACAAGCATGTACGCCAGTCTCAACAGCCACTCGGGGCGGGAGCTCACACGCAGGGACGACCTGTGGTCCCTCATGTACGTTGTTGCAGACCTCGTGCTGGGCGGCGCTCCCTGGCGCAAGGCGTCTCGTGTGCGTCTGGAGTGTGAGCGGCAGAAGCGCTTTTTCATGAAGACCCCCCAGCGGCTGTTTGCCCCCCTTGCCCCCGATGTGGCCAGGCCCCTCCTCCTGTGGCACGACCACATGAAGGCTCTCAAAGCAGAAAGCACGCCAGATTATGCTCTGATTACGCGCTGCTTGTCAGCTGCTGCCGATGCTGCTGCGCGCTTGGAAGCGGCTGGGCTGCCCACAAGGGCGGGGGGCGAAGCACCCCGCCCACCCCAGCATGCCCTCGGGGCAGACACACAAGAGGCGCAAACAGGCAGAGAAGATGTCATGCGCCAGGCCGCCTCCGCTGCTGCGCCGTCGTTCCCTGCGGCACTCAAGGCGGGAGCCGCAGTGCCTTTCTTGGGGGGTCAAGGGGGGGGACAGGCAGAGGCACCACTCAGCAGTGGCGCTCAGCCATTCACGCCAACTGCGCCCAGTACATCCTCAGCAGTGCAAGCTTCTTTCGATAGTGCGTCAGCAGTTCCTACATCTGTCGTTCGGGCTGCACCAGCTGATGTGCCCGTGATGCCCCCCCCTCACATCGGCTACGTTCCCCCTGGCTACTTTGACTTGCGGAGAGTGCGATTCGCTGCTGATGAAGTGCTCCATTCAAGGGGGGGCTGCTGGCAGCCTAAAGGCTGGACTTTTCGGCGTCCTGACGGCAGCAAGACCTCATCTACCGACGCGGCAGGGCTGTGCGAGGCCACCCCCCCTGCAGTGGAGGCGCGCGGCTGGGGCTGCACTGGCATGCAGCTGGGCATCACAGACTCAGCTGGCTGCCCACTGGCTCTGCGGCAGCTGCATGCGGCTGGGGACGGCAGCTCCGCGCCCAGCACCGCTGCATGCACACAGGTGGCAGGGCAGCTGCCGCTTTCAATCCTCAAGTACAGCCGTGCAGCAGGCGCACTGCTCTCCCTGCATGCAGGCACAGGTGTGCATGTGAACGAAACCACAGGTCAAGTTGCTGTGCCGCTCTTGACCTCAAGCACACAAGAGCAGTTGCAAGCCCCTGACTGTCCAGGCAGGGGCCCCCTCCCATCCTATGTGGCCCCCTCCGCACCTGCACCAGACAGCAAAGGCAATAATAGCACAGCATCTCAATCAGCACCAACCTTGGAGCAGCCGCAGCAGACAGCTGAGGAGATACTGCACGCCGGCGCTTGCAAGGTGGCCCATGATGCCCTGCAGCGCCTAGGGCCCCCTGCTTCAAGCACCCAGGGGGGGGGCGAAGAGGCGCCACGCTCAGATGAAGCACTGTATGTAGCTGCTGTGGATGCTGTCATGGCGGCGCATCGCAGTGCGCTGACTTTGCCCAGCGTGAAGCCTGCCGCCTTGGCCGCCTTCAGGGCCCTGGCAAGCCACGCCCCCGCTGTGCAGCTGTACGCCGCCTGGGTCGCCAAGGCTTTGGATGAGAGCGAACAAGACAAGCACCTATCGCCACTGGAGATTGGAGCTCTCCTGCGGTTTCGGGAGATGCAGGCAGCGCTCCGTGTGTTGGCCGGCAAGCCGTTAGATGCTGCCGCCGCCTCCGCCGAAGCATCAGGCCCCATCATGCAGCGAAAGGAGTCACAAGCCGGCAGTTTTGGTGCAGTTGGACATACTCCTGGCAGCACCGATGCACAGGATGACAGCCCAGGCGTGGAGAGTAGCGACGCGGCTGCCGGCGGTGAGGACGAGGGAGCTGACGTCACACTGGGTGAAGGCGGGGTGGGAGGCGGATCAGACACGAATGATAGCAGCAGCGAGGAAGGCTCCCCTAGTGAGCGCAAGCCAAAGTCAACGACGCCTGCAGACGCGCCCATTCAAGACGCCGTTGCGAAGGCTGAAGCTGCCCAGGCCATCCGGGCGGCGCTGCTGCGTTCAGCAAGCTTCTTACTCAGCCGTGTTATGTACAATGGACAGGCACCAGAAGCAGCCACTGTACCGTATGTGCACGCTGCGGCTTCAGCTTGTGGCTGGATGGACGGAGCATCCCCCCTGCTCAAGGTGCGCATGCTGCTGCGACAGCTGCACTTGCAGAGCACATCGTCAGCCCCAGACACATTGGCAGCAGAGGCTGCCGCTGCAGTGCCTCACTGTCCTGCAGGAGATGTGCCACACAGTGACAATGTGCCGCCCATGACAGGCAAACGCCTGCATAAGCTTCCGGCAGCCATTCCCGCACCACCGCCGTCCATGCAGCATTCCAGCTTCGGCGTAGCTGCCACAGCCGCAGCTACAGCCACATTAAGTCATGCTACGCTGAATGCCCCCCCTCGAGTGCCCCCCCCACCCCACACGCCCCCACCCGGGTTCGCCCCCGGCCAAGGTGCAGCTGCCCCCGCCGGAGGGGGTTGGCGCCAAGCCGCTGAGCGACCCAGGCAGCCAGCTCATCAGCAGCAACAGCCAAGATGGCAGGAGCACCCTGAGAATCGGAGCCGCAATAGTAATGATCGGCTGGGCAGTGAGGGGGGCTTCCACAGCCACAGCCACGGCAGGGGGGGCTACAGGTGCAGAGGCGGTGGGGGGGGTCGCAGCGATCACCAAGGAGGTAGGCAGTATGACCAGCCCCGCAGAGGTTACCATGGTCATTCGTCGGGATCTGCACAGCACGAGCACGGCCGGGAGCGTCCACTATTCAGCGACAGCAGGAGCAGTGGGGCGTACCGTGGGGGGGTTCGAGGTGACTACGGTGGCGGTCGCAGTCTCGATAACCCAGGTGGGGCTCGGCGTTATCAATCCGGTGACGTATACTATCCTCATCCGGGTGCTGGGGACTCACAGTCGGCCTTCCCAGGCCAACCTCCACCGTCACCCCCCCCTCGCAGGCACATGCCAGACAACCGGCGATAGAACCATATGTGTCCATACTTCCTTGAGCGGCAACAACGGAGTGACCAAGATGCAGCTTGGCAATCCTGGGTGCGGTGCTCACACAATCGTCTTGAAATTAATTATTGAGCCAAAGTGCATCTGGTAGCGCCCAGGCCGCGCACCTGAAATATTGAGAATCTGACGACCAGTACTACGCAATGCCCAAAGGAAGCTTTTGAATAGCTGATAACATGGGCCTTTCAGCAAGTGGTATGCCATGCAGGCTCATGGCCGCAGCTGCGGCAGCATTTGAATTGGAGCCCCACTGTTTTCCTTGATCGACACTTTCCACCAAGCTGAATGAAACTTCAGGATGCTTCAGAGCGCCTGTTGTGCCCCTCTTGGGCCCTTGAGTGTGCACAAATACCTTCACTGAAATGTCCAGTGCGCAATCCGGAAGCAAGCATGGAATATGCGAAACGGCAGGCACTGCAATGATGGATGCATCGGACGGCGCTGCCACCAGTGCGAGGTGCCGGAGAACCCTTTGCCCTGTGGACTGCAGTCTTGCCTTGATAAGAAACTGGCGCTCTATCCCTTCAATTGTGGTGGACAGCCTCAGACTGGCTGACTTATCCTTGATGCCAACGACTGCTGTGGGGCCTCGGCCTGATGCGGCAACCCGGACATAGCTGCGGGCTGCACTTAGCTTCATGCGCAGCACATCGCGCTGGAAAATCTCGTGAATGTCTGATGCAAATTCCTTCTCCCTCTGGGCAGCTGAAATGAAGAGCTTTGATTTTTTTGGAACCTCCAACGCCGGTGCACTCTCGGCCCCGATCATGTCGCCTCGTCGTCCGGACTGCCTGCGCAAGCTCTTGAGAATGACAGATGCACGTCTCTTGAGGACCAGCACATGCAGTGCCCCAGAGCTCATTGTGACTATGGCTGCATTTCCTTCGCGCGCATAATCTCCAAAAGCTATGCCCACCACCGAATCTGCGCTGGACTCCCCAAGATTGAGCTTCGAAATCAGCTTGCCTTGAACGACTGTGTACAAATGACCCCCAGTTGTGCCGATCAAGATCCCAGATGAGTCTATGCTTGTGGAGGACAGCTGTGAGAAGCACGTTGCAGCTGAGATGATGCATGGCCGCAAGTTCACTTCCCACCGCACTCTCCCTTCACCATAGAATGCTTTCACAATTCCGTTTGTCATAGCAACGACCAAGTGTTTGCCCCTGTCGCCGCTTTCTATTGAAGGCTGTACCCAACCAAGCCCCGCTATTGCTGCCTCACACTTGATGTTTGATGGTAGCAACTTGCCGTCACGCACAATGCAAACATTCCCATCTCGCAGTGCAACTGCAGCTCGCCAACCTGTTGTCAGTGTACCAGTTACAGCAATCAAGGTCGGAGTACCACCTATTGGTATTGCTGTTTGCGGTTCTGAGCCATGGCGCTGGAAAACAATGAGCAGACCTGCCTCTGTTCCTGCAAGAAGTTGTTGCCGGCAACCAGGTTCCTCTTGCTCAACGCTGAGCGCTGCAAAGCAAGTGCACACCGCACATCGAATGGGAAGCTTTGTTCTAGCTGCAATTATAGTGTCCTCGTGCTCTCCAAGGTCAGTGTCTCCAACGATCTCGATTGCTGTTGCGCTAAGCGGCACGCCTTGAAATTGAAGCTCGCGAAGTAGCTTGCGTGTTTCAATTGCGGTTCTTCCAGCCTTCCACACTTTACTCTCGCTTTCATGCAGTGGAATGAGTGGCATAGTGATCTTGAAGTATGGCCGAAGATTCCGATACACGAATATGTATGCGCCTGCCGCAATTGCCACGCTGGACAGCCCAGCATCTTCTGGAAACACGCAGGAGTGACTTGTGAGGCAGCACTATCCGGGCTACATTCTTACCCGGTTTAAAAGCACACACCCCTGCTGGCTGGTCTAAAAGGGGTGTTGTCGCTGCCAAATCATGGCCTGGAGGTAGGCCCGGAGACTTGAAAAAAATCTTCTTGCATCAAAGTTTGTCCTTACCATTTAAAACCCGCAGATGGCGGTCTTTGGTACCGAATAAACACATAGTATTGTTTTCATTGCTGATATCAAGCAATGCTATACATCTGCGGGAGAAAACTGTCTACTGCTTGCTTGCTTGCTGGCAGCAGTCTAAATCCAACGCACTGTGAAGGGCAGTTTAGACCTGCCACTGGGTCATTCCACGCGCGCAGCCATATATCTGTACTGATTGGTGAATGCAATTCTCTTTTTCAACTATGCGACGCTCACCTGTATCAGTGTTAACTGAAGGCATCAGCTCTGTTGCCGCTGGGGATGTTGCCAAAATGCTTCGTATTGGAATCATAACGCCTGCGTTTGGTAGCATCCCTCGCTTGACAGTTACCCGGCCAAACGAATGCAATTTTGTGAGAAAGATATGAACTTCTTAACATATGCTGCATATTTGAAGATACCTGGCCAACGAGCTGCTTTCCTCACCCCCCCCCCATTGAGGCACTTCAGCGTCCATGCACTAATGCATACGTGTAAGCATGTGTGCCCAGGTGATCAACAATCTATTCACAGACAGTCCATGGTAGCCTTTACTCTTACCTACAGCCATTTTTCCCACTGCAGAACGACCTCCAAAAAATTGGACAAGAACTGGCGCGGCGGAACAAAGACATGCCGGTCTTTTGCGTCCTTTCCAATCGTATCTGCCCGAATAGACTCAAGCAAGCAAGTCATTTCGCCATGGGCAGTTGGATGGTAGTTAATACTGGCATCTTGTGATGCCTTCGCCAATTTGACGCCTCTGGGGATAGAGTACATGTTTTGCTCGATTTTCCGCTGCACATCTAGCAGAGCTGACTTGGTACGGTGCTCAACCAGCCAGGCTACCTTCGGGCGCTCTGCAATTTTGTCCAGCACTGACTGCACGAATGCAGCATCTAGGGCTTTGCCGAGGAGGTTCTCCTCACATCGTCCTTGCAGCCAAACCATGTCGCGGTCCAGTCCCACCTGAGAGAAAAATCCCGTCTCGAAACCATGCCCAAGGTACTCAAACACTGCGGAGCCTTTGGGAAGCCACAACAAATTGCCCAGAGCATTGCCATGCGCCGCCACCACTATGCTGGCATTGCTGAAGAGCGCAGCCTGCTCTTGCAAGCTTGCGCCTTCCAGCCGCAGCTCACGAATGCGCAGTCCACCAAATGCCATCAGCATGTCATGCAGTTGTTGCACATTAATGATTGAGCGCGTTGCTGTGGCTCGTTGGATGATGTACACGTTGTGGGGCCTTCGCAGGTGGGTTGGAGGGGGGGGGACCCCCAGGCGCTTACGCATCACTGCAGCCGTGGAAGACATGGCTGCTTCATGCATGGGCTGCTGACACACACGCCCAGGGCAAATACCAGCTGTGCCAATGACGCTTCTGCCGAAACAGGACAGCGCCACATCCGTCGGTCTTGTGCCAGAAGTTGCCCCTAGTACACCTGGCTGCTGCAGGAGCGGAGCGTCCACCAAGGAGCTCACATCAACCCCGCCCCCAGAACGTGTTGGCAAGTCAAGTGCATCATCGTCAGTTTGCTCAAAGGTTGGGAGAACCAACACGTCCCGCGACGGCGAAGCACGCAAGTCATGCATCAGCACCGCCATGGGTAGCAGGTACTGAAACAGCTTGTGCGTGAAGTGTGTTGCCCAGATGGGATAGCTGATGAATGCTGTCCTATTCAAAAGCTCCACTTTTCCTGTGGCAGTATCTTGTGTGGTGTCCCCCCCCCCAGCACTCTGATGCTCGCCGCTTTGCCAAATTGGGAGTGCGCATTGTGCATTGCGCCCATCCACAGCCTTTAGAGTACAATTCCAGTGTGCCAATAGGCATGTTGGTTTGTCAAACACGACACCCAAGTGGCGCCCACGGGAACTCATCGCCAGCGGGCTGTGCAGCAGCCACCTCGGCTGCCACATCAAAAACACGCCGTCCAGCACCCCCTTCAAAAGGCACCGTGTGCACCCAGCACTCCATGCAAATATATTCCCGCCATCGTCAGTGCCAAAGAGAATGGAGGCAGCCACCCCCCTTTGAGCAGTGCCTGTCCTGCCCAGTGCCTGTTGACCAATGGGACTTCCCGCCGTTCTGCGGGCAAGCAGCTCGGCACGGGCGCTTATATAAGAACGCAAGCATCTAGGTTGTTTGGCTGGAGTTTCTGTACACGGCCAAAGGTCGTTGAGCTGCAGGACTGCTCGCCACTGCGTGTTGGAGGCTGGGCGCGCCGACCACGCCTGCCATGCAAACAGGAACTGCGGAGCCACGACCATACGCCCATTCAGCAAGCCCGCTGCTGTTTGAATCGCTCGCTGAGATGTCCGATGTTTGCCTTCATGCCATGCAGCATGAATCCGCTCAGCACCCATGAGGGGCATGCCCATTTCAGCAGCTGCTGCTGCGTCAATTTCTGTTGGCATGAGGTCTTTGGGGCTCGTTGAGAATACAGTCCACTCCCCCATTCTGTTCATACACATGAGGCGGTTCTCTAGTACCAGCCTGCCCACAGGTACATCTTGTGCGTGCCCGCGCATGAATTGGTACCGGTACCCATTGCGGAGAGAAGCGGTTGTAACTAGCGGCCGCAGCGCATCCAACTCAGACTCATTGAACCCAAGTGAATCTTTACCTGTGTCAAGAGCTCGGGGTTGGGACGGGCAGTGCGCCGGCAAAATCACCTCATCAGGCAAGAGCAGCCTGGCCCAAGCGGATTTTCCAGAATTGTCGCAGCCATGCGATGTGTCGTCGCCAAGCAGCAGAGGTGCCAGGTGTACAGGTTCTGCCAACGATGGAACTCCTTCTTGATAGTCCAGAAAGAGTGACGACACGCCAAGAATAATAATGGAAACGCTTGCTGCCAAAATCACAAACCCTAGCGCTTGAGCCTGCTGCTGGCGACGTGATCCACTGACGCACATACTGCAGCGTGTGGGTCATTGAACACTGCAGGTGCGACCGATTAATTATCGATATATGTAAAAAAGCCCAAATGACTGCTCTTTTTCAGCACAAATTGCGCACAGCAGTGTACTTCTGCTGGAATGGCCACACGGCTTTTCGCCTGGCTTCTTCGTAGTATTGCAGCAATGCAGTATGGTGCAAACAACTGCAGCCAACACGGTGGATATAACGAGCTAAAAAACATTGCCCGTCCAATTGGTTGATTCGTTTTTTAGCATGTAGCATGCAATCTGCCGGGTCGCAGCCCTGCAGCTGGCAACAACTTGCAACATGAGAGCCCCCTTCCGTACCTGTGTGTGACACGCATTCGAACAGTAATGGCAATAAATCGTCGGGTGTCCCTACAGCACCCTACCACCACCACCACTGCTCGACGCCACAGTGGTGGTAGTAGTCAGGTGCTGTAGGAGCACCCGACGATTTATTGCCATTACTGTTCGAATGCAGGTACGGCAGGGGGGGCTCCGTTACGCAGGGGCCCGTAGGGGCCCAGCGTCGAGAGGCCCCAACACAACTGGAAGAGTGCCGAGAGCCCTGTGCTGGAGACATCGTCATGAGGCAGTACTTTCCATTAGGAGTGCCTCGTGGCCCACTCCTTCCTATCGCCATGTATTAGTTTAGCAATACCCAGAGCACCCACCCATCGGGTGCTGGAGGGGCAACAAGGGGGGCGCAGAAACAGTGCAGGACATTTTGCGATAATGCAGCTTTTGAACGAATCCTGTCATCAAAAATGGTGACACATCCGTGAAAGGGACATGAAGGAGGTCTGCAAATCTCCTTCGGTCCAGGCCTGTGCGCGACTCAACCTCCTGCCGGGCATCGTCTGCATGCGCACTGGCGGCCCCCATGCAGACAGAGCGGCTGGCAGAGAAACAGCTTAGCCTACAGGGCAGCCGTTACACACACTATGATGCGTTTCTCTGGGTGCAGGGCTGCTTGTGTGATGCACTGCGCCTGGGGGCAGCGCAAGACTGTAGCACCCCTTGAAGGCTGTGACGGGGGCAGTGGTGATGTGCAAGGGAAAGGTGTAAAGCTGGACAGCATGCGCCCGCCAAATTGATTGTGCATGTCATCGTCGAAGCATACATTCATTTACAATCTGCGGCAAGGCGGAAGCAGGCAGTGCGCACAATCCAGCACACTCAGGGCCCGCAGGCACATTGGTCCACAAGCAGGCTTAAAAGCCATCCTCGCTATCGTCACTGAGGTCGTCCAGGGGGTTCTCTGCGCAGGGGTGGATGTGATGGCCGGGACGGGCAGCGACCACTGCCAGGGCTTTCTCACCACTCTTTTTCTTCATGATGCGCAGGAAATCCTCTGCAAACAAAAGGGCCACTACAAAATGCTACTTGATGGCATGTGGGCTAGCGAACTTACCTGCTGTGACAAAGCCATCGTGGTCGCGATCAGCCTCCTCGATCATCTCACGCATCTCATCATCAGATAAGCTCTCACCGAGCTCTGTAACCACACGCTTCAACTGCTTGAAGCCAATTTTGCCAGTGCCTTCATCGTCAAACAACTCAAACACTTTGAGAATTTCTTCGCTGGAATCACGCTCAGACTGCAAACGCGGCGGGGTGACGCCAAGACTTGTCGCGGCCGTTGCTGAGGCACTGTACCATTTTACCAGTCATCATCTCAACAAACTCATCGAAGTCGATGGCACCACTGTCGTCCTTATCAACTTCAGCGATCATTTTGCGAACATCGGCCTTCTTGACCTGGAACCCCAAAGCACGCATTGCTGCCTTGAGCTCTTTGGCATCGATTGTGCCTGCGAAGCGTTTGGCAAATTGCGCTTGCCCTCAAAGCCGGCTCCACCACTTATTGGAACTTACCACTGCCATCAGTGTCAAACAAGTTGAATGCCTCACGCAGCTCCTCAACCTGTTCGTCATCGAGCTTTGGCTGCACGTGGGAAAAAGCATGCTATGTGCGGAATTGGGGCTCAAATACAACATCACAACCCGCATGGCCCTTCCGGCGCAGCTGGGCACGACAAGGACCATAACAATATTCACACACCTTCTCGGGTTTTCGAAGGCTTGCGCCGAACAGCCGGGATCGACCTCCAGTGGCTCCACCTCGTGCAGCCTGCAAAGAAGCTTGTTGCAGGCTTGTCAACGGTCAGAGAATGCAGCAAAATCACCATGTTTGTTGTTGAGAGATCTGCAAATATGACAAGAGTGCAATTCTACTTTAGATGTACATCATTGGACTGCATAAGGCGGTAAGCGAGCGCCAAGGTTCGCTGCTCACATATAGAAACTTCTTGTGTGCCTTTCTTCGGGCAAGCTGACAAAATCAGCAACAAGTGAGCATCAGACTGAGGAAGTTCGACTACACGAGAATGCGGTATTTTGTATTCTGCTCTCAGATTCTTGCATGCAAGTTGAACTGATTGAGTTTTGCTTGTTTGAGCTTGAGGGCCCTTCCCTGTGGCTTGCACATTGTCGTTTCTGCAGGTAAGACTTGCAAGCATCTTTGTTGGTGCTGCACTGCGCAACTCCGCCACCGGGTGTGCTGCATTGTTGCCAGTCTAATCCACCGGCTGGTGGCCAATGCCAGGCCACAAATCATTCCGCCTGGTGCTGGTGATACCTAAGATCTACAACTGGTGTCACAGTGCCGCGATGGGCACATCAAGCAAGCCGGGGACCGAGCCTTGTTGGTCTTCACACAACAACCCCCTGGCCTTGCTGCCCAAACCTGAACTGCCGCAGCAGTTGCTTTCTGCGACTGTTTCGTGATTGGTGCTGCGGTAAACCTCTCACAAGTTTTGATATCCTGCATACCCCCCTCTGACTGGGGTCAAGGGATTGCGTGCCTCGAGCTCGGTCGAGTTGATGTCGCTAGAAAATACATTACATACACATTACATACACTGCTGTGGGCAAGCAGCTGCAACTGACAACCTGCCCAACTCGCGGCCTCGTGTACAGGCCTGCATGCGAGCGAACATGCAGGCCATGCGCCTGCAAGTGCTCT
>Ga0307982_1001087_pt1 | contig 21736 bp, 8 predicted proteins | sample OrgLakmetagen989_FD_201847 | JGI IMG/M metagenome (GOLD analysis project Ga0307982, IMG submission 201847) | Saline water microbial communities from Organic Lake, Antarctica - #989 | ecosystem: Environmental > Aquatic > Non-marine Saline and Alkaline > Saline | place: Antarctica: Organic Lake... | reverse complement strand
CGTGGAACTTGATGACTCCTGACCATGACATAACAAAGGCAGAGCAGATAATTCGGGTGGTCCTGTGTTGGTCATTGGGTGAGCATGCCCACAGCAGAGCACCGCAGAATTTCTCTCACCAAGCGATCCAGCTTCGCTGTCTACGAGCGCCACAAATGCCCCCGAGAGACTGCAAGGGTGGTTTTAATTGGTTAATAATGTGTATGGTGTGCCATATGCTTACCTTGACAAGTCCCAGGAATAATGCGCTGGCTGTGAAGATAAGCACTAAGGCAAACAATCGAAGGGGAAACGCAATGAAGTAACGAATCAGCACGCCCACAAGCCACCCAGGAAAGAGGTAGATGTTCCAGTTCCACTCATCTGCATCTGTGCTAATGAAGCAGCGATTGAATGAATCGTCCACGACTGCGCTGACACCTTGAGCTAGAATGTGGCTGCTCAGCTCAAACAAAGGTGGAGTTTGCTTTACTGCAGGCTCCCCACTTCCTGATTGTGAAAAAGCGCTATCGAGGCGACGCAGCAACGTCGATTGTGCTTGAAGCTCTACCAAATTGGTGGAGGACGCTGACTCGCCAAGGCTGTCGCGCCCCAGGAGCAAATCATCATCGTCCTCCTCAACAGAAGCAGACCCAACAGATTCTGCCCTGATGGGCGTAACCTTGGGCATGTTCACGGGGCAAATATTACGTGAAACACTGAGAAACACCTGGTTCACTGGGATGTCACTTTTCTCTGCAACATTTTGTTCCAGTGCTCGCGACCTCAAGCGCATGGAAACAAAGTGCAGATCGGCGTGTTGGCCCCTAAACTTATTTCCGCATCTTCTGTCATGGATGCTGTCAAGAGCTTTGCATCAAGCATGGCTGGCACGGATGTGTCAGCCCTGCCATGCACAACACAATGTCTTGTGGCATTGGGCGTGATTTCCGCCGCATATGTCGGTATCAAGGTGCTTTCTTGGCTGCACACTACATTTGTGGCTCAGGGTCTGGCAGTGGCTTCCCAGGGAAAGTGGGCTGTGGTCACTGGTGCAACTGACGGCATCGGCAAAGCCTACGCATTCGAACTTGCTCGTCACGGCATGAATGTTGTTCTCGTGTCGCGCACGCAATCCGTGAGTTCTTCTTGTGCTGCCTGCGCCGCCCGCCTGTGCGCACGGCTCGCCTGCGCAGAAGCTGGACGAGACCGAGGCGGAGGTGAAGCAGGCGCACCCCAATGTGGAGACCATGACTGTGCAGGCCGACTTCTCTGAGGGGTACGGCTCCGGGCTGTACCAGCGCATTGGCGCCGCCATCGCCCCCCTGGACATCGGCATCCTGGTGAACAACGTGGGATACTCCTACCCCTCTGCCCTGTTCTTCCACGAGCTCAAGGAACACGCCGAGGAGGACCTGGCGCAGAAGCTCATCAGCATCAACGTGGAGTCCACCACGCACATGACAGCACTTGTGCTGCCTGGCATGCTGGAGCGCAAGCGGGGCGTAGTGCTGAACCTGTCCTCTGCAAATGGCCATCTGCCCGTGGGCTCCCCCTTGTACGCTGGCTACTCCGCCGCCAAGGCGTACGTGGATTTTTTCACCCGTTCCCTGTCCTCCGAGCTGGCTGGCACTGGCGTCACCGTCAGCTGCCACCTGCCGTACTTTGTTGTGTCGAAGATGTCCAAAATCCGCAAGTCGTCCATCGGGACACCCACCCCCAAGAACTGGGTGCGCAGCTCCCTCTCCAAGATCGGTGTCGGCACCAGCATCGTGCCCTACTGGAGCCACCGCCTGCAGGACGCGTTTGTGTTCGCTGTTCCCACTGCCCTGCTGGCGCCCATGATAACCAGCATGCACAAGGGCCTGCGTAAGCGCTACCTCCGCAGCCTGAAACGCAAGAAGCAGGAGTAGCTTGCCCACCGTAATGCATTCATGCGGCCACGCATACGCCTCACCTCCACTCTGCCATGGCTTTCACTGTGGCGGCAGACACAGACGGAACAACACGCAGTGTAGCGCTCAGTAGGTGTTCCTGACACACCAGTGACTCCTCTAGAAATCCCTCCAGGGTGCCTTGCAGCCCCAGGGGGTCCCCCTCCGCCGCGGGGGGCAGTACCTCCCGCAGGGCCAGCCCCCTTGCCACCTGCACCACCCCAGACAGGTCGGCGCCCGTGAAACCTGAGCACCGCTCGGCAATCACATCCAAGTCCACTGCAGCATCCACATCCACGCCTTGCAGCAGGCTGTGCAGGATGTCCTGTCGCGCCGTGGCGTCAGGCAGCCCCACGTGGATGCAGCGCCCCAGCCGCCCCGGGCGCAGCAGGGCAGAGTCAAGAGCGGCTGGGGCGTTTGTGGCCGCCACCACCACCACCCCCACGCCTGGCAGCTCCGATAACGCGTTCATCTCAGTCAGCAGCTGCGTTGTGAGCTGGTGCTCCATCTGCTGCACGGCGGAGGCGTGACCCCCCCCCTCACCCCCCCGCCGGGATGAGAACAGCGCTTGCACTTCATCCAAGAACAGAACACAAGGCGACGCAGCCCGAGCAAGGCTGAAAACCTGCGCGATAAGCTTCTGGCTGTCCCCGACCTGAGGTCGCATGATATCCGCCACGCCCACAGGCAAGAAAGGCACGCCCAATGTGCCGGCAGCAGCTTTGGCCAGCAGCGTCTTCCCGGTGCCCGGCGGACCGTACAAGAGAATACCCCGCGCTGGTGTGATGCCTGCGTCCTGCAGCAGCTGGGGGTGCTGCCGCGGCCACACCAGCGCCTCAGCCAGTGCAGCCTTGGCGTCTGCAGCCCCCCCAATGCTGTCCAGGGTCACCTCAGCACTGGGCGGCACAGGGCGACATGGGATGCCGCTGTGCTGCAACTGACGAATGGCAGTGGGCACATGTGACAGTGCTGTGTTGAGTACGCTCTTGGTGAGCTGCTGTAGTTTTTCCCCTGGGCTGCCCTCCCCCGCACTGGCGCCCCCCCCGCCCTGCAGCACGAACGCAAGGTCAGCGGCACAAAATGCAGCAGTGGCCACAGCCAGCTGTGCAGATGCGCCCCCCACTGCTTCAGCCTCGTCGCTAAGTGCGAGTGTGGTGGTGAAGTGGTGCCGGAACACAGCACGGCGCTGTTCCTCGTCGGGAGGGGTCATGTGCAGCACCACGGGGCTGATAGAGCGCCAGTCACCTGGTAGTGCGCTGGCGCTGCAGCAGGTGGCCGCCAGCAGCACCGGCCCTGCCCACTGGTTGCTGCGCAGTGCTGTGAGGAGGCGCTGTAGCTCAGCCAGAGGGGAAGCGATGCCAGCCAGCAGCGCGGGCAGCTCCTCCAGCACCAGCAGCAGGCCTTGATGGGCAGTATCAGAGGGGGACATGGGGCTATTGATGTGCAGGGCGCTGCTGCTCGCTGCGGCCTGGCCGGGTTTGGCGCTGCCTGCCGCTGGCTTCACCCAAGGCAGCACGGCCCGCGCCAGCTGTGTGCGGAAGGACGTCCTGGGGGACGGCTTGGCACACAGAACACTTTGCAGAGTGCTGATTTCGGACAGTTGCAGGTTCTGCGCAAGTAATGGTGCAACTGAGCAGTAGGAGGAAGCAGTGCGCTTAGAGACGCTTACCAGTCTGCCAGCACAGCACCGCAGGGCAGTACTTTTGCCGCACCCCGGCGGGCCAGTGAGTGTGCCAATGAACGCAACTTGATGCTCTGATATATGCATTGAAGCCAATACTTCAAGTGCGTCCACACAGTGCGATGCATCACTGAGTGGAGGCGGCCACAGCACAGGCGAGGCATTTTCCACAGGCATGTCTGCAGGCCTTTCCATTGCTACACACGTGCGTATGAGTACAGATACAGCACTAACTACGTACAACCTGGCACATCTCCCATTCAATTGTTTGTTAAATGTATTCTGTTGTGCTGGACATTGACTGACCTCGGATGTGCATGCACAGCCCCCATGTGAACTCCTTGCGCTCACAGAGTTTCTCCACGATGCATCTGACAGGGGTAGGAGGCAGACACGCTGGCATTGTGCAAAATCGTATGAGCTGTATGTGTGCCCTTCATCCTCTTCGGTGATTCGGCGCTTTGCTTTTTACTGTGCATCTCCTGACCTCAGTCTGGAAATCGCAGTGCCTTCAGGCATCTGCAGCTTGCTTCAGCAGCTTCAGCACATCCCAGGAAGGCTTGCAAGTTGCAAAGCACAAGAATGGAGCACGCAGAACCTCATGAATCGGTAGTCCTTCAATCCTTGCACCTTCTGGACTTTGATGAGGATGACTTGCAGCAGATCTTGAGGCTGGCGCAGTGAGTTTGGCGTGGTCGTGGCTGTGATGTCTGCAGAAGCACATGCATGAAATCTGTACAGTGCCGAGGGAACAGGAGCTGGTTATGTCCCGCTCGATAAACGAGTATTTAATGTCATCTTTGAGTCTGTATTGGACCGCAAGTTTGGCCAGGTATGCATGCCTGTCCGAGCGCAGTCTCCGCTTTGCGGAAATTCAACTTCTGCAGGCTGAGCTCGCCGGCGTCCAACTGGCAGCTGTGATCGATGGCCTCTTCATCATGTTTGACGTGAATGGGAATGGTAAGCGGCTGTATTGCTGTGTGATATATGAACCCGGCACAGCTGAAACATTACGCAGGCAAGCTGAGCTTGGACGAGCTGCTAACAGGCATCGGAGCCCTTCACATGTTTCACACACAAAACAAGACACAGAGCTTGAGCAGTGCTCTTTCACAAGACTCCCAGCATATGTTGCCCCTGTTCCGTCTGTTTGATGTAAACGGTGACGGTTTCATCTCACGGGGGGAGCTGCGGCGTTACCTGCGCTCCCTGTTTCGAGCCATGCGGGTGGTGCAGGGCGCCGCGTGGCAGCAGGGCGACCCAGACGCCCTCGCAGAAAGTACCGTGGATCAGGCCATGCACGAAGCCGACTTGAACTCTGATGGCCGCATCAGCTTCGAGGAGTTCGTGGCGTGGATCAGCGGGGAGACGGGCGGTGCCACCGCTCGCCGTATCAGCCAGGCTGTGGCCTCCTTTTCCGCTGCTGGGCCCACCAGCCATAAGGCTGCACATGACGCGAGCTCCATGGGCGTGCCACTGCAGCTGCAGCAGCTGGTGAGCCAATCCCTCGGCAAACTGCAAGACGCCCTGGGCCTGGCGGAGTTGAACCCGGGGCAAGTGTTCCGTCTTCTGCGCTCGTATGCCTCCACGGCAGGCGCGCAGTACAGCGACAGCGGCAAGACTGTGTCCCTGAGCTTGACCCAGGAGCACTTCGTGCAGGGGATGCAGGCGGTGCTGCAGCGGCTGCAGGCCCCCCAGCAGGGGCAGGTGCAGGGGCCCCTCCGCACCATGTTCGCGCGGCTGGACACCAACCATGACGGCCTGGTAGACATGTCCGAGCTGGCTGCTGCTTTGAGCTGCCTGTGTGGGGGCTCCCGAGAGGACAAGGTGGCTGCCGCCTTTGACCTGTATGATGCGGACGGCGACGGCGTGCTGTCCCCCCAGGAGGTCAGTGGCTTCTTCGTGTCTATCTTCCGTCTGCTGGCCGCCAACAGCCAGGTGGCGGGCATGCTGGCGGCCCAGGGCTTGGAGCCCACGGAGCTGGGCCGTAGCACTGCCCTGGCTGTGTTTGCGGAGGCCGACTCCAACGGCGACGGCAGCATCACCCGGGAGGAGTTTCAGGCGTGGTACGAAAACCAAGACGACCTGCAGGGCAGCGTATTCAGTGAGGGTGCCTCCAGCGGCGGGCAGGCGCCTGTGGGGCGTCCCTCCCTGGATGTGCCTGACTACACCCACGAGCAGGGCAGCGGGGGGGAGTCAGACTCGGACGCCGCCACGGAGCCGGGCGATGTGTCCCCCCTCGCGCAGCAGCACACAGCGCAACGCACCCTGGACGCCATGCGGCAGGTGACCATGCTGGCCGGTGCACGAGTGCAGGATGTTCTGGCTGAGGCGCAGGAACACGCCGACGAGGACGGCGACTTGAGCCGGGAGGCCTTCCGCCGTGTGTTCAACAAGTACTTGAAGCGTGACTCCAGGGAGAGCTTTGCTGCAGGCACCGCACTGCTGGACCAGCTGTTCGGCTTGTTCGACGCCGACGGGAACCACATCGTGGACAGCGCCGAGCTGGCTGCTGGCCTCACGGTGCTGTGTGGGGGGCCAGTGAACAGCAAGGCGCAGGCGGCATTCGAGCTGTTCGATGCGGATGGAGACGGCTTCATCTCCCTGGAGGAAATGACGGACTACTTGCACTCGGTGTTCCGAGTGATGTTGCACGTGGATGCGGATGCAGCTGCCGCCCTGCCGGATGGGGCGTCAGTTTTGGACCTGGCTGCCTCCACGGCACACGCTGCATTCGTGGACTGCGACCTGAATCACGACGGACAGCTGTCGGTGCAGGAGTTCACGAAATGGTTCGCCTCTGAAATGGGGCAGACCCTGCAGGCCGGCTTGGCGCAAACCAGCATCCAGGAGCTGCGGGAACTGGCACACCTGGAACACACATCGGTGCAAGTCATGGCGCAGACACTGCGGAAGCACGCCGACCCGTACTCCATGGCCCTGGACCTGCAGGGCTTGACCAGTGCCGTGGCACACCTGGTGCAGCGCACCTCGGGGGCGGCGGTGCCCCCCGCCAAGATGGCTCGCCTGCGGCTACTGCTGACACAGATGTTCGACGCATTTGCGGGGGAGGACGGACAGGCATCACACCGGCAGCTGGCCATCGCCCTTGCGGTGCTGTGCGGCTCCATGGCGTCTGGGAACAGCCTGGGAGACGTATTTGAGGTGTTGGACGCAGACGGGGACGGCGGTGTGAGCTTCCGTGAGTGCTACTCGTACCTGCTGGCAGTGTTCACCATGCTGCTGAGCATGGACCCCGGCGCCAAGGCGGCTGTGGGGGCGCAGCTGGGCCCCGAGGCGGACGAGCACCACCTGGCGCTGTCCACCACAGAGAAAGTTTTCATGGAAGCAGACTTGAACGGGGATGGGCGGCTGTCCCGGGGGGAGTTCATGCAGTGGGTGGGGCTGGGGGGCACCTCCGCTGGGGTGTTCACGCCAGCGCCCCCCGCTGCAGGGCACACCCTGGTGGCCAGTGCGCAGGGGGCGGCTGCTGTGGCAGAGACAGATGAGGATGCCGCTGCGGAGATTCACATGGGGGTGCTGTCGGAGCTGACCCTGGTGGCACAGTGGCCCATGAATGCGGTGCTGGAGACCTTTGCAAAGCACACCAATGGTGACGGCTTGCTATCCCACAGCGCCTTCTCCCAGGCCATGCTGGCGCTGCTGCGGCCCCAGGTGCGGCAGGTGGTGGAAGCGCCACTGGGCAGTGACGTGGTGAATGGGCGTGATGTGGCCAGCACCCGGTCCGATCTGAAGCAGCTGGTGCATGCGCTGTTCACGGCCTTTGACAGCTCCCAGGACGGCATGGTGGACTACGTGGAGCTGTCCTCAGGCTTCACTGCCGTGTGCGCGGCGCCGCAGCAGGACAAGCTGGACTTGGTGTTTGGGCTGCTGGACGTGAATGGCAGTGGCCGCATCGCTAAAGCCGACATGGAGTCCTTCTTGGCAGCGTACTTCAAGTTCGTGTTTGCCTCCCAGCCGGCCAGTCGTGCTGCGCTTGCGGCCATGGTGCTGCAGGTGTCTCAGGACTCCAAGGCGGCCAAGACGGCGGCCGCCGAGACACTTGCGGTGCGCCTCACTGACGCAGCCTTCGCCACGGCCGACTTGAACAGCGACAAGCACTTGAGCCGCAAGGAGTTCCAGCAGTGGTACAGTCGGGTGCTGGACCGCGCCACGGAGCTGGCTGCTGGGCTTGACCTTCCTCTGCATTTGGCGGGAGCGGCGGAGGGCGGTGCTGCTGCAGCCAGCAGCATGCACCTGGAGGAGGTGGCACGGGTGACCGGCCTGGCCACCAGTGCACCCAGTGATGTGCTGGCAGCCTTCCGTGCCGCCTCAGGGGACAGCTCTGTGCTGCACCGGGCGCAATTCAACGCTGCCCTCGCCCGCATTGCCGCTGGGGCGCACCTGAGCGACCTGGACCGCGCCAAGGGGCGGCTGCTGCTGCCGCGGCTGTTCGCGATGTTCGACGACAACGGGGACGGCGTAGTGGACTTTGCAGAGGTGGCGCTGGGCATGCAGCAGCTGTGTGGGGCACGTCTGGCGCGCAACCCGGGGGAGCTGCAGACTGCCCGGGTGCAAGCTGCCTTCCAGCTGTTTGACTTGAACGGCGACGGCTTCATTGAGCGGCATGAGATGCGCTCGTACCTGGCGGCGCTGTTCAAGCTGCTGCTGGCCACGCAGGCCTCCCTAGCGGTGCAGGCGGGCAGTGCACTGGGCCTGCGCTCCAGCGAGATGACAGCGGGGGGGCTGGCTGCGGCCACCACTGCCCGCGCCTTCAAGGAGGCGGACACCGACGGGGACGGGCGGCTGACACAGGGGGAGTTCGACGCCTGGATCAACTCCAGTGCCCCAGGGCTGCTCACGGAGGGCAGTGCCGCTGCGCAGCTGGTGCACACTGCCAGCCAATTGGGGGGGGCTGTGCCAGGATCTGCCCCCCCCACCGCGCCACCAGCTGACAACCTGCCGACTGCAGCCAGTGGACACCAGGACTGGGCTGTAGCGCAGGTGCTGCACCTGACCATCCTGAATGGCATGTCGGTGCAGGAAGTGCTAGGGGCCTTTGCAGAGGTGAGTAACGAGGAGGGCCTGCTCACGCTGCCCGCCTTCCGGGCTGCAGTGGGTGATATGGCCCGGAAGGACCTCAACGCAGATGAACGCCGTACCCTGCGTGCAGCAGTGGCGCCTGCCCTGTTTGATGTCTTTGACAGCGACAATGACGGTTTTGTGGATTTCCCAGAGTTGTGCGCCGGCATGACGTTGCTGGCTGGAGGGGCCCCCGCGGAGCGCATGGAGGGGGTGTTTGCGCTGTTTGACGCTGACTCAGATGGCAGCATCACCATTGACGAAATGACGGCGTTTCTGGAAGGCACCTTCCGCATGGCGTTCGCGCAGGACCCCAGCATCGCCCAAGAGGTGGGCGGGCTGGGTCCAGAGGAGCTCGCCGCTGCCACAGCCAGCAGCGTGTTTGAGAATGTGGACATTGGGGATAAAGGCCGCCTCAGCAAAGCGGAGTTCCAGCGCTGGTTCCAGGCCTCCACGGGCTCCGAGCCGGGGCAGAGTGGGTCAGGGGGGCCCATCCCCATGCCCTCTGCCCCCCCTCCGCTGCCCTCGGCTCCCCAGTCCCAGGCCGCAGACAGCGGTGAGGAGGATGCGGGGCCAGTGGTGCCCTACCCCTTCCCCCACCACCGGAACCTGGCCAACGTGCCGTCGTGGATGACCATTGCTGAGGCGCGGCGCCTGCTGCACCTGCACCAGTTCCCCCTGGCGGCGGTGCTGGGGCACTTCCAGGACTTTGCAGATGCGCGTGGGAACTTGACCCGGGCAGCCTTCCAGGATGCCTTCGCCAAGTATGTGCACGGGGCGCAGCAGCAGGGAGCCCTACCCAGCGATGACGTGCAGGCGGACGAGCATGTGGACACCCTCATCGACGCGTTGTTTGACGTATTTGATGAGGATGACACAGGCATCATCAAGGCGGCAGAGCTGCAGGGGGGTCTCACTTCCCTGGTTGGGGGGGGCTCCGCACAGGACCGTGTGGACGCTGCATTTGACATTTACGATGTGGAGGGCAACGGCTACCTGACGCAGGCAGAGCTGCAGGCATACCTGACACATGTGTTCAAAACACTGCTGACCACTGCGCCCGCACTGGCAGAGCGCTTTGCGGACAGCACCCCCGCCACCATGGCCCGCTCCGCGGCGGCACAGTGCTTCGCGGAGGCAGGGGCGGAGGGCACTGGCCGCCTCAGCAGGGAAGGCTTCCATCAGTGGTACGCCAGCACACAGGCTGCCATGGGGGAGAATGGTGACCCCAGCACGGCTCTGCAGCGGCAGCTGTTGGCCATGGCAGAGCTGAGCCCCTCCCAAGTGCCCCTTGCCGAGCTGCGGGCAGTGAGCTGTCTGGGTGAGTTCAGTGTACAGGAAGCGCTGCAGGTGTTCACACGGCACGCTGACGTGTCAGGCATGCTGAGCCGCCGGGCGTTTAACGCAGCCATGAACAAGTTCGTGCCGCACCACGCGGAGCAGACGGCCGGGGGGCTGGCCCTGGTGCAGGGGCGGGACACATCCGACATGAACGCCCATGCTGTGGTGCGGGCGCACCTGTTTGACGTGTTCGACACCACGCAGAGCGGCTTCTTGGACATGCAGCATCTGGCGGCAGGCCTGTCACTGCTGTGTGGGGGCCTGCATGACGCCCGTGTGCGGGATGCCTTCGCGTTCATCGACACAGACGGCGACGGCGTCATCACGCAGGCGGAGCTCAGGCAGTACCTCACCGGCATGTACCGGCTGATGGACGCCACTAACGGGCTGCACCCGGGGGAGGCCACAGCACAAGAACTGGCTGCTGCTGCCGCCGAGGAGTGCTTCGCGGAGGCAGACCTGGACCACACTGGCCGCCTCACGGTGCAAGAGCTCATCAAGTGGTACGCAGCAGGTGACCCACAAGACGCACAGGATGCTGAGCTGCGCAGCTTGGTGGTGTCTGCCGCTACGCCTGAGCCGTGGATGGCGCTGCAGGAGGTGAAGCGCTTGACAGGCCTGCAGTACCGGCGGCTGCCTGCAGTCATGCACCGCCTGGCTGAGGTGGCGGATGCCCAGGGGCACCTGGACAGGAACGCCTTCCACATAGCCTTCCAGCTCATGGTGGAGGAGCACGAGACGCACGCCCGGGCCAATGGACAGCTGCCCATTGGCCCTGGGGGGGTCATGCAGGCTGCTGAGGGGCCCCTCGACACCCTTGTGGCAAAGCTGCACCCCCAAGCCCAGGCGTACCACGCCAGCGGCAGATCTGCAGTAGACAGCCACCGCACCCACCTGCTGCTTGACCGCCTGTTTGACATTTTTGACCCCACTGGCCAGGGCTATGTGGATTTCTCCACGCTGTGTGCAGGCGTGAGCGTGCTGTGTGGGGGACACTCCCACGAGCGGGCCACTGCTGTATTCGAGCTGTTCGACATCAATGGGGACGGCGTCATTTCGGCGGAAGAGCTGTTCATGTACCTGCGGGCGGTGTTCAGTGTTCTGTCTGAGGCGGACCCCGAGGCTCGTACGATGCTTGGGGGGCGCACTCCTGCGCAGCTGGCGGCACAGGCGGTGGCACATGTGTTTGCTGAGGCAGATCTGAACCATGATGGAATGCTGCAGCTGGATGAGTTTCTGGCTTGGTACGGGCGCCCTGGCCCCACACAGGCAGCGTTTGTTGCTGCCACCCACGCAGTGCAGACGCAGGACGCCCCCCCCACACTGCGCGATGCGACGACAAGCGCGGCGCCCAAAGTGCCGCAGGGGCCCGTATTCACCAGTGACCGTGCCGCAGAGGCTGCTGACGAGCTGCCCCCCGCTGACGAGTTGCGGGCGCGACTGGGGCTGGACAGCGTGGATGTGTCCGAGCTGTTCTCGATTTTGCGGGAACACGCACAGAAGGACAACGGACGCCTGGTGCTGTCCAAGGAGCGCTTTGTGCGTGCACTGCACTTGATTGCTGACCTGGCTGACGTACAGCACAGCGGCAGCAGCTTCCGGGGCCTGTGTGAGCACGTGTACGTGGCTTTCGACGCAGACGGCAACGGCGTCCTGGACTTCGCAGAGATATGCACTGCATTCACGGTGTTCTGCGCTGGAACAGTGGACGACAAAGTGCAGGCGGCCTTTGAAGCATACGATGCCGATGGTGATGGCTTCATTGACCGTGCTGAGATGTACGACTACCTGGTGACGCTCTTCTCCGCCATGCTGCGGACTAACAAGATTCAGGGTGCAGGCTCGGCGCAGGAAATCGCGCGAGCTACCACGCAGCAGGCATTTGCAAAGGCTGATGGCAACAAAGACGACAAGCTGTCCTTTGCGGAGTTCAGGCAGTGGTACAGCAACATGACAATGGAGGTGTAGGGGGGCTCCCAACCCACCACCAACGGCAGAAGCGGCATTGCTGCTGAGTAAATCAATACTACTCGCACACATATTGTTATTATCGTGCTGCTGTGCTTTTTCAGTAGAGCAACTTTTGCTGTCACGATGCAGGCAGCAGCAAGACCGGTAGCAAGCCTGGCCGCCGCTCAGTCGGCAACAGGCACAGTAATCAGGCGCTGTCGGTCGTCAGCTGCCCGTGCGCGTTTGTTAGAGAAGAACAAGAAGCCGCCTTCCTTCTTCATTGCGTTGGCCAAGTCGCGCAGTGAGTGTAGCCTCTGCTGACTGCGGAAATAAGGCAAGCCACATCACAGGCTTTTGCAGACCGGACACCTGTCCCAACTTTCTCCAGAAATGGGTTCCCCATTCGCACCGCCAATCACCCAGAGATGATTGAGCGCTACGCTCAGTTTGTGCAGCGAACTGCAGGCGAAAAGGGGACAGCAGCAGCAGTTGCGGCTTTTGACAGTGCTGCCGCAGCATTTCCCAACCCTCCACCCCTGGTGGCGGCAACGTAAGCAAACTGCACCACACGCCGTACAAGCGCGATTTATCAAGCTAATTTGCGCATTTGCAGAGTGCTGGAGCGCAGCAATTTGATTATGGCAGACCCACCTCAGTGGGAGGTGGATTTCTTGGCTTGGAAGGAGAAGCGGTACGAAGACAAGGCAGTGGACTACCCCGATGAATTCTGGGAGAACTACGGTGTCATCGACGAGGACTTGAAACCCTCGTATCAAGCCATGCAGGCCAAGCGTGACGCCAAGGGGGGCTCCTCTGGGCGCGCTGGGGACGCCACAGCTGCCTCAGGAGCAGGCGACTTTGACATGTTTGAGGACCCTGACGCGGAGGACGAGGAGGCTGCCTTGACTGCCAACACAGACACTATGAAGCCCTCCCCCCGGCAGACAGAAGCGGACAAGATCTCCGACTTCAAGTCCCTGGACCGGGCGCTTGCTTCCCGCCTGGTGCTGCTGGTCCGCGAGGCAGAGTCGGAGCGCTGGGTGCTGCCTGGCGGCTCCCGCATGCAGGGCGAGCGCATGGTGGACGCTGCTGCCCGCCACGTGTACTCCGCTGTGGGCAATGATGTGAATGTGTGGTACCCCTCCAACGCCCCCATGGGGCACTGGCTGCAGGTCTTCACCCCAGAGCAGCAAGCCGCCACGCAGTGCTACGGCGCTAAGGTGTTCTTCTACAGAGGGGAGATCATCAACGGGCGTCCTGCCCTGCTGGAGGCAGGCGTGGGCCCCACTGCAGACAGCTCCCATGACGGCCTGGATGGGGGCCTGGACAAGCTCCTGAACGCACACAACTACGACGACTTCCGGTGGCTTACCCGGGGGGAGGTCGCCCAGCAGAGCCTGCTGGCGGAGGATATGGCGCCTTTCCTGCACGATGTGTTCGGGGCTAGCCCCTGTGAGGCCAGCGCCCTGCAGGTGACGGGGCAGGGTGCCGTGCTGCCCGGCTTCAATGACGCCGCCAGCCAACTGGAGGAGTAGATGGGGTCGTCGCGACGCAAAGGGGTGAATTCACACTAAACTAGGTATGCCACAGACTCAGAGACATACAGCTTGTCTTGCTCCTGCATCAACTGCAGCAGTGCAGCCATGCCGGCGTCATCGCCAGCCGCCGCCGCCAACTGTGAGTCGTCACTGGCTGCAAAGGCCTCCTTGATCGCCTCCACCTCCAGGGCAGAGCTATGGCTCTCCCGGAACAACGCAGAGACAGTCTTCACGGCTGCCTTGAACAGTGCGCTGCGGGCGGTGAGGGGCTCACCGGCGCCATCCTGGGATTGCGCCAGGGCAGCCATCACCTCCTCAGTGTCCTCTGAAGCCGAGGCGCCAGTGGCGGAGGCGGCGCCACGAGATGCCCGGCGCGCCTTGCTGGCACTGGCGCGCTGGGGCGTGTCCTGCATGGCGAACTCGTCTGCGGCGCCGTCTGCAGCCTGTGCCCGGGAGCGCTTGCCACGGGGGGTGCCCTTCTTGCCAGAGGGGGGGGCGTCTCCCTCGTCGTCGCTGTCGCCAAACTCCGCCTGCCCCGCCAAGTCTGCGTCGCCCTTCTTGGCACGGGCACTGGGCTGTGCGTTGTCGTACAGCGCGAACTTCAAGATCTCAAACACCGACTCCACATCGCTCTCCTCCACTGTCTTGCTCAGGCGCAGCTTGGCGTGGGCAGTGCTGAGGCGAATGAGTGTCTCCAGGGCACGAGCCGTGACGGGCATGCTGCGTGCTTGGTCCTGTGCCTGCCGGATCTGGTTGTAGTTGACGGCGATGGAGTTCCTAGCTTCATCGGTGAGCTGTGGGGGCTTCCTGTTCTTACAGAAGTGGATGTACTTCTTGATGAACTCCGCGTTGAGGAGCTCCACTTGCCCGGCGGCAGCAGCGCTGCCCCCCCGGCGACCGCGGCGCCCTGCAGCCGCCACCTCTGCAGCGGCACCTCCATGCAGCAGGGGATTAAACTTCTGGAACACGGCTGTGGTGTCGTCGCCTTCCTTCTTGTCGGCCACCACCTCATCCAGGGGGGAGGCGTCGAGGGGCACAGGGACGCCCTCCTGCCCAGCGCGCTGGTACCGGTGCATACGCAACACATGGTCGGCCACAGCTCCGTCGCGCTCCGAATCCAGGGAGTCCAGCACAATGAACAGCAGGTCAAAGCGGGAGAGGAGGGAGTCGGGGAGGTTCACGTTGTACTGGGGGGAGGCAGTGGTGTCGTACTGCCCGTAAATGGGGTTGGCAGCCGCCACCACGGAGCAGCGGGCGTTGAGCTGTGCCTGGATACCTGCCTTGGCAATGGTGACGGTCTGCTGCTCCATGACTTCGTGAATGGCCACACGGTCAGCGTCGCCCATTTTGTCGAATTCGTCAATGCACACGACGCCCCGGTCCGCCAGCACCATGGCGCCTGCCTCCAGCCGCCTGTCGCCGGTTTCTGGGTCATTGGTCACAGCTGCAGTGAGACCCACGCCTGAGGAACCGCGCCCCGTGGTGTTCACCGCCAGGGGCGCGATGTTCAGCACGAAACGCAGCAGCTGGGACTTGGCTGTGGAGGGGTCCCCCACCATCAAGATGTTGATGTCTCCGCGGATGTGGGTGCCGTTCTCGAGGTTTTTCTCGGCGCCGCCCACCAGGAGCAGGGACAGCGCCTGCTTGATGTGCTTGTGCCCGTAGATGCTGGGGGCAAGACTGCGGGACAGCAGGGTGAACACGTCTTGTCGCTTGGAGACGCTGCGGATGTTCTTCACATCCTCAGGTGTCATGGCGGTGGCGCTGATCTGCTTCCGCAGCTGCATCACGTTGTTGCACAGGACGACACAACGGAACACACCCGACGTTGTTCCACCTGAGGCGTTCCCAGCCAGGGCCCTGTAAATACCCACAACAGCCACCCGGTCGCCTGGCTTTACGGTGTCCACCAGGTCGCCGTCGCAGATGACATCCACAGACCGCGGCAGCTGCCCCAGGGGTGCGCGCTCCGGCATCTCCTGGATGGTGAGCGTCTGGTGGTCCTGGTAGCTGCTCAGGCCGAACTCGGTCTCCAGGGGGTTGCCCTCTTCATCCTTGGTGGGGTACACGCTGCCAGTGGGTGCGCCCTCCAGGCTGGTGGCGTCCCTGTACTCGCGCTGGTGGAAGGCTTTCTGCGGACATCAGCAGCAGTGAGGCGGGCCAATGCACTGGGGGCACCGGGTAACGCACTGTGGCAGGGCAAAAATGGACACTGCGAGCCACCTTTGGTCTGACCATGGAGCACTTTGTGACAATGCCCTCCACCTTCACGAGATGTGTCATGTATGTGGATGTGAGAGTGCGGGGCGACACATCGTGTGAGCCAAAAGCACCTTCCAAGCCAATGCGAATAGTGGCGTCACGGTCGACGACAGTTGAACGCAAAGCAGTTTTGTCGTGGCTTATTCTGTTGAAATAGTTTGGCTCTTTGTCAGTCACCGCCTGCGCGTAAAATGGGTGGATTGACTGCGTGTGTCACTGCGCGGGATTTGGAGTTTGAATGACACACCTCTTTTGCGGCTGCCTCAAAAGGGCCCATAGATGAAAACGGCTCGCGCACTAGCCTGCACACATGAGTTGAGAGATTGTCATTGTGGTGGGTGACACGAAACTTGCCTCTCTGCGAGGTCAGAATCGAACTCTCGCAAATCTGCCAAGTCCACTCGCAGGCGTGCTGCTTTGAGTTCCATCATTTCGTCAATGCGCTTCATGTATTCTCCTTCACCATTCTGCAAACTGGTGCACTCAAGAAATAATACTTTGCCCTCAATGGGTCAACATACATCGCCATGGATGAACTCTCGAAATCTTTGCTGTAGCTCCTGCTGGACTTGGCTCTGCGCCACCTGCGCAGGCTGGGCACCTCCGGCAGACATTTTCTATCAAATAGTCGCCAAAGAACAAACAAATAAATCAGTATTCTCTGAAGCAAGTTGTCGAATTGTTGAAGGGTGCTCGGCCAGCTGTACTAGGACTGCCTTGCTACTTTTGCTGCTAGTGTGTAGGCAAGCGAGGAGCGGCAGGGGGCATCATTTCGAGATTTCAATTTCGGTACGATCAGGCTATAAGAATAACTGACAAGCAGCGCACACCAAACCAAATGAAAGGGCTATTACATGGTGTGATACTTTTCGGGTCCGTTTGCAAAAGTATAGGACCCTTGCACTGTACAGTATCTGCTGGCGTCTGCGGAAATTGCGAAATGTGGCGTTTTGCTCGCCCGGCACGAGCCCTCGTCCAGCGAACTCGCACCCGCATCCGCACACTGCCACAAACAGTTACATATGTACAGCCTGTAAACGTCTCGGCGGCTACGTTCCGCTCTTCAGCACCCGCAGCAGCTGCTGGTGGAGGCGGCACGCATGGCGATGTCGTCATGACTGTGAAGGACACTACGAAAGTTCTACCCGGCGGACGCATTTTGTTCAAGGACGTGAATCTGTCATTCTTGAGAGGTGCCAAAATTGGTGTGGTTGGGCTCAATGGTAGCGGTAAAAGCAGCCTGTTTCGCATCTTGGCCCGCAGCGACAAGTAAGCTGGCATATGGCGTCCGTTATGCACACTGCTCAAGAGTCATTCACACAGAGACGTTGACGGTACAATTTGGACGGCAGAGACTATGCGAGTGGGTTACTTGCAGCAGGAGCCTGAGCTGGATGCATCCAAGACTGTGCACGGCAACGTGATGGACGGCCTGCGGGAGAAGACGGACCTGCTGCGGCGCTTCGAGGAGATCAGCGAGGCCATGGCGGACCCAGAGGCAGACTTCGAGCAGCTCATTGAAGAGCAAGCAGAGGTGCAAGGGAAAATCGACGCCGCCAATGCCTGGGCGTTGGAGCACACCGTGGAAGCTGCCAAGCGTGCCCTGCGGGTGCCTCCCGACTCTGCAGACGTGGCACAGCTGTCCGGGGGAGAGCGCCGCCGCGTGGCGCTGTGTCGCTTGCTTCTACAGGAGCCTGACATCCTACTGCTGGATGAGCCCACCAATCATTTGGATGCCGAGAGCGTGCGGTGGCTAGAGGAGTTCCTGGCAAACTACAAGGGCACAGTGGTGGCAGTCACCCACGACAGGTACTTCCTGGACAACGTGGCGGGGTGGATCTTGGAGATTGACCGCGGGCGCATGATGCCACACGAAGGGAACTACAGCAGCTGGCTGGAAGCTAAGGCTGCACGTGTGGCCCTTGAAGACAAGGTGAGCAAGAAGCAGCAGGCGGCCATGCAGGCGGAGCTGCAGTGGCTGCGTAAGGGATCCAAGGGCCAGCAGAGCAAGGGCAAGGCGCGTGCAGGGCGCTACGAAGCCATGGCCAAGGCTAGCGAGGAGGAGGCTGCTGCACGCAAGTTCCAAGTGGGCAGCATCGTGATTCCCCCCGGCCCCCGCCTGGGCATTGACGTTATCGACGTCAAAGGGCTGGCAGTGTCGGTGCCGGGCGAAGGCAGCAGTGATGCACGGCAGTTGTTTCAAAATGTCAGCTTCACCATCGAGCGTGGAGACATCGTTGGCGTCGTGGGCGGCAACGGGGTGGGCAAGAGCACCCTGCTCAAGGTCATCACTGGCATGCAGGAGCCCACTGCAGGCAGTGTGCGCATGGGAGATACGGTGCAGCTTGGTTATGTTGCGCAAGGACGAGACGGCATGGACGGCGAATTAACTGTGATGGATGCGGTGTCTGAGAACACAGGCGTGATTTCCGTCGGGGACAAGACGATGGACGTGCGCGCGTATCTCAGTGGCTTCAACCTGCACGATGCACTGGCCAAGAAACAAATCAAGCTGCTGAGCGGAGGTGAACGAAATCGAGTGCACCTGGCCAAGGCTTTGGCACAGCCATGTAATGTGCTGCTCTTGGATGAGCCCACGAATGACTTGGATGTCGACACGCTGCGGTCACTGGAGGGGGCGCTGGAGGTGTTTCCCAACTGCGCACTCATTGTGAGCCACGACAGGTACTTCTTAGACCGAGTGGCATCTCATATTCTCGCATTTGATGCTTCGGGCAAGGTGCATTACTTTCCCGGCAACTATACCGAGTTTCAGGCCTGGGCAAAACAGCAAGGAATTGCTCTGTCTTCGCTCGGGTGAGTGTCGTATTTAAGCTTTTTGCTGTTGTGGACGACACCTTGGCTGACAGCCCAGGCACATACGCCAAGCCACAAGGCGGGGTGCGAGTGATATCTTAGATACAGCCGGGCCCGCTGCCGTCATTCCCCACCCAACAGCACCGACCTGCATCCTCCCAGCATGTGTACTGACATAAGCTGTGGGGCGTGTATGATCCCTACATCACCATGGTGGTGCAGAGGAGGCTCTCTGGCGGTGGACGAAATCGTTGCACTCGTCAAGATGAACCACGGTTCCCGGTGGTGCGCCGTCGCTTAACTTTCTCACGCACAACTGCGCAGCCCGTGATGGCCAGCTACGAGCCTGACGCCCGTGCCAAGGGGCGCAGTTTGCACAGCGCCGTTGGGGACAGCGTAACCCCCCCTCATCACGGCTGACAAGCAACGCTTCCAGCAGGAGCTTGACAGCGACATGCACAACAGCTTACGGCATGCCCTGCAAATCGTGCAGTGTGTTTGTTGGTTTCCACGCTCATCCGCCGCCCAAGGGCTTTGCATTCGGCGTGGAGGGTTTTGACCTGGGCTCAGCCTCTGTGAGCACCACCACAGGAAGGGGTAGGACCACCACTGCTGCTTTTCGTGGGCTCTGGCGGGACCTGCACCCTCGCTGCCAAAAGTTTGCATAGGCTTCTTGTGCTGCTCACCACGAGGACGGTAGCGCGGTCGGGGACAGCCAGTAGCTGCCCGTGTGGTCTTCAAGTGTGGTCTTTAAGTCTTGCGAAAGTGAGGGGCGTTCGAAGACATAATCGGGGATTCTTCAAGCAACATTTCCCATAAATTACTGGCGGGCATTCATACCTGCCCTTTGGTGGCAGTACGTCCAACACACTCAAATAATTGAGTCAAGCTGCATCAAGCTTAGGCGGTGGCAAAATAGACCCGCTTTGACCTCTGATCGCCAGCAATTGTATCGTTGGGCATGCTGCACGCTTCTAAGGTTGGCTGTCCTGCTTACCGGGTGTGCCACAGTGAAGCTGGTCCAACTGACCACATTGCTTTGCCCAGGTGGCGCTGCACAAGTGCAGGATTGAGGTCATTCTCGAGTGGCATGGGTAGCGGGTCTCACTGAATTTCATCATGCATTCAGATCTCGAAACCTTGAACTCCCGTGGCACTTGCTTTTTCAAGTCACTAGCCACCGTTTCTCTCTGTGTGACTCAGGCCTCTTTGCACAGTCTGTGACAGAGCGATCTGAGGAGCACAGACATGTGCCAAGGTGTCACTCTCAAATTGTTCCAAGAAACAAGTTTATTGTCCAACAAGATCGAACTTGAAAAAACGTTGGCTGCGTGACTGTCGAAACCCTGAGCCCACCCTTGTTAGCAGAGACCCCTGTCTTGGCGTTAGAGGCCCGCTGGTAGTCAGTGGCGACAGCAGAGGCCCCCCTTCAGGGCCTTAGCGTAGTGAGTCCCTTGACGAGGAGCTGTAGTGAGCTACGTGGAGGTGTAAGAGGGTTGAGTTCCCGTAAGGAGCACGAACGTATCTCCTGTTGTGACAGTTGACATCAGTTATGTTGATCCTTCCCTTCTTGAGCTTGACTTAGTGTCCTAGCTCGTTGGGTAGGATTCCCCAAGCGCTATTGCGCTATTGCCTCTCGTGTGTGCAATTGCGGAAATAGATTAACATTGAGCTCAACATAATGGCAGCTGATCAGCCTGCCATAGCAGCCCTTGACGCCCGCCCTGCCACTGTTCAAAGTGTAGTGGCAGCGGGGGGGATACCCCCCCGCAGCCACTGCAGCTCTACGGCATGCAAACTACCGTGCAGCAGACGAGTCTACAGCGAAAACGTACGCCGAACTTGTGCGGAATTTGCGTGACGAAATCCTGGCCGAAGATTTGTCAAAGCACTTCCCGCGGCACCAGCTTGAAGGCCTCATCATGATCATGAAAGAGTTGCATGTTGAAGTCCTTCTTGACTGAAAGTGAGCTGCGTGCGAAAAATGTTGCTCAGCAGCAACCACGTCGACCCGTGCTGAGAGGCGAGGCCGCCTGCAATGACATGCTCAAATCGGAGCTGGTTCGGCAGGAATTAACTTCCATGCGTCAAGCAATCAACGCCATGAGTGCCCACTCTGGTTCCGGGCTGTGCAGAGAGGCAGCAGCTTTGTTTGCTAAGTTCTCGTGGACCCACAAAAATCCGCTCCTTGCCGAAGCTGCAGCTCGCTCCAAGAGTGCCTTCCTCCAAGTCGAGCTGGAGTTCTGTCAAAAACGTTTCCCTGAAGTATCGCGGTTAGACTGGTTAGGTTAGGGTTATACTCCCCCCCAGTAAAAAAAAAAAGTTTGAATTGACTCCTTTTTTTCGCTTGCTGCCTTTTTTGTTTCTACCGTGTATTCAGTAGTATAATTAGGGGCTTGTCAAGTTTTTAGGGTCTAAACATGCCTACGAGAAGCGGCAGAAATTTCTCGGTTCTGCAGAAAAATCCGCAGTTATTTTGGCCCTGCAAGACATTGGTGGCAATCGGCAGGAGCCTGCCGCAGCAAGGCTGCTGGCTCACGCTGACACGCTGCAGGCAGCTGGCCTCAGTGTGTGGACCGGTGGACTGGCCGAGTCAAACGTAGCACTCGTGCACTCAGCGTCACTCACACAAGGAATCACATATCACACGAGCACACACACTCACCTTGTTTCAATGCAGGTTGGCGCCCAGCACAGGGTGTGCATCGCCTACTGGCGACCCGCCACCTCATCAGCTGGTGTCTCTGCGCCAGGTTGGTTGAGTGGCTGTGGAGGTGAGTGAGTGTGTGCGCAGCCAGCGTGCAACAGCCCTGCTGCGCGAGTCGTTGCGGTTGTTTTGCCGGTTAGGGTTAGGGTTAGGGTTAGGGTATAAATAGTCTCGTTTAGAAAACACGCTGGAGGTGGACGATTTTCCGAGTTTTTCAGTGAAATCAACGTGGTATTGACTCGAATTAAAAAAAAGGTGTCCAGCGGTGCCACATACAGTTGCCAAGTTTTCTGCTATGTCAGAGTTAGGTTAGGTTAGGTTAGGTTAGGTTAGGGTTAGGGTTAGGGTTAGGGTTAGGGTTAGGGTTAGGGTTAGGGTTAGGGTATTGCATTCTGCCGACCGGGTTCCACAAACCGGATTTTCAAGGGTGCTATTTATACCCTGA
>Ga0307982_1001085_pt1 | contig 21738 bp, 13 predicted proteins | sample OrgLakmetagen989_FD_201847 | JGI IMG/M metagenome (GOLD analysis project Ga0307982, IMG submission 201847) | Saline water microbial communities from Organic Lake, Antarctica - #989 | ecosystem: Environmental > Aquatic > Non-marine Saline and Alkaline > Saline | place: Antarctica: Organic Lake... | reverse complement strand
TCATGAAGCAGAAACGGGCACGGGCCAGTCGTGAGGCGGACACCCTGGAGCGGCTGAAGGCTTTCGAAAGCACGCTGTTTGCGGCAGTTGCAGCGCCCGAGAGCGACTCCGAATCCGTGGGGGGCGGTCAGCGGGGGCACGGCAAGTCCAGCGGGGGTGATGCCGCTGTGTTGGGGGGGGCTCGGGCGGGAGACGCCCTTTCAGGTGACAGCGGCAGTGAAAGTGACAATGACATGGGCTTCATGCGCACTAAGTTGGTGCTGCAGAGACACATTGACGACGAGTTGCGTGGCATGGGGGGGGGTAAGGAGAAGGCAGGAGGGGCAGCCCCCAGCGATGGCCTGCTGACCTACGACCCTTTGGACCCCCAGCACAAAGGGAAAGGCCCCCCAAAGCCGGTGGCTGACGGCATGGCGTTTGAATTCTCCACCACAGCAGAAAGCATGCTGGAGGGGGGCGAGGCGCAGCCCGCATGCGGCGCACCCAGCAGGGGCGCGGGGCGCTCCAGATGGGGTGCACAGCCTGCAAACAAGCGGTGAAGCCTGGACGCAACACACAATGCATTCACGCGTTTCTAAGCAGCACAACAGTCGATTCATGCCTTCACAGCCCGTTGCAAAAGTCAAATTTGTACCCGCCAGACGGCAGATTGTATGCACAGCGCAACTGCACGTTGAAGGAGTGACTGACAACACTGACAGCAGCAGCAAGAACCGCCAACACGAAATATAAACGCAGCCCAGGCGGCAGCATCTCCCAGGCATACATGCGTCTGACAGCCAGGGCCTCCAGTTGCAGTGCCAAGTGCAGTGCAACTCGCCGCACTGGTGACATTGCTGCTGGCTTACCTGACCCACTGCCACTGTGCGCCAAGCTGGCACCAGAGTCATCAATCGATACACTTGCACCATGCACGCTACCGACAGGCATGCTTGCCTCCCTCAGCATGATGTCCGATGGTACGGGCTGCCACAGACTGGCACGCTCAATTTGAGCCTCTCGCAAGTATGTGGCTTGCAAATAGACACCTGCTGCAGCACGGGCACGCAACTCTGCAGGCTGGTTGTACCAGCCATTTGCCAAGCGACATGCTTGCCGAATGAAGCCGCAGCACTGGCGCGGTGGTTCTGGCACAGGCACCCCCCCTGAACAAGCCTGCCAATCAGTCGCCAGACTTTCCAGTAGCGAATTGCGGCAAGCAGCCAAGCTGCAGCAGCCAGGGTTGATTGCAGGCTGTGACTTATGTTGCTGTGTTGTTGTTACGCTCGGTGTTCCCACGGGGGTCAGCTGCACCTCCACCATCGCTGGGGGCGGGGGGGACAGGTGTGGCAGAGAGGCAGCCGACCCAGCTGTGGTAACATCGCTACTTGTGGGCACAGCGACACTCCCAATTGATGGTTCCCCAAAGTGGCTATCATTTTCGGCCAAGGGGTTCTCTGCATCGTGCATGGGCTGCTCGCCGGTGTCTTTGTCGGTGGGGGGGAGTGGCTTGCACAGGGCTGCCCGCCCGGCCACCAGGCTGTGGGCAGGACTGTACGGAGCATCAGGGAGGCTTTTTGTCTCCAAAGGGGCACCTGTCTCAAGAGCACCAATACAAATGCCATGGGCAGCTTTTGAGACAACTGGCTGCACCAACTCCAAGCTGGGCTGCAGCCTGGTGGCCGCTGCCTCGGTCGGGTCGGCAGGTGTAGGTGTGTCGGGAGCAGGTGTGAGCTGAAGCATGCCCTTGGCCCCCATTGACACCACGCTATTGTGAAGTCTTGGCAGCTTCAGTTGCGTGGTCACCAAGTGCGCCATACGCACAGGCCGCAGACGCAGTTTGCAAATGCGGCGCAAGAACACTGCTCCCCAAGCCGCTGAGAGATCAGTGCCACTTTCGATGATCAGCTGCAAAAGCACACGAAGAATCACACCAAATGCGCTCAATGGTGCTGCGCCTGGAGCTGGCGGCATTGCAAACAGCAGCGTGATGGGCAAAGCCAGCAGCACGCCCACATCTTCGCACATGCTGTCCAACTCCATGAAAGCGTAGTGGAAATGGGACCATCGGCGCTGCTCCCAAGCAGCACTCAGGCGCCCTTGTGCAGTGCCAGGCTCATGCAGAGGCGCTGCACAGCACAGTGTGCGGCGCATGCTCTGGAATGCAGCGTCCCGGTAGGGCAGCGTGAAACGAAGCAGCATCTCCATGGATGCTACAGCTAACGATACAGCCACGGTCTCCTGAACAGTCTCCAGGTTGGTGCTCAAAAACCTCCCAACTAGGGATGCTGTCAGCATCGGCGGCAACAAGAAAAAGAGGGTGTTTTGGGCAGCCACGCTGGGCCCGAACGAGGCTCTTGCCACTGCTCTCACGCCCAACATCAGAAACTCAACCAGCAGCGGAAACAGCAGCAAGCGGATCAAGACACGCCCGCTGGTGGAGCTGTTGAAGTACAGCTGCATGATGAGCCCCGACAGCAGCGACGCGATGAACATGGCGGAGGCCAAGGAGGCCAGGGTGAGTGCCACACGGTGCTTCACCAGACCTCCAAGCTCAAGCTTCAAGCTGCGCAAGTACGGCGTCAAGCCTAATGTCATGACCAAAGTCACCACCACAGGCACCGACAAAAAAACTGGCAATACTACAGCATTGTCTGGGGGGCGGCTTGCAACAACAAGCAGAAGGACTGCGGCCAACGCTGCGGTGAGGGGTTGCAATGACGAAGCCACTGCTGCCACACGGCTTCGTCCAAAGCTACACCGAGAGAAAAATGCCCAAACTCCGAAACCAAATCCAAACATCATGAGCGAGTTGTTTAGCACCACCTGTGCCCAAACAGCCCAAAAGAGTGGATTTGCAGCCGCATTCGGCAAAGTTGCTGAGCTGTAAGGAGCGCCTGTCGTGTTATTCGCTGATACTGAGTGGAGTCCATCGTTCTCTGCAAACGCCGAGATCACATGACTGACTGTTGCTGCAAAACAGCCTGAGCTATACAACGACTGGGAGGTATTAGCAAACTCGTTGCGAGTGTGCGGCTGGTTTCATGAGCTAGACGGCACCTTGGCTCACCTGGGCAAAGCACTGCCCAGGTGCCATGAGCTCAATGTGACCCGGCAAGTAAGGCAGTGAAGGCCACACAACACGCAAACTGGCTTGTTCCAATTGCACAGTCGCTCTTTCAAGGTGGTCTGTCACGATTTCGATTGCTCATGAGAGCGCAAGGAGCAACAGCTATTCTAAAATATTCTTCTCGCATAAGACATACCCAGTGTTGTCCAGTAATAGCGTATGTTTAAAAATTGAATCAGAACAAAGAGAGAAGCAACAAAAGCAGCCACTAGTGACCAAGCTTTAACCACCAGTACGTGCTCCCTGCAAAGTCAAGTCATCATCACAGTGCTGTTGATGAGGTGCTTGCTCGTCGCGCAAACCACAAACCACACCACATGTTTTTTTCGGTGGACGAATCATATGATAACTTACAAGCTTTTACAGCACAGTACTGGAACTTGGTTTCCAACCACAAAAAGCTTCAGGCTGCCCATGCGCGAAAAGCTTGAAGGCAATCCCTGAAAACAGATGCCAGCCCAGTTTCACGAGCGTGCGCAAGTCAGATAGCAGCAAAGCTCTACAGTTGTGACAGACAGGGACTTCCCAGCCAGCCCTTAACCCACAAGATACAGTGTACATTCGTTGTGTGTGTGTGTGTGTGTGTAATGTATTCTTTAGCGACATCGACCCAAACAAAGCTTAGGGCACGCAAGGGGGGGGATACTTCGTTGGGGGGGGGATACCGCAATCCCTTGACCCAACCCAGAGGGGGGTATGCAGGATATGACTACTTGTGAAAGGTTTACCACAAAACCGTTGTGTCTGTTGCCAATTCAGCTGGGGAGAGACCATTGAATACCTTTGCAAGCCGTGTGCCCATGGCCAGGTGCTCGGGAGAGCCCCCTGCTGCACAGGTGGGGTCGAAGTAATGGCAATCAAGCTGCTTCTCAGCCTCTCCTGCTGGCTGGGCCTCTCGACGCAGGGCCCCTATCGATATATATCCCTGCGGTACGGGAGGCACCTGCCCAGGTGGGCACGTGCACCTGGGCAGGTGGAGAACCTCCCGAGGTCGGGAGCGTGCAGACAGGAGCTGGAGGGGCGGGGGGGCAAGACATGCGAAGCCCAGACAAAGGCAGGGGGGGTGTCAGGTTGCTCCCTTAAGCTTATCAGTACACAGCCAAGTGAAAAGGCGCTGAGAGATGTCTGAGGATAAAGTCTCTTTCTATTTCCATGTGGAGGCCTTTGCATGAGCACTTGGTAGTGCACCTAGGCACAACCACTTGGGCAGTTTGACCGTATGCTGAAACTAGAACAGATATTCAGGTGACTGTATGGGTGAAAAACCCCTGCACAAATCCTTTGTTTCAAGCAAAGCACTCGCGAGGCTTGTCAGGGGGCGACATACGCTGTTGCCACTCGACTCGAGCGATCTGCGGTGTGCTTTTAAGTCGCAATTCACCTGCACAAATCACCCTCTGAGCGGGGTCAAGGGATTGCGTGCCTCGAGCTCGGTCGAGTTGATTTCGCTAGAAAATACATTACATACACAAATCAACAAGGCAGGTTTTTGTGAGCTTTGTCTACTAGTGGTTCGTCTCAGGCAAAATTGCCGCTCAGTGGATGTTTCTGTAGCGTTTCGCTCACTCAAGCTCAAGTGATCAACTATGCCCGGTGTCAGCCGATCAGCGACAAGGCGCATTAAAAGCTCTCTGAAAATCAAGTACGGGCTTGTTACAAAGGCTGTTGTTCTGGGTGTGTTTGCTTTGTATGCACTTATAGTCGGCTCCGTATCAACTTTCGGGAGTTTTGCGGGTCAACAGCATTCCACTCAAATCAATCTGAAACAACAGCTTGAATTTGAATCCCATCATGGAAGGCAATTGTCCAATTCTAGTGTCACAAATTCGTCGACCAGTACGAGTAGTCCCTCCTCTAAGTGCTCATTCGACGATATGGGTGAGGGCACATATCCGAAACACCTGCTAACTTGCGAGCAAATGAAGCAGGGTGCAATTATCTTGCCAATCCTCGGCTGTGCATTCATGTTTATGGGTCTAGCTATTGTTTGCGATGACTTTTTTGTGCCAGCACTGGAGACAATTTCATGGCGTTTGGATTTGACGGATGATGTAGCTGGTAAGTGACGCAAAGCAGTTTTTCTGAGTTTTTGAGTGATTCTTGGTGGCATGCGAGCTTGCAAAGTAGAAAGCCCATTTCATTCACAGGAGCAACGTTCATGGCTGCCGGAGGAAGTGCACCAGAGCTTTTTACTTCTTTCATCGGAGTCTTCATTTCAAATTCCAATGTCGGTTTTGGAACAATTGTCGGCTCAGCAGTTTTCAACGTGCTATTTGTCATTGGCATGTGCGCACTTCTAAGCAGGAATCCGGAAAATCCAAAAGACAATACTTTGACTTTGACTGCTTGGCCACTGTTTCGGGACTCGCTGTATTACTCTCTCACCTTACTCGTCCTGGTGGTATCGTTTGTTGACAACAGCATCGAATGGTACGAGTCATTCATCATGTTTGGAACATACATTGGCTACATTGCAATCATGTTTCACAACGAGCAAGCAGCAGCATGGTGCATCTTCCGCCTCCCCAAGATTCTATGGCCTACTGCTCCGGAGGAGCTACGGGAGTTCGTCATCGAAACTGCCCAGAAAAGGGGCTACACTGCGTGGCTAAAGAAATATGCGCCCAATGCAGCTTCTTCCAGCAACACAAGCACAGGTATTGAGCTTGTGGCGGAAAAAGTTTCACCTCTCAGTGATGGAAGCAGCCCAGATCAAGTTGTTCCTGTGCCTGATGACCACCCCCCACAAGTAACAAATAATAGTCCCACTGATGCTGTTCCTGTCATTGCCCAGCCATCCCCTGGCGGGCACTCAAAAGGTTCTGCACGAGTTTTACCAATCGGAGAAGCTTCAGATAGTAAGGAAGCAGCTCCAGTTGAAGCTGCTTCCAAAACCATACAAGGAAATCCTAAAATTGAAGACTATGCTGCAACCCAAGAGGAAGAAGATGCAGTCCCAGAGGGCCTGCCAACTGATTTCTGGGACTGGCCACAAATGTTTGAAGATGAGGATGATTCAGGAAATAGTGCCACTGCTCCTGAGCAAGGGGCAACGGAGCGCGTTCCTACCACCCAAGACATTGTCATGTACAGGGCTCGAATCGTCTACCATGCGGTGTCACTACCACTCAAAGTTGCCTTGTGGTACACAATTCCTGACCCAAAACCATTCAGTGACAAAGAACTACAAAAGCCCTTGCTTCATCGAAAGGTGCGCCCTGACTTCATCGTGACCTTTTTCTTGTCAATTATGTGGATTGGTTTCTTTTCCTATTGGATGGTTTGGTGGGCTGAAAGTGTTGGGTTTGTTCTTAATATCCCAGCTGAAGTCATGGGGCTCACATTCTTAGCCGCAGGAACTTCTGTTCCTGACTTGCTGTCTTCCATTGCTGTTGCTCGCAAGGGGCTGGGTGACATGGCTGTCTCCTCCTCGATCGGAAGCAACATTTTTGATGTGACTGTGGGCCTGCCTATTCCATGGCTACTTTGGTCGCTTGCACGTGGTGGCTTGGCAAAGGAAGTCATTGCTGATGGTCTGTTCACGTCGGTAATTGTCTTGTTCTTGATGCTGATGGCTGTTGTGTTGACTGTCATCTACTACAAGTGGAAAATGACAAAAGCACTTGGAGGAGCAATGTTTGTACTGTATGCTTTATTTGTTCTACAGAACCTGCTGACAGAATACGGCTACTTGCCAAACATTCGTTGAGACGTCCTGGTGTGCTGCGTCACCTGCCGGCAGATTGAAGGTGCCCAGATGCCTGCTTGAGAGCAAGAAAGACATCAATAGCCCCATCCATATTGCACTTATCGGGATGGAGCACCCTTGCAAGTGAACGGAAACGCTTTTTGTTTTCAGCAGCTGTGTGGGAGACAGGCAGCCCCAGCATGATGGAGGCACGCGCCAGACTTTCAACCGAAATGGAAGCTTCGTCTCCACCCTGTGCCCAATGTAATACATGCAATCTGTGTCGAAAGACCTGCAAAACAGCCAAAGGTGTCATTGCTGCAAGTTGCTCTGTCGTCACATCACGTAGCTGAGCAAGTTGCTGGGCAAGATGTACCCCTTGGCCCGCGGTCAATTGCTCCTCTGTCAAGTGCTGCATCATGAAGTCGTTGAAGCGATTTGCTTGCTTAGTGCGCTGGGCACTTGCTGCAACATCATCATCAAGCTCCACAGCTGCTGATGCAAACAAGTCTGCCTGTCTGACCGGCGCCTGACGTGGGCGTTTGGTCCCTCGTGGGGGGGACCTGGTGTAGGTTGGCCGAGCAGCACTAGCAGAAGGCACACGAGAAGGCACTGGCTGACTAGTGGATGTTGTTGCGGCAGCATAGCACACGCTTGGCCGGGACGAAGGGCTGGGTAGTTTGTGTTCGCACCAGCTCCAGGCCAAGTGCCCCCCCTGCCCTGGTGGTGGCTTGTGTTGCTGCAGCTGCTTCGGGCCCGCTGCCGCCCCTGCAACAGCCATCATGACCTTAGTGACGCGTGTCATGGGGACCTGCACATACCGCGGCAGTGCTGCATGTAGTTCCCATGCTGTTAAGCGCCGCCCCTTGACCAGGCGGAGAGTGCCTGTGCACAGCTCAAATAACTGAGCTGCAGACAGTGCGGCTTCAGGCGCAGCTGAGGCTCGCACTTTTGAGCTACCCACGCCAAACGCTGCCTGTGGTTGTTGCATGGGATCCACCGTAGGTGCCGCACTCGCACCAGGAGCAGCTGAGATCGGCCTCGCCGGTGGCTTGCGCAGTTGAGCCACTCCAAAACCCGGTTTCATTTTCGTCTCCAAGACACGTTGACGCGCAAGGCGGGCACTTGGTCGATTATGAATGAAGGAGTTTTTGGCGTCTGTGTTGCTCGTGGAGCCGCTGTTTTGTTGAGAAGTTGACAGGGAGCCTGCGCCAGCCCTGGGCAATGAACTGGCTGAATCGCCATGTGCTGTAGTCCCTGTGGTTGAAGGCCTGACCACAGCAGGAAGCGACATGCTGCATAATTCAATTTCTGAGTCTTCTGATTCACTGGCCAGGTCAATATAGGCCGTCGGTCCGTAAGCAGTGGCCTGCTTGGCCATACAGATGGTTAAATTTGAAACTCCTGCGAAACTCTATGCTGCTTGCATGTAGCCCCCAAACTGGCCAGAGCTGGTGACGTTTGCCTATCAAAGCTGTCTCTCAATGTGAAAGTTCAACTGTCACGCGCTTGTGTTTTGCGTTGTCCCTATTTTCAATCTGCTCCAGGGTGAGACTCCAGAGAGTGAGAAATTGCCGTCTAACCTTCAGCCCCCGAGCCACAAGCAACAGTGGGACAAGCACCTGGCTGATCAGCAAACTGCATCAGTACATCTGCTACTATGCGTATCATTGGCATCGATGTCAGCACACGTGCAGTCGGGCTTGTTGCTTTGCAGTGGCCGTGTACGTTCGTGTGCATCAGTGATGGTCTGCAATGCATGCCCTCAGCCTGCGCTCCGTTTGCAGGCAAAACTCTGCTTCACCACACCGTATGTGTTTCCCCGGCGTCAGCGTCAGGATGTCCCCAGGAACTGGCTTACCGCTCTGCCGCTGTGGCTTTGGAGATGGCCAGCCCCGCCATGTGCCGGCGCGGCGCAGCGCCTGCCTGCGGCGCCCTGGTGGTCATGGAGGACTGCATGAAGGCGTTCTCGGGGGGCAAGTTCCACACCCAGGGCCTGTTCGTGCTTGCAGGCATGCAGGGTGCCCTGCAGCAGGCACTGTGGAACGGAGGCTTGCACTGCCACAAGGCCATGCCTTCACGCCTGCGCGCCCTGGCTGGGGTGCAGGGGGGGCGTGCTGGCACCGCAAAGGAGGCCGCTCGTGCCACTGTGACTGCACATTGGCCACACATGCAGTGGCCACCCAGTGTGCCGAGTGCAGGGGCGGCTGCCCCCCTGACAGCTGGGGACCAGGCAGATGCAGCAGTGGCGGCCCTGGCAGGTGCAGCCCTGCTGGATGATGCTGCAGTGTGTATCCTTGCCACTCCACAGCAGGCAACAGCTACTTTGATGGCTGCGCTGCCCCGTTCGTCCACGAAGCATGTGCAGGGGGGCCAAGCTGCAGTGTCCGCTGGCGTTGCCTGGGGCCAGGCTCAGCAGTCAGTGGCAGCCAGCGTGACGGGACAAGGGTTTCGTGAATTGACACGGCATGTGCACATGCTACAGCCCGCAAGTTCACACAGTATGCCTCCGTACGGTCTCAACACTCCCCCCCTTGAGCATGTGGTGCCCCGACTGGGCGGTCTGCGGGGGGGTGCTCGTGCTGCCGCGGTGCACCAAGCCTTGAGAGCGGCGGTCAGCGGCAAAAGCGGCACCAACCCATTGGCTGCTGACGCTGTGCAGTGGCTTCTGCCGGCGTTGCCCAGAGCATTGCCGTCTCTGTACGCCCAGGCGTGGGTGGCGGCGCTGTGTGCCGAGCAGGGCGGCGTGTGGGCCAGCCTGCCCCCCCGCACTCTGTCCAGTGCAGCAAAGCGTGCGGTGGTGGCGCTATGTGGGTGAAACAGTGTATGTATTAAGTGGCGGGTCCCCTGGCCAGCCCTGGGGAGGGGCTGCCGCCCGACCCCTCCTGCTCCAGCGGGGGGGGGGGCTGCTGCCCAGGCGGCGGAATAAACCACCCCACCCCAGGCGCCAAGCCCAGGAAGGCACAGCTGTGGGGCGCCAAGGCATGGATGGCAGCTGGAGGGGGCGGCACGGGTGTCTCGTCGTACATGTCAATGGTGGCGCGGCGGATACAGGGACCCCCCCCGTACATGGATATGAACATCCCCCACACACTGGCATTGATGCCACGGTAGTGTGTGCGGGGGCGCAGGTTGCCTTGGGGGGTACCGTCTCGGCGCATGAGACAAGCATTATCCACAGGGCCAGGTGGCAACACCCCCCTTCCAGTCCCGTCCAGGGGCCCCTTGTTGTCGATGAAGGCTCTCCACGACCTAAGCCAGCGAGATGAAATCAGGTACCAGGTGGAGTCAGCGTGCCCCCCCTCCTGCGGCACGCCCCCCCCCTCCCCCGCTCGCGTGCTGTCCACACGTGCGACCGCTTGTGCTTCTCGTGTTCTGCGTTCTGCCAGGACCTGCGCCTCCCTTGCACTGGAGGGACAGGGTTGCAGGTTCCACAGGGGGGGCCCGGCGGCGCCAAACTGCCGCACCAGCCACTCGTACACCGGCAGGGGCAGCGCCACCACCGCATGTGCCCGCTGCTGCTCACGGCTCCAGCTGCTGCTCAGGCCAGGCTTCAGCGCCCCGTGGTCTGTAGCAATGTCGGCGCACGTCACAGGCCCTGGGCGGCTGCAGGTCTGCAGACGCAGCCACCACCAACGAGACACAAGCACTGTGGGGCCCAGGGCCACGCCACAAGCTGCCGCGTGCGTTGCAAAGGGCAGTGGTACCAGGGCACAGCGGGTGGATCCAGCAGCAGCATCGAGCCCTTGCACGCGCAGGGGGGCCTTGCGCAGCACTTTGAGGGGGGGCATGGCAGCCAGGGGCCGCGGGAGCGCCGGTGAGGCGGGAAAGTCCCCAGCCTGCACAGGCGGTGACCTGCAGCGCTGGTTGCGCACGTAGAACATAATGTAAGCCTCTGTTCCGGCTACTTGATCAACATCGCTGTGCGACACGCCAGAGTCATTGAAGGTGTACCACCGCCCGTCAGTGGTGCCCTGCAACAGCCCATTGCCGCCGTCCCCATCGTTGCGGCCCAAGGCGACATAGTGCCCGCCACCTAGCCCCCCCATGTGCCGAACAACGGACGCCAGGGAGTACGTGTTGCGCAGGCTTCCGCTGTGTGCGTCTGAGGTGCTGTCGCCTGTGGAGCCAGGGCCGACCACTGCTGCCGCAGCTGCACGGCCCGCGGCTGCGGCAGCCTTGAGTGCCGCTGCGGTGAAGGCATCGCCCACCAGCTCGTGCGCAGTGGCGTCGCTGAGGGGTGCTTCGCTCACCTGCGGCACACTGGGATGGGGGCAGGGAAAGGGTGCAGGGTTGCTGGGGAGGGGGTGTCGCGAGTCACCCTCCCCCGGGGCAGTCACACCCGCGCCGGACCCGTGGGCCGCCAGGGCAGCGCGGGCAGCCGGCACAGCGTCGCTCCAGATGTACGGGTCCAAGTTCAAATTCCGCAGGGGAAAGTGCACCGGTGTGGACACTTTGCTGCCCCATGACCCAGAGTGCCTGAAACGCTTCAGGTGCACCACCAGCACCTCGGGGGCCCGCGCAAGAGCCACGCGCCGCGTTGCAGTCACCTTGCGCTTGCACTGACTGCACATGTACGCATTGTCCCCGCTCAGGGTCTCTTCGTCACAGAAGGCTTGCAGGCAGTCATGCAGGCCCACAGCCCCTCCCCCCAGCCAGCCCCCCCCACACAGCATGGACTGCCACCACGACTTCTCCTGGGCCTCTGGCTCGCTGCCCTCTGTATTTGGTGCGGCAGGTGTACGGCCACCTTGGAGGACAGAGGCACCGGAGGGGGCCACTCGGTTGTCCCCCCCCGAGCCAGCAGCATGCAGCACACTGGACGGCTGCACCCCCCCTCCAGGGCCCATGTGCACCCCCTCAGCACCACCCTCCTGTAGCTGTGCATAGGTCAGGGGGCGCGTGTCACCATCCGCAGCCACCACTGCTGACGACGACAGCTGCAGCGTCGCGGCTTCAGCACGCCACTGCTGCAGGGAGGCCTGTTTTCCGGGCAGGGCCCCGCTGGCGATGCCGGGGCCAGCTGCGGCGCCATCCAGCGGCAGCTTCGCAGTGATGATGTGCGAGTGGGAGGCCGCTGCAGGGGGGCTATGCGACTCAAAGGTGAATGCGGCAGCGCCAGGGGCAGCGGGGGAAGTGGGCCCCCCCTGCACACCGTACCCCCCCCCTGCTGCAGAGCCATGGGCAACGGCGGCTGCAGGAGAGGTGGGCACATCCATCTGCAGTGAATGCATGTGGTTCGGGAGTGATGCCTGCACGCTTGAGCCTGGGGCGCGCAGGTGAACCCCCGGCTGCCCCCCCCAGCTCTGCGCTGCAGGGGGCCCCTCGCTTGCATCAGCGGCATGTTCTTGCCTGCGCACTGCAGCAGAGTTGGGGTGTCTGTCCCCCGGGATGGACAGGGACAGATCAAAACACGTCTCGAATGTGACAGACTCATGCCCGCAGCGGCTGCAGGTGACGCGGGAGGCCAGCACCCCCTGGAACAGATCTGACACCACAGAGCAGCTGCGCGAAGGGGGCGGGGTGTAGGGCCCATCCACCAGCCAGGAGCGGTCAGACAGGGGGTGTGCGCCGCCCTGTGGGGCGGGCAGCCGCAGCTGTCTTGGGGCTCCCAGGGCAGCTGCTTCAGGCTCAGCAGCAGCAGGCGCTGCGGCAACGGGTGCTCCCAGCTGGCCCCGCACAAACTGCACTGCGGGGGACGTGGCAAGTGTCACGTATGAATGTGGAATTTGGACAGCAAGGGCATCGTGGGCCATGTTCAGAATGAAGCGAAGTGCCTCGTGGGCATCTTGCTGCTGGTACCCAGCAAACAACGGGTTCGCCCGCGACAAACACCGCAGTACAGAGCGGGGATCTGAAACACGAGCACGAGAGGCCCATAAACCTAAAAAGCAGTCCGTTAGAGCTGCAGGCATGCTTCCTCGTTCAGTGAGTGCAGTCATAGATGAGAAGGCCACCTCGCAGAAGTATCGCCGAAATGCCGGTACACAGCTCAAGGCTTGCAGGGTTGAGTTCAAGAAACAGGTATTTCCCAGATTACGTAGCCCTATCAAACCTGCATCTTCCTCGTATTCAATGTGGCTGGCAGCAACTGTCCAGTCTGTGGGAAACACCATGGAATGTTGGTTGGAGCAGACGACGGTGCCGACACGCCGCGAGCAGTTCCCTCAAGCTTACCTACTGCCGCCTTGCTGGCCATGCTACAAGCTGGTCACGGAACGTGACTTGCAATCTGATGTGGCGTTTCAATCGCAGCAATACTGCCAAGTGTGCCCCGTACAGCTTCCGTGAAGCGCAATATCGAATGCTTGCGAGAGTGCTCACAGAGGATGGTCAGGATACGTCTTTTTGCACCACGCATGACCAAGTCTGACTTGAGTGGGGCAACCAGCTGTCTTTTGGCCTGGATTCGCAAAGTATCAATACCCCTGAGCACTTTGCCCAAGCTGCGCTTTACGACCCCTCCCCACACGTCGAGATGCATATTGCCAGGTCGTATCCACCATAATTGTGTCCATGCAACTGCTCGGCCTCTTGACAGATCTACGCATGCAGTTGTAAATGGAAATTGAACTGTCCTTCGGAAGCCCATAGCTTTGGACCGTGTGACTCGAGGGCAGGCGTAACGCCTGCACCAATTTCCGCACGGGCTTTGTATGACGCTTGGCTGCACCACGGGATATCTCTCCTTGCTGTGCTCTTTGTCGATCTCCTGTTGATAAGAGAGCGTTTGTCATGGGGGCTGGCTGCTGCAAAACGACCGATTACTTCATAGACCTCACTACTTTGGCTCCAGAGGACATAGATCGACGCAGGGAAGCCCTGGAAGAAGCTTCAAACAAAAAGTACGAGGTATGAAACATACTTTCGTGTCGGCAATTCAGCGAGTCATACTACGTTGTGCCCAGTTCCCATGGTTTGAGCCGTATATCTTGGATTACATCGAAGCTCTCACACACGTCCGAGTGTTAGGCACTGGCGAGTACGGTTTTGTTCAGCTGATGACGCACAACTCGAGAAAAAATGAGAGCAACAACAAGCCACAGCAGCTGGCGGTGAAATCAGTGTTCAAAGCGGCGACCACCGCCAAGCAGTTCACTGCTGAAAAGGTACGCGTTCGCTCAGTCTGCTTGGCCAACTATGGCCTTCCCGCACTTGCCAGCTTGTGCCAACAATAGAATGCGCATTGCAGGATGCCATGATTGCTCTGCAAGACTGCCCATTTGTTGCAAAGTACAGGGGCTGCGCTCAAACACAAGAAATGGCCTACATTGCAATGGACTACTATCCTGGGCCAACCTTGCAGTCACTGATTGACTCACGCCAACACAGAAAGCTTGACGAAGACGAAGCAAAATTTTTCATGGCACAGATTGTGATCATTATCAAGGCAATTCACGCTGCCGGCCTCATTTTGAGGGACTTGAAGGCCAGCGATTTGTGCATTGCACAAGATGGCTATTTGAGACTGGTCGATTTCAGCAATTGCATCAAGACCACCGTCGATGGCCGGGTGTACAGTGCCGTGCCAAAGCGCCAGACCTCGGCTCCGGAGCAACTTCACAAAGACAGCACGCTGAATGGTTACGGGGTGTCCGTGGACTGGTGGGCGGCAGGCTGCATTTTTTTCCAGATGCTCATGGGTGGCATGCCGTTCGGAATTGCAGTGGACTCACCGTACTCACTCTACACTGCAATCCGCCAGAGCCAGAAACAGCCCCTGAAACTGCCCTGGATTGCTCTGACAAATGAAGCGAAGGACTTGGTTCGGCGGTTGTTGAACCCAGCCCTGTCACGGCGCCTCAAGCACGCCAAGCCGATTCAAAAGCACGACTTCTTCTTCGGGCTGGACTGGGCTGCCGTGCAATGGCGTGCACTGCAGCCGCCCCTTCTGCCCATCCAGGTTTCCGACCGGGACTTCCGGTACTTCCCCAAGGTCATGCCTTCTGACAGCCAGGAGCTTTCGCGGTATAAACAGCTGAAGTTCATGCGAAAGGTGCAGCTGGCGATTCGTGGAGACAAGACGAAAACTGAGCAGTATGTGGCACTTATGCGAAACAAGAAGGCTGTGGGCAAGCTTCACCAAGAGAAAGTGGCTCGACTGCTGTCTCCAGAACTGAGGGCAGAGCAAGCTATGACAAACGCAGATTTGTGGCAGCAGTTTTCACTCACAGTTCACTACGTGAGTGTGAAGCGCACGTCAGGGGGGGGCGGTGGCGGTGTGGGGGGGAAGGGGGTGGGGCGAAGCAAGCTGCCTGGGAGTGGCTTGAGGTACGACGACATCGAGACAGTGAAGGACACTTCCCACTTCGGAGACGAGTGACTGCCTATGCATGGCGTGTTGTTCCTCATCACTGCATTGCAAGCGGCATCTACTTGGCGTGCGACTGCACGAAGGACTTGAGAGCAGACTCGTCGCGGCCGCCGGCGTACTTCTTGCCGGTGGAGGCATCGCCACCACTGAACAGCTGCAAAGTGGGGTATCCGCGGACACCATGCTTGGAGCAAACGTCGCGCTGAGAGGTGCAGTCCACGTGGGCGATGTGCACGTCCTCGTTCTCCGCAAACTCCTCAGACAGGTTCTCCCACTGCGCACACATTGCGCGTGAGCTCAAGCGCAGACACTTGGGGGCCATGTATGGTATAGTCAACTGTGCGCTACTTACAGTGGGTGCCAGGCGCTTGCAGTGTCCGCACCACTGCGAGGGTCAAAAGTGGAGGACGGTGTGCTTGGCATGGTTGTTGTAGCCACAGTGGCTGAGAATGCATGCAGCGCTGGAAGCATGCTCTGACTTACAGGTGCATAGAACTTCACAAACCAGGTCCCACCAGCTGCAAGACAAATGTGGTGTGTTGTATCAGCAGCAGTCGGCGTGTTGGCAGTTGTCAACGTACCAGACACTTTGTCCTCGAAGGTGCCATCAGTCAAGTTCTCGACTGCGCCAAAGGCAGAGGCAATCAGTGCGGCAAATGCCAGACCAGCAAGAGAAAGACCGCGCATGCTGAAGGGTTGGTGTCGCCCTGTAAGTACCGCACGATGTGAGAGCTGTGCACGTGGCATTTCGTGCAGCATGGGGGCTCTTTGTGCGGCGAGCTTACGAAATAAATCAGATTTCCTACAAATTTGCTAGCATTCCTAATTGATTTGCCTTGCATCTCGGTGCTTTATCAAGGCATTCAAGCAGCATCGGGCCTGGTGGCCCCCTTTAAACTGCGGAATTTGTCATGCAGGTGCTGGTCCTGTCGGGGCTGGCACAGCCCCTCCATCAAACAACCGTGTGGGTCTCACCGAGCACAAAGAAAGAATTGTTCGATAGGAAACACGGCAGTCCAGCCTCTGGCCGGCCGTTTTTGTTACTATCAATTCTTGAGACCGAAGATGATTCTGCAATCCAGGCAACGAGACAGTCCCACAGTCTTGTCGTCCAGCTGCGCTCCAAGGCAGGAATCCCAGACCACACATGTGCAGTATCAGACAGCTGTATTTCAGCAGCCGGCCTTAGTAGCCACTACTCCATGGCTTGGCTTGATCGCTGCCTGTCCATGACTGCAGCCGTGCACACTGATCCCCATGGGCTGCAGCTCCCTGGCCTCAGAGCATCCCTGCAGGTCCTGCTGAGCGCACCAAGCCAGCCTTCGCAATCGATAAGAAGCAGGCTACTATACCCAGTGCCGCTGCTGCTTGCGCCGGCAGCTCTTGGAGGCACTTCCCCGGGGCTGCTGGCTCCGGCGCCAGCCACACACGCCACCCTGCATCAGCTGCCACACGTGCCAGGCACCGCAGCACCCAGTACTGAGGACGTCGCCAGCGCACTATCACAATTCTTCGACAAGCCCCGCCTTCTGCTCGCCGGGCAGCTGCTATCGCTGCCGCTGGCTGGAGCGGCTGAGGGCCCCCTCGCAACCCCTGCGTGGGCCAGCGACGAGGATGCCTTGCTGCTGCCCCCACCCAGCATCCTTGCCCTGCCGCATTACCAGTGTCCGCCCCACGTGCGGTTCCGTGTGGGGGCGCTGCACTGCGCAGAGGGCTTGGAGGTGCACACCTGGCTGCCTGCAGGGGTGCAGACTGCCGCCCCCCCCGCCCAAGCAGCCACAGCTGCGACAGACCCCCCCATTCAAGACGCCTTGTATGTGGCAGCTGCATTTGTTGGGGCGTCCTTCACCCAGCTGGCACTGAGTCTGGCGGCGGCACCGGTGCCCATGGCGACACATGCGGCGTGGGTGCAGCCACAGCCGCTCATGCCCAAGGCTGCACTGCTCACGTGTCGACCAGGGGCCGTGCAGGAGCTGGTCACACGGCTGCGCAGCCAGCAATTCAGCGCTGTGTGCGCGCCACATGGGGGGGGGAAGCGGGTGGTGGTGGCTGCCGCCGCCGCCGCCGCCGCCCTCCCCTGCGCCGAGGTGCACGCAGCTGACGTGCTGCGGGCAGCGCAGGGCGGCGCCCACTCCAGCAAAGCCATCATTGCTCGTGTAGCTGACACACTGGACACCCTGCAAGGCGCAGCGGTGGCGCGTTTCGGCCCCTGCGTCCTGCACTTGCGTTGCGCCCACTTGTTGCTGCTGGCGGCGGCTGCAGAGAACACACACCTCACCCAACGCTTGGGCCAGGAGCAGCTGCTGTCCCAAGACGCGGCAGGTGCAAGCAGCAGTGCGGATGCACACGCCAGTGCTGCGAGTGTGGTGCGGCGGTGGCTGTCTCGTGCGGCGTCGGCCCCCCTTGCCCCCCTTGCGCTTTCGGCAGCAGGGCAGCCACAGCACGCACCGCAACACACACCAGAGAAGCATAGCACACACGACGACTGGGTGTACTTTTCCAAACACGATTTGATGGAGGTTGGCTCACATGGGCCCACCAGTGCATCCTCGGCAGCAGTGCACCACACCACCACCCTGTGCAGCGCAGCCACATGGGTAGTGTCGGCTGCACACCCAGCCATATTCGAGCACTGGGAAACCGACGACCCCTATATTTTGAACACGCGCTGTGACGACCCCACGCATGTGACTGCAGTGGAGGGGGTGCGCTGTCTCCTGCTGGCTTGGGCAGGCAAGTTTGGCAGTGGGGACCCCCCCTCACCCCCCCTCAGCAGCGCAGAGCAACGAATGCTGTGTTCCCTGACAGCTGCACAGCTAGACGACTGCTGCATCTCAGCATGGGGCGCTCATGTGCAGGCAGGGGGGGGGACGCATGGGGGGCTCCAGGCTTGGAGTCGAGGGGTGCTGGCCCACGCTGGAGGGCTGACACCCCTTCCCCAGCGCCTGCAGGACGGCGCCGTGGACGAGAGCGAACACAGCCACTTCGCGACACTGCCTGGGTGGCGCATGGCAGCTCCAGGCATCTTTGGCGACTCGGCTGCAGCCGTGCAGCGCACCAGCTGGGCGGACGTGGGCGGCGCAGACAGCGCCAAAGCGGAGCTGCACCGACTGGTCACACTGCCTCTGGCGGCAGCCAAGCGCCGCAAGGCACAGGGCCACCCCCGCCGCGCCGTCCTGCGCATGAGCGGCATTCTGTTGTTTGGCCCTCCCGGCACCGGCAAGACGCTGCTGGCCAAGGCGGTGGCACACGAGTGCGGCGTGGCCTTCCACAGTGTGAAGGGCCCAGAGCTGCTGGACAAGTACATTGGCGAATCAGAGGGCAACGTGCGGCGTGTATTTGAAAGCGCCCGTGCCGCAGCGCCCTGTGTGGTGTTCTTTGACGAACTGGACGCGCTTGCCCCCGCCCGCGGCACAGGCGCTGACAGCGGCGGCGTGTCTGACCGGGTCGTCAGTGCCCTCCTGGCTGAAATCGACGCCTGCTCGAAAAGCCCCCAGCCTGTGTTTGTACTGGGCGCCACTAACCGCCCCGACTTGCTGGATGGGGCCTTGTTGCGCCCGGGCAGGTTTGACCGGCGGGTGTATGTGGGCCCACTGACCACCCCCCCCGCCCAGTTGGAGGTGTTGCAGGCACAGCTGGCACACATGCAGCTGCACGCAGACGTCACCGCAGAAGCCGTACAGGCCCTGCTGCCGCCTGTGTGCACCGGGGCAGATATCCGTGGCCTGCTGTCTCGGGCCGGCACTCAAGCCCTGCGCCGCCGGGCACTGCAGCTGGAGACGGCGCTGCGCAGCCACACAGGCACTGAAGCAGGGGGGCACCCCAGCAATGCACAGGCGTGGGCATACGCAGCGGCGCTGCCCGCTGAGGAAGCCACGCCTGCCGCCACGTTGAGAGACTTCCAGGCGGCAGCGGCCGGGCTGCTGTGCAGTGTCTCCCCCGCGGACCTGGCGCGGTACGAAGGCATGCGGGACTCCATGGCCAGCGGCGCCATGTAGGCAGCAGCCAGTCCCGAGCATTTCTTGAGTGAGTGTCACGAATCATTGATTGAAGTCCTGCCATCCGAGGCACCCCCCCTACAACTCCTCCCCTGGAGGTGCCAGGGCAGTGAAGTGCCTCCATGGGGGCAGCTCCTGCCGCTCTGCCGCCTCTGCGAGCTCCTGTGCCTCGAAGCCGTCCAGGCCACAAGTGGAGGTGTGGGGGGGGGGCACCCACCAGGAGTGCACGGGGCGCACCTGCACCTCGTCCGCCTCGGTCAACACCTTCCACGCCGCTGTGTGGCGCTGCAAGGGCAGTGTGGACAAGGGCTGTGTGCCAGGGATGTGGCGGCAGGCAGGGTACACGCAGCCTCGCACCATGGGCCCATGTCTGTGCGGACGATTGGCCCATCCCAACAGCAGTGGGTTCACCCACACCATGAGTAGGTTCTGCAGGAGTTGGCTGTCGCGGTCGTACACCAGTTGCACTGCAGGGTTCACCAGCACCCGGGGGTGCCCTGCCTCCATGAGGTCTTTCGTGAACAAGCCGCACTCTGAGGCAGCGCAATTCGACCCCCCATACACCCCCCCTGCAGCAGCACCCCCAGCGATCTCGTCAGCAGTCGCTACTGAGATGCCCGTGACTGACACCCCATCCCCCCCCCCCTGCACGCTGTCCCCCCCCCCCTTCAACCCGCTCTCCGCCGCGGCGGCAACCACAGCAGCTGGCGGCGGCATCCACTCTACGCGGACAGTATTCCACAGGCGCTGCAGGTGGCCCCACCACTGCTGTTCCCACAAGTCAGTCGCAGCTGAGGGCTGTTGCTGCTCCTGCAGCCCCCGGCGTTCTTGGTGCTGCCAGGGCCGGAACAAGAGGCCCTTACCCACCCAGCTGGCCGCATCGAGGGCCACCATTCCATTCCAGCACTGGGAGACAGGGAACGGCTGCCCTGCCGCCAGCATGGCCTGTGTGTCGGGCTCGCGTAGGAAGGGCCACCAGCCGGACAGCGTGCGCCCAGCGACGTCACGAATCACCCACGTGTCATACAGCTTCAACAGCGCAAAGTCCAGGGCACACGCCACGTCGAACTCCCCGTCGGCAGTGTTGGCCAGGCCGATGATGTGTTCCGCCTTCAACTTCACGTCGTTCACGAACACAATGGTGATGGGGTGCGGCAGCCCCAAGTTCCCTTCGCGGGCAGTCATGGGCCCATTCCCCGCAGCGGACTTACCCTGTCCAATGCCAGGCCCAGTCGTCCACCCGTATGTGCCGTGAGCGGCTGCCAGGTGCTGCTGCAGCGACTTGAGCGGCGTGATGCTCAGAGCGGACGCGATACTCTCCACCACCCACTGGGCTGTGCGGATGGGGAGGGGGGGGGAGGCAGTGGAAGGGGGGCCCACGGTCTGTGCAAACAGCGGCTCATACAGAGGATTAATGACCCGCATCAAGGGGTCGCCGCTTTGTGTCTGGCGGTCGCTGGGTTCAGGGGGGGTCCACTTGGCGCCCATGCGCGCTGAGGGGTGTGTGGGGGGGGTGTCCACCTGCGTGAGCAGCCACGGCACAGACAGCAGGGGCTTGAGCGCCTCGTTCCGCACACGGGCCATGATGGGAATGCGGGAGTTGGGGCCTGCGCTGCGCAGGGCGGTGGCGGCGGCGGCGCCGTGCAGGGGGCGCTGGGACACGCCCCCATCTCGGGTGCTGTTGGGGGGGGCTGCAGCTGCCCTGCGCTGGCGGAGGACGCGGTGTGGACCATCCACATGTGTACGGTAGTCCCTCCACGTGGCCGCTGAGGTGTGTACGGTGTGCTGCACGCCCTCCCGCTGCAGTGCCTCCTGCAGCAGCTGCAGCTGGCCCTTGGTGTCGTCCGTGGAGCCGTTCTCAAACACTGACACATACAAGTTTTCGGCACCCACTAAATGCACCAAGCGCAAGATTTCAGTGTTAAACCTTGGCATGATGTCCTCGTTGTTGTACAAGTTGCAGGCGATGTACAGGGAGGTGTTAGGCCTCAGGCGGCTCGGCAGGCTTGCAGGCAGCGAAGCCACCACCACCAGAGCAGCAAAGGCGAGCAGGAGGCACGCAACTGCCGAGAATACTCGCACGGGTGTCAATAAGATACCCTTGATTTCGTCATCTGGCTGCGCTGCAGTATCGGCTGCATCAGCAGCTTCATCCTGGCCCTTGCCAGGCCGTCGGCTTGGCACAGACACGCTTGCCGATTTCCGCAGCATGCTGTGCCAACACACACCCAACACCGACTGTTGGGCTACCACTGGGAAATTCGCACACACTTAGATGACTTTGCACGTTCGGTTCTGCCAGCTTCAGCGTTTGCGACTAAACGCAACTTTCCAACGGCATCGCCACAAGAATTCTTGCCCCCCTGGCATGGCTTCTATGAATTGCTGTTCCTGTCTGCGGCATTCGCTGCAGGGTGAGCACTTAATTTTCTACTGGTGAAGTTTGTGAGCACCATTTTCATTGCCCGATCTGGCTTGAGTTTCCAGGCTCTCGCCTGCAATGGCACCAGCTGCTGTGTCTGCCCGTGCGCCCTGTCAGTTTGAAATTGTGTAAGTTCCCACCATTTGTGCCCTGCGCCCTATGATGGCAAGAATAATCTTTGAGAACTGATCTTTTTGACGACACAAT
>Ga0307982_1001084_pt1 | contig 21741 bp, 22 predicted proteins | sample OrgLakmetagen989_FD_201847 | JGI IMG/M metagenome (GOLD analysis project Ga0307982, IMG submission 201847) | Saline water microbial communities from Organic Lake, Antarctica - #989 | ecosystem: Environmental > Aquatic > Non-marine Saline and Alkaline > Saline | place: Antarctica: Organic Lake... | reverse complement strand
CCAATACTAGCAGCAGCAGCAGCACCAGCACCAGCACCAGCACCAGAAGGTAGAGTCGAAGGAGCACCAGCACCGTTATTCGCCCTCCTTGTCGTCATCATCAAGGCCTCCGGCGCATAGGCTGAGGGGTTGGGCACCCCCCATTTATCCCACCCTGCCCAACGGGGGCAGCTGCTGCTACCGCTGACTTCACTAGCGTTAACACTGCTAATGGTGCTACTAGCGGTGCTGCTGCTGCTAGCGGTGTTGCTGGCGCTGGCAGTACGTGCAGCGGTGTTGGCAGGGATGCTAGTGATGCCAGTGTTGGTGCTGGTGCTAGTGCCCGTGCTGCTAGCACTACTTTTCGTGTCAGCAGCGGCGGCATTCGTGACAGTAGTAGCAGTTGCAGCAAAGAGCGGAGCTGGAAGTGGCAGGAGCCTGACACGAAGATTGCGAACATGAGACGCCTCTAGTGCTGCTGCCACGACTGCTTCATTTTCAATGGGATTCAAGGAGCAGGTCGAGTACACGAGCTTCCCTGTATATTCAAGGTTCGTTGTAGGTACAAAGACGCACACACATCGGAATGCGAATCAAGAGGAGACATTTACTGCCAACCAATACCTTGGTAAGCTGTGAGTCAAGGCAAGCCATCCGATAGACAGGTCAATCAACACAAGGCATGCAAGGACAATGCCAGGTAAAACGTGAAAAAGCGCACAAGAAGAGTAATCCTACCTCCCGGCGCTAACAGTTCCAGGCCTCGCATCAAAATCGCCAACTGCCGAGGGTGCTCTCCAAGGCCGGCCTGCGGTTGCCACAGTGGCAAATCCATCGGCGACTTCCGCAAAGCACCGTCGCCGGAGCAGGGCACGTCGCACAAAATGCGGTCAAACCTTGCGGAGGAGGAGGAGAAAGGATAGAAGTCAGTCAAAAAGAAGAAGATAACAAAAAGAACAGGCACAGACAAATATAAACGTATGCATACGCACGAAAACATACGTTCGACACAAAGACCAGAAACGAGAAGCAGACTCGTGCGTCCATATCTTTGACTTCATCTTTGCTCATTCACTGTTTTCCTCCTCAAAGAGTTTATTTTTTTTTTCTGTCCTTCAATTTACCGTAATTTTGGAAACACGCCACTAAAGCCACTAATGCCGTTGTTGGAGTCTTCATCCTTGGCTACACACAAGGAGGGAAACTCGCGAGCGTCACATGTAGTGGTGACCAAGCAACTGGCCGGTTGGCTGCTGGCGCGGTCGCGCAGTTTGGTGCACCTTTACACATATATAATATTAGTGTAAGGGACGGACATGGAAAAAAAAGAGGCTATAGTGTAAGTTCAAGACGTATAAACTTGGTGAAATATAACGGTGCACATGCGCGTAAAAAGAGGAGATTGCTAAAAAAAACATGAAACCCCAAAGGTTGAGTGGGTAAAGGAAAAAAATGATAATTGGGGAGGAGGGCATTCAACCTCTTTTTCAATTTGACACATACCGTTTTGCTTCGATTTCATTGGCAATCAACAGGCCGGATGGTCGCTGTTGCGACATCGATGATGATGGTTCAGCAGAGTTTTCCTTCTCATAGAGGTGGTTGGTGTTTGTACTGCTACTGCTACTTCCAGTAGCACAATCAGTAGCACAGGAGGAAGGCGCGTGCATGGCGTCGAGCAGTTGCAGCGTTTTGCTGCCCGGAGCTGCGCACAAGTCGAGCACTGCATGGTGAGGGCGCACCTGGATTGATGTAGATGGATGATTAGGCAGGAAATGAGAGCCGGAGAGGTGGCTCAAGAGGTGGAAACAAATTATAGAGCCGGTGCAAAGGGTGATAAAATATTAGATTCAACAGTTCAGAAAAAGAGAGTTTACATGAAGAGAGAGAGATACAGTGTAAACTCCATTTCAAAATGCGCGACAAAGTCACACCGAATCGAAAACAAAAGCTCCATCACGTATTTACCGGCGCCAGGCAGTGCGCAGGGAGCATCGAGCCGTGTTCTTGCTGAGCCACTTCCCCGCACTTCTGCAAACGAATCAGCAGCTCGGTGACTCGATTCGCGTCTACTGCATTAGTAATACTAGAAAGAGGCAAATCTTCAGCTTCTCCGGCTGTTGCTGCTCCTGTTGTTGCTCCCATGGAACTATTGCTGTTGCTGTTGCCAGGGCATGCGCCCACTTGCCACGCATTGGAAAACCAGGGGATAGGCTGCAGCCGCCGGATGCCACCACCACTACTGCCGCCTCCATAGCCACCGAGCGCAGCATCTAGGGCCGCAATCGCTGCCTCGCCGCCACGGTTCGAGGCCTCATTGGTGCGCAGTGTTAGGGGCAGAGGGTGGCGCAATAGCTCAAGCGACGCGACAAGCTCATTGGCCAGATAATCAGGAATTTTGGGTGTCGTTGTACCTGCCGTCACAGCCAACATGTGGATAGGAGACTATCACATGGACTTTAGGGTTTATTAAAAAAATTGATGGTATTTTGAAGAAGCAACAGTACCTGGTGACGAAGATGCAGAATTTCCGTCTAATCCTGCTTCTTGAAGGCCATTGCTCCCAATAACATCATCACCGTCCGGTGCGCTCGCAATCGCAAGCTGGTCATGATAGTAAGTCTCCAGCGCCAAACTGCGATCTGCTAAGGCATAAGGCTGCTCGAGGGAATACAGCATCCGAGGCCGCACTGCTACTCCTGGCGATGTCTGCCCACTTGCCGCATCCGCTGATGAAGCTGCGGCCATATTTACTATAGCTTTAACAACTGTGTGGCTAAGCTGCTTTATAAGAGGAAACACATAGCGTAGCTAGAACGGTTTTGCCTATCCCAAGGATTTCTGAAAATTGACCTTTTCCGAATAAGGCTTATCTGAATAAGAAGAAAAATATGGTTGAGTCGTTGGAGTATGTTTATCGCTTGAGGGCGTTCTTGTCTTTCTTAGCTGCAGCACTGCCCTTGGTCGAGAGCACATTATTTTTGGGAACTGTAGAGGTCGCGGCAGCAGTTGCAGGAATGGGAGCATCTAAGAACTCTTGGACTGCACTGGCTTTAGCAGCAGTCGTGGGGGCGACTTTTTTGGTCGCAACAACCTATTGTATGTTGGGCAGCCCGTAGTACACCAAACAAGTGTGTTAGCTAAGCTTATAACAACATTCAAAGTCTCAACTTCAGCAATTCGAGCTATTTACCTTTTTCTTCTGCACAAACTTTTTGTGCGTTCCAAAGCTACCAGGCATACGGCAAGCACGAGCACCCTTCCCCATGATTTTAGTTACTTAATTGGCTTCGAGCTACTGTACAGTGGATGCTAGGATTCTAGGCGCTGAAGCTAAGCTCAACTTCAGGATTTGCCAAATAGCCAGAGTTCATCAGCGAGCAGCGACGAGTTTCATGCCAGCGATTTCATGCAGCCAACTATCTCCACATATCTCCACTCATGCCCTTTGGGGGGTGCTGACAAGAAAAACAAGGGGACTGCTGGCTTGTGTAGTACTCTGTAGAAGTGGACGGGTGCAGTGCTTTAGGGCTAGCTAGCATACTTGATTAGATTCGAGCACCATACAATGGCCGTCTTTAAAACATCTATTTACTAATTACACTGCAGGTTAGCAACGGAGCTCACTAGGCATCTGCTGACTAGTTCGCTGAGAACATCTCACCGGACGTGTAGACCACGAAGGAGAGTTTGAAATTCATTCGAATTGATGCTCTAGCTTAAATTGAAGGCACCTTTCGATAGCTCTGCCCTGTCTATACTATGCCAAGTCATTCAGAAGTCGCCGCTAAGCAACCTTTGAGCAACGAGAGTGGCAGTGCTTGTACCAGCATTACCTCTGCCGCTGGTGCTACTACGATCTCTAGCTCAAGCTCAGACGCTACTTCTAAAGCTAGCTCTAGCTTACGCACTGCTCCAAGTACTAGCAACAGCAACAGTGGCGTATTCAATGCTACTGCAACGGCTTACTTAGCGCGGGCTTTCGCTGAACTCCTCAAGGTATTGCACGAAGCTAGTAGGACTATTGCTTTTCGCCTGTACTTCTAGTACTCGAAAACTCTAGGCGTGGAATATGTTATGTGTCCCTCCATACTTCGCTGAGTTCAATTATGCCTCTTTGCATTCTCACGATGAAATTGTTTACTAGTTACGATGTCAAATCATTCACAGGAAGATGGCCTCGTGGTCCTTGGAAAAGGATTGGGGTTGCCACTCTTATTGGCGCGCATGTTGCGCCTGTACGGCGACCACAAGCGGTTGGTCTTTTGTCTCAACGCCACTGGCGACGAGGTAAGAGGGCAGCAACAACCACTTCGTGAGAAATACAATGTTCATTGATAGACCGTCAGACAAAGCACTTCTTGTCCAGTCACTCTTAATCTCCTCTCTGTATGTCTGTATGGACTAACACGCCTTTCGTTTGTTTCTCTTCCCAATGCCCTTTTTTTGTGTGCTCCATAGCGGCTTCTGCGAGATTGTTTGCTGGATGACGGATGCCCAGTCGACGAGTTACCTGTTGCGGTAATGCGAAGATTCAATGGCAGCCTACTCATTGAGTATGCCTTGAACAAACACCTGCAGCATACACATAAAGTAGACTTGAAGCCTACAAGTACTCTTCCTGACGCCAAATTTATGCTCCATCTGCTATTCTATACCTAGGTCACGAATGAAACCACCGGCCCACAGCGGGCAGCGCTCTATCGCCAAGGCGGCTGTTTCTTAGTAACTAGCCGCATTTTGGTGGTGGACCTCTTGAGCGGAGTAGTGGACCCCAAAACGGTAGTGTGTTATAATTTACTTCAGTTGCCTCCTATTCCTGCTATCATTGGTTACTCCTACAAACCTTTTCGAGTTTCAATTGATTACTACAGTAGTATGTACTATAAGTACTAGCGAATTGAGATAGATGTGCTTGTTCTCATTTCTTCTTCTTCTTCTTCTTCTGTTATGCAGGTGCACGGCCTTCTGGTACACCGGGCGGAACGCGTCACTTCTGAAAGCACCGAAGCGTTCATCGTGCGGCTGTACCGCGAACAAAATCAGGTGAGTAAGATTGGCGAGATTGGTTCAAGCTACACATCCTGGCGCCTTAGTAGTACCCCTGTGCACCCTAGCCAGCTCATGTCTTGTGTCGCTGCAATGGCGCGTGCTCGAACTGCATTTCATCACTTCACTCTCAAGTTTCGCCAGCCTCTTCATTTCATCCCTTTTCTCATTATTTCTTCTTTCTTCTTCTTCTTCTTCTTCTTCTTTGTGTCCTTCGTTTGGTATGCTGTGAATACCCCCTCGCCCCTTCCCTCCCTCAGGTCGGGTTCCTCAAGGCGTTCAGCGACGACCCGGAACAATTAAGTCGAGGCTTTGGCGCTGTAGAAACTCGGTTAAGGTGCTTGCACCTCCGAAAACTCTACCTGTGGCCGCGCTTTCGAGTGGACGTGAACCGTTGCTTGGCCCCGAGGCCTAGCACAGCAAAGAACCAGAGTAAAGATGGCATCAATGGTAGCAGTGGCAGTACGAGCACTGCCGACGACGGCAGCGGTGACGTGGTGGCAGTGCAAGAACTGAGCGTTGGCTTGTCCCCTTTAGCAAAAAGAGTGCAAGAGCAGGTGAGAGTGGTTTACGTGTGGGTGTTCTGGGCTGATGCTAGTGACCAGAATGCGGTTTTGAATTTGTCTTAAACTCGTAGATATGTTTCGACTCTTTTCATTTCATCCTTTTACTTCGTCTCTCATCATTGAATGTTTTGTTTGTCTATACGTGTCCTCTCGTGTACAAATGCATTGCATTTTTCAAACCAAAAAGGTGGTGGTGCTCCTCGAGTCGTGCTTGTGCGAACTTCGCAAAGTGCCTCGCGCCGACCAAGAACTCCTCACTGTAAGAAAGAGAGGGAGAAAAGGGAGGAGGGAGGGGACTAATATTTAAATCTTAATTTTGGCTTATTCGATGGATTATATTCGTCCTAGAGCACTCGATAAACGTTTCTGGGTCTTATCACCATTCTATATAATATTCACTTCTCGTGATTATGGGATTCTCGCTATCAGGTGGAAAACGCGCTCTTCAAAAGCTTTGATTTGCATTTGCAGCGCGCTTTGGATGCCGAGTGGCACAAAGTAGGAGCGGCAGCGAGGCAGCTCATGACCGACGTAAAAACACTGCGGAGCCTGCTCGACAATCTGGTGAATGATAATTTTATCGATTGCAAGAGTTACTTTGGAGTTGCGACCCGTCCTTACTGGAAGAAAGACAGGAAGAATGAAACAAACCAGAAAATCAAGCCAGCACTGACAAAAACTCCACACGTATACATGCGAGAGTGTGACTGTGTGAGAGTGTGTGAGTATGCTATATGTATATTCTTCTCCTTCTATACCCCAATATCATGACTCATCTAGAATGATCTTTCACTTCGTTCACCCTCTCCTAGGTCCGGCTGGATGCCCCTACTTTTTGGCTCCTGTTGCTGCAAGTGCAAGCTGCTGCTCAGGCTCAGATCGTCCCGCCGGCCTGGCTCATGACCCCACCCGCGGCGACCTTATTCGCTGCCGCCAAAGAGCGCGTTTACCGCCTCATCACTCCACCTCCTGCTGGTGGCACTGGTGCTGGTGCTACCACTGGTGCTGGTGCTACCACTGGTGCTGGTGCTAGTAACGCTGCTGCTATTGTTGCTGCTGTGTCTGCTGCTGCTGCTGCGGCCTCCTCTTCGTCTTCCTCCTCTTCTTCTGGTTCTCAAGCTGCCAATAGTGGATCAGCAGCAACAAAAGCTAAAGCGCCAGCAGCGCCAGCCGCAGCTCCCACTGTGGAATTAGTCCTGGAGCCGAACCCAAAATGGGCGGCCTTACAGTCAATCTTAACCACAATTCGACATGAAATCGAGGAAGAACAAGAAAAGGCAGCGATGACAGAAAGTTCAACAAGAGGAATAGTTGGAGCAGCTGCAGCAGCTGACTCAAGTGAAGTCAGTGGTCATGAAGGTGGCAGTCGAGTACTGATCCTGTGCCAAGATGACCGCACCACTTGGGAGTTGCGCGACGTCTTAACCCTGGGCCCGAATTTACTGTTGCAGCAGAGTTTCTTGCGCCTGGCTCAAAATGTGCGTCAGCGGGACGAACGTTTGCAGCAAGCATACAACGGCTGCAGTGGCAGTGGGAAGGGTGGGAAGGGTGGGAAGGGTGGGAAAGGTGGCCGAGGTGATGCTTCCGGCCGAGGAGGAAGCAGGCGCGGTGGCGGTGGTGGGAGATGGGGTAGCAGTGGCAACAGCAGCAGTGGTGGCAACGGTGGCAGCACCTTAGGCCTTTCGCGCAGTGAAGTCACAGCACTTGGAGTGGCTGCAGGCTCTGTGCAAAGCTCCGTGTTGGAAATGTACGGGGAGCGAAGAGACCGCCAAAACACTGCTGCGGATGATAGTTTATCGTATACGTCGGCTTCCGTGCTACCCTCAAGATCTCCACCTCCGCCTGTCTTGGCAGAAGATGGCATGACTAACAGTGATGAAAAAGTAGGTGCAAAGAGACGCGGAAGCGCGAAAAGCAGTGGCACTGCTAGCAGTAAGAGTAAACGCACGAAAGGAAAGTCTGCAATGAAGAGAAAGAATGTACACGGGAAGAATTCTATGACACGAGATGATAGCGACGACAATGACGAGGACAATGAAGGTGAAGATGAAGAAGGAGATGGAAAGGGAATGGGTATGCTTGGTGAAGGCGTTGATTTAACTGAAGTCGTTCTGAATAGCACGAACAGCAGCAGGAGCATTGATATTGGTCGCGGTGGTGATGGGAATGGCAACAGAATGAGTGGAGTGATGAGTACTGAGAGTACTTGGCAACGCAACAACCACAATTATGACAACGACGACGATGACGATGCTATGTTGAGTCAATTGTGGCCGCAAGCTCCGAGCAATTCTATCCCGTCATCAAACACTCCAGCGTCCTCTTCCTCGTCTTCTTCATCTTCGTCATCATCTTCCGCGCCAAACTTTTCTTCATTTGCACATGCAGCAGCAGCTGCAATGCCTGCGCTGTCTGCTCAAGTGCTGCCTCAACCTCACGTGTCTCTGATGAGCTTTGAACAGGTTTGACGAGTGTATGTCTCAACACTGACTATTGATACCATTCCTATTTAGTTACCTTATCAGTGACGTATGTGAGTGGTAATGTGCCTAAATTGATTATATTACTTTCCAATACTTTACCAACAAGAAGAGATGAATCAGCTTTTACAAGGCTTTTTTCTTGATGTCTCTCTTCGACCCGACGACTACTACCATTTGCGTCATCGTCACCACAACCAGGCGGCCGCTCGCGCTTGCATTCTCGAAGAGCTTAAACCTACGCACGTGATTATGGCCGACCCAGCTCCTTCTTTTGCTCGGCAGGTAGTGTATGATGTGGTGTTTGAAACGGTGTTTGACAAAGAACGCTGTCTTTATTTGCATGACTTCCCGCGAGAAACCGCCTTTTTCAGTACACGTGTATGTCTATATTTCTGTCTATATTTTGTTGCATTACTATGCACAACTATGTACGAGCTTGATTTCATGTGTTTCTACGTATGTGGGTGTTGCATGCAGTTGGAGCGCTACCAGGCTGGCCGCCGGGACGCAGATCGTGCCAACCCAAATGCCAAAACGAGGCCGCCTGTAAAACTGTACTTGCTGTGCTACGCTGAGTCAGTGGAAGAGCAGCGCTACCTGACTTCAGTAATTGACTGCAAATAAAATTAGGGAATGGTTCTCTTCTATTTCATACACTTTCTGAAACTCGCAAAGAGAATAGTTCAAGGATGGCTCATCATATATTCATTTCGGGCTTTATACAATTTAAATGGCCGTTCTATTGTACTCGCCGTAAAAGTGGTGGGTAAACCTTGATGCATGCATGTTATTGTTGTTGATGAAAACAGGTGCGCCGAGAAACGGATGCGTTCAAACGGCTGATTGAAGCCAAAGCTACGATGCTGGTCCCTACACCCAATCACGCGGTGGGCATTGGTGGAGGTGGAGTAGGTGGCACCGCTAACACTGCCCTCAGCACAAATGCAATTGGCAGTGCAGGCAGGGGGGCATCCTTCAAGGATAAACCGGCTCTAGCAATGGATACGCGAACTGTGCACTGGAATGCCGTTGGTGCTGGCGTGAAAGTAGGCGACAAGCAAGCACTCGCTACCCCTGGTGGCAGTGAGAATGCTTCTGCCTCGCCGTCGTCGTTGTCATCGTCATCTTTAGCCTTGTCGTCATATGACTCGGGCAACGCCAACAAGCGAAGAGTGATTGTGGACGTGCGCGAGTTCCGGTCCAGCCTGCCTTCTTTCTTGCACGGCAGCGGTTTGCACATTGACGCGTGCACTCTTCTGGTGGGTGTTCTGAGAAGAACGATTATGCTTTTCATTTTGTATCGTTTTACACTTTTCTATTTGTGCTCTATACCATCATTATCCTTATTATTATTATTTCTATCATTAATGTAATTCAAGAACTACTGTAGTAACAGAATGTAACCCACTTGTCTTTGATGCACACACATACGTTTAGGTGGGTGATTTCGTGCTGAGCCCTCGCTTGTGCGTTGAGCGCAAGTCCATCAGCGACTTGTTTGGCTCGTTCAAGTCGGGCCGCTTGTACAGGTACCTTTTATGAAGCAACCGAAGGCATGCAGCAAAGAGATGTGGGCTAAGAGAATAATAACTTTTGAGTTCCATGTGCGCACTAGCCTTACGGAATTGCCTTAAGAGGATATAATTAACGGTGGCTTTGAGTTCATCTTTTATTTTTCTCATTGCCTTCAAACCTTTTTTTCCAACAGCCAAGCCGAATCAATGAGCCGTTATTATGCGACGCCAACTTTGCTCATTGAGTTCAGTTCGGATCGGGCTTTCATGCTGCAAACGCCGTCGGACATTCGTGATGCGGTGAGTAAGAAAGAGGGAGGGAGGAAGTGCGACAAAGTGAGAGGGAGTTGGGGACGAGGAAAGAGATGGGTTAGGGATTGATCTGCATCTACCTATGCCTAAACCTTTTTCAAGTATTTCCATCCTTACTTTCACTTTTCGTCTTAATTTGTCGTTTAAAACATCACTGCTAACCTCAGATTGACCCGCAAAACATTTGCTCCAAACTCGCCCTTCTCACGCTCGCCTTTCCGCAATTACGGATTATTTGGTCAAGAGACGCGAGGCACACGGTAAGTGTACTGAATGGTTATGTATCGCCAATGTCTTACCCTGTGAGCCCAGCCTCTTCTCCTCTTCCACCTCCAAAGTCGGCGTTTTATTTTTGCCACCTGCCTATGCTTTAATTTTACGAGAAAACATGTGCTTGCATACCTGACTTTCTCTCCTCAACAGTGTTATGCAATCATTTTCTCCTTCCATATTGTTGTGTTTGAGTTGAGAGTCGTGTATCGCCATTGGATTTTTAATCTAATGATGCATTGTTCATTTTAACCTCAAGGTCGATTTGTTCGGCGCATTGAAAGCCAACCAATCCGAGCCCGACCCAAATACGGCCATGGCCATGGGCGTAGCTGCTGACGCCAGTGGGCTAGGGGCGAGTGCTGTTCTAGCCACTGCGGAAGCAAACCAAAAGAAGAAGCAGAAGAAGGACCAGGAGGACGCCAGGAGTAAAGTCAGTGCTGAAGATAAGGGTAGCGATGAAAGCAGTAGCAGTAGTGCCGATGGTAGTGGCAGTAGCATTCGTCATAGCAGCAGCAGCAGCGGAAGCAAAAGAGGGCGCCATGACGAAGAAACGGGTGTTCAAAGAGGAATGGAAAAGACTACAGGAAGAGGACTAGGTAGTTCATCATCTTTGTCAATGAGCGATGCTACGTTGGCGGCCGAAGAGATGCTCCAGCGTTTGCCGGGGATTACGGTGAGTAAACTGAGGAGATTAAACAGATAAATGAAGGCATATTAGGTTAAGGGCTGCGACAGTATCAAGCATGGAGATTCGTGAACGAAGACGGATAAGCTTGTTGACTCGATATTCGTTCTTCATTTGCTTCTACTCATTTCTCCTCCTACTTCATGTCCTGGTCATGTTTGAACTCACCTGTTTCTTTCCTTAAGGTGCACAATTACCGACGCGTGCTGGCCGAATGTGAAAGCCTGGCGGACTTGTTTAGCCTGTCCGAAGCCGAACTGACTCCTTTGCTTGGCAACGCGCCTGGTAAGAGACAGAGAGAGAGAGTATGAGAGTATGGGAGAGTACTTTAATTTTTTTCCCTGGGGGGTAGAACATGCGTGTCCCTGAAATGTTTAGTTGGAAGCTAATTTCTCGGGGTTCACTTGAGGGGGTTGACAATATAATTGACTATTGAAGGCGGCCAGGTGATCTTTTGTTGAATATATCTCCTTTACTGGCTGTCATTCAGATGCGAAGCGCCTTTACAAATTTATCAACCAACCGGCGCCTCTATAATACCAAGTACCCCGAAGGACAACACTGCACAAAACAACCGATATATTTTTAGAATGCTAGGTGCCCTGGTATCAATGCCGTGTGTGTTTTCGGGTTTGTATTTGCCCTGGTTCGATGTCGAGTGGTTATCTAGAGACGCCGTCGTGCTTGCTTGCGCTTGAACTCGCCTGTGGTTGTAGCGGATCAGCCACCTCGCTCGCAGCTTTAAGGGAGCTGGGATCCTAAGAATTATCGAGTTTCTTTCCGAGCCGCTAAATTGAATTTTTGCGTGCAGTCAAAATTTGAATGCCCGAGTTCGTTTGTGGCTCTATTGTTTTTTTTTGTGGATTATAAATTAATCCAAAATCGGAATCGGCCAACGGCTCACTCCTCGTCATCATTCGTAAACCCAAATCCAAAGCCCCCTTCTTAAGCCGAAGGATCCTGAGACGTAGGTCTAGAAATGATGGGGAGTGCCAACGGCCACATCCCGTGAGAACGGAGACGGAGACATGAGACATCAACATACTACCAAGGGTATCTACATTAACTACATACTACTAAGTAATGCGTATACAAGTCATAAATGTTGCTTATTTCGAAAAACCCTTGAAAGCTTGATTGAACCGCTTCAGCTTTCAGCTAAGGGCCCTTGCTTTCAGGTTTCAGCCCTGAAACCTGAAATCCTGAACCGATACAAGACTTCGAGAATCGACGCGCCTTCCGACGAGAGCACCATGAAGCATTTGAAGGAGTTGAAACCAGTAGGGCCCCTGGCATTCTACCATGGCAACCGCAAAGAAAGACAAAAAGGACACTGACCCTAGCGCCGAAGTCTGCAGCAATTGCCGCGCAGCCAAGGGAAGTCCTGGCGTTCCGAAGCTCTCCGCTTGCAGCCGTTGCGGCCTTGTGATGTACTGCAGTAGGGATTGCCAGCGGGCGCACTGGAAGTCGAGCCACAAGGAGTGTTGCGTCGCCAAAGCTGACCGTGTGCCACAGCAGCAGGATTCCTTGGATGCTCACAAGGATGCTTCATCGAAGGCAGCTGCCTCCGGGGAGGAGTGCATCATCTGTTTAGATTCGCTGACGGAAGGAACCTCGACCACCCTGCAATGCACAAGTCCGGTTTCAAAATAGTATCATGAACAGTTTCCACTTTAGAGGGGGGTGGAAGCAATATGCTTCCTGCCCTCTACACACTATTCTCATTACGATTTTTACTTGCGCGCAACGCACGCGCATACACTTCTGCCCGCAGTATTGGCTTCTGTGTCATTTGGGTTTGTATTAGTTCGAGTTCGAGTTCAAATACAAATACAAATACGTAATCGGCCGTGGTTTCTGGCTTAGATTAATAGATTTAGATTTGGACTCCAATCGGACGTGGTTTTCGCGACGGGGATTTGGCAGTGCCTTTATGACTATGGCACGGAAACCAGCGGAAATACCGCGGGAATGCCGCGCAAAAGCCACGTGAAGTGAATCCTTTAGACCTCGCGCGGGAATTCCACGGAAACGGGAATCGTAACCTTGGTGCCTGGTTCCTGGTGGTAATCGTTGTTTATTTGTGCCTTCAGTATAACAGAACTGCGAAATAGGATAACGTAAAATTCGCGAATAGAGGTAAAATTTGAGTTTGTGTTAAAACCGTCATACCCAGCCAAGGGAAGATACACACACCAAGCAGGGCCGCAGGGCACACATCACACATCCACGGGCACCTCAAGGTCGCATACCAAAGCGCTGAGAACAAACACTGCCATACCGAGGCAAATGCATTACCCCTGAAATTTTCATCGCACGGGCACCCGAACTCGTAAGTTATAAGCAACGAAGAGAGAATTGTTGGATGGTTGGTGGTTGCCCGGTTGCCCGGTTGGTCGGTTTGGCCGTTCGATGCATGATTGGTGTTTGATTTGATGGCGGCTGGTGACGTCAGATTCTTGTCATTCATGTATTTTAAACCTTGCGCCACGCCACCAACCATTAACCACAGTCATCAGAATGGTGCCGCAAGTATTCTTGTTGCTATTCTCAGCTCCGCTATGTTCGAGCTTTGTGCCGGTGCCGCGCACGCTTCGCCCATTAGCTTTAAATCCCGTCCAGCCTCTCGAAGCGTCGCCTCTTGATGACGTAGGGCAAGAATAATCTCATCTAAGTAGCTTGTAGTAAATGTGCTCACACTCAAAGCATTGCTGTTGTAGTTATTTATAGTGAGTAGGCCTAAACAATGAGGCCAGTTTCATTGACTCTGTATTAATATTTATTTACTTTGTCAGTTGCTCTCAGTATTCAAGCCCAAGGCTCCGGCACCCGCGCCTGTGGCCCTTCCCGATGTAACGGTGCGATTGCGACGCTGTCTCGACGTGCTGTCACGATACGAACCAAACTTTGAAGACAAAATTTCGATACCTCAAGCTAGCTAGATATTAATTAATGTGTTTGAATTGACGAGATAGTCGCCATTGTCTTTAAGCTTGACTGTCGCGTTCCCGGCATTCACTCCCACGATGCCAGATTGCACCAGATTTCAAGCTAGCGGGCATCTTCCTATCGTTGGCGCTAGTGTTTGACACGATTCCGTGGGTGCAATTAACCTTGGGCCCAATCTTCACATTATTGGGGGCCCTCTTCCTGGTTCAAACTTTTCGGATTCGCTTCGTGTTCAACGAGGTAAATCGTGGGCTCGCTGTTAAAGATTTTGTTTCCTAAACGCTTAGTGATGGCGCCGTCTATCAGTGGAGTAGAGTAGACTCTTGAAACACTTGGCGATGCTAGACATTTATCAAGTCTCAACGAACATTCGTTACTTGACACCATGCTCACTACTTTTTTTCGACCAATTTTTCTCTATATTATGGCAGGATTCGTTCGAGCTGAAAATGTCCTCAGGCGAAGACACGGGTGAAAACATCGTCGTCGGTGGAGAAAACAAATGGGCGTACGACAGCTTCGTAAACTGGGAGTTTTTCCCCAAAGGGTGGATCGACCAACCGCAAGGGCCCATCTTGGTGTACTTCAAAGAGACTCAAACCCCACAAGAAGAGTGGGACGTGGGACCCGGGCAGAAAGCCAACAGCCCCGAAGCGCTAGCAGCAGGCGCCAAGCGCGGGCAGGTAACGCTTTGGAGAAGTTGAAAAGCATATGCTGCATGCATCTGAAGTGTAACTTGCACAGAACCCAAATGCCCCTTCTAAAGGTATTTTTTCAGACTACTGCTTGTAAACGTGTTCACAGTGTTTAGTTTGATCGTGAACTCAGTTATTCTCGACTTACTATTTGCGACTTCCGTTTTTTGTTGTTGTTGTCGGCTCGATGCAGGTGCATTTCTTCCCTGCACTCTGCGACACAAAGCAAATGCGAGAGGAGTTTGAACGCCACGGTTGCGCAAAGATGTAAAATTGTAGGATCCTTGGAGGTACATCACGTGCTGCGCCAAATCATGGGCAATAATAAAAAATTAGCATGTAAAGTGTAAATTGTGTAAAGTGCGGTGTGTCGCAGCGCAATGTTTCTTTTTCTGAGGTATTTTTTTTAAATTCGTTTTCTTCTTTTCTAACGTAGCATCGCAACTGGCTGGCCGTTAGTATTAAAGTGCAGTTATACCGACTAGCGGCACCTTAGCTCTAGCCTCTAGGGAGCTTCGATTTGGAGTGCGACGGAGAGACGGAGGCGAATACCGAATGCGCAATACGGCGGATATTAAGATTTGACTTGAGGTCTAAGAATTAGAAAATTGCGTCACGGAAAGGGTTACAGAAAGGGGTGAACATGAAGGCGCCTTTTTGGTTTTGTATTCCAGCAGCCACAGAAATCATTCCGCTATCCTAGCAGACGAGGAATAGCATTCAAGGGGAATACTCGGAGCATTCGGGGTCGTTTTGGTAGTCATAGCCCTCCTTTGAGCAACGGGTAGGAATCCACACATCCACCTGCAGATTATTGTTGAGGCGCAGAGAGGGGGGTGAGTGACCGCATAACCATTTGGGGGGCGTGGGCACGAAAGGAAGGACGAAGCACTACGCAGGCAACAAACAGCTCTCAATTCGAACGCCTTGCACACAAAAAAAAGATGAATTTCCAGAACAGAAAAAAATAGATAGAGAAACGCTTGTTATATCTAGGAACGCGTATGGTTTGACTAACAAGTGCGCGCGTCTGTGTAAGGCAGTGTAGGAGCGTGGGTGGGTTGGTGAGAAGCGCATGCCGTACCGAAAATCCGCCCATGCCAGGAAACGTTCGCAGCATCCACAAAAGCAAAAGAGGACCAATGAACACCATCCATATTCCAAACATGACCGTGGCTAAGAATTGCGACGACGTTTCCGCGGCGGTCATGGGCTTTTTGGTGCCAAACACCACATCCGCCGACTCTGCAGCGTCGGCCTCGTCTTTGAAAGTCTTTTTTAACCCCGTGTTACTATTTTTAGGGGTAGCTTTGCCGGCTTTGATCATTTCTGTTTTGTTTAAGTCATGGAGCTCTTTGCTTAAATCAGATGCTGAGGCACCCTTTTTAGGAGGCATAGTCCTAAGTACACGAGAGACGGCTTACGGTGGCGTTCCCTCTACACGAAGAATGAGAAAGCTGCTGCCGTCCTTATTATGACTCCATGAAAAATTGAAGAGCTGAGAGTTACAGTGTTAGTAAGTACTGTATGAGAGTAATGGCCGATCAGGTGCACCAATCACGACGCAGCAGATTTTTAATCGAAACACCACTGCTGCATGAAAACATGAAAACAAACCCGTTAGTTTTTTTGTTCTTCCAAAATTCCAAAACATGGCCGCTTTCGACGATGGTTTGTCTGAATTGAACGCTGGGCTGGCTAGCCGAGGCTCCTTCGCTCGGGGGGTAGACAATGTTGCATACGATTGCAAGCTCGTTTGTGTCAACTCTGCAGACAACTCGGACAAGTATTACGTGCTACAGGTATACCAGAACCTTTCGATCTTTGTTGACACTGGCATGCGTGCCACGAACACTTTCTTGATTGTTTGACTTGAATGCCCTTCGCTGTTGTTCCTAAAGACAATGTTTTGGTGTTGTGCGTTTTTTACCCTGGATGTCTTGTTATACTAAGGTAATTGAAGACAGTGGCAACTACCATCTCTATCAGCGCTGGGGGCGCACAGGCTCCAGTGGCCAAAAGAAACTCACGTCAGACTTAAACGCGGCTGGAGCTTTCAAGGTGCGTGTCCTAGGCTTATCACATAATGCATGTTCAATCGCCCATCTTCCTCTTTAGGTTTTTTTTATCGTCTCTCCTTTGCTAGATTGTAATTCTGTCTTGTAAGATCCTAATGCGCTACTGATGCTTCGTTTTTGAGAGCTTGTGCACTATATAAATCCGCTAGCGCCATTTACATTTCTGCTTAACATACCATATTCCACGCTGTTTTATCTTGTTTTTTTTCTTACCATTCCTCATGCTTGCACGTGCACCTACGATGCAGTTGTTCGACAAGACTTACAAGGACAAAACTGGCCTAGCATGGTCGGCGCGTCAAGTTGGAACCTCTGCGCTGAACCCAAAAGCTTACACGCACTTGAACACTTCGTCGTCATCCTCGGGGCAGCCACGCCCTGTTGGTAAATGGGAGTATTTTTTAACCAACGATCCCATGGGCAAACCTGACGGGTGGTACGCGTACGACGCGGCTGCGGGTGCGTTTGCTCGCTCAATTGCTTCGTGTTCGAAATACTCTTAGGCTCGGGCCTGCGATTATACTCATATGTGTGTGCTGTATATTTCATTTGTTTTGCTTTTTTTTAATGGCACGGAAGGGGGGGGGGTTATCGGTTACAAAATGCAGTTGCAAACGATTTAGCTCGACTGATGACTGAACTAGTGTGCTTGGCAATGGTGTTGGTGATTTCTTGTTTGTTTTCCTCCCGTGATCTTGGCAGGCGCGGAAGCTGAGCAACTTTACTGGGACCACCAAGACAACCCGTCCATGCACACGCGCTTCATTCACGCCGAGTCCAGCGGGTTCACCTACAGGGTAGACCTCGTAGCGGGCCAGCAAACCAACACTTCGTCGGGGAAAGCACGCCCCATCAAACGCACGCCACCGCCTTCGCCACCAAAGTCTAGCACGAAGAGCAGCAAGAGCAGCAAAGCTGTGTCTGCAGCTGCGCCCAAGAAAGCAACAGCATCCAAGGCCAAGAAACAGAAGACTTGGGTGCTAGCAACTCCGGCTAGCCCTAAAAAAGCAGCACCCAAGAAGGCCGCGCCCACTAAGAAAGCGGTATCCAAAAAAGCTGTACCAAAGGCTGCACCTAAACAAGCTGCTGCTTCAAAGTAGTTGCGCTCGTATCTGGTTTTCTGTGTTTCTGGGTGTGTAAAATTGTAGATGAATAGGTTAAGCGCATGCGCTTTAGGGTGGTTGTTGCAAAAATTCACTACGTAGGTGCCGAAAAAGCTCAAAATTGCCGCTTTTGCGAAAAGTGACCTCCCTTTACCCTTTAGCTGCCGGTTAGTCAGATGAAGCAGGCACACGGGCTCATCACTCACCATCTCACTGGCCAACACCGTGGCCAATGGGAAATTCTTCAAATGGATGCGGGTACGGGAATGGGAATGCGGGGTGCGAAGTACGAATTTAGTAAACAGTGCGCAGTTACTACGTTGGTATCAAGTACGGACAGCGGACAGCGACAGCGGACAGGTGGTTGCTAGTTGCTAGGTGGTAGTACAGGAGAATTAATTAACAAATAAAACCTGATGCCGAGGTGCCGAGGTCTTGCCATATGGACTTCAATGCCAATCACCTGCCATTATAATATTAATATACTTAGTGCAGGGCATATCGCATATCGCTTTGTTCCATTTATACCTAATTCTAGTTTTGTTTCTTTGGATTTAAACTTGAGGTATACAAATATAATTCATCACAGCACATCAAACGCGTGACTCCGCATGTAGAGGCCCACTTAATAACTTTTGAAAGGAATACGGCTTTTGTGTGTAGCTTTCTACATCCAGCGCCTTACTCCGACATAGGAGAGATCCTCTCTGTGGAAGTCGGCAGCAAAGAGCATGAGTACGGCGCACTGGAACCTACTAATAAGCTCTTCGCTGCCTAGTGCGCCGTACTCATTTGATTTGCAAAGCGGAAGTCAATCATCAAAGCAGTTCACAGGAGTCCTAGCAGCAATCCACCTGCAGATATAAATCATGTAAGCGAGTAAATTTAAGAGAAAAAAAACTACGCAATTTGCCAATTGTGCGAGTGCATACAGAAAAATACCATAAATATCTAGCAATGGATAATTTATTCTCGAAGCTCTTGGCAAGACAAATAATACTCGTTATATTGCTCGCCCAAAGGCAACAACTCACTGTTCAATGTAAACGCGCTGGCCGTTGTTCGTCGCGCCGTGGTCGTGCAAATAGAACGACACGTTGGAGTGGCCGCCTTCGCACGCCAATGCCTGCGGGGTTTTGCCCCGGCGGTCTACAGTGTGCACGTCGCCTTCTGCGCCGTTTTGCAGCAAGTACTCTAAGATGTCTAAGCAGCCTGCTTTGGCCGCGCGGTGAGTCGGGGTTAAGCCGTAACAGTCCTTGGCGCGCACATCTGCGCCACCGCCAATCAGCCAGTTTACCATCGCTTGGTGGCCTGTGGTGGCAGCTGCATGTAAAGGTGTAACGTCCCGCCAGTCCTGGAACAAAAAATACAATTACGATAAAGAATAGATTATTGAGTCCCAGTGGAGAGGAGGAAGCGTAGAGGGAGTAGTCTTATGCTTGGTGTCTCTGAGCAGATGTGTGAAGTAATCACGAACGCGCGAGTTCAATAAATCATTTCTTGATCAAAGAATGTAGAGAAAGGGCAGGCCTCTGTTCACTAGGAAATCAGCAGTACTGGGATTATCATCCCTAGCCTAGGCGTACCCGCTGCTTGGCAACTTTTAAGTGAAAGCCAGCCTTCCGGAGCCAATCATATGCTTCCTTGTCAGTCCATACATCATCTTGCTCCTCCGCGAAGAGCTCGTTTGACATTATTATTGTGTGCTATGCTCTCAAAGGAAATCAAATTGAAGGGTGATCTGATTAACCCACGCACAGTTGATACTTGGGGTTGCTACTGGCTACTGCAGTCCTTGTGCTTAGAGCTCTTGGTTGTATCGGGCGCTCTCATACTTAGAAAAAATAAAATATCTAGCTAAAGTTTCTTCGCTGCCACTTCCTAAGCCCATTTGTTGCAAGATTCCTATCGGAGCATGAAGTAACTTACTTGCGAAGCGCGTTGAAGCGATGAACCGACGATGAACCAACCCAACGACGTAAGTTAGCGAGTTTACAGCACTACACTGTACTGCTGTACGGCTGTACGTACTGAACACTACTGTAGATTTGGATGCTTTTCATTCATTAATGATTAGTTCATTTTAGCCCTCAATCATTATAATTACGCTCCATGCTCCGTGCCTTCTGCTCTGGCCGGCTAGTCGGACGCATTCTGACTACGGAGCTCTCAAGCTCTCAATCCTCTAATTGTTGTTCCTGTGGCTTAGTATAGATACTAGCACCGCTGCCAGATCGAACAAACTAAAGTCTGGCTATCTAGACCTGAATTCGTACAGCACTTCAGTTAACAGACCTCCCAGTAAGAACGTAGTGAGTTGCGAACATCCTAGCTAGCTGAAGTGTTGATTACTAAACTTAGCTGAAGAATTCAAAGCTAGATTTCAATAAGCATCGCGTTAGAACTTTTGATAGTATAAAAAGTTAGCCTAGAATTCGAAAAGTTTACATGTCTTCAAGCGATCAGCCACAAGCCCCTCCGCCACCGCGCCCGTCTCCACATGAGACCGAAGCAATGCCAACGCCACTGACCAAGCTCGAGTTTAGCTATGCAGGCACTTCTTGGCCCTTGGCTGACTTTGTGGCAATGGTTCGCAGCCAGCAAAAGGTAGTTATGAATACAGCGGCGTTTATGCATACATATATACATGCGACTCCCTTCTCTGTGCGTAACACTTCTAGCTTTTGATGCTACAAGTTCATACGACAGATGCAAGGAATCAATTTGTTTCGCCCTTCTCTTAAAGTCAAATCAAACGTTGGAGAATTTCCTAGTTGTGCAACTTTCAAAATCTATGCATGTGTTTGAACGCAAAACAGGTGCCTCAAGATCTGAGGGCTTACCAGGGCAAAGAAGTGAAGCGCGCCCTCAAGCAAGGAGCCAAACGGCAAGACTTGGGACCCCCGCCACCGCCCGGTGCTCCTGGTTCACAATCATGGCGTGACATAGTGCACGAAGCTGCTACGTTGCCGGCACCTCCACAACCGGTGGCCATCACGAGTTTCACAGCAGAGGAGCTAGCCCGATCCCTGGTGCTCAGCGGCACGTCTCGTCACCGCGACGATAGGGTAGGCATAGCGCACTCACTTTATAAGACGAGGAGGGGTTGAAGACATTATAAGCAGAAATACGCAGGGGTCGAAGCAGTTTGACAAGCGGGCGAAAGAGAAAGTATTGATGTGCAATGTAGTGTTGTTTCTCCCCGGTTCTTTCATCACATGTCTACTATTGTTGCTTGCTGACACGCGTACGTACATGTGGCGAGAAACAACGTGTTGCTCAAAATATGAATCTGTAAAAATGAACTGTGCGAGCAGGTGGTGCTAGAAGACCTGCTCAAGGAGATGGAAGAGATCAACTGGAAAGGGTGGGGGAACCCATTTACGGTTGAAATTACGCGCGAAAACGCCGTCGAAATGGGCGTGCCCGACTACTTCTTGATTTGTAAAAAGTCGCGAAGCCTGGTGAGAATACCTTTGCTTTCGTCGAATTTACCTCCGCATACTTCTTGTGCATGCCCTCTTTTGGTGTATCTTTGTTGTGGGTAGATAAAATTATGCCAGTGGATTGATATCTCGAAGTCCGATCTCTACAAACATGAACATATATGTCTTCCTCATGTAGAATGAACAACCAAAAACTGAATTTTATTCTCCCCACTGGGCTCAATATGCTGACACAGGCGCAAATGCGGCGCTGCTATGAGACAGACCCAACGTATTCGCTGGGCACTTTTCGCGAAGACATGGAAATCATGCTCACCAACGCGTGCACTTTCAACCGACCTGGTAATAGATAAGAAAAGTACACACATAGGGCTAATGATGTAGCTTGCTGTAATAGTTGTTGTGCTCCTGTTGCAGCACGTCGATTTAATAACAGTATGCACCTATGCATCAACCAGCCCCCTGGTTAAGCATTTCCTCCTTTTGTTTCTTCTGCAACTTTTCTCTTTTTATTATTGGCCTCTTGACGCAGGCGAACCCGTGCACAACATGAGCGTGGACTTGCGAGCTCGTTTCAATGCTCTTGTTGCTGAGCGCGTGGAGAAACGA
>Ga0307982_1001082_pt1 | contig 21760 bp, 7 predicted proteins | sample OrgLakmetagen989_FD_201847 | JGI IMG/M metagenome (GOLD analysis project Ga0307982, IMG submission 201847) | Saline water microbial communities from Organic Lake, Antarctica - #989 | ecosystem: Environmental > Aquatic > Non-marine Saline and Alkaline > Saline | place: Antarctica: Organic Lake... | reverse complement strand
AGCGCAAACTCAGCACGACCATGCGACAGACGGAGCCGCGTGCTCTCATACCGAGTCTTATGCCTTCCAATGGCTCCACGACACACTGCATGCACACGGTGTGGATCGCACTGCGCAGCGAGGAGAGCTAGCCAGGGCCTACGTCCACCACTGGAACGCGTGGATGCGATTTGCAGGCTGGAGAGTAGGCAGCGCCAGCACTCAAGTTTCCTTTGCTAGCAGTTTGCTGTTTGCCCCGTGCTCTGATGCAATGCTGCAGGTGACTGCCACGCACGTGTTGGATGCCGGTGGTCTGGGTCCATTGCTTTCGCTTCACCTGTGTCCCTCCCACTTGCGCGATCCGCAACTGCTGGCCCTATGCACCCTGGTGCCATACCTGATGAGTGAGGCTGTGCCAGACTGCCCGGTGCTGGACACACACTCGTACACATCAGTGCACGGGGGACAGTTGCTGCTGTTCAGCAAGGAGTGCTTCGGCGCGCCTTCTCAGCAGGAGCAAGCTGATGGCGGAGTGCTAGTGAGCCGTGCCACAGCCCTGGCCTTATGCCAGTTGCTGCTGTTCCCCATTGTGTGCGGGCAGGTACAGTCGAGTGCATGTAGTGCCACTGTGTCGCAGGCCTCCATCATCTTGGCTGCACTGCACGCGCCAGACCTGCCTGCACCCATGCTGCAGGTGCTTCGGCGCGTGCAGTACAGTGCTGCAGACCTGTCAGCGCTGCCAGTCCGAGTGCATGAAATGCTGGATGACTGCGCTGAAAGCCAGGGGTACTTAGCAGAGTTAATTGCTGCAGCTCAGCAGGGCAAGCCTGCTACTCCCCCCAGCAGAAACCCCTCAATTCATCTCTCGGACCTTGGCGTGTCCTGCAAGCTCATGGCGGCGTGGCGTGCAGACGCTGCTGGCCCACCAAGGGATGGCGCTTGGCTGCGCTCTGGCCAAGACAAGCCCTCAGACGGCGATGCACTGCAATGGCTGCCGCCCCCGCCCATGGATGCCTTCTCTCCAGAAGCACGCACATGGGTGTGGCAGTTTGGTGTACGTGCAGAGCGCGCAGTGGTGGCACTGCCCTTCGGCGTGTCCCAGGCTGCAGCCAGCTGCCAGACCTTTTTGGCACTTGAAGCGTTTTTCCCGCTGGCTGCGGCACGCCTGGCCCTACATCCGTTGTTTTTGGACAGCATGTACACAGCTGGGACGATCGGCTCCCTGCTGCAGGTGGCCGAGGGTGTCGGCAGCACACTGCACATGGATGAACAAGGCCATGCATCGGACATGGGCAACCGAATGGTGGCATTGGGCTGGCTGGACACGCTGTGCAACCGGGCTGTGCTTGCCGGTCAAAGCATATCGCTTCTGGCGCACGCGTCTGGCCCCGCTGCAGCGCAGGGGTATCTGGAGAGCGCCCAGGCAGCAGCCCAGCAGGAGAGCGAGGGGGCCCTGGGCAACAGTATGCCCCATGGTGGCTTGCCCATACTCGTGCAGGCACTGGACCCCATCCTGGAAGCAGCCAAGAGTGCCGCTGCTCAGCCACGCGCGGGCGGATGGTTTTCGTCTGCGTGATGGCTGGACGGCACAGGATGAAATGGCGGCCCCCAAGGACCGGGCAATTGCGCGGTTTCCACGACAATCTAGATTGCTGTACCTGGTGAATGGTTTCAATACAATATTGCAATCATTGAAAAGTCGTTTGTTGCAAAATGCAAGCCTCGGGCTCTGGACCGGAGGATCAGGCTTGCTATAGTATTCAATAGTTGATCTTACCAGCGCGCAAAACAGATTGTATGACCAATGATTGCACTTGCAGGTAGACTGAGGCGACCAATTCAGATATTTTATGTCTATAGCGTGGCTTCATTGAGGAGGCCATTTCACATTCTTGGAATTGAGACGAGGTACAGCTGCCAAGATAAATCTTTGGCCGCCTTTTTTTTAACCTGCCATTCACAGCTGTGACGACACTGCATGCGCGCTAGTGACGAAGCATGCGGGAAGAAAATCATGGGAAATTGAATCAAACACCATGTCCTCTCAATTTGAGACCCATGCACCGTATTCAGGTATGCTCGTGTTGCGCAAGTGCTGACCCCAAGCATCACTGCTCTGTGCAGGAATTGTGCCAGCCATGGCGGCCCGAGAGCACACACGCAACATGCCTGCAGTCTTGCAGTCAACTTTAGGCGCCCGTGGGTACGTATTGCACGTATCAGTCCATGGCTCTCGCTTCACACTCCCAAGCGCAGCTCGTCCTACGAACGTCCTGACCTCATTGCTGTGACAGTCGGCCCAGGCCTGGCACTGTGTCTGAGGGTGAGCCTCAATGTACGCCCACCCCTACATGCAAGCACCATGCTTTCTCACTCTCTCTGCAGGTGGGGGTTGTCTGTGCCAAGGCCGCGTCCCTTGCGTGGGAAAAGCCCGTCATGCCAATCCACCACATGGAGGCCCACGCCCTCATGCCTCTCCTGAGCAACCCAGAGGTCACATTCCCTTTCATTTGCCTGCTTGTGTCTGGTGGACACAGTATGTTGGTGCTTGTGCGGGCAGTGGGGCAGTATTCCGTCCTGGGTGAGTCTTGCTGCACGGCAGCCGTATCGAGTCGTGTGCCGCCCAACTTGATGTGTGCCCCGCTATGCAGGATCAACTATCGACGACAGCCTTGGGGAAACATTTGACAAGGTCGCCAGGATGGTGCGTGTAGGACTGCACCAGCCTGGGCTCGCGCCAGGCCCCGTCACTTCAACGCAAAAGCCAGCACGCAGCACACAGGGGGGCGCGTTGCTCGAGACACAGCCTGCTGCTGACACACCGCCTCCCCCATGGGTAGACTTCAAGCCCACCAAGTCCACCAGAGTGCACAATGACCCCCCCGTGCTGGGGCACATGGGGGCCGCGTTGGAGAGACTGGCCGCGGAAGGCGACCCTCTGGCACACCGCTTCTCAGTGCCTCTCAGCCGCACCAACCGCAGCCACACCCGAGCAGCCAAGTCCAAACGCCAACCAAGCCCCGAAGACGTGCGCTTCAGTTTCTCTGGCTTGAAGACTGCAGTGCTGCGGGCCACAGAGGCGGGAGACATGACACGGCGTGCGGAGGCTGCCGACATCGCGGCCAGCTTTCAGCGCGTGGCAGGCACCCACCTGACGCAGCAGCTACAAAAGGCAATTGTACAGATTGTTCAAGACCCTGGTGCGCATGGGCTGAGTAGCGATTGTTTCCCGCGGCATGTTGTGGTGTCAGGGGGGGCTGCCGCAAACATGCACCTGCGCGACCAGCTATCGGAGGCCTCAGCCCGAGCTGGGCTACAGGCAGTGTTTCCACCCCTGTCGCTATGCTCAGATAATGGTGCTATGGTGGCGTATGCCGCAGCGTTGAAGCTGGATGCTGGGTTTTCTCCGCTGACTCCATGTCAAGTGCAAGCGCAAGTGGATTTGTCCCCTCGGTGGGAGCTGGGGACACAGCAGTCGCAGACCCTGCCTACAGCAAAGCGAATATGGGGCGAACACTCTGTTGAGGTGCAGGCAGTGTTAGCGGATCCCCGGTTTGCTTTTCTGCTCCAGTGACCCCGCGCCCCCAGCTGTGGCCCTTCGGCCCCTTCACATCTGCGCAACTCCAATGCCAAATATTGTTCTGGGCGGTTGGCGACAAGAATCATTTTTGTACCAAAAGTTGCATGCATTTTGTCATACCGTGTGTTTGATTGCTCCTCGTGTTGAGTAAGCGTAGCACAGAAACTTCTTTGCTGCTACAATGGGCTGCGCTGGAAGCAAGGCCGTCGTGCCTGGCTCTTCAGATGTCATCAATGGGGCAGCAGGCTCTGCATTGAATGCAGCTGAAACTGCAAACAATGTTCGGTCTGCACTTCGCGAACGTCCTGAAGCAGTACTGCGCCTGCTGCACTTCAATGGTACGTGAGGCTGAAAGCTTTTTTCTACTCATCACATCGTGTTTTGCAAATTCTCCAATATTTCTGACCCGCGATCTTCACGTATACAACACTTTCACAGATGTTTACAATGTGGAAGGTGCGTCATGTTGTTTTTGCTGCTGTTTTTCTGGAGCTGGTTTTCGAAACTCCAGTCGGTTTTCTGGAGTATCGCATGCGACGAGCTTTGCAAATCCCGCACTTCGCTTTCTGCAGATCGTGCGACCGCTCCTTTTGCCGGAGCAGGAAGATTCGGCACAATGGTCAAGCAACTGCGACCTGCACCATCAGCAGCATTTACATCTGCACTGCTTGCCTTCAGCGGAGATGCTCTGTCTCCCTCAAGCATTAGCTCCGTGACACACGGCTCTCACATGGCGCCCATTTTGAATGCTGTGGGCGTGGACATTGCAATGGCCGGAAACCATGACTTCGACTTCGGTGAAGAGCCCCTTGTGGACGTGGTCAAGGCATCCAAGTTCCCATGGCTGCTGTCCAACTGCGTTCACAAGAACTCCACAGACATTTTGGCGGGGTGCAAACGAACTCATGTCATGGAGCACCAGGGTTACAAGATTGGTTTCATGGGCCTCATTGAAGAAGATTGGCTGGAGACATTGGCCACATTGGAGCCTTCTGAGCTGCAATACGTGGACTTCATTGATGCTGGCAAGGCCATTGCGAAGGAGCTGCGCCTGCGGCACGGAGTGGACATCGTCGTGGCGCTTACACACATGCGCTTGCCCAACGACCAGAAGCTGGCCCGTGCTGTGGACGACATCGACATTATTCTGGGAGGGCATGACCACAGCTTTGCCGCCCAGATGTTGAACGGCGTTGCCATCATCAAGTCCGGCTCTGACTTCGAGCACTTGACGGAGCTTGAGATTATGCTGCGGGAGCGCCCCCTGGCCAAGGACGCAGCGGCGCCAGCCGATGTCATCGAGCGAGTGGAGGACAATGCTGGACTCAAGGAGCTGGCTGGGGAGTTCCACTGTCGCCGCGTGCGGGTGAAGAGCACGCTGAAGGCCTGCAACGCTGCACACACGCCCGACGCCGCCATCGAGAGCATCGTGCACGAGTACGGGGATGTGGTGTTGAAGAAGCTGGACAACAAGGTGGGCAGCACACGCACCCCTCTGGATTGTCGCTTCTCCCGCATCCGCACCAAGGAGACTTCTGTGGGGAACTTCGTGGCAGACCTGATGCGGGGGTGCGTGCGCGCCGACGTGGCCATTTTGAACTCTGGGACCCTGCGAGCAGATAGCATCATTGAAGCGGGCGACATCACCCTGCGCGATCTGCAGAAGCTGCTGCCACAGGACAAGGCCGTCTGCAAAGTGAAGTTAAGCGGGGCGCAGATCCTTGCCGCCCTTGAGAACGGCGTGAGTCAATACCCCAAACTGGAGGGACGTTTCCCTCAGGTTTCAGGCATGGTGTTTGAATTCGACGCCACCAAGCCTTCAGGCTCGCGCATTGTGCCTGGCTCTGTGCATCTGCTCAAGGCTGCCAGCGTGCAGGACGGTAAGGCACTGCTGAGTGCAGCAGCGAACAGGGAGGGTGGGAAGGTCGCCTCGGGCCTCAAGGGCGGCGCCGTGCAGCTGCACGCACTGGACTTGGGGGCAGAGTACAGCGTGGCCATCACGCAATACCTGCTGCACGGCAAGGACGGCTACGATGTCCTCAAGGTGGCCCGGGACCGTGTGCTGGTGGACGAGCATCATGGGCCCATCCTGCCGCATGTGGTGGGGAACCACTTCCGTGCCCTGGATGCGCTGAGCAAGGCGGACTCTAGCGCCACGTCTCCCGCCGCAGCAGGCGCCACCAAGCTGCTGGTGCGGCTGGGGAGTCGGGGTAGCGTGGAGGGCGGGGGGGCTTCATACGCCATCGCCCCCCGTGAGGAGGGCCGCATCCAGGTGGTGCTGGGGGAGATAGAGTACCCCAACGTGACGGTGTGGGAGAAGAAGGACAAGCTGCGCATCCTCAAGGCACAAGCGGAGGCGTCCCAAAGCGGCATGGCTGCGGCTGTGCAGGCCCGCTTCGCCGCTGGCGCTGCTGAGGGCAAGGAGGAGGGCGCCAGCCCCCCTGGTGGGGCAGAGGCCCAGCAGGCCAAGGCTGCGGCTGTGGCACGTGTGCACGGCCTGCACTCACTTGTCACTGACGGTGTGGCGGTACATGCCCTGCCTGAGGGGGAGAAGGCCTCAGATTGGCGAGGTGAGGCTGAGGAGAGGGAGCAAGACGCAAGCAAGCTGGACGAGGAGATAAAGTCTAAGAAGGCCAGCGCAGCGGCGGCTGCAGCTGCAGCTGCCAGCCAGGCAGACGTGGCAGCGGCCGAGGCGGCGGACAACGCCAAGTCCTCTGTGGACGTGGGGCAGGATTTGGTGCAGGACTTGTTCTCACAGGCAAACACGGCAGCAAGTGGAGCTCGCAGCAAAGCACAGTCTGGTGCTGCTGATGCACGCTCCAGTGCCGAGAGCAAGGCTGCCGATGCACGCTCCAGTGCTGAGAGCAAGGCTGCTGAGGCGAGGTCAAGCGCTGAAAGCAAAGTTGCTGGCGCCAAGTCTGATGCCGAGAAGCGTGCTGCTGGCGCCAAGACGGCGGCCACCTCTGCGCAAGAAGACGCAGAGGAGCGCCAGGCAGCTGTGCGCATCCAGGCCGCAGCACGTGGGCGCAAGGCAAGACAGGAAGTAAGCAATGTCCGCTCCAATACAAAAGCCCAGGGTGCCGCTGCACAGGGTGCCATGCACGCCAAGAAGGCTGAGCTGGAGGAGGAGCAGGCGGCGAACAAAGCCAAGCGAGAGCAGCAACAGGCTGAGGATGATGCTGCTGCAGAAAAGGCTGCTGAAGAAAGGGAGCAAGCTTTGGCTGCAACCCGCATTCAAGCTGCTACGCGTGGCAAGGCAGCTCGGCGGGCATACAGGGCAGCGCAAGCATGAGTGGGCAGAGCACAAGGCCTTGCGTGGGAGTCTTCGACACCTTGATATAAAATTTCTACAGTTGCAACTCACAAGACAAATGATAGCACTTCATTGACAGATTACGCCCACTTCTCGTATTTTCGTGCTGCTTACGCTCCAATTGTCAGAAAACATTTCTCAAATTGACAACGCTAGTACTGCTGCCTGGAATTCAGGATTGTCAACAGCATTCATGGAGGCTGGGCGCAAGCGCCCGAGAAACGAAGACTACCAGTCTGCAGAAAGGGCTATACACAAAGTTGCAGCCACCGCAGCTCTCCATAAGCACCGCGCCTCGCTTGCCCAAGTGCGGCATTTCACATCGGTCGCGAAGCACGAGACTTTGAAGGCTGACTTACGCGACCTGGACACAGTTATTGAATCAGCAAAGCGCCAAATCAAACAATCGTCTTCGGAAATTGCATTGGCGAAGCAGGCGCTCGCATCCAAATTCACTGATGCCTGGGAGTTCAGGCGTCTGCTGGATCGATATGAGACTGCAGCTACGCTGGCCATCGCAAACCCAGCTGACACCTCAAACCAGCTTCCAAAGCCGGCAGGCGTGCACATCATCTCTATTGAATGGATTAAGGGAATACTGTTGGCCTTCATGGAAACCCAGCAGAGTAAATCGTTCGCTTGGGACTTGCTCCATGAGTGCATTGTGAAGACAGCGCTGCTGTTCGAATCTGCCCACAAATCATCCCGAAAAGCAACCACACAACTAGTCTTGGATGCCTTCGTAGAAATGGCAGATCTTCCAGGCTTTCCTCTGAAGCGTGTGGGCGACAAAGCATTTTGGTTCACCGACCGCGTCGAGGCGATTGTTATTCCTGCCACAATCCTCACAGAGTGCAGGCTGGCTGTGCAGCTGGTTGAAGCTAAACAAGCGTCAAAATTCATGGTTGCCCACACCGCACTACCAGTGGGTGTGTCTGGCCTTGATGCGGCGTCGTTTGCGACGTATGGAGTGAGATCACTTCCAACTAACACTGTTGCACCGCCAACTCGCGTCACACAAGCCGCTAGTGGTGCTGCGTCAGCTGACTTTGTTCTGGACTGGTCAGGCTCTGCTGATCAACAGGCGCACAGCTTGCCAGCAGCGGATGGCGAGGTTTTCACCTCCGCAGCGGGAGCGAGCTCGCAACTAGCTGCGGCCACATTGACCCGAATGAATGCCTCAGCAAGCATCGGCTGGCTCACATGCTTACCAAAATACGCATTGAATGAGGAAGGAAACGTATTCGCAGCACTTGCTACATACAGCGATGCTACGTGGACAGCTGGCTTTCCTCGCGCAGCGACTGCCGATGAGGAGGGCGCGGTGCAGCAGACATGTGCTCAAGCTTCACAGAGCATAGTATGCTTGAAGCACTACTCGCAAACCATCTACGAGTATGCTTCCGCACTTGATACACCGGCTCAGGTACAGGCAGACCCTTCACTTCGCTTTGCAGTGTCGGTGCTGGAGTGTATTGTTTTTTTCCAATCTGAACAGGGAGCAGCCGGGGCAGTCCCCAAGGCTGCAGCGTTGGCCCAAGCTGTCCATATGGAGCCGATCCGGGGAGGTACTTTTCTCACTCTACAAGAAGTTGAGATGGTTGGTGCGCTTGTGCACAGAGACAAGTTTGCGGGACTCACTGCTGTGCCACCCGAATTTCGGGCGATGGAAGCGGCTTTGGGCGAGATGACGAATTTACGAGCTACACTGCAAGCTTTGGTCATTGTGAGCATTTTACGGGCTTGTAATGAAACATTGATGGGGGGGGCTGGCTTTTGCCGAACAAGCCGAGAAGACGGCACCGAGCTGTCCAGCGCAGCCCGGCACTATCTGCATGTGTTGCTCGTTCGGGGCGCATACATTGTCCCAGAGGAATTAGCCAGCCAAGGCAAATCAATACAGAAGACTTTGAGTGGCAATGCTGCCAGTGTATGCTCCGAAAGTGAGCTCATGCAAGTTCTCCTGTCAGCAGATGCCACATTTCCCTCGGACAGAAATTCTGACCAAGCAACCTTAGCACTGGAAAGCCAAGTGACCAATTCCCAACTGAGAGTGAAGTACATATCATCTATGCCTGTGTCGGTTGATCTGAACAGCCTGGTTCAGTTGCTGGAAGTTTTGCTCGGAAGACAACCGCGCCAGCACAACCCTCCGTCACTGTCACCCATGTTCAGCTCACTCACGGTGGAAGAAGCTAAAAACATCCTGCGTTCTGCTTTGGAAAAGGGGGACTCACCAAATCAGGCTGCCATCACAGATTTTCTTCGCTTGGCTCGAAGCACAAGCAAGTCTGGCGGCGTTGATCCGTTTGTCGAAGCTGAAGCTGAAATCTGCACCCTTGCAGCTCATGTTCTGCTCCCTGGTCTGAAGCGGGGCTTCGACTTTGAGGGCTCAAAACGCTTTATTCGACAGGCTCAGGCTGCTTATGAGCTTTGCCAAGAACAGGGGATGTCCAAACCGACTGCAGCAGCGCCTCCAAAAACATCGTTGGAGGCTGACAAGTCCACTGGACCGTCCTTTCGCAGTTCACAGGCTCTGGAGGTCACTGCAACCCACACTGCGCAGCTCTCAGGCAGATTTCAACAGGCCATATCACAAGCACATTCCCACTCTACGAGCTCATTGGCATCGTGGGAAGTTCATACACAAGCTGCTGTGGGCACCACAGTGGCCAGGGCAGCAATGCGCAAACTATTGCCTCAAAGTGAAGGGCTGCTGTTTGCACTGGCTTTAGTTTGTGGTGGTATTCCTGCCCCAATTCTTGCATCCCGGTACTCCGGAGACGCAGTACTGCAGCAGCTGGGCTCAAGTGTGTGTTTCCTGCGTGCAGTGCAGAGTAGCCTGCTGCAGCGCCGGTTACTGGTGGAGACCTTCGCCACCAAAGCTGATGAAGCAAGCGGCCAAGAATCTCCCCCCAAGCAGCCTTGGCGTGCTCAAGCTGCGTTCACTTGGCTGCACAAACAGTTGAAGTTGGCTGGTGCCTCAACCTCAGTGCCCAGATGCACTTCGTGGGTTCTGTTGGTGCTGCTATCACGACAGCTCGACTCAAGCAACACCGACACCGAACTTGAAGATGGCGTCGATACACTCAGCGTAGTAAGGGAGTGGAGTGAGGCTTCCATCGAAAGCTCACAGGCGGCATTGGCATATGCTCATTACAAGCTGCACCTTGGTCCAACAACACGTGCTTCGTTGCTGGGCACTGTTTCGAGTCAATTGCTCGACACAGCTCAGAACTCTGCATCACTTTCTGAACCGATTCGCTTTAGCTGCTTTGCTGCGAGCATTGTCCTGTCGTTTCAAACCGGATCTTCAGCCCTGGGGCTTGCGAATTTGCGTCTGGCTGTCACACGAGGGGAGGACACCAAAGCAGAGGACAAACAGCTGATTTTTGGCTTGGATAAGCGAATTTGTTGCCTCCTGACAATGCTGCTGTGTGGTATTTCAGAGTCAATGGGAATTCCGGCTGCTCACGTTGCGAGGCAGTGTCTGGCGGGTGGTAGTACTGCCTACTTGTCGAAGGCTCTGGCCATACTCCAAACACCAAATCTCGAGCCTGCGCGAATTTGGTCACACCATTGTGCTCAAGTGTTCAATTCTACGTTTGGCTCGGCCATTGCAGGCGGAAAGACCCCCTCAACTGCACAATACCGCCGAATCGTTTCAGCGTGTGCTTCGCAGTCGCCTGCGTGCAGAGTTGAACTATCGATGCTGATGAGGCTCCTTTCGCGGAGCAACATCCAAGGCATGGGCGTGATTGCTCTTCATGCAGGGCCTTTTATCCGATTCTGGAATCGGTTAGATGGCATTTCCCATAACCCGAACGATATAGCACATCTGCAGCCATTGGCACTCATGGAGCAAGCGGAGACTGCAAGCGGGCAAAAAGTTGCAAGAGAATTGCAGAGGCCCGGCCTTATTCTTTGTATGCTGAATCACCAGCTACTCTCTGAGGAGGGCAACACCTTGGCGATGCGTTCGCTCGAGCGCTTTGTGCTTGTGAAGCAGAAATTCACCCCAAGTGATCTGAGGCGAGTGGAAAGTTTTTCGTGGGAATCCCTTCGGGGAGACCAGGCACGCACTCAAAGTATTCTTGACGCCGCTGGTCGTCTTGAACTTGCTTCGGTTGATTCCAGCACTGCTCTCAGCGCAGTTCATTCGGTGATGATTGTTGCAAGCGCGCTGCTTTCATGCAGAGCAAGTGTTGCAGCTGCAGAGACGACTCGGCTATTGAGCGTGCAAATGGAAAAAGTAGACACGCTCCTGAATCGATGTGCAGCAGGTATTTTGCAGAAGGAGGAGTCTTCCTTTGCAAGAATGCAGCGTGTTGCAACTGCAAGTACGCAGCTGCACTTGGCTCAGGTCGACGCTTTGCTTGCCACTGCATTCCCTGGTGCGAACCGGGCAACGCTTCCAATTGCTGCTGCACCACAGTGCGAAGCGTTCCCAGCTGATCATGGTGGTGGTCCGGCACTCACGTTGCTGAACCTTGCCTGTAGCACCGCTGCAGGTGAATCTCACACAGCCAGCGTCAAGCCCGGGAAGATTCAGGCTACTCTGTTGCAGGTGCTTTGGGCAGCTGTGAATTTGTTCAAACAATTGCGGTGGTTGGCATATGCGAGTCAACCTGCTGATGCATCGCCCGCAACTCGGCACCTGCATGCCTGGCTGTCATCTAGCCTTGCAGAGGTGTCTGGCCTGGAAAGGTATGGCGCGATTGTTATCGACTGCCTCGAAGTGGAATGGGTCAACATGCTGGAAGACTTCTACTTCAGCCGCATCACTGACCTCATCGCATCGAAAGAATCCCCCTACGCTGCTTTGCTTCGTGACGCAGGCATGTCATTCGAGATGCTCATGTGCAAGCTGAGTTGCCCACCACCGGGTGGCATTCCGTGGCCGCCATCCTCAGCTCCACTGAGTGAGCTCAAGAGCATTTGGCGGGCACAGCGCTTTTCTTTCAGAAGTTTGTCACTGTCTTTTGATGCAGTCGCAGCAGCTTCAGCTGTGAAGCCTTTCATGCACATGCAAGCCAGTACCTTTCCAAGCCTTCTCAATTTAGATGCACAGAGCCCGGATACACATGAGCGCTTACAGTCTGCAGACTTGCTGCTCCCATGGGAGTTTCTGGCCAATCTTCCGATCATAACTGCGAGCAGTGTGCCTCGCAGTCTCTTGCACGCTTTGGGTGCGACAGAAGGGCTCCCCCCAGCACGGCATCTTGTGCGGGCAATTTTGGCACAGTACATTTGTGCAAAACAGCCTGCCTGTGAGGCTACCTGGTCACTGCGTTTTTCTATTGCCCAGGCAAACCATACGAGGAACACTGGCATATTTTTGGTAAAGCTGTTGAAGGATGCGCTTGGGTACATCTGGCCAACTGCACTGTTCTCTCGGGTTCTGAATGGATTGATGGTAGCAGCTTCGAACAAAGGTGACGCAAATCGTGTGGCTTTTCACCTCTATGACCTTCTGAACATTCAGTCGCCTCATATGGTGCAACCCAATTTGAAACCTTTCAACCCCCCTGCAGTTATCTCAGCTGCTGTGCCAGAAGGTAGCTCAGCAGGCAACTCGGCCGCGAGTGCTGCGGGCACTCCTGAAAGGAAGATTGCTCCACGATCGAAGGCCAAGCAGCTGTGGGAAAGTGCTGACCAACCTTCAGTTCAGTCGATTCAGCAGCTAGGAGATGACCTTGCATCAATCCACCCCACTGCTTTCGCCGGGTACATCTTCATGTGCAGCAATGAAACGCAAGAGCAGGTCCTACAGAATGGCTTTGCCGCGATGCCCTTGAATGAGACAAATTCTCTGGCAGCAAGAAGAATTTTCACGGGATCTACTCGGATATTCTTGGCAAACTTTGAATCAAGGCAGTTGTTTGGGGCGTTTGTTGCTACGACTCGAGTCTCTACAAGAAAGAAAAAGGCTCAACCCCATCGAGAGCCGTCTGCCCCATTTCGTTCAACCAAGGCATTTCCATTGGGCTGCAAGATTGGTTGCCTCATGAAAATCGGACCAGTCCCATTTGCATGCCTGCCCAGTTTGATGCCCACGAGAGGCTCACGAATGCCGAATATCCTGATTCCTGAACTTGTCAGTGAACTGCTGCAAGACCTGTGCAACTACTATGCACAGACGACTACCCAGGTTCTGGGGGGGGCAGTCCAAAGTCATCATGCTGGTATTGGACAAGCAGGCTCGACATTACCTTCGCTTTCCATCAAGTGGCAGGATGATGAAACTGCATCAGACATGGATTTGTCACCAGCAAGCACGGACATCGATGAAGACGCCGCTGAAGACAGCAGTTGAAAAACATATGATTGGTTGATGTTTGATGCACAATATATTGCACTTAAAAGCAGCAATCCTGTACCACAGGCTGTCGTTTAGATAGAGCCATCCGCCAGAACTTGCACCGATGCCTGGCCAGCGCTCCCGGTAGCCTGAGCAACCAGGGCATGCCCAGACACGCTTGCGACCTCGAACATTACACCCACACGGAGAAGCTCCGCCAAAAGGTCGGGGAAGAACACCGAGACAAGCAAGGTCAGGGCCAGGGCGATGCAGGCAGCAAGCAACACCACCCCAAAGAAGGCAAAGGGGGAAGCTATCCACAAGCTGCTTGTCTTAGCGACACTGCCCGAGGTTGATTGGTGGTCGTCGATTGACTGCAACGGCTCTTGGATATCGGCAGGCTGCTCCAGCTCTCGCCTGTTGTAGCGGCTGCCAAGCGGGCATATGAACATCAGCCAGCACAGTAGCGGCCACAGCAAAGTAGCCACCCCATCTTCAACATCGCCCGCCAGCACAAACAAGGCCAACATTCCGATGCGCAAGTAATGCAGCTGGCGTTTGAGGTGCAAGCGCACATAAAGCGTGAACACAGTGGAGACTGCGCTGCTGCCTTGCCCACTTGGGTGCGCTGCTTGCTGTGCATCCAGGTCACAAGTAGCTGACAGCATACTGCCCCACACTGTGCTGTTGAACATTTCATCATCCTCAATCAAGTTGGATACAAACGCCTTCAACTCCTGCTTCTCTGGCTTCGTTGAGGCTTGCTTTTCTGTAGCGTTTGCCGAGTCCTTCAGCTTTTGAGCAACCCAGTAGAGCTGCTGAATGAAGGTCACAGCTTCAACGAGAGGGGCTTGTAAACTAGAGCCGTAGCCATCCACGCTTCGCTGGGACCACCCTGACCGTGCTGTCGGGCTGGAAAACACCGGCGAAGGCCAGCCCCGCTGCGCGGAGCCCCATAGTCCTGACAGGCGAATACCGGAAAGCCCAAACTTTCCTAAGGCGACATTTTCTATTTTTCCAACAGCGCGCTCTAGATACTGGTGCCAGCTCCATGGCACTACCCAATAGCTGGGATGCTTGATGAGGGCCCACAACTCTGACAAAACGAGATCGTGAGGGAAAAGAAATAGGGGCATGCTGGATGTGAAGTGCGCCCCAAAAGCAGCCTTCACAGCGGAACCATTTGAGTTTCCTGCTATGCCGAGTATGTGAGCAGATTCACTCAAGTTGCCGTGCAGCTCGTCTTTGACCCACGGAGCCCAAGCATACCAGCTCACGTGGTTCTGAGGACCAACAGTGCTTCCAGAGGCGAAGGTCAGCATGTCGTTTGTCGCCTCAGCCCAACCATTCAGCGCATGGTCAACCATATGAAGCACGTCTCCGTCGTGTTTCTCACGTTCAAGACTCACAGCCATGACCTCCAACTTGGCCTTGGAGAGTCCCAGCGGCGTCCAAGACTTGCACCGGCACGCAAATCGTCCATCAGCAAACCAAGGAGATGTCTGGTTGCGCACAGTTGTAGATGTTGGAAGAACGCCATCTTTGTCTTGCCAGAGGTGTATGTCACAGCCGGGAGGGCATGGCAGATCTGACACTTGAGTTGTACGAGACCAAGGAAGTCGTCTCAGCTCACTGACCGGCACCTGCGACAGCTGGGAAATACCAGCAGCCCGCAGCCACTGCTCCAGCTGCGTTGCATAGGCCCTGCTGTTTGTCACTGCCGCCAATCGCTTCAATTCATGGTTGGATGCAGTGCCGCTTTGCCAGGGAGTTCGATGAAGAGTTGCTTCGGAAACTGCAGCGGCTTCAGCTGCTGCGAGCGGGGGGACATGTATTGCGGGGATGGAGTGAAGCTCAGCTGCATATGTCGCCATTATGGGGACTGAAAGTTGCTTTTGGGGGTGAATCCAGTCACGCATTCCTGGCACAGGAGTAAACAGGTTTTGCTGCAGCATCCAGCTTGCCTCTCTTGCTGCGGCGCTCAAGCGCAGTGCGGTGCCATTCAACCAAGGAAGCGAAATGTAGGCACTGGCATTGAATGGAACAAATGCCCCTGGAGGCACCACAATCAGGGGTTGCATCTGGGTGATGAACTCGCTGGCATCTTGCATGGGAACCACTGCAGTGAGCAATAGCTCGCCAATATGCGGCAACATGTGCAAGGCACTGAGTAAAATCAGCAAACTGCACAACATTCGAGCCGCAGCTCGCAGCAATGTCGGAAACGAATGCTGAAAGGTTGTTGCTACATGTACGATTCGGTTGCTTTGGGCAGCTTTCGCCGTTGAGTATGGCAGGACACCTGACGTTGCCATTTGCGTGGCATCATCCCAAGCCTGCACGGCGTGCTGGCGCAGGGTGTCGTCTGGCTCGGACGTGAATACACTGCAGCAGCAGCACAATGCAACGCAAGGTGAACATACACCATGCCGCAAACTGCAAATCTTGCACAGACCAGTTGCACGGGACCGGCAGTCTTGTGCAGACGGAAAGCCAAGGGCTCCTTGCCCGTGCACCTCATCATGTAGGAATTGGCCCTTGAAAGAGACACCATTGCTCCACAAGTAGGTGCCATATCCTGACATTTTGTTGCCGACCCATGTGCCTTTGTACATGTCGTTATTGCGGAAAAGAGCTGTTCCACTGCCGTCCTTGAGGCCGCTTGTCCAGCCGCCCTCATACTTCGCAAGCAGGCAGTCATCTAGAGCATCAGGCTCTAAACTGCCGTAGCCCTCCGCACGGTTGTCCTGCAGAGAACCGCTATACTTGCTTTTCCCTTCCGGTCCAAACAGCAGCGTCCCCTCTTTCATTTCTCCGCCCTTGAAGGTGCCGACAAAGTGGGTGTAGTTGCCACCTCGCCACTTGAGCTCGCCGAAGCCGTTCGGTTTGCCACGCTGCACCTCGCCACGATACCACCGGCGAGACATTTCGTCCGAAGTAGGAAACTCGACGAAAGTTTCATTCTTTGAGCTGGCAGCGCTGATCTCGTGCGGTGTTGCCTCTGGACTTCGTGAATCCGAGCTAAGGTTTGAGGACTCTGAAAAGGGAGCAGCTGCATCGCACGTGAAATACTGCGAGTGGATCGAGGGCATCGTACGCTGAATTGGCAAATCGAAGATTTGGGATGGTGCCGGGATATCTACTTCGCGAACCTCTGCTTCTGGAATCTGTGACAGAGCGTGCTCCCAAAATTGCTTCCAAATTCCGCACATGTTGGAGCATTTGACGTACGTGAGAGGACACCCCCGAGCGTACAAGCCGCTTCTTCGCCATAAGTGGACACTTTTGGCAGATACTATCTGAACTAGCCTGTCTGAAAGCTCTCCACCTCTATCGTGACGAGCACCGATTGTGCCCACGTGATCAGACGAGCCTCCCTCTCACTTGGCTCGCCAGGGCGACAGAGAGGCGCAGTCTCTACCTGTCACATCTGCTCACCAAATGATAACATCTCTCTTTTATGGGGACTTTTCGGTTAGACAGAGCTAGCTGCAGGGAGCCCCCCCCGTCATTGAGCTCCAGAGCATTCATCTCAATCGGGTATCAATTTATACAACATCTCAAACCCGGGCACTACAGTTGCCCTAGGAGTCCCACTTGATATGAGTATATTTCAGCTATGATAAGAGCATGGTTAGCCACGCTGGGGTGGCTGTGGGTCTGCCTTTCAATCTCGACAGGCGACAGTTCAGTTCAAGAATCATCTTCTGATGTTGCGTTTGTGATTATGACACACAACAGACCAGCAGAGCTTGCACAGTTGCTGTACAACATCACTGAACTGGATTTCGTCGATACACTGCGAGCTGCTGGGTTCAGTCGTCGCCTTGTGATTGCTGAGAGTTGCGGAACTTGCCATCGTGAGACGCACCTGGCAAGCAGCGCTGCCATCGATTTTTTTCGAAGCAGATTCCAGTCGGCTTTCCTCACAGTGGATCACATTTTGACCAAAGACTTCCGTCAACCCTTTTCAGGCAAAGGTGTGCCAACAAAGCTACTATCCCGGTCGCACTCAAAACGAAATGCTCAAATGAATTTGTACGGCGGCCTGACCTGTGCGCTTACCGGCCGCGAAGCAGACACTGCAGTCATCCTGGAAGATGACATACTGCTGGCACCAGACTTTGCGAGCGTGCTAGTGCGTATGCTTCAAACAAGGGAACCCACCCCACCCCACCACGTGTACTCCGCAAGTAACACCTCTGGCCTATGCCGACGGCTTGGCAATGGCGTCCAACGCACGGACGTGGACCCAAACTTCATGTACGACATGGGAGCAGCTGCATCAGAGGACGTGCTGCAGGCGAAGGCCTCCACTCTCTCGGGCTCGTCTGCCGCAGGGCACGCCGGCTCCATGGGGCTCAAGTGGCGTCCCTCCCTGGTGGCGGGGAACGCAGACTGGCAAATGGAGGCTGCCATGGTGCCGCACTCGCAGCACACTGCAGTGCTAGAGTCGGTGCATGTCACACCCCGAGTTGTGTTTCGCGTGCTGGGCTGGCACGTGAGCAGGCAGCTGTGGAGGGGGGGGCTGGCTTCCCAGCTGCTATCCAGCGCAATTTGGGAACCACCAGTGCCCCAGAAGTTAGTAGATTTGGTGGCCACACCCGTGGATGAGCCTGCGGTTACCAAGTCCCGGATGCGGCCCAGTACAGGGGCGCCGGCCATGGCACCACTGGAGGCCTTGACCGGGGTGGACTTCTTCCTGGCGTCCGATACAGAGCTGACTGTGGGCCTTGCACCGGCTGCACTGGAGTGGGCCAGCGCTGCCCAGTGGCCTGGCTTTGCGCAGTGCTCCTTCTGTGACAACTACTGCCACGACCACGTGGTGGAGGAGGCAGTGCGTGGGGGGGGGGTGCTGGCCCCCCTTGTACCACGGGTGTCGCAGCGGGCAGGCGTCGTGGGCATGAGCGAAGATGGTTCCCTTGATGAAATGCCGACTGACGGCTCACAGGAGTCTGTGGGCAAGCCTGTAGACAGCCTTCGCTGGCTGTCGCCTCGCCTGCCCATTCCCGGCGTGTCCAGCTGGAACGTGCTGGGGGCACTGCGCATGGGCTGCCACGTCACACTGCAGATGGATTTACCTGATACCACTGCTGCGGATGGTGCGGAGGCGGGCACTCCGCAGGCACAGCTGCAGGTGCTGTGGACACACCTGGTGCTGCCTCTGAAACAGGACAGCTTCCAGGTGGCATGCCCCACGCACATGCTACCCTGGACGGCGCTGTCCATGCCTTTTGTGCAGCTAGTTGCGGCACTTGTGTCCCTGGCTGCACTGTCGCTTGCCCTGTGCTGCTTCAATCGCAAGCTCGCTTTCTGCTGGCGCTGCCGCTGGGCGCTGAATGGCTGGGTGACATCAAAACCCAAGCGGGGCTGAAGCACGACCGGCCATGCACCAGCTCAGGTGTGCTGCCTGAAGCAGGGCTGATGCTGCCCGATGAATGACTGTTTCACTGGCGTTCCTTTAGGCAGTGGGTGCCGCGTCTTGCTCATGAGGCACAAGCCAAGTTGTGGCTCCGTCTCATCAAGCTTCTCACCGACTTCGGGAATGCATAGTGACTCGGCTCGCTGGCCTGGCCGATGCGTGTGCTGAACTGAAGGCTGTTTGGAAGCCCCGGGGAGAGGGGCCAAATTGAACAATATATCCCAGAAAGTGCAGTACGAATTGTGAGCCCCCTGTCACCAAGAGCCCCCTTCCGTACCTGTGTGAGACACGCATTCGGACAGTAATGGCAATAAATCGTCGGGTGCCCCTACAGCACCCGAGGGGTGGGCGGGCTGGGTAATTGCTAAACTAATACATGGCGATAGGAAAGAGTGGGTCACGAGGCACTCCCAATGGAAAGTACTGCCTCATGACGATGCCTCGAGCACAGGGCTCTCGGCACTCTTCCATTTGTGTTGGGGCCTCTCGACGCTGGGCCCCTACGGGCCCCGTTACGCACCACGGCTTACTCTGGCGTGTCAACTGCCAGCCTCCGGGGCGGGCTCCAACTTGGGCAAACACAAACAAGAACACAATCTGGTGGGACAAATTTCATTCACTTTGACAACAGCCTTGAAGCTCTTCGTGCGGAACTATTCATCACTTGCTCCATGAAGCTTTTTCTCACAGCTTTGGCTGCAGCAGCAGTTGCGGCCGTGGCACAGGCTAAAAGCTCGGATTTCTGGCGCACGCAAACAATTTATCAAGTGCTTACTGATCGTTTTGCGTTGCCTCGTAGGTCACTTTTGCAACTGCATAGCAGGCATGAAAGAAGTCAAAATTTCGCAGCCGGTTCGCCCCAAAGTCAATGCTCCGATCTCTCTACCTACTGTGGTGGTACCTTCTCTGGAATCGCATCAAAATTTGACTTCATTAACGATATGGGATTCTCTGCTGTGTGGATTTCGCCTATTCCTGTACGTTGAATTTACTGTGACTGTGCAACAACTTGATGCAGAATCTGCTCCATTGCAGCCCAACACGCCAAATGGGTACCATGGCTACTGGGCCAAATGTCTTGTCACTGAGCCTGTATCGGACTGCAATGTATTGAATCAGCACTTCGGTACTGATCAGGATCTGGATAGCATGATTGCAGCCGGTCAGCAAGTCGGCATCTCATTTATGCTGGATGTCGTTGGCAATCACATGGGAGGCACAATTGGCGATATCGAAGGGTTCTACCCCTTCAATTCAAGTGCATCGTATCACAATTGCAACGGTTGCCCCAGCGACTGCAACATTGCAAATTTCCAGGACCAGGCCACCGTGCAGCACTGCCGGCTGTCCGGCCTGCCTGACTTGAATCAGACCAACCCCATGGTGGCCGCTTCGCTACAATCCTGGGTCAAGTATGTGGTCAACCGCTACAAGTTTGCAGGCATCCGTGTTGACACAGTGCCAGAGGTCAATAAGCCGTTCTGGCAGCAGTTCCAGGCTGCAGCAAATACCTTTGCTGTGGGCGAGGTGAGTTGCTCCAGCCACAACCAAGCCGGCAGCCCATCCAAGCTCTTGTTCGCAGGTGTTCAATGGCGACCCCACGTATGTGTCCTCCTTCCAGGGGTCGGCTCTAGGAAGCTTGTTGAGCTACCCCATGTTCTTCACCTTGCGCAACGTCTTCGCACAAAAGCAGACGATGTACTTGCTGCAAACCGCCACAAGGCAGTATGAGTCCAGCTTCAAGGACACCTCTGTTCTTGGCACCTTTGTTGACAACCACGACAATGACAGGTGTGTGCATGTACCAGCTGCGTGCATTGCAGCTCAGCTGACATCGCCACACTGCTTCGCAGGTTCCTGCACGTGCAGTCAGATTGGACCCTGTACTCCAATGCGCTCACGTGGACGCTGATGGCACGTGGCATTCCAATCATTTACTACGGCACTGCATTCGGTTTCGATGGAGGCAACGACCCTGCAAACCGGGAGGCTTTCTGGCCAACTGGCTACAACATCACCGCTGCACCGCTCGGCCAGCTGATCAAAACACTCAACACCGTCCGTAAGCAGCGCGGAATTGTGGGAGGGTTGCAGCAGGTGCAACGCTATGCTGACGACTCCTTCTATGCTTTCACGCGCGGGACGGGGATCTCGGATGCAAGCTCAGTGCTCATTGCCATGACAAATGTTGGGGGCGGCGGGGCTGCCCAATCCAGGCCCATCACTTACCAACCGTATCCTGACGGGACTGTTTTGTGCAATGCACTTGCAAGCGATGACAGCAGTGCGGCTTGGGGCGTGTCCGGCCAAGGCAGGGACGGCACCAGCACGCTTATCAACATGGTAGCTGCGGCTGGGGCAGCTGTCAATGCCGTTCAGGGAGGGGGCAGCCAGCGCACACCAATCCGTGTAGCGGCAGCGGCAGCAGCAACCAACACAGCTATTGAGCACCTGCGCAATCAAGACGCATCTCTGAGCCAGGACTGCGTGACAGTTGCGGGAGGGCAGTTTGAAGTCACTCTTGTACAAGGGCAGCCCAAGGTATACATCCCCCAGTGATTGACACGAGTTTTGGCAAGCTTACTAGTCATTCATTTCTTAAAAATCCCTCGCAATCTTGACCTCGCAGCCAGCACAAACACAGCAGCGGCACAGTGCACGTCCGTGGCTTGACACACCCTTCACCAACAGCACTATACCACAGTGCTGCTCAGCGACGACCCTCGGATCCGACTGTCATGTACCAATGCGTGCATGGTAGCTTGCTGGCCTGCATAGTCCGGGGCGTGGGTCCTTGGGGCCTTGAAATCGTTCGGGGAGATGGCTCCAGCAGGCTCAGCTGCGGCACTACGGGCGCGCTTTTGCCCACGCTGGGGTGGGTCGTGGCACTGCTGGATCTCACCAAGCAGTGCTGTGTCAAACCAGAGCTTTGTTGTTGGTTGGCCAACGGAGGAAGGCTGGCTGTAGTTTGCCCACCCAGCCCCCCCGGTTCGCAAAGCGGACGTGCCCTCCATACCCATGACTCGCGGCACGGGTGACAGCTTTCCGCCCAGTGCCTCAGAACCCATGTCTGACACGGCGACACTGTTGAATGTGTCACCTCCGCCGCGGTACAGGGGTGGAGCCTCCTGGCGCCGAGGCAGCCCCATTGCGCTGTGCGGGATG
>Ga0307982_1001077_pt1 | contig 21818 bp, 26 predicted proteins | sample OrgLakmetagen989_FD_201847 | JGI IMG/M metagenome (GOLD analysis project Ga0307982, IMG submission 201847) | Saline water microbial communities from Organic Lake, Antarctica - #989 | ecosystem: Environmental > Aquatic > Non-marine Saline and Alkaline > Saline | place: Antarctica: Organic Lake... | reverse complement strand
GGGCGCGCCTAGCCAAAAACCTCCGCTTCTCCTCTGGCGTGACCCTGGTGTCGCACCGGGGCGGCCGTAGCTGCGGATTGCCGATGTCGAAAGGCACTATAGCTGGTGGCTATTATAACGGCTATGAACTATAAACTATAAGTGCTTTATGTTAACGACACCACAAGGACACATTTACGCCAGCCACAAAACGCACTTAAACAAAAGGGTAACTTCTTTCATCATAGAAGAGATACCAGAGATAAATATACTCTCACTGCAATCCAATGCACGGCCCTTCCTCCTTTCGCCAGTGACTTCACCGATAAGCATCGCTCATTTGTAAGCACTTCTGCAGATCAAATTTCATCCAGCTCTCTCGCTCTCCGCTCTCAATTCTTTCCTTCCTTTCTGTCTAAACGCTGTTTCTTTAGGGGCCAGCTCAGGCGAGTGCGTTGTAGCCAGCGGTTCCTTTGGGAGAGGGCAATTGGCCAGGAGGCACAGGCGACGTAGGTGATCCGGCTTTCTTGGATGGACTCGCTCCACTCCCAGTCCGACGCCCTCCCTTCTCGGCGGCGGGCGCCGAACTGCCGTCCCTTCGATTGAGCCCTTTGTAGTACACGCTCTCCTAGCAGCGCAAGATACATGGTTGAGGAACAAAAAGATGCAAAAAGATTCGAGCCTATCTTAACACCTTGAGGCAGACTGTTTAAGAAAGCATCGTTTACGATGACAAGAGGCGAGAACTGTCAAGAAAGGGTGCGAGCAAAAACGAAGCATCAATGCAAGATGACTCACCTTGTTTATTTTGAATCCATATATCCTGGGAGTGTATGTGGCGGGCTGCTGCACGGGAATCAAGTTGGGTCGGCTCAGCAAGAAAAGGTGTGGGAAAGTAGACCCGAAGTAGGCACCGTCAACCGAGGCCGCTCGAGACGACTTCGGATGAAAAATATCCTGAAGGCACACAATAGACCACGCAGACATAAATGAAAACGTGATATACCAATCATGGAATTGCATCAATATGCTGAGAGCTTGTTGAAGGAAACTTGGCGTTATTAGCCAATCATTCAGCGAGTAATTTCTTCCAAACAAGCTCGCTCAAGATGTGCAATCGTCCCCACTGATAGTAATAAGAACAGGCACGCGCGCGCACACGACTACAATGTGCACTCAGAGGCAGTCAAAAGCATCCAGCCAATTGTTCTTCTTGTTACCTGGCACATGGGGCAGTATACGTTGACGGTGTAGTTGCGCGGCAAGTCGCTGCGGCCTACCGGGAGCACTGGCTGGCCCAAGCAAAAGACGCGGGGGCAGCGCCCGAACTGCGCCAACGCGTACTTCTCCGCCATCGCCGCAAACCCTGCCGATGGAACAAAAGAAAGGAGTGATAGAAAGAATGAGGATTGAGAATCAAGCGATGCAGGACACCAAGACGTCCACGGGAGGTGTCACATAGTGAAATTGAAGAAGCAATCAAAAGGCTCTGAGAACTCGTATATAGAAGCGCATGGGCAGAGAGTGCAAGAGACTAAGCGCAAGTCAAAGGCTAGAACGAAGGGACAGAATCATAAGGTACCTCGACTGGTTAAGAGGAAGCGCGCATGAATGAGCCCATAAAGCATTTCAGCCGCTGACTCAACCAGCTCCTGTTGCTCCTCTGTCAATGTGTCGTCGACCGGCATCTGACAGTACAGTAAATGAAATCATAACATTATTACAGCGCGCGCATTGAAGTGTGAGCTAAAAGTAAATGTGGACTCTCATAATTGTAAATGCTAATGAAGACTACGCTTTACGTACTTCTACATCCAAAATCATGTCGAGAGCGTAGTCATAATAGGGCACTAGCGCGTTCAGGCCCGTAAGATTGAAGTCATCCTGAATGAACTCGTCGTCTACCTCGCAGAAAAACTCGTTCCCACTGACGTAAATTGCAGCAGTAACACAAATAGCATAATGATCGTTAGACAGTAACTTAGCTTTCAAGGATTCATTGAGCCGGCATTCGTGTAGGGTCACCATACTAAGACGGCATTTAAGCCCGCGCTGAGCAAAGCAAAAGTCACTAAGACAGTCGCAAATGGCATCCCCGTTTTACCGCAGTGAAGTGAACCAGCTGATCCACGTGCTGTCTTCGTCTGAACCCGACGGCTCCGACGACTCGTCCAAGTCTTCGGCGCCACCGCTAAGCGCGCCGCCCTTCCCGTCGTCGCGTTCTGGCGACCTTCCTCGCCCTGTGCACGCTCGAGCTGGCCCGGCCCCAGAATTGGCGGCTGACGCTGCCTTGTCGTCTGAGGCTTCAGGCGGCGGCATCGGTGGGCCCTGTGTATCCATAAAACAAAATAAATGCGTAGCGCGTTGGGACGCATGTCAAAAGACGGCAAATCCGCAGGAAACATATGAAGAGCGATCCGATTCGAGTTGTTCGTCTCAAGGCTCATCAACAGATATCACGGCAGCCGTAACTTACCCCTGACACTCCTGGAATTGGTGGCCTTAACGTGCTCTTCCCTATAGGATAGAGTGTGAACAACCCAGCAAGCGAAGGAGGGTATATGAGAAGGTACAGCATGAGGTTCGGATTCGAGGTAAACAACTATGCGAGCTTAGGTGAATGCGTACCAGGCGCTAAAACAAGGCACTACATAACGAGGAAATTTGCTATCATAACGAATAACAAGTGCTTCTTCTTGCATTCTTAAAGCCTGAGACGTATAGTTCTACTAACACGTAGCATTCAAACGATTTCCTGGTCTGTGTCTGTGCATCACGCACGGCCACCTATGTGGACACGGGCTAAGAGGCAACACATGTAAGGAGACAACAAAAGCGCAGAGGTAACTTGCCAGATTCCATCGTATGATCAGTTGTGACCCCGCAGCTTATCTCTTGGAGCGGTCTACGTGCGGAGTTGTAAGGAGAGGCCAAACCGCGTACCGCGTATGCGTAGCAGGAGCAAAAATTATGAAAAAAATGGATGACACACCGCGGTGTTCTAATGAGATATTTCAAGTTCTACAGCAACGACGGACGCAACGACGCAACGACGACAACAACTCAAAAACAAAACAACAACGTCACGAACGAGACGACCGACGGCAGAGAGAGGAGAGCAATGAGAGAGGGACTAAGCTCCAGGCTGCTTATTATCAGCTCATCACTTCCTCGCTCCATTTTATAATTTCTTCCAACCTGACTCCAATACAAGCCACGAAGGAGTTTTTACCGAGTCGCTAGAGTGAGTCTTTCATAGATTTATTTCGACTAGCTCAGTCTACATAAAAATCACCATGCTGCGCCGATGTGCTCTCGTATCATCGAGGAACAGTAGCATCCCGCTAGCAACTTTGCGGAGTTGCCCTCGCGCGTACTTTGTCAGCACATCACCTAGACTTGCTGAAAAGCAAGAAGACGCGACGCCGCCGGAGACCATTTACGAGTCACCGCTGGCATTGAGCTGCCAGAGCCTTAAGCGTGTGAGTGTCACGACTGCTGCGTTGAGCATGATGTTTCCCCCTGCGTTGATGCTACAAGCGGCCGAGTCCTCTGTGCCGGTAGCGGGTCAAGTAGCAATCACTAGTTTAGTGCTCGCGGCCTCGCTGGGCAGCACCTCCCTGATTCACTTCCTTTTCTCGCCTTATATCCTCAAAATGGCGCGGTGTCCTCCAGTTGACCCTCCTACCACAGCCAGTTCTCCTGACCGCCCCCGCCCACAGAATGAGTCTGCAAGGGCCGACATAGCCCCCAACAAAGATATGTTCGAGGTTGGTTATTACATGAGGCATGCACAAAGTCTTTGTGTTCTTCTTTGGAATTACAAATGCACTTGAATCACTTTTCTCTGTTTTTATCGTGCTTTTGCTTCCCCTGTAGGCAAAGACGATGACGTTGTTTGGGGGCGAGAAAACATCGAGCTTTGCTTTGAGCGAGGTTGCGCCCGTTCCGAAAAACCAGCTTCGCCCGTTCGTGTCTTTCTGGGTTGGGCGCACCCCTTACTTCGTGCACGGTTCTGTCTTTCAAGACAAGGCCCTTTTGCGCAAACTCCTGGGCAGACCTTTGACTGATGCCGAGAAAGGATTAGCGCAACCACCTGGTTGAGACGCCCCTTTGATTTTTGACGACGCTAGAGGCGGCATAAGAAAATATCACCGCCGGCGTCTTCTTCTTCAGGTACATTGGGGCATCAAACGAAGTTGCGCTGAACCTAGGACTCGTTTTGGACTTCCCTGCCTCTTTGTGCTTTAATTTTAAAAGATTAGGATTAAAGAAAAAACTTCGCTGCTTGAATCTTGCATGGAATCCGTGTGCAGTGTAGCACCTACTAGGATACGGGATACTCCGTTCCTTTCAACAGCCCTCCGGAAGCACGCAGGCATGAACTTGAACTGCCCTAGCATTTTAATGACTTTTTAGCTAGTAGTCTAGTAGGCCGATCAGGGATCAGTTTTTCTCTGATCCCTGATGAGGCGACGAGGGGCGTTCGTACTTTAAACTTTTTATTAGCTGTTTTATGTCGTATATCGTGCTCTAACTGTACTTTTAGTGTTTACTGCCTTAACTGTTTGGAGTCTTGAGGCGGAAACGACTTCAAACAGGCTAACCCCAGCCCCTGTTCTGTAGTTCTGTTCTGGGTTGTGCGCTGCTCCTCCTCCTCCAGGTCCCTTTTTTATTTTTACTGCCCCAACCCCCAGTAAACCTTCAATTTTTTATGTGTTCACCCAGCGAGCTGGCTTCCAGTTCCTCTGTGAAGATGCCTGTGGCCTCTGTACGACTGGTGTCACCGCCTCATTCAGTTCCGAAAGTAAATGTTCGCCTGTGCCAACCTGGTGTCGTTCTGAAGCCTTCTGCTCTGGCGTCGCAACTTTAGACTTCTCACTGTGGGTATCAGGGTAGCTTGAGCCAAGAAGCTCAAGGAGCGCGACGCCAATTTCCCAATTGCTTAAATTGAAGTGCTTAATAGCTGCTACTTCAATCGGCTTGTCCTCGAAAGTGTCCTTGCCTCCATCGCTGTTGCTGTTGCTGCGGCTGAACACCGCATCAGCTGGTTCCGAAGGGCGGTGAGACGGGTGATAGATCACCAGGGCGACGTGCGTGGCGTGGGGGCGGAGGTAAGTTTGCAAGAGGCCGATGTCTTTCGGTGGTTTCTTGGGCGCCTCTCCGGACATCAACGATGCGGCGGTGGTATGGGTGGGCTTCGGAGGCGGGCCTGGGGCGGGGCCTCCGCGTACTCGCTCGCCCGCTGCTGTCGCCACCCGAGCCCCCGCGAGTTCCAATGCTTGCAGCGCCGTGAGAAGCGCCAGCGTCGTGGCAATGCACGAGTGGTTCAGCCAATTGCAAAGGTTCTTTGCGTGTGCCCGCTTGATGCCAGCGCGTTTCCGCCACTGCCGCACCAGTTTGTTGACTAGTACTATGGGCTGCATGCGCCGTGCCTGTCACGTGACAAAAAAAGTACGCTTTAAAACATGCACACAAAAAAACACGCACCCATCGTAGAATTCTTTTTCGTGTAGTGAGTGAGAAAACAAAGTCAACTGCGAGTAGATTCCTATTGAAATTGAGATTCGACCAAATTCAGCGAAGCATATCATACCGCTGCCGCGAGTGGTGCTGCTTTGAGGAGGTCAACAATGGCGAGGACGTCGTGCCGCGCGAGGTGAGCTTCATTGGCTTGCAGTAGTTCTGACACGACAGCATTTTGATCATTCGCACCGCTTCCTCCTCTACTTCCATCTTCGTTGCTCTTTTGTGACGTGGGGCTCCCGGCATTCGGTGATGCCTTGCTACTTGGCGAGCCTCCGTCAGCGATTTCGTTCATAGTCGAAGCACGCAATGTTGCTCCTCCTCTGTCAACCTCGGAGGCAGCATTTGGTGACATGTCCTGCACTAGAGGAGAATCTGGCCTACTCGCAGTTTTGATTAATTCATTTTCTTCGTCAAAGCTTCGGGGTGCTTTGCCCATTATGTGCTCTCTTTCCTGCACGGTTGCTTTCTTGGCAGAGCGGCTGAACGATTCAAGCAAGCTCTCAGACGACGCGGCAAGCAAGCGAGCCCCCGAAGACTCCGGCAGAGGGCGGTGGCCTAAAGCATAGAGTGCGAGAGGGCATAGGCAGGAGCGGCGAATGAATAAATTTAGCCTTACGAGTCGAGACAAGGCTGCCATGAATGATCAGTTTGTCAAAGAAAATGCCAAGCTTGTCATCAATAAGAGGTCAACGACAGCCAAAAAAACAAGTAATGCTATCGTGCTACAGGTAGGAAGATCGAGCGCACCTTCTGGATTGGGCAACGCGCTGAAATCAGAGGCTGCAGCTGCGGCCATCTGGACAGGTCGCGTTGCTGTTGGCTTGGTGGTTGCGCCCACCGTGTTTACTTTGCGCGAAGACGAAGGCGACGGCGATGAGGGCGAGGGCGAAGCCTCTGGTTCCTTGGTCGGTGGTTCTTGGTAGCAATACAGGTCTACTGTAGCCTTGGTTCCGCCTGGCAACCACATCTGGAGCTGCCCCCATTTCACGCGCAACAACCCACTCCTGCTCCGCTGGTCGTTGAAAGTAGAAGCTCCTGAGGGATCATTTGCTTCTCCATCAACAACAGCTGCTGCTGCAGGTCCACTCGAATTGGCAGTAGAAAGGGGTTGATGCTTCTTGGCCATCACCTCGATGCGTTTGTTCACTTTCCTCAACGCACCCCTTTCCAGCTTCGTTTGCCACCGCCGAGGCACCAGCCGTTGCGATTTCCCCCCTCGGGGGTTGGGCACAGGCGGAGGCGCGCGCTGCTGCAGGGGCCCCGCTTCGGGCAGCTGCCAACCCCACCGCCGAGGCCACGGGGCCAGCGCCGGAGGGGGGTGAGGCCCGCGGTCTCGCATCAAATGCGGCGCGCACGTCCCCGCAGCGCGCCACAGAAACTCATCAGCGGCTGCTACTGCGCCGCCCATACCACCACTGCCGCCACCACCACTACCTGCCTGACCACTGATGCTACTGCTGCTGCCCGCTGATGCTGCGGCAGCGCCACCGCAATTGGCGGTGGACACCACAACGTGCTTCCTTCGAAGAGCAGGAGAAGTAATCGGGCTAGCGGCACCATTCGCACGAGCTGCACCTGCTGCAGCAGCAATGGTTTGGTCAACTGCTTCGTTGGAAAAGCGCGCCACGGCTTGAAGACACGACGCTTGCGCGGTCGCAGTCCAAATCGCCCATTGCTCGTGCGTGGACGCTTTGGCTCGAAACCACACCCGGCGCTGGGCTTCAGCAGCGGCCGTCGCGGACTTTGATTCCATTGCGTTGCCAGAAAATCGAAACTGGGGGCCGCCACCGCTGCTGCGAAGGTTGTTGAAGTTCGTGTTGCTAGCAGCAGAAGTCGCGTGCGCTGGAGACGGCGCTGTCTTTGGCCTCTGGGTAGCAGCGCTGCTTGAAGTGTTTTTAGCTCTCGATGGTGATGACGACGGAGATGACGCTCTTTTCCCGTACGACAGTGGGCTGATGGGTCCGCCATTCATCGTTGGACTCGTCTTCAAGGCTCCGCTGGTGACCCGTGCGTCTTGTTTGGCCTCTGCGCGGTCTGCACTCCAGCCTACGGCTTCACCGTAGCCCGGTTGGTAGGCGGCCGCACCCAACCAAGTGACGTCATCCCAGTGCCCGCCCCCGAGCACGATGGTGGAAATGTCGTCGTCGTCGTCCGCCATCTGAGCTCCCGGTTCCAACCGGCCGTGCAAAAACATGAAAATCAAAATGGCATCAGTTCCAAAGGCGCTCTTTTTACCTCTGCATTGGTTTGCGTAAGGAAACACACACACGCATGTGAATTGAAATCAAACAATCTCACCTCGCCGTTGCTTTTGGCGACGGTGTCTGCCAGCTCCGCGGCCTTGGCCACGCCCTTGGCTTTTTCCACCTCTGAGGGGGTGGCCTCGCCGCGCGCGACCTTGCCCGTTAACCTACGTAAGGACGTGTTCAACGTGCAATTGAAAGCGAAATGAGAACGATTTCAAAGTCAGCATTCAATGCAAAACATGTACTACAAGAAAGACTACACGGGAAAAAGAAAGCGATTGGGAGAAGAACACGGGTGACAGGGAGACAACCAGAAGCAGGACGCAGTAAGTGAGTGCATGATGTCGTCACGTGTTTTCGAGTGATGCTGCCATGTACAACATGTATTAGTTCGTACCAGGGCCGTCGTTTCGAGACTGGAATCACGTCTGGGTGCTTAAAGGGAATGGCGGGGTGTTCGTAGCGCGCGACCAATGGTTTTGGCCCGTAAACTGCAGCGGTATGCGTGCGAACAGCAGTAGCAGGAGTCGCTGTTGGACTGGCACCATGGCCTGTGGTGGTAGTAGTCCTCGTAGTCGGCGAAGAAGGTCCTGCCATCGGCGCCTGCTCGTCGCCCAGCTCTTCCTCTTGTTCTCGTTCTTGCTCGCGTTGCTGCTTGAGGCGTTGCTTCGTCCCTGAGCTCAGAGCAGGCGTCACGCGGCGGCCCTTGGCATGCAATCTGGCTTCAAAGGCGCGCTGCTTGGCACTTTCGGCGCGTTGGCGCTTCTGGGCCGCTTCTTCCGGTGATTCCGATTCGCCCGCCCAAGTCCACCATGCTTCAAGGCCCACCTATATTAGGGCACCGTTTAACAGTTATCATCAGAATTGAAGAGGTTGAAAGAAAAAATAAATTAGCAGAGATGCAAAAGAGATATATAGTACGGTAGGTATTTAGGCACATAATAGAACAAAGTATTGTGTCCGCTGCCCTCGTAGATCGAGGCTTTGCTTCTTCTATTATCTTTCTAATGTTCTCCTTTCTGATCCCTACGCACCTTCCATCGCCAGTAGCGCTTGGCTGCAGCCAGGAGCCGAAGCCTCGTGGCCATGAGCAAGTCAAACCCTAACCGGCTTCGCTTCACCCGCCACACCGCCGCAGGCGCCGCGATGTGCCCCGCCCACCGCAGAAAGCGCGGCCGCATCAGGCATCGCACTCGACAGCGCTCCAACCCAAACCGCCTGCGTGTGCGCAGGTGTACAACAGAATAGATCCCGAAAGATACAAGGCACCATTGCACATGAAGTGGTACAGAACTGCGCAAGCTCTTGGATTGAATACTGTTTTGAAGGTACTGTAGCATGAAAAGGTTTGCTGTATCCTTGTTTCTCCTGTCTCTTCGCACAGTATGATCTCACCTCGCTTCAGCCAGCCATTCCCAGTTGATCGAATCAATCCAATGCCGAAACACTCTCCGGTACACTAGTTTGTTGCCTTTCCTCAGCAGATTCTCAAGTGTCTTCAAGCACATTTGGCGCCACGCCGCTCGTCGCTTCCAGGCAAAGAAGCTCACCGCGTACTGCAAGCGCAGCAGCACCTCTCCGTGCTGGTCGTCGCCGAAAAGGTCCTCGCCAAAAGGGTCTTTCCTGGTTTCGGCCCGCTGCTTGCGCCGCCGCTCCCGCCGGGATTTGCTCCCGTCGGCCCAGTGCCGCCACCGCTTCGCCAAAAGCTTGCCCCGCAGCAAGCGCGCCAGTTTCTGCATCCAGCGCCGCTGCCGCGCCGCTTCCTGCACGCTGGTGGCGAACCAGCCCCTCAGGGCGCGCTTCAGCTTGAGTTGCGCGTAGCTCCGCGCCAGGGGGTGCAAGTGCACTGCGCGGAAACGGTGCGCGCGCGCCGCAAAGGCCCACGCTTGCCGCGCGATTTCAGCGCGAATCTAAAGCGTTTTTTTTTTCGTAGGCAAACAAAAAAGTGGAAAGTGGAAAAGTTATCAGTCGATGCGCTTGCGACAAGCTTCGTTAATGATACAGGCCGCAGCAAAAAATGCATAAGACAGTGTTGTACACCTGAGGTTTGAGCCGTTCGTTGCGGCCATAGGCTAGGTTGGCTGCGTAGCGCCTGCGAGCCTGCGCGCTCATCTCGTTCGAGGTCTGGCCTGGGCCACTGCTGAGGGCTAGCAGCTCGGCTTCCACTGGTTCGAGCAGCGGCGGCGGGCACACAAATTTGTTCAACAAGTACCTTGTCTGAGGGGGCAGGCGACCCATGGTGCGTCGGCGCTGCGCTTCTGACATGTGCTGTGTAGACGGCGGGGTTGTGCCTCGTTCAGCTGTTGCATCCAAGCTTTTCGAAAGGCCTCCTCCTCGTCCTCCTTTGGCTTGCATCTTTGATTGGCGCTTCGAGCGAGCGCGCAACGGAGATAACGCTAGTTGTGATGGAGGAGGAGCTGTAGGTTGCCGAACAGCAAGGTCACTAGCCCATTGATCACATTGCTCTTCTTTCCACACCTTCCCTTCAACACCACTAGGGAAGCTCTGAATCACCTCGTGCAGATTCTCGTCTTCGTTCTCCGCGCCATTTGCTTTCGTATGGCTATCGAAAACAAGACTGTTGTCAGATGTGCCACTAGAAGAAGGCTCATGGCTTTTGGTTATCAAAGCTCTACTACTACTGTTACTTTTATGCCTTGTTTGCGGTGAAACACTCCGCGATTGCGACGACTGAAGCAAGCGGCGCAAGGCAGGCATTTTCGCACGGCGTTTTTCTTCGAGCACATAGACGCAAGTCGTTCTCAAAGGGTCCCCAAACAACAGCAAGTCGCCAATCTCGAGGTCCATTGCATGCCCCTGCAAAAGCACCGCGCCGTTGGCGGTGTCCTGAGGCGAAAGCGCAGCTGACGCTGCAGAAGGCTCCACCGTAGTCCCAAACGGTGACCTGCCCAAGTCGCGCAAGGAGCTGTGCCCATCGCCATCGACTGTCAGCAAGCAATGCACGGGCGCGACCCCCGGGCTCGTGACAACCACAGCGTTGCGCGTTGGGTCACAGCCAATGCTGATCGTCGTAGATGGCAAGCCAGGCCTCGGGGCCAGCACCAGAACTTCTTGCCGAGCAACAAAGGGCGCACCGGAGTCCACCACAGGAGGAGGGTCTTGCCACGGCGATGGTGCCCCGAGCGAGGACAACGCGTCGCTGTTTTGTGGGCACGGCCAGGGAACTTGCGTGGTGATAGCCGTCAAGCGAATCAGCGGTGGCGGCGACCCTCGCCAGAGCACTGGATCGCTTCCTGCGCGCTCCGAAGCGGTCGCTGCCGCAGCGGCAACGTCGGCAGCGCTGGGACGAACTACGTCATCCGTCAACATGAGGTCCGTGGATGGAAAAGGTTCAGCAGTTGAGTTGTATGCGTCGCTCCAAATGGCAGGGTCGTCGCTGTAGCTAGCGGGAGGCGCTGACACGGCAGGGCAAGCGCGACGCTCCAGCGGTGCCGCCGGGCGGCGGTAAGGCATCTCCGGTGGAAATTCCCCGGGCCCGCGCAGTTGTGGGTGAGAGTTGGCAATGGCAGCCGTGTAGGCATCGTAGCGTTGGTTTGCAGCCACCTCCGCCGGAGAGCGAAACAGCCTTGGCACTGCTGACGCGGGCACGAGCGAAGGCTGGCGCTTGCCTGTGGTGTTATGAGACTCGGCCCGGTCGGCAGTGTCGGGAGGCGGAAGCCGGTGGCTACGATAATCCACTCCGAGAAGCCGCTCGGTCGTTTCGCCAGGTGTTGAGCCAGGCAAAGCACTCTGTCGGCTGATCCTGCTGCTATTACTACTGCTACTAGAAGGCGCCTTGCCGTGCCCGCGGCGTGAGCCAGTGCTGGGTTGGGGCTCACTTCGAATGGGGGTGGCGCTATCTGAAGAGGGAGCTACTGGCGTCGATTCCTTCGAGGATGACTTCTGGAGTGCTGCGAGTAGCTCCGCACGTACCCTAGTTGAATAATCTGCAGAGGACTCCATTCCAAACGCTACGAAATATAACTCTAGCTAGTAGCGCGCAATCTTAAGATTAGTGGCTATGGTCTATCTTGAGAACTCGAGGATATCCACAATGATGACTTATAGGAAGATACCCTTGCTTATAGCATTGCAGGTGTGATATACCACAAGTTTTGCAACAGCTATATGGACAACTTGCTACACCACAGCGCGAGAAGGCAAAGCTTTACGTGCGCCGGTACGCCCCATCCGACTGCTTGTTGCCTATTGTAGCTTGTGTACCGTAGTGGCTAGCGGAGGTTACGTTACCACCTAACGAATTTTCGTGGGAGCTGGGAGTTTCATTTCTCCAGCAAATCAGAGGTCACCAACAAGACACCACGTATGTGTTCACGCAGTCATGCAGGGTCAGCCGCTACATACCGATTGCCGGAATCTTCTATAAGCCTCTGCTTAGCGTTCTAGCTAGGAGCATCAACGCAGCATCCTTGACGCATCGGCGTAGTAGTGAAACATGCCCCGACTGTGTTCACGCGCTCTTCTAGGCGTCGCCTTGGTGCACTTGTGTTTGCTTCGCTCAAGTGTCGAAGGTTTTCAAGTAGCAACGCCGGCGCGGTCTTTGGGGCACCTGCCGCATGTTTTGGTGCGGCCTTGTGGCAGCAACCTTCGCCTCAATTCCAACAATAACAACTCCCCTTCCGTTGGGACCTTTGACGCGGCAATACCTGCGCCGGCGCCACCTAGCAATCCCAAACAAGCAGGGGGGCTGCTCGGGCCGTTGCGTGCAAAACGAGTGCTTGGCCTGGTCCTCGGCCAAAGTGCCATTGGCTTAGCAGGTTTAGGCCTAGCGTGGGGCTTGCACGGCTCGCCGTGGCTCGCGTTTGGCCCTGGCTTTGATGCTGCTGCTCGCAGTGGAGCTCTCGCGGCGCTCGGTCTCGGCGCAGTAGCCGCGATCCCCATGCTCGCTTTCATTGCGTTCGGAGAAGTGCTCGAGCTTGACCGGCGCTTTCCAAGCCTAGCCGCCGTGAGCGCTGCTACGAAGAAAACGGTGTTAATATCGCTCGGAAAAGATTTCCGGCCAGTTGCTGCAGGGTTCGCGGCCCTTTTGTTGGCGCTCGCTGCTGGGGCAGGCGAAGAAATACTGTTTCGGGGCGTGATGCAGGAAGAAATCACCAGCCGCGTGTCGGGTCCCGCAGGGCTCATTGTGGCCTCGCTCGTCTTTGGAGCTCTGCACGCCATCACGCCAGTGTATGCGCTGCTAGCTGCTGTGGCGGGTGGCTACTTTGGGTGGCTGTACAATGCGTGCAACCATTCGATTGTTGTGCCAGGAGTGGCCCACGCACTTTACGATTGGGTTGCGCTCCTCTTGGTTCACTACGAAGTCACGAAAGGTGGCCCAAGCCCTGCCCGAGATGCAGCACAGTTCGAAATATTGGGGCTTGGTGGGGGAAGTAAGGACGAGGAGAAGCCTTCGGCTCCTCCTGATGAGGCAGCCGTCGATGCTTGAGCTCTGGTTATGAGTTTATCTGGGTTTTACTTGAACAGTTCCCATTTCCATGAACGGTCAATGGTCAACGGCAATAGACACCGAATCCATTATCCATGTACCCGTAAATTGGACATAGGCGAGTGATGCTATAAATGTACTATTGGGATTGAACACCAACCAACATTATTTAAGGAACGCAAAATAGCTACTCAAAGTAGAAAGTTGGTCGTAGGTCGACTCTAGGTGTCCAGCAGGTGCAGGTGCAGCGGGTACCGACCAAGGGACCTATCGCCTATGGATCCACTCATCAGCTCCTTCTGCATGTAATGCAACTGGCGTTGGTTTAATGTCACGAGTCACGACTTCGATTGCCATTGCGAAAATTCTGAAGATAAATAATAAATTCGTGCTGGGTTGTAAGGCGCATTAATGTTTCTAAATAATGGTTTATGTAAATTATAAAGCACAACGCTCTCTCGGCGCTACACCTAAGATATTTCCGGGCTCCATTTCTATTAAAGCCAAATAAAATTTAGATAGTAAGAGCACAGCTCCTCTACATACACCATTTCGCTGGTTCGAATGGCGCTACATTGGCACTTCATTTCTCAAGCCCATCTTTCTTCGCCACCACTGGAACCGGGAATGGGAGTTTGTTGGAGGCGGAGTGCGGTGCTCGTCGGAGGGACTCGGGCTTCGGCAAAACGAGCTGTTATGAGAGAATATCGCGCGTCAGAAAAAAAAATCGTTCAGGCACATGTTCAAACCATGTAACGCCTTCCGCGTGGTATTTTCAAGTTTAGATGAGGATTATATGGCGAAAAGAAAAGAAAAAAACACAGAAATATTCCTCCCTGATTTCATACACCAGAGCAAGCAACACTATTTTTCTTGTACTTCGAAATCGCTACTTACTGGTGTGCTGTTTTTGCCGTAAACATCGTAAACGTCGCCGTGTTCGTCCAGCAAACTTTGGAAGTTCACATGTAAGCGCTTCAGCCGGCCCACCTACTCAAATTCAATGAAGGCGCGCATGGATAAGGGAATAGATCTTTCCGCAGGAAGACAAGAAACGAAAGGAAAATTGGAGGAGAGAAAAGAGACATCATTCAAATGTCATGTCGAGAATACGCATTTCAAGCACAAAAGAGCAAAGTATTTACTCATCTTTCCGTTTTGCACACACCGAAGGGTCAAAGACGAGGGCGTGAATGCGCGGCGACGTGTACGGAAAGTCGGGGTTCATGTAGGTGTGCACGCGCCGCTTCTGGACCGTTGGTGTCTGTTTGATTTTAGAGGGAGCAAAGCATTCAACCAGCACCGACTGATTAATCATTGAACGTAAAAGGAAAAAAAATCGGGCGGGCTACACTGTCGAAATGTACAGTACATATTATATGTCAATTGGTCTTCATTCAAACCTCTGACTCTTCGCGACTCACTTATTTCTCCTCTTTTTCAGACGCTGCAGTCAACCACATCCAATATAGAAACCGCGTAGTAACGTGCTCAGAGCGAACGAGAACAAACTTCATCAACAACTACGAACCTTAAACAAGTTGAGGCACGACTCCACCACGTTGAGCTCGACGAGCCGCCGCTCGCGTGGCTGGCCCATCGGCAGCGCCGCCATCTCCTGCAGACCCATTTCGCAGTTACACATTGTAGGTAATACGCAAGAAGAAATGAGAGAAACGAACAGATGAGAACTATCTGAAAATGAATTTTCGAGGCTACCTCAAAACTCTCTCTCTCTTTGGCTCTCCAGTTTGGCTATTCCTGGATTCCTAGCCGCACAGGTCGAGCTATTTACCTGCCCATACAAGCGCTTCACGTCGCGCAGAGACATGAGCCAGTTGTCGAGGGGGGACCCGAAGCTCGTGTTGCTGCTGGCCGCCTTCACTGCCCCGCAGTCGTAGTGGCCACACACGATGATGTGCGGAATCTATCAGGTCACAAGGCACAACCGTGCAGATAGACGTGTGTTCTCAAGCTTGTGAGCGTAAGGGTAACTTTGAGGAATGCAAGGGAGTGCTTCCACCTGCTGTTGCACTTTTACCAACAATTTTAGCTCGAACCTGCAGATGGTCGACGGCGTACTGAAGGGTTGACATTAGGCTGATATCGGTGTTCAAGACCTAGTAGCACAAGCACCATGGCCAGATTTCAGGTATGGGTGAAGAGGCATTCAGATACAAACAAACAAACAAACAAACAAACAAACAAACAAACAAACAAACAAACGTCGAAATTAATTCAGCGCAACAGCAGATGCATCGTGGCGTAATGATAGACAGCGAATCCAAGACAAATCGGCGCATCTTTTACGGCTAGAAATACTCACTTACGTATGAATCTCATCACTACTAGAGTAGGGTTGTGCTGCAAGAACTTCAAGAGGGCCGCGCACCTGGTTCCCAACGTTGCGATGCACAAACACGGTGCCTGCGCCCTCGCCCATCAGCTCGTTCGCCGGCACGCGGGCATCGGCGCAACCAATCCACAGATACCTTGGCGTGCAAGTAAATTTAGGATCATTTACTTTCAAACGATCTATCCGGACATATATTCTGAGACCACTTCAATCCTTTGTCCTTGAGCGAGACTAAGACAAGATCTCGCAAAAGGAGGTACGGAAGGAGAATGTAGAGAGTCTAGCCTGAAGAGATTGAATCTAACCTTGGCTTGTGTTCAGAGCCGAGTTTTTCAAAGTACGCAGGATCTTCAGACAAGCGCTCTTGCCGCCAAGCTTCGTTCTGAGGAAACACATCTTCAAGGTGTTTGTTGTGAAATGGGTCCACGAAGTCGTCAATGGAAGGAGGAACACTGAATTGACGCGTGCTCGTGACAATTACACGACGCTCGGCTCCTCCTTTCTCTACTAAGAATCGAGTTGTTTGGGCTAGGGTGCGCCGCGGCAGCATTTTTCAAGATTGCTTCACTTTGGTTCAAAAAGATTCAATCGAATGATGCCATTGTCCCGCCGCGACGCGACTTTTTGTGCAGAATTTTCCTACTGTACCGACGCTTACAAAAATATATTATATTTGGGTAGCCAAGCTCCGTTTCCTCGTTCCTCGTGAACTGTGTTACCCTTGGTGTTAAGTAGCTACAACTGGGTACCCTCCATTGCTACGTATGCTGCGCTGTTAAGTAGCTTCCATTTTTTTTTTTTTTTCCTTCCACCTGCTTCGCACTTCGCTGTTTTTTTATAAGTATTTCAGTGTGTGCTCTTGGATGCTGTGGACTAGCAGACTAGCAGCTGTGGCGTTAGGATTTCAAATTCAGCAGTGAAGATTGTTTAGCTATTCCTCAGAAACGTGCTCTAGAATCTTCAGATGGCTCCCTATTTGGCGGGTCTATTGACAATAGTGATGCATGCGAGCGATGTGGTAATAGATTGCACTAATTAGTAGCTACAACTAGTTTCATATTTTTCAAAGTAGTTTGAAATTTAACTTTGAGCATAATATATTCGATTCATCTCTTTGTCTAGTCATTGTATTATGTGTAACTCAGAAGTATTCCCGTATGGTTCACTGTGCAGGGAGATCTTCGTTACTCACTCGTGGAACGCGCGCAGGTTAGAGGGAGTATTCGTTGGCACATGATTCTGTTGGGGTGCATGCTAGTTGTTGCTTTTACAGACAATAAAAATTGACAGTGCTATTTTGACTGATTCAGCCTGCTATCAGTAGCTAATTATTGTATCGATAATCCTTTCAAGGCAACCTGGCTGAAGGACGTGCAGCACGTGATTGTGCACGGTGGGAAAGGCCAAGGCTCGCTACAGGTATCTGATTCAAATTTATTTATTCAAGAGCTTGATCAATGTTCATGTTGTGGTGCTAGCCCGAATCGTTCTAGTTTTAACCTTTCGATGGCATATGCCCGTGTCGCAGGACCCACCGAATCAAAGCCTTCCTGTTGCTGATGTTAAAGGAGGACTCTCGCTCGTGGACGCGTGGAATGAAACTTGGGGCCGCTGGAGTGGGAATCCTAGTGGAGTGAAGGCGAGATTATTACTTGCCTATTTGTCAATTCACCAATGTTGTATCTGAATTCGTTTGCGTTAATGTCTTAATGTATTTGTTTAAATTCACTTTGTTTTGGTGTTGGTGCGAAGTCACGCTCTCGAACTCTCACTTGGCATACACAGGGCCATCGCCGGCGCCTCCGCCAGCAGTTGTTGAACAATGAGAATCAGCAGCAATGGCAACGAAAGTTGCTGCAGTGGCAAAAGCAGCGGCAGCAGAAGCTGCAGTCGCAACAGCAATTCGAGCGGCAGCGGCAGCGGCGGCTCTTCACAGTGAGCTATCCTGACAACCCAGGCTGCAGCTGGGCGGTTTCGCAGGTCAAAGCAACTGCGCCCGAAGACAAATGCTACAGCCGCAGCGCAGACGGCCCTGCGTTGGGTGAAGCCACGTTCATGAAGATTGGCAAGTATGTCGGCGCTCAAAGGACTACGTTAGGGGTCTACCTCGCCAATGCTACCTGGCCGAACACCGAGTGGACCATGGTAAAAGAACCGCATAATTCACGGGTTTTTGCTGTTTACGTTGCAACGCAATAATTCCCTTTGATGCTATAGACTATGCTGCAATTCCTATTCCATGCTCCTATTTTTGCTATTGCTAGTCTTTCAGGGGCATCGATAATTCTTGTAAAACAAGCGCTGTATTCAACCTCGCTTTCGCCAACTGTTTTTGCATACCTGCAAGGCAAGCATCATCGCTGCTGACGACCCCTTGTCTATCGCTCATGCATTTTTGCCTTGGTAAACTCAGGTGCTGGACGACGACAATTGGATTGTTCCCTCGCGTTTCATTGATTGGGTGCGGAAAGAAGGGCTTGATCCAGACTTGCCTCTGCTGTTAGGTGGGCGAGTTGGGCCGGGCCGTTTCAAAATTCCTTGCCCTATGGACAACTATGACCAGAACCCTTTCACGACTACTACCACCTACAAGACCACGTCAGCAGCCAATTCGTCATCTCTGACTAATAACAGTTCAAGCCGCAGCAAAAGTAACGCCACTGCGAACAACACAAGGGACTCGAGTAGCGGTAGCAACAGTACTAGTCGTGACAGGAACGGCACTATTACGGAAGCAGTGACAACCACGCTGCACCGATGGGGGTGTTGCGGAAACGCCAGCCGGCCTTGTCGGGCGCACCTCCAGAACCCTCAGGGTTCAGAGGCTTCCCAAGGTGGCGCTGCGGTGTGGGCTTGGAACGAAAGCCAGCAGAGCATGGCGGTGAAAGAGCAGTGCACCAAAATGAAAGCCGAGTGTTGCCGCAGCGAGCCCTGGCCGGCAGGCGAAGCTTATCGGTACCCTTGGCGCGTTACTCCTTCGGACGATGCTCCTTACCAGGTGGTGCTTCCTTCTTGATTATTTCCCCGTCTCTGTTCTTTTTTCTATCGTGTATGGATATACGCGCATAGTTTTGTTCAGACTGCACAGCTCGCTACCCGTTAACTCTGCGCTGATCTCCACTGTGTGCTTCAACGACGTTCACTCTTCACTCTCTCTCAATACTCGAATCTCGCCTTTCCCCCCCGCCCCATTCGTCCAACAGCCGCACTTCGTGGAGATGTGGCCCTTCGGCGGCGAAGCTTACGTCCTGAGCCGAGGCTTGTTGAACGCGATTGGGCGAGACTACTGGGCGCATTGCATGTCAGCGCTGCAGTGCGCGAATGCTGACCATCGCGTCATGACCTGCGTGCTGAATGCAGGCTATTCGTTGACTTCAATCGGGAAGTTTCCAACGCTTCGCCACCACGCCCGCGCGCCACAATCCAGTGACGACAAATGCTGGTCCTCGTACTCTCTCACACAAGGTTTGTTTACACCTTCCTTGGATTGTTCCTTCCCTTTTGAAGGTTCTGATGAAACATGCTTGTTTGGGTCCACTTCAAATTTAACCTCTGCTTTCATGAATGTTTTTATTGTCTATAGCGGAGGAAGGCCCAGGCACCGAGTTGAAGTGTGTGAGCAAAGCAGACCACGATGCCGAAGTTTTCACCAATGTGTGGGCTGCAGCTCAGCCAGACGAAGCTTTACTCGGTAATTTGGGCACTCCCGAGTCGCAAGCACGAGAAAAGGAGAGCCGACAAAATGCTTACTTAGAAAGAGTAGGCAGGGAAGAGGCACGCAGGGCAGCTCGGGAAGGAAAGGGAGCAGGAGCAGAGCGGTTGGGACCGCGCGCACGAGGCCAGTGCTCTCCCGATGGCCGTGGCTCGGGAGAGGCCAATGAACCGACCAACAAGCGAAGCCGGCGCAAAGCAAACGATGCGCTGAAGCAAAAGAAGGAAATGGATGCTGCTGTTACAGAGACGCAAAACCAAGTAATCAAGCCTTTTAGTGGAGAGTCAAGCACAAAGAATAGTGAAGTGGGTAAAAAGAAGATCGTAGAGCCAGACGCTAGCAGCAGTAGCAGTAGTAGTGGCAGAAGCATCAGCGGAAGCAGCAGCGGGAGTGGTGCCCTAGAAAGTCGCGGCATCCGGGAGATTGAGGCTTTACTTGGCAAGCACCATGTGAAAGGTGGCCTTCCTCGTCAGCATGTTGCGCACCAAAATCACGAGAGTGGCACTGGCGGCAGCGAGAGCGCCCTGGGCCTGAGCAAGTATGGGGAGGCTGGGCAACAGAAGCTTGGAGGCCATCACAGAGACCACCATGCGCCAAAATTTGGCTTACCTAGTTGATAGTACGCACGTATTTTTTGTGCTTAACAGCTTAACTGGGCTTTTTTGTGCTTTTAATAGCACTTTGGAGTACAGCACCTATTTGCTACTTATTTGGGACTTCGAGGGCATGCAACCCAGAACCCAATAAACAAAAAGGCGATAAACCCGAGCCCAGGACCCTGTCAGGATCCAGGAGGCTAGATTAAGTGGGTTGACGGGGCTTATACAACGAAATTGAGGAGGTCAACAGTGTGCCTTAAGTAGCCCTAGAAGGGACTCCCGTTGCGGCCCCGGTGTTGGGGTTTTGGCCTTCCTTTTTAATGCATATATATAGCCAACTCTAAGAGAGGAATTGGCTAATAATAACCTTCCTGCCGAACTCCAAGCACAACCGAATGGTCGAATGGGACTCTAAGCCACTATATCAGTATCAGTGAAACAAGGCCATAACTGCGTCGATAGGTAGGGGCGTTGGTAGCAGGAGTTCGCGCCACCATAAAGGCCCAAACATCTGCGCATACGTCACATCGGTAAAGACAAAGGCTATGAGTAGAACCGGAGAGGCTGGTGAAATAATCAAGGACAACAACAATCTTTCTTTTCAATTCCTAAGCCCCTCATGAGTATTACATCCTGTCCTCGTGCACAATCTTTCTTCTCTGCGTTTTACCCATCACATTGATACCAACCTGTTTGGCGTTCTCAAGCAGCCCGCCCGCACTATAGGAGCAATCGTTCACTACTACTGCCGCGGTTGCAGCCGCTCCGTCTCCTGCTTGATCGTCCGAGGCACCATTCTTAGCATCGTCGTTCTCGCTCTCACTTCCACTGCTGCTACTGCTACTGCTCGTCGCACCTCCGTCTTGGACAGAGGTCCAAGCGCTGTCGCTGCTACGGTTGGCGAGGCGCCGGGCTTCTTTCTCGCGGCGGTGCTTGGCGGCCCTTCTGAGCGCGTTCAAGAGCCCTTGGTCTTCCGTGTTGTCGGTGGGTACTAATTCGTCACCGTCCCCAAAGACCTTCATTGATAGTATGTGGAGATCCAAAGGTGTACAACGTGGTCAGAAGGCGGGGTGGACCTTAACGCACAACGTGCAAATCATTTCGATAGCAACGTCACCTTGGTAAGAAGTGAAGCAGGACGCTTGGATTGCTGCCGTTTGAAACGAGTCAAGAACTCGACATGCTCTACCGTGGTCTGAGCGCAAAAAAAAAACGCGATTACAGGTTGGATAATACAGTACAACAGCGCACTGGGTTGAAAAAGAACGAAAGAAGGGTTAAAGTTGTTACGTATCCTCCCGCTATCCTAATCTTGAGTGCACACAAGTCAGCTAAATGAGCTACAGTGTTTGATGACGGAAGAATGGTTAATACTAAATAATCTGTGTTTAGTTCTAAATGCAGGTACGCAAGTTCAGTACGTACTTGTCCTCTTGACACGAGCTGAACGTGGTACACAATCAGGGGCGCAATGAAAGCGAAAAAGCCCCCGCTGAGAAGGAAGAACATAAAATTGGCAGCCTACAGCAAGAAATTTAAAAGCGACATAAGCGGACGTAAAGTCTTCAAAACCACTGAACGTCTGATTTCCTTCCGGAGAATGATAACGCAAATGCATATTTATGGGTATACATTCACATCAGAGAAGGAATCGAAGAATTGAAAAAAACGAATTCATTCAACAAGTGCGGAATGCTTCATGCTAGCGCTTGTAATGATGACACTGTGACGCGAGGTTTGAAGAAGTGAGATTAGTATAGTGAACTAGGTGATGTTTTTAATTTTCCACCAACCTGCCGATGCGTGAAGACCAACGAGAACAAGGCAGCAGGAACGTGAAACAAGAATGAGAGAAAGCGTAGAATTAGGCTGCTAGCGCTTGGATCTGCTGCTTCAGTGGACGAAGGCTCGAACAAATGAGCCACCATGGACTGGAAATGTACGCATT
>Ga0307982_1001075_pt1 | contig 21831 bp, 11 predicted proteins | sample OrgLakmetagen989_FD_201847 | JGI IMG/M metagenome (GOLD analysis project Ga0307982, IMG submission 201847) | Saline water microbial communities from Organic Lake, Antarctica - #989 | ecosystem: Environmental > Aquatic > Non-marine Saline and Alkaline > Saline | place: Antarctica: Organic Lake... | reverse complement strand
TAACGACAATAACGACGACCACGAGGCTATTTGGGAGTCCTTGGACTCGGATGCTGCCGTCGTGCTCCTCTGCGCCTCTGCGAGGGCTGCGAGGTTGAAGTGCACCTTGCATGTCGTCTTTTGGCGGCGGTGCCCGACGGCGCTTGGTTATGCCGAACGTGTCAGCCGTCGGCTTCTGCGAAAGCGGCCGCGCGAGTCCTGGCTGCTACAGAACAAGTTCACGAAGCTGATATTGAACGCACGAAGCAAGTCGAAAATGCTCGTGGTGGTGATGACGACGAAGACGACGACACAGATGAAGATCAAGTTCGCTTATAAAACGCTCTAGCTAGTATGCGTATTTCGGGGTGTGCTCTGATTGGCTAATGAATCGCTCTCGAACGTAGACCCCCCCCCCACAACTTTTCGTTGATCGTGGCGCGGCGCTCCCCGCGCCGCTGTTGTTTACTTATTTGGGTCAAAAACATTACTTATATTTACGTGCCGGTCATCGTGAATTAATTCTGCTGTGTGTACAGTACGTAGTACAAGCAGTACAATGCGATGATGGGTCGGGGCTCCAGCTGATGCGACATAAGACTATACAGAGCAAGCCCTAGATTACAGCCAACAGTATTCTCCTTAGGAAGCTTTGATTGAAGGCCATGCAAAATTTGCTCTCGAACGTCTTATCTTTAACACCACTCAAGCGGCTGATCGCGACAACGATCCAAAGCCAGCTGTCTCGCTTCATCGAAGGCATTGAACTGGATAGCCTTGGGTTGCTTGGTGGTGACCTCGTGCTTGAGAATCTAGAGCTTCGTAAAGATGTGGTGCAAGAACTGCTGGGCATTCCCATGGCTTTTGACCTCGATCGCGGCTTCATCAAAGAGCTACGTATCCACATCCCTTGGACTCGCTTGACCTCAAAGCCAATTGAAATCAAGTTTCACACGGTTGAAATTGTGGTAGTACCCACCAAGCGAGATGAAGCTAGTGCTCCAGCGCACGAGCCTGCAGCAGGCAGCCACGATGATGAGCCTTCTTCCGAGGATAACCGCAGTGATCCGGGTGACGACGACGTTGATGCTGCTGCGGCTGCGGTAGCTTCTGAAGCAGCTTCAGCCCCTAGCTGGACCCAAACTCTCATTAAGAGGGCATTAGCAAATATATCATTGACAGTTGAAAATCTAGTGCTCAAATTAGATGACGGTGAAGTGGTGCTTTCGGCGACGTTGCCGTCTTTTCGAGTGCATTCGGCAGATCCCGACCTTGGCTGGGAATGCCGCTGGCTGAACCCGTTTGGGCCTTATCAGCTAATGCACAAGCTAGTCGAAGCCAAACAGCTTACAGTGTGCCTGGATCGCTATACGTCTGGCGGCATTGCATCTAACAAGCGCGCTCGAAGCATCGTAGGCTATGAGCGACCACTGCTTGACCGCGTTTCTCTCACTGTGAGGCTGCAAATTCCGCTGGAGCGGCGTCCAGCTTTCGAAAGACTCGAGCGCGAGCAACAGGGAAATCGCGTGTTGTCTGAGGGCGCTCAAGCCGACCAAGATTCGTTAGCAGCTTATGGCTCCGGTGACCTTTCGTCTGGGTACTTCGATGACGCCTACGGCTGGGCTGGAGTCGACGGAGGATCCTTTGCCGACAACAGTGCAGCGGGACCAGGAAAAGCAACTCCGAATCTTTCCCCAATCTTTAAGTTGCCTTGCGCATCGAATTGTGGTCGTGCTCTCGCTGGTGATGTCAGGCGACCGTGGGTGCGTCAAGATGGCCACGAGTCGATTCACACTGTAGGTGGGCCCTTTGATGACCGAGAAGAGCTTTGGGTGCCAATGCCTGGTTGGTCGAGCCCTGACTTGAACTTTGTGGATCCATTGGCAGAAAAATACTATGTAGATGAGGAATCCTCGAATAGTGCGTCAACTGCAACTCAGGTGCTTCCATCAGAAATGCCAATTCCTAGTCTGGTCGCAGATATGCATTGTGCAGCACTCAAATTCTCTTTCAGTGAGCGCCAGATCAACATGCTTCACAGTCTCATGAAATCAACAGCTGGATCAGTTGGGCAGAGTGTAACAAATGCGAATCATTCGCCCAAACGCAATCCTAGAGCTAAGCCTAAAGTTTCTCCTCGAGTTCATTCTGAAGTTATTGGTAGTCAAACCACGGTAGAAGATTCAGGGAATCAGCAAATAGCGATGGATCTTGATCCTCCAGTGCAAAATAGAAGCTGGCTCAGTCGGATTTTCTACAAGGATGACGCAAATGGACTTGAGACTGATAACGTGGCCTCGGAGACGCAGCCTGGCAACATTTCGAATTTCACAGTGTCTAAACCTACTGAGGGTGGCATGAAAAAGGCTAACCATAGCTTGGTTATCGTGAGTATGTCTTTCCCGTACATTGCAGTTGATTTGCTGCGACACTCTTCAAGCTCTGATGGCATTCCTGGAGACAACACACCACTTGAGGGGTCAACGACTCGTGGAACTTCAGAGGCTGGCCACACTGACGAGGGAGGTGAAAGTGATAACTCAGAGGAATCGCTCAATGTTCCTGTATTCGGCTTGGGAGTTGTTAAAGTCGATGGTTTGAAAAGTCAACGACGAAAAGCGGAGTCGCCTCATTCACAATCCAGAAAACGCGATCTTGGTCACCTGGAAGTTGAAACTCATGACAACCGTTTGCCGGAATCTTTCCTTCGACTTGAGGTCAAACATTGCACCATTGATTCGCACCAACTGAATGGCGGTGGGCTCAGCTTTCTCGACACAAAACTCCAAATATGCGGCGCTTCTATCAGCCCTACTGGGGCTCTTTTGGCGTCGCTGTCTTTTTCAAGTGCAATGCCGTCGCATTTATTGCAAGTTGGGCTTGAAAATACGTCTTCATTGTCACCAGAGGCATTATTGTTCCGGTCATCTGAACATTTACTATCAAACTACGCGCTTCTGCGTTGCGATGATTCCACTCTTAGCGACTCTCTTCGTTCGTCCAATACTTCAAATTGTAAGTCTAACCCAGTCAAAGATGCAGCTTTAGAAGTTCGTTTTCTCAATATTTCAAGCAAGCCATCGCATTCCTTAGGTATTGCAAACGAAGAAAGCTCCTCAGGCCTGCAGAATGATAAAATTATTATCGACGAAGACTCGTCTTTTGATTCAAATGGTCTTTCATTGGACGTTCGTGTTGGTGTCACGGAATTAAACTGGAGTGAGAAAGTTGTCGATCATCTTCATGGATTTTTACTCGAAGCTGCTGCCATCTCTACTGGAAAAGCTAGCGAAAACGAACCCTCGGGATCATCTGAGGCTTATAATCAGCAGAAGACTAAAACATCACCAGTGCTGGAATTAGGCCATCGCATGCATTTCTATTATGTTGATTGCTCAGCCGTTACCACAACTCACATCCGAGATATTACTTCTATTCGCGTTGAACCCGATACATCTGGAGTATTTTCTGCTGCTACGACAATGACCGTGAAACAGCCCCAACTTGCATACAGCGTTGTTGGTACAAGCGAAAGTTTTGCCTGCGAGTATGCAAAAATTGCAGGCAAACTTTTGAGTGAAAGAACAGAAGACGTGTCTTTAAGTTTGAAGTCCTTCGAAATCAAACATATAGATCGATTCGGATTTCATGTACGCAGCAGTACTGAACTTTCGCCAATCATTCGCCAATATGACAGCGGAAGTAACGCAATGAATGAGTGCATTTTCCATACAGATGGACTGTCAGTACACGCAGGAATCAAGACAACGTTCTTGGAGCGACTTCATAATGCACCCATCAAAGTTCTTTTGAAGTGCAATACTAAAGTCGAAGTTTCTAAAGTCATTGCTGTCATCAGTTTTGATAATCTCCATGCTTTTCGTGGATTTTTGAATGCAGCACACTTACTCACGAAATTAGGGCAAGCTCAAGTACTTGAACATCTTCCACTGGACCAGCAGTTGCAAAAGTCGTCGTCGCATTCATCTCCTGCACGAAACGCGCACGCATTTAAATTCTGCGCGTGTGACTTGACTTTTGGAGTTTCTGCACAAGGTGCTCGCAAAGAGAACGGCATTGAGCACTCTGCAAATTTTGCCTTAAGTGGCGACGCAGGCTCGTTTTCGCTAATAAAGCGTGGTACTCGAAAGCATACCTCAATAGTCACAACTCAACATGCTGCGGGAGCTGAATCGAGCGGCGCGGCAGTTTCTTTTATTTCAGGGCAGGCAGTGGTTGAAAACCCTTCTGAGGCGTTTCTGGACTGGTTTTGCATACATTCAGGCTCTCAAGTTCTCGACAAGAAACTAAACAAGCAAAAAAAAATTAATCCCGCAGCATCATTGCCAACTCTGCAATGTGACATGTCCATTGGCCAAGCTCATATTGACGTACAAGGTGCCATGCGTGCATTTGCTGCTCTTGGTGCGATGTCATCAATGTTCTTCGACACCATCGCAAACCAGTCAATGTTACCACCAAAAGCACAGAAGAAGGCTATTCAAGTCGCTGCTCCGTTGGATATGACTGAGTTTGCAATTGTTCCGAAGATAAAGATATCTGCATGGCTGTTATGGCTATCGCCTCATCTTGTGTTCAAATCCCCTGAAATTGGTATAGTAGAAGCAGATGCCAGCGAGCAGATCCACTTGGATTGTTCAATGACAATGACTGGAAGCAAACTTTTAGCGACCACTTCACAGTAAGTCTATATTTTCTTCCTTCGCTGATTACCTAGTGTCTTTATCATTTATATATGCAATCGTCATCTCAAATGCCAAATATTGCCACATGGTATTTAGGTTCAGCGGTGGGCCCTCGTTGCAATTGCCTAGCACTGCTCATGAGGTTTTTTCTTCGAATCAGTGCATTACTCGTGCTAAGATTCCCCGAAAGGAATTTTTGCCCACAAAAGTGACGGTATCTGATATTGCTCCGCTTGTTAAAGACGTCGCGTCCGTGAACGTGGAAATTTCTGACGTATGCATTGATTTGGACGCTACCAAGGTTGCCATACTTTCCGCATGTCTCAAATCGTTGACGGTGAATGCTCGTTCACGCGAGCAGTTCAGTCAAGTAAAGGAGGACGAAGATGCAGCAACATCAATGGGTGACAACGCTGTCACTAATTCAACGCCACCTCTTTCTCAAGAAAACGAAGCACCGGCACCCGTGCCCTTACTTCCACCTACTGGTCACCGCAAACGTTTAGACCTATCTTTTGATGAAGTTTTCAAGCAAGTTGAGATGTACGCTCCTGCAGAGGTTTCTGAGCCGCCAATGCTGAAAATAAAGCCATCGTTTCAACCGGTTGTCTTCGAAGCCAGCCTTTCGAAGTTTTCATTAGCCCTGAGGCTACAACCAAGTTCAGCAGGTCAGCCGAGTAATGTAGATAATTACTCGTCCAATGCTTTTCAGGTCGCTTTTCACAACATTCAAGTGTCATCTACTGTAGAATTTGGTGGGCAGCGCACTGGATCAGATCGCTGGAGAATATTTTCGAATAAGAGCAAGCATTCTCATACACCAACGTCGCCCACAATTGGCATTTCATCAGAGGTTGTCGAGAATGCTTCATCTTTCTTTGAAGTAAAGACTTATCGCTTTGCTATTGGAGGCCTTGGTGCTTGCGAAGAAGATTGGGCAAAGTCATCTGCAGAATCACCTCTCGGGTTTTTGCTGCTCACAATCTTTGCCTCTGAGCCGTCGTCTGCTGCTTTGGCCTATTACGCACCCCATCACAGCTTTAGCACTCTAGCGCCATTGATAGCGGCTTACCTTGGCGAACATTCGAGCTCAAATGGGCTCGCACCGCTTGCACTTGCGCTAGCATTGGGGATTGGTTTATCGCGACCACGACCTGTGCCGAGATATACGCCTTCAGAGACCGCAGCGAAGGCTCCTTGGCCGTGGTTGTGTGCTGAGAAAAGCGACAGCAGTCGCCACGTGTGGGTTGAAGCACAATTTCAGCGCGAAACAGCGATGATTATTCCCGAGTCGTCATCGCCTGAAGCAAAAGATGCGCCTTATATTAGATCAGCACAGCGGCCGAAGGCCCATTTGAGGCTTCGCAAGTCGGACGTGTTATTTCATTTGCCTACCTTGGCGGCCGTCGCGGATCTTTTGCACGGTCTTGTGCCCCGAATCAGGCCAGGAACGGCGAGTAATTCAAAGGCTGAAAGCACCATGTCGTCTAATTCGACACAACTACAAGCTAAAGATAATTGTACTGTTGAAGGCGAAGGACCTGTGCGTCTTTTACCTCTTTTATCATTTGAAGTCCAACCGCTTCGTGTGCTAGTGGTGTACACGCGCATGCAAACGAATGATTGGAGTGCCATTGCTGCGTTTCAGTGGAGTTTAACCCTCTCTGCCAAGTCGAATTGTAGCACAGTACATCAAGTACATTCGAAGGGTTCAACGGTGTCTCCTGGTGCGCAAGAAGAAAAAAAAACAGAGCCATTTCGTGTGGTTGGTATGGTTGGGCCCATGGATGTGGCCACTGTATCTTGGAAGCGCCGCTCTCGCATTCGCAGCGGGTTAGCGTTGAGTGACGTCAGTGCACCGGGCAGCGTAGTTCTTCAGGGTATAATTTTGATCAAGTACAGCCTGAGAGAGTTCACATTTGGTCCTGTAAAGTAAAGTTATTTTTTTCGAGTACGTGCATGCATCATGCGTGGACTTTCTTTTAAATGCGTATTCATTTTTTGTTACGCTTGTGTGGACCATTACAGGTCCCACTGCCTCAAACTTTGAGACCAATCAATGTTACGCCATGGCTCAAGAAGTGCTCTTCGGAGATCCTTTTGAGTTTTCAGTGGTCGCAGAGGAGACTCTAGCACAGCGTCTCAATGCTTTGAATCCTGGAGCTTCTGATGATGTTGCCGACGCCGCACAGGTTGATTTATTTGTTTGAATGTCTTCTTTTGCTACAGGATGTTATACTGATGGACACGCGAATTACATTCTCGCTTGCATTTCCTTTGTGAATTCCTCACTTACGTGTTTCTGACGGACACATTTCTTTTACAGCTTCGTGTAGTGGTTGAAGCATCGCCAGCCATCTTTACTTGCCAGCCGGACCAGTACGCAGCATGTTTAAATCTTCTCGCCTCAGTAGGCAATGCAGCGCGCAGCGTAGCAAGTACGAGGGCGGCGCATGCTGCGCGTATCCAGCGATTGTTAAGAATCGCGGAGCCAATGTCGTCCGAATCAACTGGTACTCGCAATGAGCCGCGGACAACTCCAGAAATCGGGGGTTTTGAAGACACAAGAGCTTACCCAAGCGTCGAGAAAGAACTCGAAGAATATGAGGGCGAAATAGACGAAAATGAAGCGTCCGGGAATGCCTCTTCAAGTACAGTTGACCATTCGTACCGATCTCAAAGAGGACACCAGAAGACTCCAACTGCAAAAGTGGCGTCAACTGGGTTACCGAATTCACTGCGTATCAAGTACTCCTTTTCTGCTCCTGAAGTCAAAATTACTCTCTTTTCGCCGCGGCCTGCACCCTCGTCGCCCATGTCAACCTCGATGACGCACCTGTCATTGTTTCGGCCGAGTTCTAGTACTGAAAGCACTACCAGTAGTGCTTACGCTATTCCACTGCTAGAACTCCACACGTCGCATGTCACAGTAGCGGGCACTTCACCAGGAGCAAGCTCTTTCACCGTTGACAACTGCGCGATTCGTTGTTGGCCTTGTTCGTCACCATCATCGCTGACCTCGCCTCAAGGCGTAGCGTTATTTGGATTAGCAGCGGAGTCAACAAACAATGAGTGCACAGTGAACATGAGAAGTTCAGACACCAATGCCAACAGCAATAGCACTCACAACAGCACTTATACAAGTGGACCAGCTGAAGAGCCTCTTCTTCGCGTGGATTGGACCACAGATCTCAACGGGCATTTGCCAAATGATGTTCTAGCGCAGTTACGGCCCGTGTTCTTGTTTGCTTCTCCTGCGGTTCTGGCAGCCTTGTTGCACTTTGCCTCTCAAGGCATTCCCAACAGCGCAGCAACACAAGATTCCTCAAATGCCGCGAACACTGCAGAAAACAACAGCGACGCGGCCCCCGGTGCGGCAGCATTGGCTGCCGATAAAGAGGAAGATGCGAAATTTCTCACTCCTCTGCGTTACCCGCTTCCTCTCAACATTGGTCCACGGTATATGGCCAACTATAGCAGCCTGCGTCACAGTGCCTCCGCGGCCAATTCGTCTTTCCTCGGGAACGTGTCGGTGAAGTTTTTGTCGCGGCAAATTCAAATGGTAGCAGCTACTGAAGCCGAAGGAAAGCAAGGTCCAGCGGTCATATTTACCATATCGCACGTGTTCTTGAATAAAAAGAAAGCTAAGCCAGTGAACCACGATGAAAAGAACGCCGATGCACCTGCACCACCACCCAATGGGACCACTCTTGACGCGGATACAAGAAGCATGTCTGATGAGCACGAGCGCAATCATCACGAGGGTTGTGTCGAGAGCGACAGTGGTAGCGACAATAGCAACAGCAGCACTACGAGTGAGAGCACTTCAAGCAGTGAAGACGAAGACGGCCTAGACGACGGCGTTTTCAAAAACAGGAAATCAAAATCATCACGTTCATCTCCTCTTGGTCTGCCACGTTCTGTGGCAGAGGACGAAATCATGCTCAACGCTCTGGGTTGCAGTTTGGAATTTCGCACTGACTACCGTCGCCGCAGCGACTCCCCTTTGACTCCAGGAGAAAGTTACAGCGAGGAAAGTTACAGCAACAAAACCACTGGCAACTCCAACGACAGCACTAGTAGTAGCAGTAGCCAAAGGAGTAGTCGTGCTACAGGAGCCTCACTTCCAATTACGTCGGCGAGAGAACTTGAAATCGTCAACGCTGACGCATGCTTTGTGCCACCTTGTGAACTAAGCCTAGCTCTACGAGGCCAAATCCTCAACGAATTGCAGCCCATGGCTTTAGTGGACGTTGCTGTTGATTGCGACGAACTGTGTGTCAACCTCTCGGCGGAACGACTCCAAGTGCTTTTCGCAGTGGCAAATGCCTTGGTGAATGCACTCAATCTCCCACCACCACCGCCGTCGCCGTTGTCGCACTCGGGAGTTAATCTTTCCAATGAACCATTGCCTCCCTGTAAGCGCCCGCATCCGGCGCTGGTCCTACCACCCACTCCAAGTATAACAACTCACCGTTTGCAACTTGCTGCTCCACTCGATGTGTTCGCTGACCGTCGTCTGGATTCAGTGCATCGGAGACACCAACACCGAGGTCAAAAGGAGATGTTTCCATCGTCTTCAGCTTCCTCTAAATCGGGCCTTTTTTCTTCTGTTTCCTCGCAAAAGCAACAACTTCCGCCTCCATCGGGCGTGCTACTCTTTGGCAATAACTTAGGTTCGTCAAGCAGGGGATCGGTGGACATGCAAGGGAAAACAGACCCGCGAGCAGCAGCGGAGAGCACTGCAGCCCAACAATTTTGGATAGCACCAGAGCAGCCTTTCCTGGGGAGGCATAGCCAAAACAAAATCAGGACCCATGCCATCCATCAAAATAGTAGCAACAGCAGTAGCAATGTTGGCAATAATGGCAGTGTTCCTTTGGTTTCCGCGACGATGCCTTCTGTTATGGAGCAGCACCGCGCAGCGACACTCGCGCGGTCCGAATGTTTAGCCGTTGTAGAGTGGTTTGCGTGTGCACATTGGGCGTACGGCACCCCACGATCGGTGCGTTTTGTCGCTTCAGTCAATGCAGATACAACATCTCATTGCCTTTGCTAGTTCATTTCGTTTGTTTTTGGACATCTTTGTTTCGTGTGTCAATGTTGTTCCTGTGGTTAACTTATCCCAGGTACTCCGTCTTGAGATGAAGCAAGTGGCCCTTCCCAAAGCTGTGATGGCCTCTAGAAATTACCGAAACAACGAGCGCTACCGCCGCCACAATCCTTCTTCTTCGTCACAACATCAACAGAGTAGCGGGAGTGAATTAGCTGTAGTGCATTTGAGCCTTGAGCGGCGAGATCCAACTAGTCGAATGTGGGTGCGCAGCGCTCTACTCTCGGTCCCTCTCGTAACCGTAGATCCACCCCCAGTAACCCACCAACACCCGCATCGCTCGACTAATACCGTGCCAGGATTGCACAACCAAAGCTCCGCAGAAGGAGAAACTGCATTTGACGGAGTCGAAGGAGACGCACCCCTTTCGGACGACAGTGTCTCAGACCCCGTATGGGCGTCTTGGTTGGAAGGGGGCGAGTATGCAGCGTGGTGTCAAGACCACCCGCACCGCTCCAGCTTGAAGTATTTGGTGCCTCCCAACCAGCCTGCATCTGAATGGCGCCTCCTCTGGGCTTGCCCTGATCTTACGCGACTGAGTGCTGGAATTTCAGGGAACAGTGAAACTGCCCATCTGAATCGAGCATTACCACAACTCCTCATGCCCAGCCTTGGAGTAGCGTCTGTTCAAGATTTACCTCTTCTTGCGCTGAGCTGGCGAGCTCGAAAATTTCGAGTCTGTTTCTTATCACCAACGGGGCAACTGCTGTCCAATTTTGATCACGATGGATCTGCTAGCTGTGCCAGTGGTAACAGCAGTAGAACCAATGGCGGCCACGGCACCCTGACGTTTGAGGATGGAAGTCGGTGCCGACCACCAGAAGCGTTGGTGGATTTTGACGCGTCGTTCTTTGGGGCGTCTTTGACAGTCGCCAGCGCTACTTGGGCCAGCTTAGTGGCGCCTGCGTTTTTCGTGGATGGAGACTTGCGCATGAAAGTGCACGATTTCGCGACCTTAACCTCGGCCGGTGTGGTACGCAAGGAATACATCGTGCTTAGGAAACGGGAAAAACAATCTTGCCATATTCTATTCGTTCAAGAACATTTTGAGGTTTAAACAAATGTTTGTTTATAGCCAAGTTTTCTTTTTAATCGCAATACCCATCTCATGGCTCTTGCTCTTGAATTGGCAGAATTTCCAATTGTCGTGCGGTCACGTGTACATTATTTCTGTCTCTACAGGCATCAGTGCCGAGAGCATCTGTTTGGGTGCGTACGCTTCCTCGGGGCGCAACTTCTTACTTTGCGACAACAGCTGTCACGTGTGCGGCTGGCGATGGAGCTCACCTGCGCGCTTCACCAAAGCTTTTGAAAGCCTTCAAAGTATTGGGAAATGAACTTGCAACTATGTTTCAACCACCCCCTACACCATCACGCAACATGCATCAAGATTACTCTCAGAACTGCCAATATGGCGACGGCACTGACAATGATCTAGAAAACATTGACTCTGCTCATGATGAAAACGGTATGGTTCCCTCTGTGGCTTCTCCAGCTCCTCCCAACACTACTTACATGAACGACAGTTTACGGTACGTAATTGAAAATGCCACCAATGAGCCGCTGTGGTTTGGGCAGCAGGCGACCGCAGAATCTCTTATGGTGAATGCAGGCAAAAGTTGCGGGTACAGTTGGCGTGAGCTCTCAAACGACCCAATCTGGACCCGTGAAAGTAGCAACAGTGCAAGCGACTTACGTGGGGCTGGTCTAAGTCTGAGGTTTGCCCTCTCGTCGAATACGCAAACATCGGACAACGCAGAGGATGGCGAACGTATGCCGACAAATAGAGGATATGAAGGTAGCTATGGTAGTAGTAGTTCCTTTAGCCCTGGGGCTTGGTCAGAGCCAGTACGCATCGACCATAGCATTCTTGCTGGCATCAATGACGTGGTCACACAGCGTGTGAGTGTACTTCGCGACCATTGTTCAACCACCAGTGGTGGTGTATCTAACAGTGGCGCAGTGGTGTGTGCGCTCATAGTAACAGTACAAAAGCGCAGCTTGCAGACTGTGGTTACCCTCCGCGGTAAGTTTGCTCTGCGCTGCACTATTCCTCGCCCTATGCAAGTGCGCCTTTGCGTGTTGTCAATGGGGGCAGCGGTTGCGGTTACAGCCGCAGCATCTGTATCGGCAACTGCAGGATCATCGTCAGTGGCACTGTACGCACCTGCAGCGGACTTTGACAACAATGAGCAAAAACAAGCTCAAGAGGAGCATCCTAGTAGGCAACAAGAAAAGGGCCATGAGCGACAACAGCGCGACGATAATTCAATTCTTACTACGGCTGCGTCTGCAGCTTCCGCGATTCTGATCAGTGCTCTGCAAACGTGCGGCCAAGCTCATTGTGCTGTGGTCTCTGCGAACGCTTCAGTTGATTCGTTCGTGTTGCTCCCCGAGAATGATTTCCAGCTGGATGCTGCAGTTGTGGCTGCAGCTGAGGCTGTTGCTAGAGAAGCATTAACGAATGCACCATCTGCATCCGGATTTGCAGAGGCAGCTGCAGCAGCTATCAGGAAAAGCTTGGCCGAACCATCAACCTCTGCCTCTGATACGAAGTCGACCATAAACCATTTTCCGAGTCGAGTGCCGGGTGCTCAACACCGGCGGGCCAGTGATGCTTTAGCAGGCATGGGAGAGGGTTCGCCATTTATTGCTGTGCAGACGCGACCGGAAGGACGTGGCTACGATTGGTCATCACCAGCACTCTTGTCTTTACGCACAGGGGCTGTCTTATTCGACACTTTTGCTCATCACAACAGCAAAGGTCAAAGTGGTGATAGCAACAGCTGCAGCAGTGGCCATGGTGATGGCACTAGCAGTATCAGTAGCAGCATCGATTGTGGTCGCAGTAACAGTAGCAGCAGTAGCAGTGTAGGCGGCAGTCTAGACACCGGCAGCACGTCTCACGGAACGGGTAATGCACCAAATCCTTCGCCTCGTCATCGTTATCCGAACGTTGCTCAGAACAGGAAGCGATCTTCTCCGCTAGTGCACGTCCTAGCTGCAACTGGCAGTTTCAATGCGGAGTCGGTACATTGTGCAGAGGTGGCGTTGAGGAGTGCCCGTGTTCGCCATCGTTCATTGGCGGCAGTCATGGCGCCTCCAATGGCCGCTAAAGGTGCATCTGCTGCTGTTGCCACTAATGATGATGGTGGTTGCAGCACTAGCGCGAGTCCTACTGCTACTACTTCCGCTCAAAGCAGTATTGGTCGTGGCACATGGGCTGTGGTGTCTACTCGTCCACTGCAGTGGCCAGCTACAGCTCTCACCTCTTCGGGAGGACTTGGTGTCAATAACAAAACTGCTCCTCTAACTTCGACTAGCAGCAGCGGCACTAATTCTGAATGGACGTTGCTGGAATTGAGTTCACCGCTTGTGCTACACAACGACCACTCTGAACCCCTTTTAATGGCTTTGCGACGCCGTGGGAAGGACTCTGATACGGCAGGAAGTCTCTTAGAAGGTGCATCTACAGAATACAGTAGTTCTCCATCTCCAGTCGAACCGCGACCTTTTGGTCGCTCTCCTGCTATACGCACCAACTTTTCAAGCACTAGTAGTAGTCAGAGTAGGAACAGCCGTTACCCACCTCCGCCACCAACAGCTGAACCGTACACGCCTCCACCGTCATCGCCGTCGTTGCGTGCAGTGGACGCTGCGAGAGAGCGACTAGCTGCGAAAATGTCCAAAGTGGCCGCGTCGCAGTATACTGAAGGGCATGAAGCCAACCATGAGAACAATGGTGTTGGCAGTGACAGTGAGAGTGGTAGTTATGGCGGTAGGATGAGTCTGAACCACAGTACACCAAATTCGATCGAGGCGCTCGACAATACGGACGGTGTATATGTAAGTGCCTACGGCTGGCTTCTGCCAAAAATATAGTCATGTATGTGTTTTTTTTTCATTTCATGTGATGTTTACAACTCTCTGCAATCGCACGGCAGGTGGTACAGGTGCCTGCGCATGGCCACTTGTCACTCAACGCCAACCCGCTCTATAATTACACGGCTACCGTCCTACGGGAAACCCGCCCTGAACTCTCAGCCCTCTCTGCGGCTGCAGCGGCTGCCTCGCATCTCTACAACCGCTTTCCTTCTTCTAGTAGTTACTATAGTTCACCTGCGCGCCCACTGATTGCTAACCTTGCGCTTCCAGTGCGCGATCTACTCGTGCCATATGAAAACAACAGCATCGATATCAACAAGGATAGCAGGAAGTATGCCGATATTGACAGCTCCTTACCACGACAAACGAAGTCGCCGTCCCTGCTGCCTCCCTTTCAATTGCAAGTGAACTCTTTGCTGCTTGGCCCCGCATCGGCAGCTCGGTATTTTCCAAGTTCTTCGTATCGGCAATTTCCACCTTACTCTTCAACCGACTCCGGTGGAGGCACCGGCTATAGCCGCCCTGGGTCGTTCTCGTTTGCTCCAACAGGAGCGAAGCAGACTGGTCCACATGTAAACGGTCAGTCCGCGAGTGCATCCGACCTCTCGGAACCAGGGCTGCCACCGTTGTCAACGGATTCAGCTTCGTCGTCCTTCTCATCACCGCCGTCTCCACAACTTCCTGTTTCCGGACTGACCGCAGCAGCAACACCGCTGCCACCTTTCGCCTGCTATGCAGCGGCAGCTGAATCGCTCGCTTCGAGTGGAGGTATCTCGAATCATCGCATTTTGGGTGCGCTTCACTGCCGGCTCGGCCCTCGCGCTCTCATTCGGAACCGCCTCGACGTGGCGTTGTGGGTCGAAGTTAGCACCAAACGCAGCAGCAGCAGCAGCAGCAGTTACAACAGCGGTAGCAGTGGTTATGGTAGCAGTAGCAGGATCGGTGAAGGGGCAGCAGCTCCCATTGTTGTGTGCATTCCGCCTCGCGAGTCTCGCCCAATGCCTGTGTTGCCAGAAATACACTTCGATTCGCGACAGAGTGTTCGGCGCGAGCGAGGTTATGACAGCCACAGAAAAGAAAGGCCTGCCTTGCGGTTCGGGACAGCGATTGCCTGGAGGCGCTCTGACGGGCGCGTTACTCTGGTGCAAAGCGCAGGTGCAGCCGCAAGAGCTTCAAGTGGAGAGCAAGTCATCGTAGGATGGTCTCGCCGTTTTGCTCTGGGCCTGCTGAACAATTATGATGGCGACGTCCATGGTCAACCACGCAGCGATGCTTTGAATGAGGAACGCCGAGGCGATAGCGAATCTGTAGGAGAGCACCAGGACGAGAGAGAGGACGGTGACGACGACGAAGAAAGCAGCGAAAATGGCATCTCGGGCGACCCAGGGAATAGCCGCACGCTTCAGTTCGGAGCGGACGCATCTCTGGTGGCGATCTTCCACCCTGCGGACCGGGACCGGGATCTGGTTTTACCGCTGCTCGTGAAAGTGCTCCCACCTGGCGCTCTTACTCCTAGTGCCCATGAAGAGGGCCCTTCTGCAGGTATTTCCGGGGCGCACGAGAACGAAGGAAGTCTGCCAACAAGTGAGGAAACGTTACCTAGCAGCAGCAGCCGATCTTATGATTCCTGCGGACCGGCGACTTTTCCGGCAGCACATGTGCATGACCCAATTGCATCTCTGACCAGCAAGAACAGCAATTCAAGCCAGAGAAGTCGCAGTGGCGCTAGCGGCAAGAGTGGTGGCAGTAGCAGCAATAACAACAGCAGTAGCGCTAGCACCGGTAACAAGGAAAGCAGTCCAGTGGCAGCGAGTATATGGGGTGCTACTGGCGGGGCTCCTGCTGTCATTGACGTCACTGCCCGCTTGGCCATTGTCTCCCCGCCTATAGGCGCCCACGGGTTGCGGCTTGACTTGCTCTTGGCGGAGGACAATGACGCCGGTGCTACGGGTGGTCTACAGGGGCGCTCTCAAGTGGGGCAACGCCCTCTGTGGATGGAGGTACCTGCGTTGGAGGAGAAAACCGCACCACTTGCGTCTACTCCTACTGCCGGCCCTGCGACAGATATGCCTGCGGGAAGTGCAGTTGGAGGCGAAGCAAGAGCAGTAGGTGGCGCGGTGAACACTTCCTGGTCGAGGTGCTTGTTAGGGGTCGCGGCTGTGGATGCCGATGCTGAGACCGCTTCCGAAGCCGGGATTGACGATTCCACGGATGGAGACAACTCGATGCACAGCAGCCGTAGCAATGGGGTTCCCAGCAACAACAGCAGCCAAAGCAGCACGCATAGGCATGGCAACACCGAGGCCTCAAGTGGTGGAAGGCTCAGCTGGTTGTTTGGAGGGTGGCGTTGTGCGTCGAGTGAGCAAATTGACCGAGGGAAAAGGTGATTTCAAATGCGTATTACTACTTTTTGAAATAGTGTGACGTCGTCCTCGTCGTCACAGCGAGTTGACCATATAAAGATCTTGCTGACCTTTGAGTTTGAATTATGCTTCTTCCTGCTTACCTTCTTGTGAATATTTATTTTCCATTATATTAGGGAACGCGCGCGGCAGCGCCAAGAGCGCGCTTTCGGGGCCGCTGCCGATTTTCGGTACAGGGTGTCCTTTCTCGGTTCGCAAACCATCGTCGGATCTATTGGCCGGTCCTATGGCGCAAATAGCATGCACGACGACAGCGATGATAACAATGCTCCTCATCGTCCAGTGTTTGAATTTCACCCTACTCCAGCTGTGCTTTCAACTCCGCCGCGAGGAGCCACCGAAAACAACGGTACCTCTAGATCGACAGCAGCAGGAGCAGCAGAAGAAGAAAGCATCAATGCTGCAGCAGGGAAAGGAAGACCCGCCGATTCTCGAGATTTGTGCCAAGGAATGTCGTCAGCGAGTGTCGGCGGAGCCCCTTCGACTGGAGTAGCGGTTACCGCAGCTCAGATGGTAGTGCCGTGGCGATCTCCTTCACCTTCAGAGGCTGCACGTTCGCACGACCAACCGACAAAATGCCGAGCACCTGGCGTAGAACACCGCTTGATGACCGTAGCCTCGCACATTTCCCCTAACAGCGGTGCTGCCCACGTATTCATCACTCCTGTACGAGAACCACCGCTACTGGTGAAGAACGTAGGGCGATGGGGCAACATTGAGTTTCAGATCGATGAGGACGAGCCTTTTGGCGCAGCATTGTTGCCTTTTGGTGGAAGCGCGGAATACGACTGGCGACACCAACAGCTTCCTAGTCTAGGAAGTAACGAACATCAGAAGTCGGCCGACACGGGCGCTGCAGCAGGTGCCAAGGCGTCTGCAAGCAGCCACGGAGGCAACGACGGTCGAAAAGGTGGCAGGGGTAATAGCCATGAGGCTGAGGATCGAGGAAGCGATTTGCTGCACCCAAAGCCACAACCCAGCCACGCGATTCGCTTGCGCTTAGCCCGAACTAACACTAATGCTGCCGTCGTGCCAGCAGAGGCAGCAGCAGCAGCAGCAGCTCCAGTGGCTGCTTGGTCCGAGCCTCTTCGCATCGCCGAAGGCGTGCAAATGGCGACCTTGCTGTCCACTTATGAAGCGCAGGTGGTGGCCACTTTGCACGTGTACCATCGAGCAGGGGCACTGGTGGCTCTCTTGTGGTGCGAGTCCGACAACTACGGCAACAGCAGTCCTGGCAGCAGCAGCGGCACCACTACTTGTGATCAAGAGGCTCTTCCTGGCAGTGGCAGTGAATCTCCGTCTCTAACCCCTAATTTGAGCACAGGGTGGGAAGCCTTAAAGCGATACTCCAGCGGCCGACCTTGTCATTTGGACGTGAGCTTTGCTGCAATGGGCCGTTTCACTGTGCACCTCGTTGACGATGCCGCACCAGCAGTGCTGCGGCCACCGCCTCCAATGTCTTCGCCACCTCCGCCATCCTTGCCGTCTCCAAGTTCAACAACGAGGAATAGTCGAGCAGGAGCTTCAACAACAGAAACCGGAGCCGCTGCCGCACAAGCAGCCGCTGCAGCAGACGCAGCAGAAGAGTGGGCATTGGAGCAGGCCTTTAACAGCAGCTCACCTGCTTCCCAGCCTGCCTTGGTGTACCGTGAAATTGCGCAACTGCACAGCACTAATTTGAGTGTTCGAATGGCCGAATCCCCGCCGGAACCTCGGCGTTTAGTCACTTCCACTCCTACTACTGGCAATACTACCACCGCAAACATGCAGAGCACCGGAAATTTGGCATCCTCAAATACACCCGTGGGTTCTGCTTCAGCTCAAGAGCTGATCACTGCAGGAGCAACACCAACGCGAGCAACAACAGGGGTAAAAGTAGGAGCAGGAGCTCATGGTGTGGACTCGCCGGGACCGCAATTTTACTTCCCGGAAGAGACCTCCCACATCAAATACACGACGAGATTTACCTGCCGAGCCCAAGACGTGCAAATGGACAGTTCTCTAACCCAAGGTGAATTTCCCGTGGTTTTGTGGTGCGAACCGAGCCCTGCACACGCTGCGGCCACAGCTGCTGCTCCTAGTGCAGCTGCCACAGCTGCTGCGGCTGCTGCTTCTGTGGATGCATCCATCTTGGCTTCAAAAACTACGAAAAGTGGGCGGCGGCGACAAAAGCAGTTGTCGAAGTCGGTACCTGCCTGTGATCCCGTGCCGTGTGTCGACATGACCGTAGAAATGGTGTCCGTGCACCAGCCCACCATTTCCAGCACGCCATCTAATGCTAGCAGCAGCAACAGCTCATCGTGGCGTGCTCCGTTATTGCCGTGCGACCACCACGTTGCACCGTACACGTCTCTAGTAAAGGTGAACCTGCCAAGGAAAGTCGTGGTTGCCTTTGAAGACCCTTTTCTGGCTGCGATGGCCGAGGCAGCGAACCAATTCCTCGACGCGAGCGACTTTTCGAGTAGCGGTGGCGGAAGCAATAGGAGTGGTCATGGTAAATCAAACAGCGTTGCTTTTTCTAGCGGGGAGGAGTCGAACGCAATCGTGGTCAGCAGCGGAGTTGAAAACGAAGAAGAAGAAGAAGACCCCGAGAAAGTTGCAGTGCTTGCGTGGGTCGCCGCCAGCACTACTACATTAGTGTACGTGGGCTACACGGAAATTTCCGACCTGGAGGCCTCGGCCACCTTGCGCGTAGTCATGCCGGGCTCGAACATGTTCATTGGGTTAGACCAAACTCCCCTGTACTTCCGCAAACTGGTGCTCAAGCGGGCGCACGCTTCGGCCCGCCGATTGGCCAACGAGGTATTGTGGGCTGAGTATAACATATTAGGGCAAAGAGGGGAAATTGAGTGGAGGGCGAGGAGAGGAGATTTAGAGTGAAGCTTAGTGAAGTTCGATGATCACAGCAGTGCTGTTGTGTCTTATGACATACAATGATTGATTAGTAGGTCTAGTAGAGTCAATCATGTTTAAGTTTTTTTTCGAACACCGTATTCTCTCTCCTTCCCATTTGGTTTTCAGGTGAGTGCCTCCTACGCTGCAGATGCGCTCTTGCGGTCACCTCAGCTCGTCGGGTCTTTGCAGCTCCTGGGGGCGCCTACCTCCCTGTGGCGGTCCGTCACTGCCGGCTTGCGAGATTTGGTGGCTTTCCCTCTGGAAGCAGTCCCGCAGGGGCCGGTCGCCGTGCTGCGAGGAGCGCTGAGAGGCACCTCGAGTTTTGCGCGCCACGTCAGCGGTGGGGCGCTGTCCTCGGTGAGTGGGTTTGCGTCTTCCGCGTCGCGCAATTTGCAAACGTGGCAAGCACCGAGCAGCCCACCACAACCACACGTGCATCGCCGACGCCGCCTTCATCGGCCATCGTCGTCGTCGTCTGTGCCACCACGAGCTGCAGCTGACGATGACTGCGGCGAAGGCGATGATGACGTCGAATACGGCGACAGCTACAACGACAACTACAACTACGGTGAAAACTTCGGCGACGGCCAAGACGGAAGTGATGGCGATAGCCTGCAGCACCCTAGGGCAGCGCCCTTTCTTGACGCTGTTGGCGCTATGGAAGAGGATGACGACGGAGAAGAAGAAGAAGAAGAAGAAGAAGACGGCGGTGAAGACAGTGACGGTCGCAGCTTAGCGCGGCGCGTGTTCGAAGGTGTCGGGCGAGGTCTAGTGGTGGCGCCGCTGGTGGGGGCCATGCGGATCGTGGGTCGGGGCACGGCCGCGCTGTCGCAGACTGTCGTTGGTGAGCAAAAGAGGAGACATAATTTGGTGTGTGTGTTTATATTGAAGTACAGATACATAGACCGGGAATTGTACAGCGTTTACTACAATCTTGCCTCGTTTTTTCAATACAAATTTACGTGTTTTTCTTAAATTGTGCACGCTTTTTTTCTTTTAAACTCATGAACGAATGAACTTCCTTCTTTTTCTTGCTCTACTATCGATTCAGGCGGTGGATCTCAAGGCATTAGCAACACCACTGCAGCCACACCCCGGCAACCTTTGCCGCTTGCTCGTTTGCCTGGAGGAACCCCCATGGTGAGCATTCGCGCGTTAGGGCTCTGGCAACGGACAGCTCTGATCGGAGCGCGCGACCCTTCACCCCTCCTATTCGCTGCCCCCGTCGCAGCCGCACAAGCACCGTCGTCGACTTCGATTTCCTCTCATGCTTTTAGGCCCTCGTCAGCCGCGGCAGAAGCAGCGGCACCGGTGTCGGCCGGAGTCGCAGCAACTGAATCCCATTCCGGAGGTGCTGCTTACGATGTAACCACGGGCCATTTATATTGGGTGCCCGCCACACTCCTATTGACTCAGGCCGCTTTACATTTGCACGCTGTTGGCCGAGGCAATGCGCTTTGGCTCTCGCTGCCGCTACACGTAGTGCCCCTCGAGTGCGTGCAACAGCACCGCCGACCCCGCAGCGGGAACCATCGATCTACACCATTCTTGGTTTTATCAGAGCCTGAGAATGCAAGGTTCTCTGCGGCAGCACCAGCAGCAGCTGCTACTACTCCTCCTCCTACTATAGGAGCTTCTCCGTCTTCATCGAAGTCCCATGTTGCAACGCAATCGGTGGTCGTCATTGGCCTATCGCCGAGCCACCACGCCGTGCTCGTAGAAGCAATTGAAAAAGCGCAACGGCGGCATGCGAAAGGTGCCACTACAGGCGTGTCGGGAGTTTCTTCGAGAACGGATAAATACACCGTTTAAAGAAAACAACCCAGTTACCTGTTTGGTGTGATATTGATTCAGTATTCGGGCCTATCAGGTGCAATTACGTGGAACGTACCTGTAGGGCCAGCTAAAATATTGTATATTCATTTGAGGTAAAATTAAGCCAACGCAAGCGACTTGCCTATCGCTTCAAGGCATCTCTAGATGCAATTAAACTCATAACCTGATGGCAGAATGCAATTTAGCTCATGGGGTATCGGGACCAAAACCAATTTCGGCCCCGGGGCCCGAACCATAAAACAAGGGGATTGACCCACATCTCACGTGAATGAGCCCTTTTTTTGGTATTCAGATATTCAGCCGCTGATCTTAGCTTACAATTCCTTGATTAGCTGCTGCAAATGAAATCCTTAGGATTGCGGTGCTTGATTTGGCGCACTAGAGGAAGTGTGAACGATATTTTGCGGATATACGTATATATGGAGCTAACCGAAACCGAAGAAGAAATGTGCAGGGTTCAGGGTTCCCTCACCTCACTAGCATACCACGATCACCGCGTATGCGCGCTAATTATAAAGAGCTCAGGTAAACCAATGATCGCAATCGTGCCCTTCTGTGCCGCCCCTCCATCGCAATCTTAGCTTAACTGTCGACGCTCCATGCCCTGATGACTTCGTAAGCCACAATTGACCCCGCTACCGCAACATTCAAGCTGTTTTTCACGCCAAAGGTGGGAATCGCGAGGACACGGTCGCATTGCTCTAAGGCTGCTGGCGCGACACCGGTGACTTCGTTGCCCATCACTAAGGCCACTTTCTGGGGGTAAGCAGAAGGCGTTGAACGAGCCTGCTGCTCTTCTGTCTCTACCTGCTGCTGCGGCCCCACCTGTGGCTGTTGTCCATGCAGCTGCGGCTGTTGTAGCTCTTGCGACGGACGAGGGGGCTTTGGTGGATCGGTGTACCGTTCGCTTTGGTCGGTAGTTTCCAGCGCCCACACAGCAAAGCCTTTGGCTTGCAGGGAAGTGATTGCCTCCAGTGCGGTGGGTGCATGCTCG
>Ga0307982_1001074_pt1 | contig 21834 bp, 13 predicted proteins | sample OrgLakmetagen989_FD_201847 | JGI IMG/M metagenome (GOLD analysis project Ga0307982, IMG submission 201847) | Saline water microbial communities from Organic Lake, Antarctica - #989 | ecosystem: Environmental > Aquatic > Non-marine Saline and Alkaline > Saline | place: Antarctica: Organic Lake... | reverse complement strand
AGCAAATGAGGGGATGGTACGTTGCAGCGCCCATGGGCAGCCAGTGTGACCCGCTGGCAGGCAAGCTTGCAGTTGACTCCCTTGCGTGATTGTGCAAGCGCTGATCACTACAGCCTTGCACTCACTGCTCCACCACTTCAGCTGCAACTGCAAACGCATGTGCGGCTGAAGTGAGTACTTGATGTTCCACTGGGCTATTTTTGTTGATGTGCTCCTCCTCAATGTCGGCCTGGTGTTGGCCGGGAATCAGAGGTGGCATAGCACCCCCCAGGACCGCGATGCAGCCAGCAGCTGAGGACAACAGACGCAGCTGACAAGCGTGCCGGCCGATCTTCTTAGTACATACGGTTGGTGACTTGAGTTTGCTGCCCAGGAGGTGTGGCACTGCTGAGTGGTAATCCCTCACAGCCAGCACTGTGCCCCCCCCGCGGAGTGCCCGTAGAACTAATTGTTGCGCTTGTCGCATGCAGCATACACTCGCTAGCCTCAATTACATAAACTCCGATTATTTCTGCATTTCTGCGTGCATGGCACAAACTTGAATGCATTGCCCTGTCGACAGCCTTGGGTAGTAGACCAGAGCGGGATTTGGTTTTGTGCTCACAGGCAAGCATGCTCAGCCAAGCCTGCAGCTCTCGCCCACGCCGCGTCGCCTTAGTGGCCCTGATTGTGGCCTTAATCTCACTAGTGCTTGTGCCAGAGTGGATTGCTCTGTCAGCGTCACTAGCAAAGCCATTCCCAGGAGTCTCAAACAGCGGCAAAGACGACACAAAAATCGTTCGACTGCCAGGCATACCTAGCAGCCAACTGCACAGTAAAGTGCATGTGCCACTGAAAGCCACTGCGCTCCCAACTGCTTCCTCCAGTTCTGCGCCACCGCTGAAGCCATTGTGTGCCCCGACGCCTGGAGTTGGCTTCGACTCTCACAAGGACTCGGCTGAGCTCATTCGTGCACGGGCTGCGAGCCGAGACTTCAGCCCCGTCCCCCACTGGGGAAACATCTCCACAGACTTTGCGCCTTTGCCCACAACCCCGCCTGTATACTGCCAGCTGAACAGCGCAGACTTGGAGTCAATGTGCACCGTGCCAGGGGGTGATGTGATGACTGGAGACGTGCAGGCGCTAGTGCTGACCCATAAGCGGGTGGAGTCCCTGAAGCGGCTGTTCAAGTCACTGAATGAGACGGCGCCCACGCACACGGGGAAGCTGCATGTGAGGGTGTGCGTGGATGTGCCCAAGCGCAAGACAGAGCCTGATGCTGAGTTGATGGCGTACCTGGAGACGGTGCAGTGGGACAAGGGCATGCTGGAGATTGGCGTACAGGCGGAGCACGCGGCGCTCATTGGGCAGTGGCTGGGGTGCTCTCGGGGGGCTGGCCTGTGGAGGCACGGGAGCAGTCCAGCGGAGCGGTTGCCTGACGTGACTGGTCGCTCTGAGGTGATTTCCATCTTTGAGGATGACATTGAAGCCAGCCCCATGTGGCTGGAGTATGTCCTACGGGCGCATGCAGCGTACAAGCATGACTCCCACGTGGTATCATACGCCCTGCAACGGTATCAGTACCAGTCCCTGAACAACTCTCCCGTGAAGGGACACTTGTTGTTGGGGAACCCGATGATGCTGGTGCGCATTCAAGCTTCCTGGGGCTTCAACGGCCGCATGGATATGTGGAATGACTTTGTCGATTGGTACAATCATGCTACAGGCATAAAGCACTCCCCTAGGGTGCCCGGCACCCAGTTCGACATCTGGTACCAGAGATTCTTGAAAAGGAAGACCCAGAACAGCATGTGGACGATGTGGTTCATGGAGTACGTCACGCGTTACAAGTTGCTGACGCTGTATCCCAATCCCGGCGCGGACTTGGCGTTTGGCTTGAATTGGTTTGAAAAAGGGGAACACTTCGGCGGTCAGAAAGTCCCCAAAGCCGACTCGACGCCGGTGACCCTTCTACGGGAGGAGTTCATCACGTTTCCTGCCCGTCCTTTGCTGCTTGATTGGTCTGCCACGCCATACAATGCGCCGGGGGCGGTGTGGCGCCCCAGCCCAACGGTGGAGGAGGGGGCAGTGCGCAACATGCAGTGTAGCTTGGATCGTGCCGCGCGGCGAGGAGGCGGGCAGGTGCCACTGGTGGCGTTTGTGGGCGGCAACACAGAGCCTGCCTTACAGTGGCTGGGAGCAACAGCTACGAATCCCCAGCTGCAGCGACGCACTGTGTTTGTGTGTGAGGGGGGAGGCTCAATGAAGTTGCTGTCCAGCAGCCCTGCCGCCGAGGCCGTGGGGCTAATGGGCCATGCATTCAAGCATCGCGCGCTGCCGTACGATCGGCTGGGGTACTTGGCTCGTGTGGCGGCGGGGGGTCAGCCCTTTGCAGTGTTTGATCTGTCGGCGCCGTGGGCTGGAAAGGTGGACGAGATGTTTGCTGGCATGGGGGGACAGGGTGGCTCGCCCAGCAATATTTCGGTGCTGCCAACAGCCAGCATGAAGGGTGCTCATATACCGTACGGCTTCTTTGTACCCAGTGGGGATGTGGCTGCGGTGGATTGTCTGTGGGCGCTGCACGCAGCCAAGCGCAACCTGTCTCCTGACACGAAGCACGCTGCTTGTAGCATTGTGCCCGTAGCTGTATGAAAGCAAGTTGTCAATTATAAATTACCCTTGCCACAATGCAGCTCGTTCTCTCGGACTCAGTAGGCTTGCCTGTTCACACTGGCAGGCCGTTACGAGCCATGGCCAACACGGGAGGGCACTGCAGCGCCGACTTCCTGTGGATAATCAAGCAAATGAGGGGATGGTACGTTGCAGCGCCCATGGGCAGCCAGTGTGACCCGCTGGCAGGCAAGCTTGCAGTTGACTCCCTTGCGTGATTGTGCAAGCGCTGATCATTTCATACATTGCACTACTACAGCCTTGCACTCACTGCTCCACCACTTCAGCTGCAACTGCGAACGCATGTGCGGCTGAAGTGAGTACTTGATGTTCCACTGGGCTATTTTTGTTGATGTGCTCCTCCTCAATGTCGGCTTTGTGTTCTTGGGTCCACTGGGCAAGCGCTGTTCTGGCCAGCCTGGCAGCAGACGAGGGGTTCTTGTTCAGCTGGGACCAGAGCTCACGGAGGAGCTTTCTGAGCCCCCCTGCACCCGCATGCACCCCCTTGCCCAGATGCATGGTGCCCACAACGGTTTTGAACAAGTCGCTGGCAAGCTGGGCATGGTCTGTGCCTGCCAAAACGTCGCCGGCACAGGCACCAGCTGCCAACGCGTCGCTGGCAGTGAACAGCTCCTCCACAAGACTGATCACCAGCTGCGTCAACTCCGCGTCGTACTCCACATCCCCACCGTACAAAGAGCCGTTCCACTGCGCCCCCGCAGGCAAGCGGTCAGCGGGCAGCTGCATCTGCCCCATGGCTGCAAGACAGGGCAGCATGGCCAGCACGGCTTGGGCCTTGAGACTGCGCCCTGCAGTCCACTCCACCCGGGACAGGGCAGTGTGCAGCCCCCTGAACAGATAAAAGGGGCCCAGCTGGGGGCTCCCTGGCATCACCACCAGGTCTGGCAGCACCCCCAGCACAAACTGCACCAGCTGCTCCTCCGTGATGCGTTTCACGCCGCGCTCCTCGTCCCCCGCGGCGCATGCAGACAGCTCCTGCGCCATGCACCGGTACGCAGCGTCAGCCTGGGAGGTGCAGCCATTGGCATGCGCTGCTGCCCCCTCTGCTGCAAACAGCTGCATGCGGCGAAGGGGGTCGCTCAGCACAGGCACCGTCACGTGCACAAATGCAATGGCGGTCTTCACAAAGGTGGCTGTGGCCGCGGTGTGGGCTGCTGCACCCCCCTTGGCCCCCTTGCGTGCCGCCTTGGCGCTCACCAGCTGCAGGGCGTGCCACACCAGGCGCAGGCCCGCCAGGGTGATGGCTTCGTTCACAGCGTCAGAGGGAGGCAGCGTCTCACGAGCCTGCGCAAGGCTGGACAGCTGTCCCTCCAGGTCGCGCCCGAAGTCCAGCTTCTGAACAAACGCCACCAGCAGTGCGTCCACAGTGCGTCGTGTGTCCACAGTGGACAGCGCATCCAGCCCCAGCGCAACATTCCTGGAAATGTCCACCACCGTGTGCACCAGCATGCGGTCGCTCACGTGCCCCCTGCAGCCGTTGAACAGCGCCAGCAGCTGCTGGCACACCGCTTGCTTTCGCCGGGAGTCAAATGCATCCAGCACCCGCGGCAGCAAGTCTGACGCCACCAAGCTCTCGGGGGCGCCTTCCGTCTTGCTGGCCACAGTCTCAGCGTCCGCATGAGTGAGGTCTGCCTCGAAACGCATCACGCTGCACAGCACGCCCTGCAGGTGGCCCAGTGCCTCCCCGTCCAGCACAGTGGCATCCTCAGGAGTGGAGGCGACTTCAGGGGCGTTGGCCTCTTCCTCAGCCCCCCCCTCACCCTGCGCCACCCCCCCCTCCCTGCGATGCAGTGCCTCTTTGGCCTGTTGCCGCATATATCGCAGTACATGCCGTGTGACATCCTTCAGAAGGGTCTGCAAGTGTACCCGCCCAAAGTGTGCCGCTAGCAGTCGCATGAAGGCGTCGGCACACTTGAGGAAAACGCCGATCTCCCCCACAGACAGCTGTGTGATGAGGCTCCAGGAGTCATTCAGGAACGGCAAGCGGTGTTCCTGGGGAAATTCAACACTGGGGGCGCCTGCCACTTGTCGCGCGATGGCTGCCAGGGCCATGTGCTGTGTGATCACAGCCGTGGTGGGCACTGCCGCCTCCACCAGCTGCAGCACAGAGGGCAGGTGGGCGCAGTACAGCTGCCCAGGGAAGGCATCCAGCACAGTCCACAGCACTGTCATGTCCCCACGCTCCTCTGTGGCGCTCTTGTACATGCGCATGACTCCCTGGAATGTGCTGCGGGTGACTTCCCCGGCAGACCCACCGTCCGCCAGCACGCAGGCTGTGGCCAACTGGTGGAACTGCCAGCGCAGGGCAGGCGTGAAGAGGTGCACATACCGCGTGGGGTCGAACCCCGTGGCTTCTAGGCTGGCCAGGGTCTTGGCGTCCCGCACTTGAGTGTACGTGGCGAAGAAGTCCTGTACGCCCTCCAGGACGGCTGCGCGCTCCGCCGAGGCGTTGCCGCCCACCAGCCGGTGCAGGGCGCGTGCAAGGTACCATCGGGCATAGGAGGCTACCATGGGGTCGGCTAGCCCCCGCACAGTGTGGCTCAGCCGCGTCAGGATGGCCGCGAAGTCAGCCTCTGACAAGAACCGGTATGTCTCCAGCAGTGCGCACTCCATGTACAGGCGGGGTAGCAGCTCCCGGATGCAAGCTGTCTTGAACAGCCAGTTGCGAGCCATCTCCCGTGCCTCGGAGCCGATGTCCTGCGGGCGGAAGTTGTCTGGCAGCGTAATACGGCGCTTGGTGCCCTCAGCCCGCGCCATGTCCGACAGGCCGTCCTCCGCGCGGCGCTTGAGACGGCGGAACACAAGAGCGCCAAATGTATCGAGAACACTTGTGACCAGCACGAACATGGATGGGTAGAAGGCCGGAACAGAGGGCACCCCCAGCAGCTTGCAGCACTGGATGGCAATCTTGATGGCCTTCACGTAGTCCCCACCCTCCCACGCCAGGCGCAGGTCCTCGTGCATGCGGTGGATCATCTCGCTGTACTCGGATTGAGACAGGGACAGGGTCTGCCCTGAGCTGCGCTGAGCTCCGGACGTGAGGGCTTCCAGGCGCTGACGGCTACGAGCCACTGCCATTGAAGCACCCTGCCCAGCAGCAGCGGCGGCAGCCGCCGAGTCACCCACGAGGTCCCCAGACACGCTGACGGTGCCAGTCATTTTGAATTCAGCTAGCACCTTTGATTTTTGGTGCTGCCAGTGCAGAGCGTCATTCTCGGACCACGCCTTGGCTGTGGCTGCTAAGTCCGCTTCGCTCATGCGTCCAACACCTGCAGTTTCAGAGGCAGCTTGTCTACCTGCAGCTGTTGCTGCCATTTTTGATGCACTTCCTGCCGCCATCTGCAAAAGAAGAGCGTGCTTGGCCCAACTGCTAAGATAATTTCGGTCGCGGCGTGTTGTGTGCTGCTGAACTCCAGTCGCGCTGACAAACTCACGGCTCCTAGCGGGTCCAGCCCTGCATCGGGAATGGACTTTGCTGCCTGGGCCATTGCACTGAGGGGGTCAAGGACAGGGGCTGGTGTTGCCGGGGCCGGCTTGCTCTCAGGAGCAGGCGCAGAAGCAGCACTCGGTTGAGACACTGCACCAGGCGATTTTGAGGCACTCTCTTGGACACTGGGCACAGATAAATCAACGCCAATATTGGCAAGAGGAAGTTCCACACAACCCAATTTACCCCATAGTAGTGGTCTTATGATGCTGTGAAAGAGTGAACGTGGAGATGGCAGACGTGGCCTCGAGCAACAACAGCATTGGCTTACCCTGGCTGCTCCATTTTTGGCTGAGCTCAACTAGCAAACGGAGATCGCACTCCTTGCGTACATGCATGTCAATAGTGTTCAAACTGAAATGAATTTTGATCCACAGCATGTGTATCATGTATCTTGGTGAGCACACCTGGACAGATTGTCTCAGGTTCACGCCCATTGAACCCCACACCGAGGGGTGGGCAGGACGAAAACAAACGAAGTGAGCGCTTTATAGGAAACGTGGCAGGACTTGCACATTTGATAGCAAGTCAGTCAAGCTTGGGTGGCAGTGAGCTGTTTGCATCATCGTAGCCCACTTCCCGGCCCATGTCACAGCGCATGCATCGCCAGCCACCACCGCTGTTTGGCGCCAATGCCACCGCTGCAGCCTCCACTGTGAACACCACCCAGTACTCAGCTGCCCCCCTTCTCCCCCTTCTCCCCCTGCTCCCCCTGCTCTTGCTCGATGCGGGCCTGCAGGTGTGGCAGTGCCTGCAGCACCACATGCAGCTCCCCGCTCAGCAGGCCATTGGCATCTGCCCGCCGGTACAGCAGGTACAGCACCTCGTCCACAGCTGCCCTGTCTGTGTGCAGCATGGCGTAGGCTACTCGGTACCAGTTGAACACACCACTGCGCCGGCGCACACGAGGGGTGCACAGAATCCCCATGTGGATGCAGGCAAAAGCGCGGGTCAATGGCGAAAATGTCTCCAGCTCCCAATGCCGCATGCACAGGAACACACACTCGTGGATGGCCGGAACAGCTGGCACAATCCATGCACCGTCCAGTAGCTGCAGCAACAAATCCACCAGTTTGTAGGTGCTGCACGCCACCAGCAGTTGCAGGTCAGCGCTCACCAGTGGACCAGTGCGGGCTTGCACATCAGACCGCACGGAGCCCTGCTGGGCTGGGCTGGGAGCGCCGGCATCCAAATCTGGGTTCATCATCATGGGCCCGGCCAGCATGGCGCCAGGAAGCAGGGGCCCCTCCAGCTCGAAAAAGGGGGGCCTGGGTGCTTCTCCGGAGGCCATTGGAAGACTTAAAGCTGCCATATTTGTAGCCAGTCCCGTGTGCAATGCGTGTTCCGATGTGGCTTCGCTTCCACTCATTGCCAAGTTATCACCGGTTGCAAGAAGCGCGCTTGCAGGGAGGGAGCCACCTGGACCCCCCCCCATTCCCAAAGCGGGGGCCCCCATGCTGGGCGACACACTACTGTTGGCACCCTCTGAACTTTGGCGCTGCATACCAGCCCACCCCTCTGCTGCAGCGTGGTCAGACTCGGAGCTGGGATTTGTGGGGCTGGATGGGGGGAGGCCCACTACCCGCTGTGAGGGGGGGGTCTCCTCGCCCTCGATCAAGTGCAGGGGGGCGGACAAATCTAACACTGTGCCCTTACCTGTGGCCAGATCCTGGGCTTCGGCGGTGTGGTGGTCGCTGGGTGACAGGGTGGCGAGCACCGCTTGCTGCAGGGAGATGCCGCTTGACATGCCAGAACACGCAAGCGGGACAGACTCGGGGCTGCTTACGACATCGAATGGGGCCGGCTGAGCAAACGATGCTGCCTGCAGCTTACGCCGCAGCGCTTTGTCTTGCGCGGGAGGGTGGAGGGGGTGCAGGGGGGTAACGTACACCACGGTGGGCAGCAAGGCAGACATGGGCACAGAGAAGTGGCTGGCCAGGCGCCGGTGCAATCCATGGGTGAATGCGTGTACCGGTTGAGGTGGCGGCGCTGTGTCCATGGGCGATTTGGCTGAGAGGGCGGATGCGGAGCGCAGGGTGGCGCCTTCGTCCCCAGGGGGCGAGGTCATCATGGCACTGCCAAAGGCGTGCATGAGGCCCCCCATGGACATCATGCTGTTGGGGCCCCGTCCAAGAAGGGCATGTACAGTGGATGCTGCAGCTGGCAACTGGGAGCCTTGCTCTCCCGGAGAACCCCCCTCAACCCCCCCCCCATCCGGCGAGTCCGGCAGAACCGCGGCCGCGTCAGCCTCCGCTGGCAGGGGGGCCTCCAGCACAGGAGATCCCTGGGATTGAACCCCCTTCAACATAGAAAACGGGCTGCTTTCTGCCCCGCTGGGCGTGTGCAGCGCGCCCCCCCCGGTTACTGCACCCCCCCCCTCCGCCACAGAGGGGAGCTTCAGCCCGCCCCCCCGCGCCGCAGACGGGCGCCGCTGCGGCGAAGCTGGCATAATGCCCGATCCAAATCCCGTCATGCCCGCGGGGATGGCTGTGATGCCCCCCTTGACACCCCCCCCCTCACGCCGGGAGGGGCTGCTGGAGCCGCTGCCACTGCCGCTGCCTCCGCCGAGATGCCAGGCCCCCTTGGAGTGCACTGCAGGTGACACCGCCCCCCCACTGGTGCTACCACTGCCCCCCACGGCGGATGCCACACGGGGGCGCACCCCCTGGGCTAGCGGGCGGGAGCCCTCAGGGGGCGCCGGCCGGGCATTGCTGGCAAGCAGTGATGCCCCCCCCCCCGATTTGCGCCGGGAGTGCGGCTTGCGGGGGGTAAGGGGGTCACCTGAGGGGGGCTGTCGTCCACTAGCGGCCCCCCCCTTGCCTGCGCTGGAGGCAGCAGTGCCCACTGAGCGCAGCGGAAGGGTGAACGCCACCCCCCCTACGCCATCTTCAGCCCCCCAAGAAAACGCCCCAATGCAGGAGCGCACTGCTGACAGCTGGGTGATAGCGGCTGCGGCGCCGGCCCAGGGAGCGCAGGTGCCGAGAGGTGACCCCCCTCGACCCCCTTTTGCAAGGCTGCTTGCTGCTGATGCCAAAAAAGCACTTAGCAGTGCTGCACTGTCTACAGCGCCACCACCACACGCTCTCACCATAGCCACATGTGTCTGCTGAACCATGTTGAGGGGGGTCATGCCAAGCAACAGGGTGTGCAGTAGAGAGGACCCATAGTTTGCAATGGGCCGCATAAGATACAGCCCCGAGGCAGCAGCGCTACCCCAGCGCCCCCCCCCCACACTGCGCTCCGACAAGCGCACAGGCAGCGCCTGTACAGGGCCCAGCTTGGCCACCACTGCTGCAGAAATGCGCAGGGTGCCCACCTGTAGGGCCTGATTATTGCCACCCAAGCGAGCGCCGTCGCCAATCCCCCCCTCCCCGTCCTCGGTTGGATCCAGGGACCGCTGCACACTGCGCATGTGGCAGTCGTCTGTGCGTTCTGCTCTGGCCTCAACTCCGTGTTCCGACACTGGCGCGTCAATCCGAAACGGAGCCCTGCCACTTTCCCCCTCCGTTGGGAGCTCTCGCCTGGGGGCAGTTGACGCAGTGGTGGGGGTGAAGTTGGAGGCATCACCCCTACCACGCCCCTTGGCAGGGTGCTGCACTGCAGCGGCAGCCTCCACTTCCCCCTGAACAGCGGAGGGGAGCTGGCCCACTACGCCCTCCACGGCAGCTGTCACCGCCATGGCAGGCTTGGGGCCGCCCTGCTGGCCCCCCTGCAGCTGCAAGCGCGCCACACGCACCGCATCCGCCAGCAGCGCCTCTGCATGCCGTGGTGCTGTGGAGGGTGCAGCCATGCCCGCTGTGGGCAGGTCAACACTCGCATCCAGCACGCCCACCTCACGAGTGCACACAGCGCCGAAAGGGATGTTGTGCACCTGATATAGTGTGTGCATGCAGTTGCCCACAGTGCCCAGCAGGCTGCGCTCTGTGGCGGCGAAGTCATCTGGGGTGTAATCCCTGGCGACTTCCTGAATGGGCTTCAGCACGGCCTCGTTGGCGCCGCGACACCGCAACTGGTGTAGAAAACTGACAATGGCCACCAGTTGCATACTGGTACGGTTCAGAGTGCTTCCGTGGTGCAGTGTATACATGTCCAGCAGCGACACGGCATCCACCAGCAGCGGCATTGGCAGCTGCCAGTGCACCACCAAGGAGCGCAGCCAGTCAATGAGGCGACTGCGCCACTGCATGCGCGTGTCCCAGTCCTCCACCATCTCCCGCTGGGCATGGAACATGCTGAGTCGCGGGAACACGTGCTCTCGCATGACGTCCTCCCGGCGCCGCAGCTCCGCCAGGACACGCAGGCACCACCAGGGGGCACGCAGGGACTGCTCCCGCTTCTGACGCAGCTCTTGAATCCAAGACAAATCCATGGCGGCCTGGAGGGGGGTCACAAAGCGGTCTCGCCGGTAGTCGGGCAACAGGGCAGCCGGTAGCCCCATGTCCACTTGTGTGAAGCTGCCTCCTTTCACAGGCGGGGATTGCAGGCGAGACACAAATGCACTGTCATCCAGGGTGCCTGGGTCCGCAACAGCGTCTGCATCACTGATTGTTGCCTCTGGCAAGTGCAGGAAGGGGGACTGTGTGGACAGGGAGCCGTACACAGTGCACATGAGCGAGGCGGGCACGATGCCAAGCTGCTGGTCTAAAGCCAGCTTGACAACCATGTCACCCACATGGGAACCTAGAGACTTGTCGGGGCCGATCTGTGCAGCAGCTGCCAAGAGGCCCACCACATAGTTGCGTGCAGCTGTGGAGGGCTCCGGGCACGGACTGTCCCTGACATAACTGGCAACCCGAGCTGCCAGAATGGCACTGCAGAATCGAAACAACGGCAGGTGCATGCTGATGCAGCAACTCCACCGATCAGGCCGGTTGTGCTCATCGGTGGACCAGGTTGATTGTGATAGATCGATGCTGTCCACGGCGCATGGCGGGGAAGGAATGAGCACCCGCGCTGGGCTAAACTCGTGCGGCAGCTGGTCGCTCAAGCCGAGACCGGGATGTGCGGCGCCGCCGGCAGCCGGAGCCCAGCTGGCGGGAGTATCGTGCACTGCAGGCATAGTTGCTGCGGTGTCCACTGCTCGCATGCCTTGATTTGCCACATTGGCACTGTGAGATGCTGAATCGGTCATAGCATCTGCCTCGGATGCCAAGAAGCCTTCTGATGCATCGCGCCGGGCAAGGGATGTGTCAAACCGCCCAGCAGCACCACCACGGCGCGAAATTGCAGAGGCAGGGTTGCTCGTGGTGTCTGCATTCCCACTGTTGCTGTGCCGCGGGCGCAGTGCAGGGTCAACTGCGCCGTCAGTGGACGTAACCGTGCTGCTCGCGGCAGCATCGGAGCCAACCCGCCCGCCACCAGCACGGGGATTGCTCCCAGAAGTACCATCACTGTGCATGTCTTTGCCGTATGGCGGCATTTTGGGCGCTTCTCCTGCAGTGTTGCTGGCTCGGGCCGCCTCAGCAGCAGCTGCGTGTTGCCACTGCACGAAGCGCCAGTACGCCCTCCCTTGCTGGCTCAAGTACGGCACAAAGGCAGCCTTGCCGCGGCAAGTCATGGAAAACATACCAATGTCGCGGGCAGTCAAAAATTGTGCCACGTGCCCCCACACAACAGCATCTGGGCCGTACATGAGGGCATTGTTGTGGTGATATTTCAGGCCATGCGCAACACTTCCCACGGCAGCAGCTGGTGGGCGAGACACAGATGGTGGGGCGCTGTGCGTGCCCAAACGAGATACTCGGCGAGCAATTGCACTGTCTCTAGCAATTTCAGGCATGCTATTCTCTGCACGTGGCAGGAGGTGTTGGAGATGGCGAGGCGGGCGAAGCTGCGGGCGAGAGACCGGGTATGACGCGAGAAGCGAAGTGCTCAGACGTCTCAAAAAAACGCGAACACATCGTCGAAACAGTACATTTTCCCGGCCCACTGTGTTACAGCCGACATGCCTGGCATGGCACAAGCAGCGTCACACACACTTCTCCTGCTGCTGGAGTGCGCACGATAGTTTGACGCACTGAAGTCGCCACAATGCACATGACGCCATAACAAAATAAATGACCTCAGCAAGTACATACCTGAATCGCGTTTTTAAAGCACCTTCGCGGCTGCCTTGGAGCACACAGGTCGGATAAGCTCGTCGAAAGCGCGTCGCAGCGATGCAAATGCCAAGAAACGCCGCAATAGACACAAGCAGCATCTGCTGGGCCGGGCGCAAGCAATTTTACATGGCTATAGTGTAATTTGGTACCTTACCTTTGGCCTGGATTGGCTTTCAAGGCGTCTAAACAAGAATAAGCCGCACTTGTTTTTGACCGAGTGGGTGCAGGGGACTCTCAGAATGCAGCTGCTTTCAGTGCATGCCGCCACGATGGCAACGACGTGTTTGGGGCGCGCATTTTCCCAGTTCTCCATCTGTCCCATCTGACTAGCATGCCGTGCTTGTTGCGGCACAATCTGTCGCAAGTCTTTTTGACAACGTGTTGCTCTTTGCTTCCTCCACTCAGCCATGCGCAGTGCTGCTCGACGAACCTCTCATTTGCTGGCGACAGCAAGACGTTCTTCGATTAATAATTGGACAGTATCTTATTCAGAGCTGCCTGTGGCTGCCCTCTCGGCTGCAGCTGCTGCAATTGCCGCCTCTACCGTTGCAGCTCAAAGCTCAGAGCAGGACAGTTCTGTGCCCCTGCAATGCGTCTTCAAATACGAAACCAACCCAACCAAGATTAACAATCGTGCGTGTCATATTTCGGATTGTCGTCTGCGGCTTTCCCATGGCGTGTGTTTGCAGTGCTGCAAGTATTAGCTGAGGTGGTTGGAGCAGACAATTTCTCGACTGATGCTGATGACACGGCTGCCGCAGGAGATTCCAAGTGGTCCTTCCACAAAGGCCCTGCTCCATATGCAATTGTTACTCCTCATTCAACAGATGAAGTTTCTGCTGTGTTGGCGGCTTGCCATGCTGCCAGAGTGCCCGTGGTGGCCACTGGCGGGGGCACCTCCCTGGAAGGGCACACGACTGCACCATACCGCGGAGTCTCTTTGAATCTGCGAGAAATGGATGCTCTGGTCGACTACAGCCGAGCCAATCTGGACGTCGTAGTGCAACCAGGCATCACCTGGGAGGAGCTGAACACCAAGTTGAAGCCGCACGGCGTTTTCTTCCCTGTGGACCCCGGCCCGGGCGCCACCATCGGGGGCATGGTGAACACGGGGTGCTCCGGCACTAATGCTGTGCGTTACGGCGCCATGAAGCACCATGTGGTGAACCTCACAGTTGTGCTGGCTGACGGCCGAGTCATGACGACTGCAGCCCGCACCAAGAAAACCTCAGCGGGCTATGACCTCACAAACACGATTGTGGGAAGCGGTAAGGACACAACGTGCACAAGCGTGCTCTAGCGGCAGTGCTTTTCCTGGGCTGTTTCATCCCCCGCCTTCCCCTTACTGTGCAGAAGGAACCCTTGGCATCGTCACACAGGCCACGCTGCGTGTCACCCCTCTCCCGGAGGCGCAGGCTGTGGCAGTGTGTGCATTCCCCAGCATTGCAGCTGCGTGCACAGCTGTGCAGGAACTGTGCGCCGCCGGCGTAGGGCTGCACTGTGTGGAGCTGCTGGACGAGTGGATGGTGCGAGCCGTGAACAAGGCCTCCGGCTTCAACTACAAGGAGGTGCCCACGTTGTTCTTCAAGTTCTCTGGAACACGCGCAGAGCTGCAGGCGCAGGCAGCCGCCACCCGCGCTGCCTCCGCCGCGCAGGGGGGGGGCGACTTCCTCTGGGAAGAGAGTGAAGCGGGGATGAAACGGCTTTGGGAGGCACGCAAGGTGGCCCTATGGTCAGCCCCAGTGCTTCAGGAGACACATGACCCCGTGAGCAAGCAGGCACTGCGACAGGGGGGGCAGGGTGCCGCCCCCCCGCGGGATGTGGATGTATGGATCACAGACGTGTGTGTGCCTCTGGCGAAGCTGGCGGACACCATCTCTGCCATCAAGGCCCGCAGCGACGCATCCTCCCTGCACGCGCCCATTGTGGGGCACATCGGCGACGGCAACGTGCACAGCTTCATCCTCATGCGGAGGGGAAGCGCCACCGACAAAAAGGAGGGCGAGTCACTGAGTCACGACATGGCGGTGATGGCCATAGACGCACACGGGACGTGCACTGGGGAGCATGGCATCGGCGTGGGCAAGCGGCAGTACCTGGTGAGGGAGCTGGGCCCAGAGGCGGTACAGGCCATGGCGGCACTCAAGGTGGCGTTGGATCCGCGGGGCATCCTGAACCCCGGCAAGGTCATTCCAGATGACTTCCTGCTGGCGGCTGCCAAGCGCAAGTGATTGTGCTGCAAGAAAGAATGCATTATGTGGGCTGCTGCGCAGTCTACTAGTCACAGCCACTCCTGACCCTCAAATATGGCCGGCCTGGGCAAGCCCGGCCCTGCAGATCCAGGGCCAAAAAACGCATCCCGGTTGCCGACAAAGCAGCCAATAGGGAAGTATAAGCTGCTTCAACAACAGACAGCAAATTATCGCGCAGTTCTGTCCCGGTTACGCATACTGTGGCCAAATGCTGTGAGTGAACCTATGCGAATTCCGCAGGTCGCTCAAACTCTTGACACTGAGCCAACCAATGGCACCTGCGACACACTGCCGCTGTCATTCAGAGCTTCATATTGAGCTCGTACGTAGTTTCTGGAGTCTGATGCGGAGAAAAACATCACGCAGAAGATGGGGAACGCAGCGAAGAAAGCCCACACGCCCTTGAAAGCTGCATAGCCCACGCCGGGGAAGCCGCCGTAGCCAACACTGGCAAAGACAAGGAGAACAGTGGGCATGCCCAGCACCAAGGCAACTTGTAAGCCTAGAAGCAGCCCCCTGAAGCACAGGCCTTCAACACGCACAGGTGTCCACTGCCAGAATCGATGCTTAGTTACCTCGGTGTCGACTGGCCTGGTTTTGCCGTCTTTGATGTCTTGCACAATGCCGTTGCTGCCAAACAGAATGGTAAACCACCCCATGAACAAACAGGTGAGGGCCATATCCAGTGCTATGCAAGAGTTTGTTCCAGGTGTGAGCGTCCACACATACATCTCTTCAAAGTTGTCCTGCTGCAGCTTGCCCCATTTGCTCACTGCAGCCCAGCCGAAGCCAAAGTTGATTCCAAAGTTGATGATACAGCCCACGATTGCATTGCCAATAAATGTCTGTGTGTTCATGGCATCTTTGTGGGTCACCCACAGTTGATCAGAGATGGTCATGGTTGGTTTTGCAGTGTCGGATACTTGCGGAAATAGACGCGCTAGGACACAGAGACCACCAAGGAATGTTGCCAGCTGAAAGTAACTCAGCGGCAAGAAAGTGGCATGCAGTTTCTTGATAACTTTATTTGGTCCCCAAGTCTTCACCGGGCCGCATGCACTCTGTTCAGCATTGCCACAAAGGGTGGCCCTCACGAAGAGTCTTCTTCGGGGGGCACATAATGAAGCAAGCCAAGTTGACGATGGCACCACTGCGCTCCGACACTGTATGTATTACCTGTGTGCATTCTTGGGCTATGGGCTTCAGTACTCATACCTCGCCCTGCATGTGTGCTGGCCTGTCTTTCACTGCAAAGGCTGCCCTGTGCACATGCCGGCGTCTGGTCATGGCGATGTCACTCATCACATCCGCCACAGCAGCCTCGGCACCCTCCTTCACACGGCGGTTCCTAGCTTCCTCGGCAGCTGCAGCAGCTGCTTTTGTCTCCTGTGCTTTCTGGTATCCCCTCACCGCCGTGCGGGCGGCCTTGCGCAGCTGCACCGCCGCGGCCCGCGTGTGAGGCTTGCGTCCCGTCAGGCGGTACTGAATGGCGTCAGCGATGGCACGGGGCATGGCTTCAGCCCGTCGATGGGTATGTCGAGCTCGGAACGCATCCTTCTGTTCCGCCTTGAGGTGCGCGGCCTCAGCAAACTGCAGCCGCTGGGCAGATGTGACGTTGGTGGCGGCGGCATCCAGGGCAGCCTGCCGCTGCTCGGCGCTCATGACATCTCGGGACACACCCACCTGCAAGCCATCACCCGCCAGAGCTGTCACAGCGTGCAAGTGGGAGCTGGCGCTGTCGGACCCCCCTAGACCCCCCGCGGAGGACGCCACTGAAGCGAGAGCCACCATACTGTCAGACTGCGCCTGCCCACTGTACACTGCCTGCTGTGCATGAGCGCCTTGTGGGTCCCTAGAGACATCCCGGCCACTGTTGGAGTGGCCCCGCCTGCGGTGTTGGCTGAGGGAGGGGCCCCCTGCACCACCAAATGGCCCCCCGTTCACGGCCGCCATGCTGCCCCCAGCAGACAAACCAGTGGCATCTCGGTCCAGTTGTGGAAACTGGGATGACGCTGTCGACTCGTAATACGCCATGAGGTCGCCCCCGCCGCGCAGTCTGTTGACCAGGCTGGAGGCGACTGAGGAGGCTGACACAGCCAAAGCACCCCCCCCTAAAATACCCTCCAGATTCAGCCCAGCCAAGTCATCCTCCAAAGCAGTCATGTCGCTGCCACCTGTGTCTGACCTTGCACCTCCTCGCCCGTTGGCTGCAGAGGCCCCCCCTGACGAGGCAGCCGACAGCGCCGAGCCCCCAGAGGGTACACTTGCCAAGTGCCCTCCCCCACTTTTGACACCAGTGCGGGGCGGGGACTGCAAGGAAATACCCTTGAGGGGAGATGATACCAGGGGTGCACCCCCCCCCTGCATGGGTCCCAGGGGGGGGCTTTGCACTGCCACCCCAGGTCTAGGGGGCTTCCCTCTCGCAACAGCGGGCTTATCTGCTTGTCCCTGAATGGGCTCCAAGGGGGGTGTGGGGGGGGCATCCATCAGCGCTGCGGCTTCATCCCCGGGTGATGGCCGCTCCCACCACGGCGTCCTCTCGTAAAGCTGCTGCTGCACCGCAGTGCGGGCCCGAGCGTGCAGGGCGGAAGTCCATTGCCGGCGCTCCAGGCAGTACGCCCCCGGGTCCTCAGCGGCCAACTTGGGGGGCAGACGCAGGCTGGTTTTGATGCCAAAGGGGTCCAGATCATCCCCCGTATCCACCACCCCCTCGGCTTCGTCTTGGGGGGTGTAGGGGGCCAACACAGACAGCGGCGCGCGCAACTGTTCCGTATACACATCGCTCTGCCGCATACGACCCACCACCGCCGAGGCGTCATTCCTAGCATCCACCAAGATGACCACTTTGGAGCCCAGCACAGGGTCGTGCACATGCCCCCCCACCCGCACTGCGCCAGCCACCTCAGCTGCCGCCAGCTGCTCAGCTGCGGCCTGCACGTCAGCAATGGTGACAGCCTCCCCAGGCCCCCCGGCAGAGGCGCCTGTGCCCCCCCCCGCATTCGCAATCTTGGCGACTCGTAGCAGGTCTGACCGGATATGACCCCCCTTATCCCCTCTTGACCCCACCAGCGACGACAGCTGCTCAATTGCACCAGACACGGCAAGCAGCTTGCGGAATTTGAACGCGGTCAAGGAGCCTGCCTTGCTGCCTGGAACCGGGCTGCTGCCGGATGTGGGCGAGGTGCTGCCCCCCTCAGCATCGATCTCGACGCCCCCACCAGCAGCCCCCCTGTGTGTGGGAGACCCTGCCAGGGTGAGTGCATCTGCAGCGTCCTCGTCCAGGTCGGAATCATCGCCCTCCCCTTCCCCCACCTCGCCAATTGAGGGCGATGCTGAGCCCAGCGCCCGTGACGCCCTCCCCCCAAGACCCATGGACGCCCCCCTCTTAACAGCAAACGAGGGGGGGCGGAAAACTAAGCGCCGTTTCAGGGCTGAGGTGCCACCGCTACTGCCCGTGGAAGAGGCTGACGTCAGCCGCAGCAGGCGCGGGGCAGTATCCCCCCCAGTCGGTGAGTCAAGGGTGTGAAGGGGGGGCATGACATGGGGCCTGCGTACAGCAAAGCCCGACACCTGTGAAGCATGCAGCGCAAAGGAGTGCCTTGTCTGTTCCGCCTTGTGCTCTGCCTCTATTCGCATGCGTTTCAACTGTGAAACGGGTGCTGCTGTGGCGGCCTGCAGGATGGAGTCATCGCTCAGGAGACTCATTTCAGGAAGTGAGGGGTTCCACGGGTCACCCCCCTGCACGCCCCCAAGGCTAATGCCCGGTGCAGCTGTGTGGGTGCCCAAGCTTTCCCCGAAAGCAAATGGCGCCTCTGTGGATGCAGGTGTTTGTCCGGCCTCCTCATCAGGAACAGGACCCCCCAGGGGAACTGGAGGCGCCCCCCCTCGACCCCCCCTGCGCGGCCCGGCACCGCGCACCCCACCCGCAGCAGCCAAGGCAGCTGCATCCAGTTGCGCGATTTCTTGCTGACGAACCCCCCCCCTGTTTTGACTAAAGGGGCCCCCCGATGAGCTCTGCTTCCCCTCCTCCTCAGTCACTTGGCGGGCTGCAGCAACATCAGGGGGGGCCTCATCTGCAGCTGCACTCCCCTTGAACATGCTGTGTGGAATGACAGGGGGGCCTGTGCGTCCCTCCAGCACATCATGCATGCGCTGGGCTGTGAGGATGCGCTTGATACCCCCCTCACTGCCAGACCACACCTGCCCCAGGCGGCCATCCACAGGGGTGGGCACGATGGGCCCTACCCTCGCGCCCTGCGCCCTGCGCTTGTTGGCTGCCGGTGGGTGTAGCTTGCGGTGCGGCGCTGCGGCCTCCCCTGGGGTCATACCCAGTGCCACGAAGGGGGAGGCAAGGGGGGCTTCAGCGTGCAGGGCAGACACAGCCACAGGCACGCCCAGGGAGCGGCCAGATATGCCCACATCCCCAGCCTGTGTGCGTGCTTGCCCATCCTTCCCCAGGTGGGCGTTCATCGGCACGCGGGCAGGCGCCGTGCCGGGCCGCGCAGCGGGGTGCAGCGAGGCAGTGCGCCCCGGCACATGAGTGCCAACAGTGCCCTGCAGCGCTGCTCCATACCCTGCAGCATCCACACATGCATGCATAGCCTGCGCGTCTGCCTGGCCTGCACCTGGGCGCTGTGGGGGGGGGGCTCGCCCCTTGGCTTTCTCACTTCGGTGGGCGCGCGTCATAGTGCTCACAGCTGAGCGCAGGGCTCCGATGTCATCCCAAAGCGGCACAGACACTGCCATCTCACGAGCTGCGAGCCTGATAGTTGCCCCACTTTCAGTGTGTTGTCGTTGAAGCTCGGTTGCACTTTCGCCCAGAGCGCCTACCCGCCTGCTTCCGACCAGAGGCCGCATCGTGTGTCCGTGCTTGGACACAGAAAACGCTTCACTGAGAACACTATTGCCGCCATCTGATGCCTGACTGTCCTCCCTCACTGCGGAAATTGCCTCTTCTTCATGAGCTGCAGGGCCCGCCTGGGGGGGCTGTGTCTGCTGCGCCTGGGCAGACCTTGCCTGCAACCGCTGTTGCAACGTGGCGCTCAAAGCCGTGGCGAACACTTCGCTGGGCACGCCTCCCTTGGCTGTGCAGTGTTCCGATACCCGAATGTCCAGTTTCCCCTCCAGGGCCCGGGGTTGAGCCCCCCTTGCCGTGGACTTGCTGCGCACACTGGGGGCGTGGGCGGAGGTGGTCGCCTTCTGTCGAGTCATTGAGTCAGGGAGGGGGGCATTGCCCGCGCCCACCCCCCCATGGGCTAGCATGACCTCCCCGTCATCCCCCCCTCGAGTCATCCGCAGCCCCCCCCCCAACCCGTCATCCTCGAAGCTCCGGGGGGGGGCATCCCCATGCTCCCCCCCCTCCACCGCCCCCTCCCTCCAATCCACCAACCCCTCCACCGCCAGCTCCTCGCCGTCCTCCCGAGCCTCAAGCCTCAAGGTGTGCACCAACTGGGAGAGTCTTGCCACTTGCACTGCAGGCAGCACTAGTGCCGTTCCCCAGGCCCCAGACACCGCCGCGATCTGAGGGGGGGCGTTACGGAACAAGTATGAAGCTGGAACACTGCCGTGCCCTTTGCCTCGTCGGCCGTACAGGTGACCCTGGCGTCCAGTGCTGTTCCCTGCAGCTGTGTTCTTGCTGTACTTGTTTCGCAGTTGAGTCACGGCGCTTACAGCAGAGGCTGCCTCCTGCATGGAACGAATTTTGTGGGCTGCACGTGCCCCGCGCTGTCTGCTGCCGCCTTCCGCTGCACTGGCTGTGTGTGGTCGGGGGGGGGGCTTTGACCCCCCCAGCCGCCGTGCCCGCATCAGCGATCCCCGCTTGGCGCCACGGCTGCGCAACAAGTGTCCGTCCTCCGCCTCCGCCTGCTGCAGGGCTCGCCATGCATCGACCCCCCCTGCACCCCCCACGGGGTACATGGCGTAGTGCTGCTTCAATGCAGCAGCCTCCTGTGCAGCTGCGCTGCTGCTGGCGTGCCGCTGGGCCGATTGCACCAGGGAGTGCGCCCGATGTACCAAACGCCGTGCTAGGCGCTGTGCCAGCTGCAGCTCAGCCACGGCCACCCCCCCTGCAACCCCCTCGCCCAAGCCCCGTGCCTGGCGCGCGGCAGCTCGCTGGCGTCGCTGCGCCGCCGCGTCCTGACGACAGGGCACTGCAGCCATGGCGCCGGGGGGGTGACGCTTGCCTTGACCTGCAGCATCCTCCCCGCCGGCATGCCCGTGTTCCCCTCTGCGCCTCAATTGTTCTTGCAGGGCTTTGGAGGGGGGAGCTCCAGTGACACGCACGATCTCGGCGATGATGTCAGATGCAGCCACCCCCCCTGTGTCCCCCGAGCCCAGCTGCAACAATTGGGCCACAGCTGGGTCTCCGTCATCCCCCCCTGGAGACCCGGCCCCCCCATCATATGACATGTAGGGGGGGGGTGATGCACCTCGGGCAACATGCGCTGCGGCTTGTGCGGCTCGCTGCATCGTGCGCTGTTCCGCTGCTAGTTTCCCAGGTGCAACATGCTTCCTAGCGCGTTCCAGTCGGTCTTTGCTCAACTGGTCAACCTTCCGCTCCGTGGCTGCGTCCCTTGCGGCAGCGCTAGAGAAGTACTCTCGCATACTGGTGCTCACTGTGTTCCTTGTTCCGCCCCTTGTTGAGGTAGGTGCAAGCGATGCGGATGGGGTGTTGTCCCCCCCCTCAGGTGACCTCGGGGAGGGGGGCGTGGGCCGCATCACCGGCCTAGCCTCCCCCGCTGGTGACTGCCTTGCACTGCGGATGCGGGACGCAGTGCTGCGATGGGAGGCAGTAGATGCCGCACTGCTAGCCGATGAGGGGCGGCCGGTAGATTCGGCATATGCTGGGGGCATAGGCCTCCCCCACAACACCCCTTGTTTCTTCTGCTGTTCCCGCTGAGACGCCCTAATGCGTTTCCGCCGAGCAGTTTGGAAGCTGCCGTCGGGTTCAGCCATGTACGCATGCACCTCCCCCCACACTGCAGGGGGCAGCTCCACCAGAGGGTCCTCCGTGCCGGGGGGGGTGCCATCGTCCGACTGCGCATCGTCAATGGGCAAGTGGGCCACCTCGTCGGGCATGTGTGTTCGGTGCTGCGCCAGCTCATTCTGGTCAAAGCCCGACCCCAATCCCAGTGCCGCAGGCCCTGACAGGTTGATGCCCCCCCCCAAACTGATACCGAGGTCCCCCCCCGTGCCACGCCACGCCCCCCCTGCCGCAGACGCCACGGCCAGCATGGTCAAAGCATCCATTAGCTCCCCCATGGCGCCTTGTGTGGAGGCAGTGTCACTGTCCCCATCACTTCCTGTGTCTGCTTCATGTGCTGCC
>Ga0307982_1001072_pt1 | contig 21855 bp, 26 predicted proteins | sample OrgLakmetagen989_FD_201847 | JGI IMG/M metagenome (GOLD analysis project Ga0307982, IMG submission 201847) | Saline water microbial communities from Organic Lake, Antarctica - #989 | ecosystem: Environmental > Aquatic > Non-marine Saline and Alkaline > Saline | place: Antarctica: Organic Lake... | reverse complement strand
AAGGTATATCGCCGCCGGAAGCTGCATTGTGAGCTAATTTCACGATTTACGACCAGAACAGGTTCCGAAATCGTACACCCAGTCCTTTAAAGAGTGTCCACTTTCTGGCCAAATCGTCGACCGTGCACCCTTGGTCATAACGTCATAACCATTAACCATCATATCACGAGATCACGAGCTAGCCTGGCACGAGCCGTAGAGCAGACCTAGAGCCGGTGCAATTCGCCACTAACTTTCTAGAGTAAGAGCGTTGCGTCAACCATTCCACATTTTAACCGCGCGCTTCAATGCATATTCATTTCGCTACTCAATTTGCCGCTAAACTTAAACATGGTTATCAGTGTCTGTCTCCTCGTCGTTTCCTACTTCTAGTTTTATAAATGATTCAGTTTTGCCTTGGCTCAAAATTTCTAGGTTCATTTCAACGGCAGCTCATCGAAAGACTCAATACACGACTTTTGTCTCTAACCGGATGATTCATCGAGCCATGCACCTCGCCCGATCCCTTCGTGTGCAAGTGGTAAAGGGTCGAAGCAACAGCCGTGCTCTTTCCTTCTGGTCTAGCGGAGAATCGAAATCCAATGATCCAGTCGGCGCGAAGCTGCCTGGAATTTCGAAGAAGGACGAAGACTACTATGATCTATGGTGAGGCGTCACATTTAGCCCTTTGCACATTTGTTTTTGTCATTGTACTTTGTATGCAAAATAGGAAGTCCAAATGGTGCTTGGATTTTAGGGTAGGGAATACGGCTGGGTTTGCTCAGCTAGACATGAAAGCTACCTTTATATTTCTATAATTTCCGGCGCTCTCGAAATCATTCGCACTGACTTTCTTTCACTCTTGATATTAAAAATTGTACGTTTTTCCTAGGATGCGGGGCGATCCTTATCGTTTGTGGTCAGAAAGTTTGGGGCATCGGATGGCTACAGGGCTGCCTTCGTGGAGTGACGTGTGGGGCATCGTCACCAAACAACAAGCGATTGACCCAGACCTGATGCCAAAGATGGCGGCTTACCTTGACGTGTATGGCTACAAGCTCCATGGGAGAGCGGTTGAGCAGGTGAGAGTGTGTGGGAGGATGGAGAGTTGAGAGGAAACTGGAGTTGCGCGAGAGAGTTTTTATTTTGAGAAAGCTCTTTTGACTTCTATGCCTACGGAGTAGCAGGCCATTTCGTCTTCTCTGTCCTTGAGCTGTTACGCTTACTATTCATTTTTTGCATTACATGCTTGCGTGTGTCAAACCATTTTCGTATCCTATTATGTCCTCATTCATTTATCACCGACAGTTTCAACACTTCCCCCTGTAGGTGGACCCTCATCAGACGTTGGACGAAGTACTGGGCGGCGCTCAGCACGTAGCTGCTGCCGTCACCGACGCCATTGCCACACTGCAACGCCATGACGCGGCTGTGCTGCAAGCAGCCAATCAAAATGTTACAAACGATCCTGCATCTGACGTTGGAGATGAGGCAAGCGCTGAAGCAAGCACATTTCCTCCTCTGTCCACGTCCACAACAACAGCAGCGGCCGCCGTTATGAAGATGCCCAGTGCGACCGAAGTGGCTCAAGCAAGGGAACTGCTCGCGGCTACCATGGGCCCTCGTCTAAGAGAGGCTTTCTTTCGCAGCGATTCCTCTTCGTCATTTTCATCGTCTGCAGCGGTGGCGAATGAAAGCGAAGCAGACAAGAAGGAGGAGAAGGAAGCCACAAGTTCGCTCTTGTTGACTCCACAAGCTGCTGCCTGCATGCCGCTGTGCCCTCAGGGCTTAGCGCCAGAAGCTTTTGGGGTGTCCGTCACAAGCGTCCGGTGCGAGAATCAGAGAGGCCTGTTGTACTTGTTCTTGATTGAAAAGTTGAACTTTATTGCTTTCCATTCTCAATCCCAATTTTCAGTCCTCATTCCCAAAATAACACTTCCTCGAAGTTCTTTTGATGTATGTATATTTTGAAAACTTTTCATTGTATTCCTCGTCCTCCTGATCCTCTTTCATTCGCATGGCAGGGTGGTGGTAGCTAGCCGAACCCCTCTCAAGAGCCTCGACGAACTTGTTCCTGCCGCTACTTCCTCGAATGCTGCTTTCGCGCCTCAGCTCACTGATGCTTTCCACCTCGGCCTCTTTCCTGACCGCCCCGAGGGTGAGATATATACTCTAGGAGTGGGGAGGGAAAATGTACGGGGGAACATGCGATTCGAAGTTCTGGTAACAAGGGAGAGACGTAGTGATCGTTAGCTATGACGTCAACACAATTTGGGTCTGTTCACGTCGTTGTTTCTGGATGCTGCCTTGTCCTTCACAGAAGATGGGGGAAATGCGCTGGTGTGCTTGAGAGAAGTCGAGTCCGGCCTGTACAGCTCGTCGTTTCCTGTCACACCGGCCTTCTTGGCGGCCTTGCGCAGCGAAATCGACGAAAACGGCGTCGACGGAGAGGGCTCAAGTGTTGATGCAGGCTCCATCGGCTTTTCTTTTGGTGGGAAAGGCGGTTTCACGCCCATGGGAGGCAACAGCAGCAACAGCAGTACTCTTGCTACGGGCAAGGGCAGTAACGGTAGTGGTAACAGCAGCGGTGGCGGCATGGCAGGAGAGGTATATACCCGAGTGCATAGCTTTTTAGCTCAGTGGTCCTACGTCCTACGTGAATCGAGCAACAGGGCGCGTTGACTTGTAGGAACTTGTTACCGTGCCGATAGCTCGTATTGAATGGCCTAATATTTGCAGCATAAGTCTTTCATTTTACGCCATGCTTCGCATTGGATTTTATCTCTGACCTGAGCCTGTGCGCACTTGTGTTCATGTCCTTGTACTCTCAATCAAACAGGTGAGCGGCACTGAGCTGGCAGCTTTTTTAACGGCCCGAGGGCTCACGTTCCCAGTTCCTAAAGACCGAGAAGCCTTTGCGTCCTTGCTAGTCGACGTGCATTTGTATGCGCACCATCGCATTGAACCGCCACCTACTACTACCACCGTCGCTGATCAAGCTGAAACTGGAACGAGCACTGCATCATCCGCTACCGACGGTGCCTCAACGTCCAGTCAGAGTGTGAGCTCACCTTTGTTTCCGCCTGCCTCGTCTACTGCTGACAGTCCCTCCGAACCAATCAGCGATGCCGAGTGGGCTCGCGTGGAAGCTCTCATCAAAAACCCCGAGTTTGACGTGAAGGCTGAGAAGACAACGAAGCCTGTGACACCTGCTCAAGAGGAACAACCTCCACCTCAGATGTCTCACAGGGAGGAGAAGAAACCAACGAGCATGTCTTCAGATTCTTCAACGGACGGCAACCAAACGACGAGCTTTTCGGACCTTTTTGCCTTCTTCAACGACGGTGGTGAAAAGTCTTCGGAGGGGAGTGGTGGTGGTGCTACTTCTACTACTACCAAAAAAGGTCCTAGAAGTCCTGCGTCTAGCAATGCTGCCTCTGAGAGCGGCTCGGAAGAAGAAAGAGGTGACCTTTGGCAGTCGACCTGGACCTTGGGAATGCGAGTGGATCCGAGGCCAGGGCGCCGGTGGGACTACGAGTGGCACGTGGCCGACCTCGATGGCGCACCTCTCGGATTGGCCACTCGTTCCATTGGCGCTGCTCAGACCTCCGAGGCATTAGGAGCAGCGAGTGATTCCACCCCAGACGAGACGTCGACAGAGGATTTAGCAGCTGCAGCGGCGGTGGCAGCAGCACAGGAAGCTGAGCGTGCGTGGGCTGCGCTGAGTGCTGCGCCTTACCTCATGGATGACGAAGAGGAGAAGCCTGAAGCTTTCTTTCCGAATGCGAAGAAGAAGGAAGCGCAGCAGCCAGCTGGTTCAACTGAGGCGTCGACGACGATAGATGCTTCGAATGGTGAAGTAGCTGGTGAGGTTGATAAAATGGGAAAAGAGGCAGCTGAAGAAAACGAAACCGCGGTTGAGTCAAAGGACTTACCGCTGGGCAAAACGGGGAGGTCGAAGGAAATTTGAATGTAGTTTTGAATTAAGGGCTATTGTCCCCGAAAACCCGTGTCTTCCTGAGCCATATAAGTGGATAGGAGGCAATATGGCAATAGAATGTGGTGATATGTGATGCCCAATGCGTAGTGCCTTCAAAAAAAAAAAAGAGCGGCCTTCAGCCTTTATCCTTCTTTGTGGTTTGTGGTTTGTGGTTTGTAGCACATGGCACACGAAAGGTAGACGCGCTACGTTTTTTTCCCGATGCCCATGTTCCTAGCGGGTTGCTTTGTACTAAAGTTTCGATAACACCTAGAACTGTGGGCTGTGGGCTATTTAAAATTTGAAGGCCCCAGCTGGGGCTGGCTCGTTGGCTTGGCTTTGTTGTTGCAGTGAGAAAACAGGATACCCTCAAGCTATTAAGGCAACACGCCAGCACTTAAAGCGTAAAGTTTGAAGCAAAGACCCTCCCTTTCGAGTTCGATTTAGAGTTGATAAAGAGCCTCAGATGCTCGTGCACCTCCGCTGTGCAGCTGTGCAGCATCGCAACTCCGGCGGCTTCGGTACTCTACATATGATATCAGGGGCTGCACAGTAAAAGTTACCTTCTTGCCTTCTTGCTGGAAGCTAAAAACTCAGTTAGGCCCAATAGAGAGCGAACTAAATGAGTACGGCCAAGGAATCGTGTTCTTGCCCCAGTCATTGGCCAATACGGGGGTGCTTCCTCTGATCTCAGCCTCATTTTGGACCTCGTCGCTCGGGAAGTGGCTCGCAAACACACGGCATTTTACAACATTGCCTTTTCGGAAGCCAAAGCCTTGTTCAGACAGAAGCTTGCACGCAAATGGGGTCACGCAATTGCTCGGGGATGGGCGATTCTTCTTCTGGATCGCCTGAGGGACTTCGTTGTAGTCCCCTCCTCTGCGGGCAGAAACCCTTCTTTTGAGCTGCACTCTCAGAGCACGGAGGAGCGTGCCACTTTGGACCGCTACCATCACTTCCATGGCCACTCGGGCATGTGCGCCTGATTTACTTCTTAGGTCTAGTTTGCGCTGCTTTGCTTTTCTTCTCTACCTGTTAGTCTTCTAATTCCGGCCCTTCGGGGCCTGTCTCAAAAACTTAGTTAGCAAACACAGGGCACTGGCACGCTGGCACTGGCACAGGCACCGGTGTTTCTCTGTTCATTACAAGCATGAACACAAAAATCTGTACACCGGCTCCGGCTCAGTCTGTGATGATCTCAAGTTCTCAAGTGATGCTGAAGAAAACCGACCCCAAAAATCCCCGAGAGGCCGAGAAGCCAACATGAGGACCGACTTGGCCTCATGGCTGCGCCGCTCGCCTTCGAGGCTCCATGGACACACGAACATCAATTTTGACCAAAGAATGACTCCGCATATAGATATACATCTAAGATACTGAGTGGCGAAAAGCTATGATAATCTCATTTAAAAGACAACTTCTAACTGCTCTCTTCGGTGCGGCTCTGACGTGGGGCCGAATCGCACCCGAGGTGCCTTCCGTTACACCGCTTCTTGCACCCCATGAGGAATTTCCTGCTAAGCCTCAAAGCTCGAAAATGAGTGCTGGATTTCCGACAAAGCCTCCAGGTTCTGATCTAGGAAAGGTGAGGTCGCGTACTGCTCAAGCGGCTTGGGCTATTCCACCTGAACACGTAGGGCAAGGAATTCAATTTAAGATCCATCGGCATGCTGCAAACAGAGTCTTGGGATCGGAATCGAAGGATGCTGCTGTATCACGCATTATTGAGACTGTCCGGCGCGTAATCTCTTACATCGCAGGGGACGTAACACCCGAGCGTGTGTTTCGGCACGCTGGTAACCGAGTGTTTCTCAAAACATTTTTTTGTATTTCTATTGTTTTAGGGTTTGGTTGTCGAAAAGTCTCTCATCTTTCTATTGATGATTCGTTTCTAGGGCTCCACGAAGCACGTCATCGAGCCTACGGACTGCATCTTTGGTATCGATTTGATGTCAAGCTGCCAGGCGAGAAGCCTACCTCTGAGCATGCGCGCGGGCAGCACGTGCTCGCTGTGTTAGCAGAGCTGAATAAGAATAGCGAGCTTGCGGAAGCACTGGAGCACTCTGAAGCAGAACTGAAAATTGCGCACTCGAGTTACAGCACGAACGATCCGTATTTGTTCGCTCAAACGCATTACGACTCCATTTACTTGCAAGAAGCGTGGGACATCACTGCAGGCAGACAAGAAGTTGTTGTTCAAGTCGTTGACTCCGGTATCGATGGGAATCATCCCGACCTTCAAATCAATCGATGGGTCAACGAAGCTGCTGATGAATGCGCTGACGGGGTGGATAACGATGGGAACGGCTTCGTCGACGATTGCTTCGGCTACAACCACGCTGATGGCTTTGGCGGCATCGATTTATTTGGCAGTGGCAGGTCAGCTTTCCTGTTTTACTGCATGTCCTGTAAGCTTGCAGGAGATGTCTTCTTCGCGTTGTGAGCTTGATATTTAATTACCATTACTTCGTTTTCGCGTAGAAGTTTAATATTGTTTCGTCTGTGTGGTTGTGGGTGCTCATTCATGTCCGAACAATGAAGTCACGGTACACACTGCGCCGGTACAATTGCTGCTGATAATGACAACGCTGTGGGGGTTGCTGGTGTGGCTGGTGGGAAGGGAGGTACACCTGGCGTGTCCCTTATGACTAGTGTGGTGTTTGGAACCGCCTCCAGTGGGGGCTTTGCTGAATCGCTTGTTTATGGCGCTGACAACGGTGCTCATATTTCGTCGAATAGCTGGGGATATACTATCCCGAATGTTTACGAGTCATCTGTTCTAGACGCGATGGATTATTGCGACAACTCAGGCACACTTATTGTTTTTGCTGCTGGAAATGATGGAACGAATGAATATTGGTACCCTGCTTACTACTCCGCTGCGATTGCTGTCGGCGCCACTACGGACTCAGGAGAAGCTGCCTGGTTTACCAATTACGGTGACTGGGTGGACATTTCAGGCCCTGGTTATGATGTGACTTCGACAGTTTCTGTCGCAGAAGGCTCGTATGGCTCGTATAGCGGAACAAGTATGGCTTGCCCTCATGTTGCCGGAGTTCTGGCCCTTGGAAAAAGTTATCTCTTCAACAAAAGTAATGACGAGGTAAGAACTCAAATACTTACAATTGCAGACTTATTTTATTCTACTAGATGCTCATTGATTCGCTTGATCTGTTATTTGTCGCATTGCAGCTCAAAGCTTGTCTATACACTTCTGCGACCAATATTTCAATGCTGAATTCAAATACTTACGACGGCGGCCTTGGGGCGGGTCTAGTAAATGCTTTTAGCTACCTGAATTGTCTTGAATTGAGTACAGTATCGCCAACGTTGAGTCCAAGCACGAGCGCACCTACAACTTTGACTGCGAACTGTGTTTGCGACGCCGCGTTGCACCTAGTCGTAACAACGGATGCGTATCCGTCAGAAAATTCATACAAGTTTTCGTCAGCAGATTCGTGCAGCAAGGGTACACTGTCTGGTCCAGATTATGCGTGGGCATCCTACACCACGTATACTCTCGAGATCTCAAATGAATTGTGTCGTGGAGTCGACTATACTTTTTCCTTTTTGGACTCATGGGGGGATGGCATTTGCTGCGTGTATGGGTCTGGATCATATTTCCTCGTGCTGGACGGTGTAAAGATATTTTCAAGCACGGGTGAATTTGCTTTCGTAGAAGAAACTATAATCACTCCTCCTATGAACACGTCCACATTGTCACATGATATCGCATACCTTGCCTTTGCGACCCATGATGCTACTGCTGATCTCGACAATGTCGCCCTCTTTGAAAGCGATGGAAAGATTTCAACGACCTCCTGGAGTGACGATGTTCCAATGGAGCACGTACCGCTTCAGTTTCCGTTTCTTTATGGTGGCGAGCGTATGCGAAACATCTGGCTGAGCCCCAATGGCTTATTGTCGTTTACACCTGTGCCGCCGTGCAACACCGTGTTTGCTGACCCTGACGCATGCGACTTTGACTCAGCGCCAACTCAGAAAAATAATGTCTATTTCGCAGGATATCAGTCCTTGGTGGCCGTGTTTACTTCCGATTTTGACCCTTCGGCTTCTGAAAATTCCATAATCCGATACGCGTCTTCAGATTCAAAATTCTTAGTTCGGTGGGAAAATATGGCTCTCTACAATTCAGTAGACGCAAGTTTTAACTTTGAAGCCGAGCTTCGCGCTTCTGGAGCTCTACGAATCTACTTAAATCAAGTAAAGGATATCAGCCAGGTATCGGATGCACCTTACTGGCTAGATGAAGAGGGGCTCCTGGTTGCGATGCGTTTGTCTGCGTCTCAACTCAATCGTACCATGGTTACCTTGGCTCAAAGACAAGCAAGAAGCGATTGGTTGAATGGACTTGGAAGCAGCGGCACAGGTGTTGACGGAATTTACATCCCTCGTGATTCGGTGGTTGCGAGTAATACGCGCCTGGATTTTTGCCCTGTGCCATTACACTTTTGCCTCAGTCCTGCATTTGCTCGCTTGTCAGCTTCGACTCCTAGTCCCAAAGTGAATGTGACTCTCACCGCAGCTGCAGGCGTATGGGGATGCGATAGTGACTTGTTTAGTGTCCGTAGTAGCTTTCGCAATACCTCTTTCGTTGCTTTCTCCGATGAGTGCTTTGTAGCAGTGGTTGAGAATGCAGCGCCCGGGCGCACAACTGTCGACGTGGACGGAGAAACGGGTTCTTCATCAAGTGACCTCGTATCGCGGACAGAAATAGTGTGCGCACTCCCTGATGTCTTGTCAACAAGCGCTAGCTCGTACACAGTTACCCTAGAGTGGGCTCCAGCATCCGATGGCAGTGTTTGGCAAGAAATACCATCAAGCAGTTCTAGCAATGAGCTTGTCTTTATTGTTCTTGAAGCCACAGATCATACTGCATCTCATGTATCACCAGCGCCATCATTTAGTCCAACTATGCTGATGAATATGGAATCGCAGACAGCGCTTGATGAATGTTCTTCTGGAGATGAGGTGTCAAATGTGTGCGATGGATGCGGAAAGTGCGGAGGTGGTTCTGCTTGCCTCGGGTGCGATGATGTAACAGTTTTTGCTGACGTAGACTGCGGTGGTAGCTGCGATGGCAAAAATGGGTCCTATGTGCAGGTCAGTTCACACTTCAAAACTTGCACTATTGAAATATTTTTGTTGGCTACTAGTATATTCTATCATTTTTTAGGACGTTTACGGAACTTGCTGTGACGCCGTTCATGAGACCGATTGCCGAGGCGTCTGCGGCGGTACTTTCCTGCAAGGGTGGAGTGCGAATGTTTGGGCTTGCTGTGCTACGGTCGACTGCACCACTACATGCGGCGGCACTGCTTCGTGAGTTGTTTACTAAATTCTCTGCGTTGACCCTATTGACCTCGTAACATCGGCGCCTCCCTCAATCTTTGTTGTCTGTTTCTGTCGACAGGATCGACTCTTGCGATGTTTGCTCGGGCGGTACCACCGGTCACGTTGCTGACTCCGACCTTGGTTGTGACGGCGTCTGTTTCTCTGGCGTGACGTGTTCTCCGACGCAACTTCCTACTATGCAACCGACGGTTACACCGTCACTTGCGCCAACAGATTCGCCTACTTTGCCTCCTACGAGTTCGCCCTCTGAACCTCCAACCATGATACCAACACCAAAACCAAGCCTACGGCCATCTATCCAGCCTACAGGGCAACCGGTTCCGAATCCAACAGTTGCACCCTCGCTATCGCCTTCTCCTATTCCATCGTGGTCACCCTCAACCGTTGACACCACGTCAGGTTTAGTGGGCTTCGAACTCGATGCGATGACTAAGCCCCCTGATTCTGCCACCATCACAGCGTTGAAAGCGGTGGTGTATGCTTCGTTTTGCAATTCTACTACAGGGCTGGTAGCGCCTGGCAACGACTGCCGCATCGTTGATTTTCACGTGTCATCGCACTCGACCATTACGACCGTGCGTCGCCTGGACGATGTTTCCACTACTGTCCAACAGCAGCACTCGAAGGTAAAGAAGCGTTTAGGTACAGCGATACCGCGTGCCTTGGCCGGTTCTTACGTGTGGGTGGTTTCTTTCGTCGCATCAGCGCCACTATCTGCCATTGAAGCAGAACAAGGCATTGTAGATGACACCGCGACAGGGTCATCTGTCTTCACGTCAGCTGTCACGACCATCCTTTCAGAGCCTTCGTTTGAATCCACCACTTCTACCGCCCTCGGCGAAGATTCGCTTAATGTTGACACTATGGCCATCAGCATCATCGTGGCTACTCGTAACCCGTCACTAGCACCGAGCCCAAGTCCTTCATCTGAGCCCACGAACCCAACCTATTCTCCCACGCCGCATCCTGTCTTTGTACCTTCTTCTTTGCCCTCGCGTAACCCACAACCAGCTCCTACGCTAAGACCAACGCACCTGCCGACCAAGGAACCATCGCACTTGCCCTCGCCAGACCCCACGATTGACGTCCCGACTCATGTTCCTACCCATGCGTTTACGCCTCACCCTACGGGTTACATGCCGACATCTCTGAGTGCTGCGCGCAGTGGAGTCAGCGTGGGCTTTTGGATTGTGATTGGATCTGGCTTCGGCATGGCCGTCGCTTTGTTCATGGTCCACGCCTTGATCCTCAGCAAAGACGACCCAGATTCTGACGACGAAAACAGCGAAATGGACGTCGAACGCTTTGCGGTCCCTCAAGCAGACCTGCGGGAAGCCATGCGAATAGCGCAGCAGAGGGAAGCGCGCGCTGCACGCCTGACACTCGCCAAATCGATTCCGGTGACTCAATTTCGGAAATCAAAACTGGCTGCAAAAGCAAAGCAAGCCCGTGCCAATCATGAAGGAGACGATACGGAAGAGGTCAGAAAAGTGAAGTCTAGTGTATTATCTGAACGATGTTGTAAGCACCTCCACCACATCAACGAAGCATACCTGTTTGTGATCTCTACGTGTACTTGCTCTTTTCCATCCACAGGTGTGCTCCATTTGCATTGTGGAGTTTGAAGCGAACGACACCGTGAAAGAGCTTTCATGTAGCCATTGCTACCATCCCGACTGTTTGGACAGTTGGCTCTCTATCAAGTCCGTTTGCCCACTTTGCAAGGTAATGCATAAGCGATATCTTTACAAAGATTTGTTTCTTCTCAACGTTTATTTTGAATGAATTACGCGATATCTTTACAAAGATTTGTTTCTTCTCAACGTTTATTTTGCCGTTTATAATTCTGAGTGCTCCTATTCTTGCTCATATTTTCTATTTCCTTCTTGTACAGTCCGAGGTTGTACCGCCCAAGCCAACTATGTTATCTCGAGCGGCAGCGCTCGTACCACGGAACATCACTGCTACATCGTCACGGAATGCGCGGAATGCAACAAATGGCGACAACTCAGGGGTCGAACTCACTCCTGTTGCAGCACCAGCACCAGCACCACCTAGTAGAGCAGCAACCAGGCCTGCTGCTCCAGCAACAAATACAAATCCCGCGCCAACGCGCGAGCGTTACCAGAGGCCGCAATCCGCGCGCGCCCGTGACGTGCAAAGCCTCATGGACCGTGGGTATACGGAAGCCGTCGCTCGGCGCAGCCTCGAACTGGCCCTTGGAGACCTTGACATGGCCGTATTGTTGGCTGTTCCCGTATCTCAAGCCGCGCAGACGACCCCTGAAGTGCTCTCGTCACCGGCGTCGCCCTCACCAGCGTCGCCCGAGCATTCATCATCCGCCAGTAGGACTTCAAGGGAAAGCAGCGAGGGGCCGAGAAGCGCGTCTTCTCGACTCGTGCCAGCGAACCAATCAGGCGGTGGTGGGAGCAGCGACGGAGGTCCGTCGAGGTCAAGAAGCAGAAGTTTGAGCAGAAGTTCTGTCGGCAGTCAAAGCGTAAGCAGCTCAGTCTCGGCTTCTTCATCTCCATCTCCGGCCGTGCCAAACTCCGCTCGGAGCTCGTCGTCGAGAAATTCAAGCAGCCGCAACGCGAGCGGTGATCAATCCAGAGGTCGAACCACACCAGGTCGCAGTGGCAATGGTCGTGGCGGTGGTCGCGGCGGTGGTGGTGGGCGCAGCGCAGCTACACGGCCCAGTCCCAGTAGTGCGTCGTCGTTGAGCGGCAGGGGTAGAGTAACATCTAGCCGAGCGAGGCCGGTGGTTGATCTTTAGCTCCTTCATGTGCTCTTTATGCACATAAACCCAAGAGATAAAATGGTCCTGGACCTTTACCAAGTCCGGCAGTAGCGTTGTGCCAAAGGCGTTTCACTACTCATACCGCTGTGCATCTTAAGTCCAAATCCGATGTGTATCTCGTTCCTCGCCTGCTTAGTTGTTAGCAGGGCCCATCCTAGCCAAGTGAGAGGTGAGATCGAGATATTCCCAGGTTGCAGTTTTGGGTTTTTACAAAATTTGCTCTTCGTCTTTATTCCTCCTAAGTCTCTTGGTTTATTATTTTCTAAAGATATAGTTCCGGGTTTGCGTTCTGCGCTGTGACTGCAACTTCCTAAGTTGCTATTGCTATCGCTGGCGCATGCTTCGATTAGAAATAGGAAGCTATTAGAAACAGCAAATAAGTAAAAGAGCATGTCTGAATAACTGCGTATGAAATAAATACACGAAAGTGAAAGTCGAATCCAACAGAAGTTTTGCCCATGAGGCCATTTCCTCATCACTCGCCCTCTTGGTTACCAAGGAGGTTGCGTAAGATGTGCCGCGTGCTGCCTGCCATCGTAGGCGTGGCTACGGTAGCTACTTTCTTTATGCCCAGCCCAGAGCCCACAAAGAGGGAGCCCGGGTGTTTCACGCTGTCTGCTTCAGGACCTCCGTGGTCTTTCGTGGCGCCAGTAGGGCTCAACTGGCTGCGCATCCCGGTGGTGTCTAACGGAACTCGCCTACTATGGGAGGCGCGGCGATGCCCTACACTTCCTCTTTCTCCTACCACTGTAGCACTCGTAGTTGCAGTAGCTGCCAGAGCCCGCTGCCGCCGCTGCCCGAGGTCGTGCAGACCCAGCTGCCCTTCTTGTAAAGAAACCCGGCCAGGCACGCTGCTTGCATGCTTGTTGCTCTGCCCAATTTCAGGAGCCAGTGAAGCTGCTGTTGTTGCGTTGGGTTGGAGAAAGTGCTGCGCGCCGCTGTGACGGCTGTCTTGCTCCTGCTGCATGAATTCCGCCGAGCGAGACACGCGCGGCAGGAGACCGACGGCAGCTCCTAAAGACCCACCGCTCAGGCCGCCGCCGCCTCCCCCCCCTAAACGGGGCATTCGACTCCGCCAATGGCGCCCACTGCCAGCCAGCAAGGCAGGCTCTTCCTCGACCGCATTATCCTTCCTTGTGTTGACGTTCGAGCTGGTGTTGCCCTGCCGCTGTCCTCTCGTGCCATTGACACTTGCTTCTAGCGCTAGTTGCTCACGCCAACCATCATTCCCACTACCGCCCCCGCCATAACCATCGCCGTCTGCACCAAGTTTTAATTGTTTCGGCGGCCCAGCGGCTGCACCAGTTGCAGCCAATATCGCTTTTCGAGCGGATCGCCCCTGGCGGGGTGCGAGCATGGCTTGCGCCGCAGCTCCCGGCGAGCCTCGCTCCTTGGCGCTGGTGACGACCTGTTGCCGCAAGCGAGACACTTCCGCTTCGAGCTGGCGTTGCGCTTCCAGGCTCGCTTCGAGCGTGGCAACCACTGACTCGTGCCGGCCCGAGAGATGGTGCCGCGTTTTCGACAACTCTTCGTGGTCTTTGCGAACCTAAAGTGTGCGGGCGCATAACATAAAACGAACATACGCAATAATACAAGCAATGAGAAATACAACTAAAGCACACACATATGCATCCGTGGAGTCCAAATTTCATTTATGTTTAGATATTTATTTAACATCTTTCGCCTCATTCTCATCTCACCAGCAGCATCTCATCGTCGTGGTGTTTTGCAACTCGCTCCAAAGCAGCAACGGTGGCTTCCAACCTCCGCACGTCAGCTCGCGAGCTGGCCAACTCTTCACTGATGTCCCCCGCACGACGCTCCATCTCGGTCTCTCCAAGCTCTGCTTTCTTTTTTGCGTTGCCTAAGGCGCTGTTCCGGTGGAGTTCTTGCAAACGCATGGCCCGCTCAAAGTTGACGGTTTTCGTTAAGTCCTATCGTTAAAAAAAGGGCCCAAATTGAGAAAAATAAGACAACATGGGCGGTGCCGCACCGGGCAATAGAAATATACACGGAAGACACTAGGTAAAAATTCTAGATGGACACCTAGTTTGACTGATTCAATACCGCTTTGTTGCGTTCCAGTTCTCGCATGCGGTCTTCCATTTTCGCATTGTCCTCGCGGGTCTCCTCCAGCTCCGCCTGCATAATTCGCGACCGCTTTACTTGCCCGTCGCGCGCGCTCGCGTCGTACTTGGCGTTGATTTCAAGCGTGTTGACTTTCTTTTCTAACGCTTCCACTTCTTCCCCCAGCGCTGCTGCTTCTTTCTCAGCTTCATTTGCCCGTTGCTCTGCCTCCTCTAACGCTCGTGTGAGCCGCTGTTGCTCTGCAGTAGCTTCTTGCCTGGATAAAATAAATTTGAAGTGAAGCAACGTGTGACGCACGACAATTATTTTGCACTAGTAACACTCCGCAAACAAATTCAAAAGAAACGAAAGATGCAAAGAACGAGGCCTCCCATTCTATATCTAAAGAAAAAGGGCGTTATAAATCAACGCACCCCACGCGTTGCCATTCGGCTGCATCAGCTTCTGCGCGCTCTTTTTCTTCCAAATTATGCTTGGCCACCGCCGCTAAAGGTTCAAGCTCTTCAACTCTCTTCGTTAAACGGGCAACATCTTTTGCGTGTGCATCCCCCATAGTTTTTTTTATCAGCTTTTATGTCCTACCTGATTAAGGGGCTATCAGACGCTAAATCCAAACGACCGAGCAAGCGCCTCCTTCAAATCATGTCTAGCTAACTGCCTATTCTAAACAGGAATAATTTACTACTTCCGTGCAATCTATTTTGCGACTGTGGGCTTATTCAGCTTAATCTTACGTTCCTCAGAGCTAGATTCTACAGATAGTACCTAATTACAGTAGTGCGCAGAGATTCTACTTTCTACAGTACTGTATATATACTATCATCTGTAGTAGTGCACAGTGGCAAAAACAGCCAACATCCAACAGCCAACAGCCAGCCAACTGCCAAAAGCAAACATAACAGCAAACCAAGAACCAACACAGACGACGACTGCAGACGACTATGAGAACAGACGAACACAGCGACCAGGGGATGCCCTTAAGAGACGATCACTCTCATCATTCGCAAACCTATTGTACGTCTCAGGGTCCTTCTTATACCGAATGGAGCCTGAGACTTACATCTCCGAATGATGAGGAGTAGCAGACGGCCGACTGCAGCAAGACAACAATATCACTTCTCCCCCGTAGCTCCCCAGGCAGGCCTCCTTACTTCCTTGACACATAACGCAGGCACTAAACGCAGGCACATGCCTCGAATGGATTGAATTAGAGACCTACCACCTACGAGGCAAAAACACAAAGCAAATCAGCAGAAGAGCAAAGGTGACCTAATCAGGCACACATGCCTGAGTGGCCTTCTTTTTTTTTCTCTTTGAACTAAATTTGAACCTTGGAGATAAAGGCACCGGCCAACACACAACACTGCCAATGCACGGCACTACCCCGGTACTCCGTACCCCGCCCACCCCGGCACTACCCAACTAACAGCTAAGAGGCCGGAGGGGGCCTTCATTTGGGTTCGATTTCGTATTACTTAAATGGGCCCGAGGATCTCACAAAATTAATTTCGTGTGTCTTTTCGTGTTCTAATTCGCGGTGATCGAATCTAAGATGTGCCGAATGGTGATTTCATCTGAAGGTATACGGCCAAGAAATTCATCGCACTTCCAGACCCCCTTTCTCGAGGATATTTGTGGATCACCTTTACGGCAATTAAATATCGACTTGATGGTGAGCTGGCGTTGCAGCTTTGTGCCAAAACAACCCATCGAACTCCCACTTCGTCTTGATTAGCCGAGAAGAAAAATGAAGTATCATAAAACATGTCTGTGGAGCAGTAGCCTGCATGTGTGTCTACGCACTTATTGGACCAACTCGCCCTACTGCTGCTGTTCGATAGCAATCCGAAAGTCACGTTCAAGATCCGTCGCGAGCCGCCGAACCAACGGGTCTCCGGGGCCAAATTTCGCCGCCAGCACCATCGCTTGAGCTGCAGCAGTGGCATCGAGCCTGGAAAGAACACGTCCTTGCACTGCCAGAAGCCGCGCGCGGTTCAGTGCGTCGCGCTGCGTCCAGCCTTCATCAGCTTTCACTTCATGCATGTGCCATATTTTCACACCTCGCCGGACCGCATCTGCTAGGTCGCCCACTTCAGCCCATCCCTGTGCTAGAACTCGTAAAGCATCTTCAGATCGTCCTGCTGCATTAAGGCACATCGCAAGTGTTGGGAAGATTTCATCTGCATCGCAACGATCCATCAACGGCAACTTAATGGTGGAGCCAAGAACTTCAATAGCTTTAGCCACACCTTCAGGTCCTTGCAGCGATAGATTAACACCATAATTTTGGCTCGTGTGAGCATTATGAGGAGCAATTTCATAGGCTGCCGCCCAAAGATCGACTTGATTGGACCATGCAAAACTTCGCTCAGCGCACTTGTGGGCCATAACTGCAGCGATGACACTCACCAAAATCCATCTCCCTTCAATTCGTTGCCGGCGTTGTAGCCCACTGAGAGGAAACAGGGCTCTAAATGGCAGGTATATGCTGAGTAAGCCGTCACACCAACCACTGAAAATTAGCCCGTAGCCCATGCATACGCCGAGAGAAGGGAGATAGGCCACCCGCTCAGCCACAGTTGTTCCAGTCACAACGAATAAGTTTGACGAGAGAAGGAAGGGGAACGCATAGAATGCAAAACATGTGAGTACGCGCGCTTCAACGGCTGTTTTGTGGTCAAGACGAGCATGTGTACCAAGTCGTGACAGAAAGCCAAGCCTCAAAATGAAGAGGCACGCAGCGAGCATAGCAATCACGCCGAAGAGGCGCGGATCTTGGAATGGATTGCAAGTGCGCATGAGAGGAATTGACGGGCCACTCCAATCGCAACTAAGAACTGGCCTCGGAGAAAGGCAACTGCCTAAATAATGGGCCCACACTACAGCCATCGACAGCCATCGAAATAGGCCATGCACACCATGGTCGCTACCAACAATTTCTTCGGGTGCAACGTAGTTGTGCGGTCGCGGTAGCACCACATTTGAATGATTTATCTCTGCAAATTTGCTTGCTTTGCGCCATTCTGCCCATGCAGGTTTGAACGGTTCTATGGCCTGCCGATTCGAGTTGTACCGAAAACTTGGTTCATGACCGCCGTTCAGAGAGTTGCGCCATGAGATCAAACATACTACACCAACTGCCAAGAGAAAAGTGCGTATGATCCACCGCCTTAATCTAACTTTTGGAGGAATTGTATGCGAAGACTTGTCGGCCAACTTTTCTGTCCAAGGAATGATGTAGCGAAAATCAAGAAGGCTAAGCTGCGAGATGCAAAAAAAGTCCCAAAATGAGCATAGCATTGGTAATGTAAATCCTGTTTCTTTACTCAATACTGAGAAAAGAGAAAAGAGCGGAACCCATAGAATGAGAGTAATCCAAAGCAGTTTTCGAGGCCATAGGCAGCCAGACTGGCGAGAGATTCGCTCCTCGCGACTTAAAACTGCTGCATAGACCCAGAAGCCCACCAAATACATCAAAGCCATGAGCACGTCGGCTCGACCTGTTAAATTTTGCACAGCTTCTGAGTGTACAGGATGCACCGCAAATAATAATGCAGTGATCAGTGAAGCTCTCTTGTCAAATTGCATCTGATCATCATTCTCAAGCGAACTTCCAAGCCCACTTCTAAATGCATGCAGCGTAACTGGAATTGTCAACACCGACACTGCAACGTGCAGGATCACGTTAGTCAAATGAAAGCCGAAGGGCTTAAGCTCGCCCCATTCGGCAAGAGACTGCTGGGCGTTGATATATAATGTAAGCGATGTGAGAGGTCGGAAAGACTTGTGGCTTTCTGCACTGCGAATATCGTTTTGTCCCCAATAGTCACGTCTCCAGATTTCTTCAAATGGCACTTGTCCTAGGACTACTGGGTTGCTCGTGATTGTACCTCTATCGTCATACACAAAGTCGCCATTTAGACAGGTTGGGTGAAAATACATAATGCTAGCTGCAAGTGCAACAATGACGCAATGAAGAATGGGCCCCATAGGACGTGTAAAAATCAACTAACAATTGCGATTTGTATCCTACCAACGACAGAACTACAGTAGCTTCTTTGCCTCGAATCTTCTTGCCATAATTGTGGCAAGCATTGGAGCTGTAGTCGACACATTCAACCACTGCAATCAATTAGCGTAGGATACTTGGCTTTAAGATCAACTGCGTACAGTCTGCAATGCGTTATACTCTTGAAACTCTGTATCATAGCCATTTTTGTACAGGTTCGTGCGTCTGTACAGTACAGTACGTACAGTCAGTCAGGTACAGTTTCAGAAGAAGTGCTCGATCTTGTGGATACAGCTTGATACAGCATGCGAACACAGCATGCGAACATCATGCAAAGACGCCTATACTGGCTGGCTGCACTTCTACACCGTAGGCAGCCTTAGTTGATCCTGAGGTTATCTCTTACATACTTATACGATTGGTTGAGTGCCATCATAGGGGCATGTTTACTCGTTATCACTTATCTGGCTAGCTCGAGAGGGAGTTTGTTGGAGTGTATAGAGTATACCAAGGCGAACAACTCAGACAACTGCGATACGGCCAATCATTTAAAGTGCGACGAGATGCCGAGACAAATATCTGTGTCGCGGCGAATATCTGCAGCACCGGCCTTACCGGCGTCTTTATCACCAAATTCAGTCAGTGAGCTGAAGGGTGAGCTCGATGACAAGACCACGAGTGCTGCTATCACAGAAATCAAATTCAGGCTATTCAAGCAGCAGGAACAGTCTGCTTTAGAGCAGTCGCGTGAAGGGTTCGACAGAGAAGAATTGCCACACTTAATGCAGCAACAGGCTGCAACGATAAAAGAGCTGGAAGATGCACTAGAGGTAGAGCAACAAAACTCAATGCACCAAGCTGCTTTTGCTTGTGCTGCCTTTGCAGAGAAAGAATCTAGGTGGGCGGAAGACGAAGCAGATAGTCAAGCACAAATGTTCGAGTCTGAAGCGCGAGCTTTGAACGCTGAAGTTGAAGCAGCCCAAGCGAAAGAGCTCTTGAAAATTGCGCAGGGTGAACTCGTCGAGTCTAAAAGGGAACTTGCTGCTACAGAATGCGAGCTTGCTGTAAGAGCTGCGAAGCTGAATGAGCAGAGCCAACTCGCAGCAAATCTAAAATTGGAAGTGGAAAGCTTGAAGAGGGAGCGGAATTATTATTTAGAGCGCTTGGAGGCCAAAGATGTGCTCTTGGAAGCAGCACAATTGCAGCTAGACGCATTTAGCATGGCAGCAGCTCGTACCCTGGAGACCTCACGACGCGAAGATGCCAAAAAAGTGACTGTTGAAGATAATCATGGCAATTTGGTAATCTACGGAGCTTCAGAGATATCCGCACATGTGCCCATTGATTCTATATCTCATTTTGTGTGGTTATTTAAAGTTGGACGTCTTCATTGAGATGAATACTGCACTGTCTGTCGAGATCTCGTATCCAATTCACTTTCCCATCTATGTAAATTGCCTCACCATTGCTTGTGATCCTTTTGTTACCCAACCATATATACTCTTCCCTACCTACTTTTTCTTCAAAGCATGTTCGTTCGATTTTTTTCGTTTTCTCGGTACATCATGAAGTTCTCACTAGTCCCTTCATAGGATGTTCCATTTCAACCTCCACTCCACATTTCCATCTTAACAATAAGAGACCAACCTGACCAGCACTGTAACTGCCATGTAGGAGACGAGGACACAACCGGCTACCAATGATAGACACTGGCAGTCTAGCCAGAGAGTTTCAGATCCAGATACTGCTGTCAACGGTTTAGAGGTTGAACCAGGAGTGACGCCAGCGGCACATATTGACGTTGCATTGGCATCTGGCGGCAACACCAGTGAGGGCTCGCCATCAAAGAGGACCAATGTTGCTGTGGCATTAAGGTGGCAAACAATATCACCTTCCTTTAATCATCGTATAATGGTTTTCGTATGCCTTATGTACGATGTTGTTCGTTTGAAGAGTTAACTCGAGTGCGTCTTCTGAGTCACATTGTATTTCTCAGATAGTGCAATCTTTTTCTTTTTCTTTCGCAGAAAACGCGATCTACTCGCTTCTACCGTTACATGCAGCAAAAGCCGGAGAAACCCAACGAGCAGAGTAAGCCCTAAAACGCAGATATTTTTTTTGAGTCGAATAGAGGACAAGAAAATATTACCAACTAATTGTGCACGCCCAAAGAAGAATCTCACAAAACTTTTGCTGAAACGTTATTGTTGTTGGTGGCAGTTCTACGGCGTGTCCTGGCATAAATCTAGTCGCAGTTGGCTAGTCCAAGTTGTTGTTCCTGGTAGTCTAAAGCGATACCATGGGAGCTTTCAAGACGAAATTGAGGCCGCGAAGAAGTATGATGCATTGGTAAGAAGTCAGTGGCATATTTTTGCCAGCGAATTGCTTTCTCTTGACCGCCCGTTGACCTTTCATTGGCAGGTGCGTGCTCATGGAATGACTGCCAAGCCTTTAAACTTCGACTCAACGCCAGCAGAAGTTGCAGCGGGGCATCACCAAGCCAAGAGTTCTTCTGTCTACACCGGTGTTTATTGGTGTAAGTCTCGTAATAATTGGGCAGTGGCAGGAAACACGAACGGTGAACGGATGAATCTTGGGTGCTATAAGAATGAAGTTGAAGCAGCTCGTGCCTACGACAAATGGGCGCGTACGTTCGGTAAAGCCCTCAATTTTCCGGCAGATTTCGAGGTGATCCCTGAGGCCAAAAGTCGTGCTCGCACCGAAAGGCTTGCTGCTCTTCGCTCTAAAACTGCTACAGCTGAGGGCGAGACCGGATGCAGCAGCTGCTCCATCACAGTTGATGATTCAGCTGATGCACTGCATGACAGCGATCGATACAGCGACAGCGACAACGAGAGCGAAAGCAACAGCAGCAATTGCAATAGCAGTGATTGCGATAGCAGTGATAGCAGCAGCGGCGATGACTGCAAAAGGAGGAAGAAAAGAGGGTCATTCGGAGGCCGTGAAAGGAAGGGACGAAAGGACGAAGATTCAGAAGAAGAACTATCTGAATACGAGCTCCTCCGCCTTCAAAACATAATCCGCAACAAGGCCATGATGGAGGCACTCGGTCTGGATAAATAATGACGGAGACATGGGAGAAAAGAACGCTTGCGCGGCACAGGGAGATTTTACGTCTTCTTCAAGGAAAAACTTGATTTGAGACCTCTGTAATAAGTAAGCATATTGGATTGGATTTTCATTTGGAAACATGATCGGCACATGGTCGAATATAGGATTGTTGGATATGATGCATAATAGCGGGTCGCTGGAGCTATCGTCCCTCAAGCCTCAAGTCCAATGAACTTTCTGGCTCGATTTCATCCCTGGCGCACACGGCGCACACGCTCACCATCTTTATGACGTCCTGACGACGAACACAGCCAAAGTATACACACCGTAGCAGAATTTACTCGCAAAAATAAAGCGTTCCATGCCTCTTTACCTCTTCGATTCCAGCACGATCCGGAGAATACTCGAAGATTTCAAGAATTAGGGCTGCACTGGTTTCTTATCCTTATTGTGGCGCATTTTTTTCTTTTTGGTGGTGGTGCGAGTACTCGGGAGATGTAGAGACAGAGACACGTCTACGCTGCAAGGGGAATTATGATTTATTGATCTGCGCTC
>Ga0307982_1001071_pt1 | contig 21873 bp, 12 predicted proteins | sample OrgLakmetagen989_FD_201847 | JGI IMG/M metagenome (GOLD analysis project Ga0307982, IMG submission 201847) | Saline water microbial communities from Organic Lake, Antarctica - #989 | ecosystem: Environmental > Aquatic > Non-marine Saline and Alkaline > Saline | place: Antarctica: Organic Lake... | reverse complement strand
CCACGTTCGTGCAGAACGGGTCGTAGTAGCCCTGGGAGCAGATGGCGGTGGAGCAGTCGGTGCCCATCCAGCCGGTAGTCCCGCGCAGAGTGTGGGTGGGGTGAACCTGAGAGGGACAGAATCATTTGGAGATGGAACAACGTCAAAACAGGGAAGAAGGTACATGAGGGCAAAAAAAAGTTGGCAACAAAAGAAAGTAAATACAGAGTCGATAATGAAATAATGCAACAACAGAATTGTTATGCAATCCTTTCTTTCTCGCGCACCTTCCACAGAATGCTGCCGGTGGTAATGCATTGGCAGTCATCCTTGGCGACGCACGGCGCGCCGTGGGCACAGCTCGTGACTTCGCCCACGTTGCGGGTCCCAAACGAGTCGTACGGGCGCAAGTGGCGGCAGAGCGGCAGATTGCAGTCGAAGCCGCCGTAGCCGTCGGTGCACGAGCACCGTTCGGGGGCCAGGCAAGTGCTGTCGTGGGCGCACACGTAAATGCCTTCCCCGCCGCTGTGCACCCCCCACACCAGCTCCCCGTGCTCGTTCCGGGTCACGTTGTTGTAGTTGAGCCGCGTGTGCCTACCAGACGGGACGTTTGCCACTGGACCGTCCGCGCCGTACTGGATCCCTAGCCCGGTCAGCGCTGAGGTAGGCCGCAAGTTCAGTTCGCCGTCATCGACGTAGTCGCCTTCTTCCCAACTGGATTGGCCGCAGAGGAAGGAGCCTGAAGTTTTGGTGCGGCGATTCGATAACGGGTGCTCGTAATCGATGACCGATGGCCGGTACACCACCTATACAGTAAAAAAATTGAAATAATGTCATGCGTCAGTAAGGCGGTGCAAAGGCAAACGTTTGAACAAGGTGATTCGTTAGATGACTTCCAGTATAAGAAAATTAACGATTGATCACATGCGATCTCATGCAGGTGTGACGATGTCGCAAGCCATACCACCACAATACCTCGTCGTCAAAGGTCATTTGGTAGTCGGTGGGGCCGCACAAGCGCAATTTGATCGAGCCGTCCTCGTCGTCTTCGATGAAAAACGTGGACGGCACGTCAGAGCAGCCCCCAGGCTGGGTCACGTTGCACTCGTACACCTGCACATGTACAAGAATGTAGGTGAGAACAGAGAGATGAACATGACCATTTCGCGATAATCCAACCAATGTAGCACCCATTGAAATGTGTGTGTCTGTCTGTCTAGGCGTTTTTTTTTTTTCCATCAAATCCTGATGCCGTTGTTGTTGACCTAGTACCTGGCAGTACGGGTACAAGTCAGTGCAGCTGGCCACTGACGTATCCATCAAGCCACGGTTGATAATGTTCAAATCCAGCTCGGCGTCGTCGTTGTTTGCGGTGGCTGCGCTGTACAGGTCGCACGTGAAGTTGTTGGACGTCTCAATCAGGGTGGACGCGCAGTTGTCGACGTTGGCCGCGTCGCACTGGCACGCGCGGCAGTTGTAGGAGCCCGCGTCGTTTAAGACGCAGCACCCCCCTGTGATGGAGTGGCCCCAGGAGTCTCGCTGCCCAAACAGCGGGTCGAAGCCGCACCCGCCTTCGAAAGTTTCCCCAATGTTGGCGGACACCATTTCGTTGTAGCGTGGGCACCGCACCGAGTCGCACTCCAGTGCTCCGTCGTGGCCGTGGGCCCCGAACTCGCGGTACTCGTCGACCAACTGGCTGATGGCCACCTTGGACCACTGGTGCGCGTTGCGGTTCTTGGACTGGCCAGAAGTGCTGGAGGCAGGATGCAAACCCGGCACATTGAGCACGAAGTCGGAGTGCATGGAGCAAATGGGCACACTGCAATCGAAGCCCGTGTAGCCGGTCAGCATGGGGTCTCCGTTGGGCTTCTGAAACAGGGGGCGGGGAATCTTGCGGCGGTCGTACCATTCGGTTTCGTAGGTGGCGCACTGGCACGTGTCAGGCGCCACGCACGAGCCGCCGTTCAAGCACTGCTGCGCGCACTGCGGCACCGTGCAGTCGTAGCCCTCCCACCCCACTTCGCAGGTGCAGGTGTTGGGGTGCGTGCACTCCCCGTTGTGGTGGCAGGTTTGCGCACATGTAGGGATAGAACAGTCGCTGCCCGTCCAGCCATCCGCGCAGGCACAGGTGTTGGGGGCGACGCAGGTGCCGTTGTTGAAGCAACCGCGCACCACGTGATCGACGCACTCCCCTCGGTCGCGAACGTCCCAGGTGCCGTGGCCCCATTCTCGCTCGTAGTTGTAGCCCACGCGAGGGCGGTACGACAAATCGGTGTCTTGCACCATGACTCCTTCCAGCCCGCTCTGCAGGTCAACTGGGAGAGGCCCTTTCGAGCAAGTGCGGTTGAACTCCACGATGCACGTGCCCTTTTCCCAGACTCTGTGTCCTTGAGGGCGGTCTCCCGGCGCGGGGGTGGTGTTGGGGTCGAACCGAGACCACGGGTTTCCGTCGCCGCGCCGGTGCGTGCCGTACGTGCGCCAAATCCCGTCCAAGCGGTGGCCTTCGTTGGTGTACACGTAGGTAATCTCAGAGGAATTCACGTCTTCCCCCCCGTCGGGCCCTTCCCAGAAGCGCTCTTGCATCGACAGGGGTGCGGTTTTGGCGTGCACGGGCGGCCACTCCATCGCCGTCCAGTTGGTGTACATGTGGCCGTCGTCGTCGACCTTGCGGTCCATGTAGCGGCTGTAGTAGTTGGGGTGGTCGGTCATCGCGCCGTTCCCGTGGGGGTCCCCCGCCTGCTCCCATTGCGTAAAACTACGGATCGAGCAGTGGTAGCCCCCCTGGAACTGCTCTTCGCGGGCGTCGCTGAGAGGGCCCAAATAGCGCTCGTTGCCGTGCAGCCGGGTCTCCACGGCGCGGTGGGTCTTGTTCACGAAGTACTCCCACACTTTGGTGTAGTTGGGGTTGCTGTACTCCCACATTGGGTGCAGGCCCTGCAGGTTCTCGTACCTGGTGGCGAGGTTTGCATGTGGAAAACAGAGAAGAGGAGCATAAACTCCACGAAATTATAAATTCGGCAAATATTCACGCGTAACTACATTGCGTCTGCAGAAAAAAAAATACAGACTTGTGTACAGGAGACGATTACTGAGAAAGAGTAAATGAAGAAAAGAAACAACGTACGGAGTGCTGCCGTCCTCGTTTGGAGTTGGGTTGGTGCCGTAATGAGCCGTTGCTTTGTCCGTTAGGTAAGCATAGTGCAACCGTTGGCCTGCCAATTTAGGCTCGAGAAATCGATCGAAGTCAGACACCTGTCATGGCATACATATGAGAGAAAGATTGCAGGTGAGGTCTCATCTTGGAAAGAGGGTGACAGCAAGCAGATAACGTGTTTATGAACTGCTCTAAGAGAGAAATGCAAGGGCAAGGCAGTGCGAGCTGCATAACTTTTCAAGAAGCGCATGTTTTGGACACAAGTAAGAAAGAGGTAAGTACAAGTTTATACTGCACACCTCGTTTTTCAGAAGCGTGCCAGCCACGAATCGTTCTTGGAGCGGCACGTAATAGCCCTGGTCGCAAATGGGCGTGCGGCAGTCAAAACCTGCCCACCCCGCGGCGCAACGGCAGGTGTCGGGAGCGGAGCAGTTGCCACCGTTGGCACAGACGTACACACCCGCTGTGAAGTTGCGCAGCTCCACCGCAGCCACCTAGTAATTGGGCGAGGCGACAGCAGACACACCCCAAATGAGGCAACACGACACAATAACGGTCGGTATACCACGAAACAAAAGTCAATTGGAATTGTGCGAATCGATCGACGACAAAAGTACAATGCGCGTGCATTCCCCTTTCCTTCTACTCCCCTGAAACATCACAAGGCGCAAATTTCCCACGTACGCACGTACCTGCCGGTCCACCAGAAAGTACCACGGCCGCGTGCGGAAGCGGCGCGCCGGTTTATGGTAGCTGGCAACGCCGCCGTTGCCGCCCTCGTATGCTTCCCCGCCTTCCCCGCTGCTTGCCATGATGTCAGGGCCTTGCCAGGTGAAGGGCTGCTTGGGCGTGTAGCGCGCGTACCTGTTAATGGTAGTAGCGATGGCGAGGAGAGGAAAATTGGAATGAGGTAAGGGGTACTCATGCACGTGCATTTCAGAGGTACAAGGTACGACAAAGATTATAGGAAGACAGGAAGTCAATACCCAAAGTGCCCTTCAAATGTACATAACCTCAGAATTCATTACCGGGTCAAGATGTGGTCGTGCAATTCAGCTCGCAGCGCGGCTCCTCCAAACCCATCGGCAGCTAGCACGCCGTACATTTGAGTGGAGTTGCCGTCTCGTGACCCGTTCACGTACTGGAAATGGGCCCATACGTCTTCGCCGATCTCAATGCGCATGCACCTGTGAGGGGATGGTGGTGGTGTTGAAGCAGGCAAAGAGAAGATGAAATGGAGAGCATTAGAAAATGAGAACAGAACGCAGGCAGATAAGAGTAACATATTTCTTAAAAAGACAACGAAGAGAGTAATGGACTTCTCGAGTGGGAAATTAAACAGTACAGGAAGCATGTGAGGCAAATCTAACGTATAAAAACATGCTTCTTCGTCTTCTTCTTCTTCGTCATCATACCGACTCGGTCTGGTGGCTCGTCCCGTGGTGTTTCGATGCTTCGCGCCCCACAGCGGCTCCACCGCGTAGCTGGACCTCCCAACCTGGCCGCAGTCGAAGCCATGGGTGGCGTTGCACCACTCGCCGTGGGCACAGGGGGAGTACGCCCGCCAAAAGGAGGGTTTGGTGCGCGACGACGCGTGCAAATACGGGCTGGGGTCCGCCAAGAAACTCCCCTGGGTGCACACTGGCAAGGAGCAGGTCGGGCCGTGCCACTGCGGAGGGCACAAGCAAGTGCCTGGGGCCACGCAGCTGCCCCCGTTTAGGCAAGGGCCCCCTGTATGGCCGTGCCCGTCGCAGATGGGCTCGCGGCAGTCCACGCCTTGCCAGTCGGACGGGCACGAGCACTTGTCGGGGCTCGTGCAATTCCCGCCGTTGCCGCAGGTTTGGCTGCACACTGGAGTCGAGCAGTTGGCGTCCCACCAGCCGTAGGGGCAGCTACAGGTGTCTGGGGCGCCGCACACGCCCCCATGCAGGCATTCTTGCACGCACAAAGGGGTCAAACAGGAACTCCCACCGTAGCCAGGCGCACAAGAGCACGTGCCGGGCGCAGTGCAGATCTCGTTGGGCCCACAGAGGCCAAGGCTGCATTCCGGCAAGGTGCAATCGTAGCCCGTCCATCCATCCGGGCATTCACAGGTGTCGGAGCCTACGCAGGTGCCACCATTCTCGCACACCTGACTGCAGACGGCGCTGAGAGCGCGAATCCGGTGGTTGCCGGAATCTGCGACGAACAACATCTCCCGGTCCGACAGCGTTGCGTTCACGAACAAACTCGCGCCCTGCGGGATGTTGAAACCCACGGCCTGAGGCGGCTGGCCGTCCCCGAACCCACACGAATCCTGCAGCTGCGCGCCCGGCCGCCCCGCAATCGACTGCACTTCAACCAGGCTCTTCGGGTACGAACTTACGGAAAAGAGGCGCGCGCTTCCACCTTCGGGGTCATCGCCATCGCTAATGTCAAGGCTGTCGGACATCACGCCGCGGCTTAAAGTGCCGTTGGCGATCGTGGAATTCCGGTCCCAAATCCCACGCTCCAGAGTGACAATCACCATCCCTTCTTCGTGGTGCAACAGAGCCCCGGAGTGCAAGGCTGCTAGGCAAATGGACGAATCGTCGCTGTACTTCCCGTTGCCCCTCAGGACGGCCTTGCTCGAAGCCGCAGTGGTGGCATAGTGCCACAAGCCCTCGTTGCTGGCCGCATGAGTGGGCGCATGCGTAGGAGCGTTGCTCTTCGCGGGCATGCCAAAATCCATGGTGCCGGCTTCGGGATGCAAGCCGAGATCAGCAGCGCAGGACGCAGCGCACATGACTTTGATGGTAGTGGAGTCCTGAATTAGGGGAAAGAAAGAGAAAAACAAAACAAGAAGGACAAGTATGAATATAGCAACGGTGAAATGTGAAGCATATGACAGATGCACAAGCTTTTTAAAAACGAAAACTTTCTTTATTTTCGACTGTAAAGTTTCTGTAGTGCAGGTACCAATCACATGATATCAAGTGCGTGCGCACGTTTACCTGTGTGTCTTCATTGACATCCACACGGCCGTCGTCAATCACCAAATTATCGCCGCCAAAGGTCCCGTTCCAGAAGTGCTTGTCGAGTTTGTCGGGAGGCGGGGATCCCACGCAATTGCGCACCGACCTCCCTGTAGGCTCGTCTCCGTCCAAATGGTTCGACGCCATGCGATCGGCGTAGTTGTAGTACAGGTTGCCGTAGGCGGGCGACACGGTCAAGTCCCGGGCGTCTACAGGGGGGTCATAGGAAGAGCAGCCCGAGGGGCGAAGCACTTCGACCGCTGAGGTGGTGCACCCAATCCGCTGGGCCACCTGATAGGCATGGGCATCCCAGTGTAGGAGGCACAAATCAGGCTCAAATTGATCGATCAAGGAAAACGAAAGAAGTCAAAAACATGATTTTTTTTTAAATGCGTTTCTTGGCCATCCACCCACTATACCTGATTTGCATACGTCAGCCGTCGCACCCGGCACGACCCGGCATCCACTACGAAGGCTTGCCCACTGGCATCCACCGCGATGCCCTCGGGGCTGTGGAAAGACGCTTCGCTGCCTTGGCCGTCTTGGTCGCCTTCGATCGCTTGCCCTGCCACGGTGCGCACCATGCCGCTGCTCCGAATCCCATGCAGGTTGGAGTGGCCAAAGGTCGTGGTGTCGTTGATAGATTCTTCTCGGAAACGCGCTTGTTTGCCCCAGAAGATTTGCGCGTACGCTGCGGGGAAAGTCACCCGTCGAATCCGTTGAGCGTCTACCACTAACACGGACCAGTTGCCCCCACTGCTGCCTGCAGTGTTGGCCGGGCTGGAAGTAGACCCTCCGTGCGCGTTCCCACCGTGAATCGTGGTGGCGCGATCTGAGTCCGTGATGCTGTCGTTGAACTATTGAGAGAGAACAAGTGCATGTACAAAAAATGAATTGAAGAGAGAAACGCATAAGTGCTGCTCCGTACATAGGTTAAGTAACATGGTTGACAAATCCTTCCGTTATCATGGTCTACGGAAACGAGCATGCGCAAAAGCGAGGAAGGTCAAAATCATATTTTCAAAAACAACTCAAACCTCAGAATCTTCATGCAGGTAGGATTTTTTTTTTCTTCTTCAAATCACCTGAGCGTAGCCCAAAGCGACGTCAGCCGGGAACGCAAACTCGGCGTAGGTCAAGTTTCCATCCCTATTGCCGGCTACTCCAGCCACGCATGGAGGAGAGCACCTGCGTGGGCACATTATGGCAGCAGTAGCAAACGTTGCATACACATGGCGCGGTGGTGAGATTACGAGTACAACCACCAGAGGATGTGCGATGGGGTTTTAATGGGTTCGCGAACGTGATTGAAGACTTTGGTAAGCTGCCACACGAAATATACTCATCCCCTCACACCCTGAGCGAAATGTAGCATCTCCCTCGTCGATATACAGCGCCAACCGTTACCCGGGCAAAGGCGACCCCTCTGGCAAATCATCTCCTCCCGCAGCTTCTTGGAGCGACTCTACATGCCCGGCAAGCGTGAATACGAACTGCGAGCCGTTCACGACGCGCAGCAGATGGTTGTTGGTATCGGCGACGTAAATCGTGCCGTCGGCAGAAGCTTCTAAACCACGAGGTGAATCGAAGCGAGCCACCTGTTAGAGAAGAGAGAGGGAGATGCAAGGTGCAATGAGAGTTAAAGGAATTAAGGAAGAAGAGATTAAGTAGGGAAAAAAAGACGAAACAAAAATAAGGCGATATCATATAGGAGATGGGTGCTTGAATGAGTGAACAATCAAAGGTACTTTCTTCCTACTCTAGTCTAGTTAATACTCTCCCAATAACAAAGAAAAACAAGCACACAGTAGTCACAGAGGCACCAAAAAAAGTACATGTGCTGCTTTCGCGCTAACAAATTTGCCCCAGAAGGCCAATTCAGGCTTCAACTACAGCAGATAAGAGGAGACTCAATACTGTAATTTTGCATCATTTAGCACTCATTTACCGATCCATGGCCATCTGCGAGCCCAGGCTGAGGCGGCGCGCTAGTGTGAGTGGCAGTGTACGAGAAAGTGCCGTTGCCGCAGGTGCCAGCCCAGCAGCTGACCAGAGGTTCACACGCCACCCCAAAAGCGTCGGTGCCCTACGTTGATGTTCGGTTGGAAACGAAATATAAAGAGATGAGACGATAATTCTTGCCTGAAAAGCGTTGAGAATGCTGTGCAAGAAAATGCTTTGATTAGCGTCACTTTTCCGCGTTAGCACAGATTCTCTCTTCTTCGCAATTTGCCCCCCCCTCTCAGTAGGGGAAGCGAAGAAAGGGACGAAGCCAAAGCCCCAATGCTAAAGCTTAAGAGGAGCCAAACCTTAGGGTCGGCGCAGTCGATGCGTCGGATCCGGTGGTTGTCCGTGTCCGCCACGAAAAGCACTAGTTCGCCGTGCACCGAGCGTCCGGCCCCGCCCGTGTGCCAGTCGTAGTACACCGTGATCCCGGAGGGGGAACTGAATTTCGCCGCAGTGCCAACCCTGATGGAAAAAAGATAAAGAAAATGAGGAGGACGAAGAAGAGCTGCAGATCGACCATTTAAAGGACGGATGATCGCCTAGATATCTACAATAGCTTCGAGTGCACATTTGTAGAACCACACGCACCCAAATATACCAGCGCGCACACAAACGCACCCACCCATGAGTACACCCTTTAACACCAAACTTACACCCCTTCATCCTATATTGCGCCTACTCAACTCACCCATCGTGGTAGCCGTCCTTCTTGGCGCCGCACTGGCCCGCTACCGTGGCCACAACCCCCGAAGGGCTCACGCGACGCACGCAATGGTTGCCCGTGTCCGCCACATAGACGTTCCTGGGTGAACAGTTGATTGGGGCCACGAAGGAATTTGGAATAAGATAGCGAGGGCGTGCATGCACATACACAATTTTCAGCAAAGTTCCAGATATACATAATTTGCATACATAATACGCCGAAGGTGACAAATCGTGCCACTCCGTGAGTTGGTTGTATGGGTGTGAAAGCAAACTGACTATCTGCACACAAACTAATGGAATCTGTCGCTAGTCGTTGAATAAAAACTGCATCTTTTACACAAAGCGCCGGCTCAGCTTCTAGTATTGCTCTAGTAGTACCCTTGTAACATCGTGTTTACCTCCCCTGGTCGACTGCGACGTCTTGAGGTGCTCGAAACCGTGCGCTGCTTGCTGCCCCATCCCTGTAGCCCTCCACCCCATCTCCCGCCATCGTGTACGCGAAGCCCTGCGGGTTGAACACTACTTTGTGGGACGCATCTCCACCGGCGACGGCAGCCTCGGCATCTCCGTATGCCGACTGTGGGTACGGGAAAGCTACGGTGTTGCTGGAGGCCTCTGCGCTGCCGCTGTCCTTGTGGGTGGGGTACGCCCAAACATCGGTGGCTACCCAGGAATCCCCATCGGCAGTGCGGTACCTGGTGTTACAAAAAAAAGATAAATAGCCTCAGAGTCGTAAATGAAGCATTAGTTTTGATTTGCGATGCAATAATTGAAAAATTAGATGGACGCGTGCACATTGACACGCGACACGCGCACCACGCGTGCACCCGCAAAATGAGAGCACTCACGTGTCGCCATTGTCTTTGCCCTGCGCATAATAGTTCGCTTCGAGGTGGTGCTCGCTCGTCGCGTCGGAACCTGTCCACCCATAGCCCCAGCATCGCACCTGGTAGTTTCGAAATGATTACAATTGAGCAAGCAAATTTAGCTCTAGAGTGATGGCGAAAGTGTCAATGACAACCACACTGCTCTGAATGCTAGCTTCGCCAATTCATGGATGCAACCACACGCGTGGACACCAAGAAACAACTTAAGAGCGTGAGCATTCCAGTCAAAATATCAGCGCATCTGCACGCGCACCGTGCAATTGGAATAGTCGATGCCAAAGGCGTCAGCGGGGCGTTGAGGGTTGGGCATCGGATGGCTCGGCGGTGGAGGTGGGAAAAACGAGGCGTTCAATGAAGGCCGGAGGCAGGTCCGCCCGCTCAGCATGACACACACTTGGGTAGTAGACGGGTTCCCGAAATCAAAACGGTGACTTCCACCGACGGCCCAGGGCGAGTCGGTCACAGTAGGCACGTTGTGCGCCATTTCTTCCCAAGCTACGCCTTGGAGCTGGTAGTTGATGGCGCCGTCTTCGATTTCTTCGCAGACGTGGCACTTGCTTTCGCCGCCGTAGGTGACGCACTTGTGCCGCATGTCTTGTGCATTCGAATTCACGCGCCCTTTTGACTCTACTGCCTGGGCTTTGTACTTCTGGTAAGCTAGCGGCCATTCCGGGGCCTCGACAGTCTCACACCAGGGTTTCTCGCTCCACGGCCGAGCTGTTCGCATCCCTACGGTAGGCGCTACGGCTAGGATGAACGCTAAGAGACTTCTTCGCATAATGAGCGCCATGTACTAAATGGGCAGCTCTTGCCAAGAGTAATATACTAGGGTCTTAGGTAGCACATAAGCGGGTAAGCGGGCCGTTACCGCGCTCATTTTGCGTTGACCTTCGAATATTGAATCGTATATTTACGGATATCTAGATTTTGTTTTCTCGATCTTCGATTTTCTTTTCAGGGACTAGGGACTGGCCATGGATATCAAAGGCAAGATCCGGATTACCGAGCCAAGCACGACAACCGAACCCATAGCTCCACATACGGTAGGGTTTGTAGAAGTAATTGGGTAGCGTTCTGATTACGGAATTTATTACAAGTTTCGGCTCGGCACGAGGCACGGCAATGGCAATGGCAATTCCATTTTATTTGAATGCCAATTGCCACTCAACTCAAGAATGAAAGTGAGTTCCAAAGCGCGCAGTAAACCCCGAATTCGTGGCAGTGGCTTAGAAGTAAAGCTGGTCGCCTTTGTCGTACCCCAGTTGGTCCAGGTTGGCCTTACAGGCAAACTTCATCATGGGTGGAGGGCCGCAGCCCAGAATCACCGTCTCCGGGCCTGGCGCTGGCAGCACCTTCTTGATCATCTCCGCGGTGACAAAGCCCTGGGGATTGGCAAACAATAGAGCAATTACGGGGTAAGAGATATGGGAGAACTCCACGTTTTCGAAACGAGGGGAGCGGGCGTGTGACAAAAGAAGAGCATGAGGCCGACAGCAGAGCGTTGCACCACCACGCCCTCGATTTGTAATAAGCCAAATAAAACGAAACGAAGCTCCATTCGAGAATCATCGAAACAGTACGCCACGTGATCAAATCAACTAACGCTCACCGTGCTGTACTCCCAATCCTTGGGTGGAGAGTCCAACGTGTAGTGCACGGTGAGCCGTTGAGGAAATTTCGCCTGAAGCTCTTCCAACATGTCCCGCACCAAAATGTCGTCTTCCGTCTTGTTCGCGTACAACAGGCTGCACGAGGTTTGGTCCTGGGGGTTTTCAAAGATGGACGTTAAGACCTGGAGCATGGGGGTGATGCCGGTGCCGCCGGCGAGCATGCCAACTTTCGACTTCTTCAAGGTTTTCTTCATGTAGGTCAAGGTGCCGGGCCCCGTGTATTCGATTTGCCCCCAGGGGCCGCTCACGCCCATGGTGTCGCCCACCTTCAGCCGCCCCATGAACTGCGACATTTTACCGCCGTCGGGAAACTGGGGCAAGATTTTGCCGGCTTCGTAGACTTTGATGACCATGTCGAACGAGCCTTTCTGGACGGTGGACGAAGTAGGGGTGTACTTCCGCTCAATCATAGCTTCGTCCTAGGCGCATAAAAGTAAAAGCACGAGTAAAATTAGTGAATGAGTTTCAAAGTGCGTTGAAGCTTTCGCGAGCGAGATTCTTAGTAGAAGCACAGTGCAGCCTGCACTCGAATAAACCTTTCATGTAAGCTTTTATCGCTCATCTTGATGTTCACAAACTATCTAAGACGGAGCCTAGCTCTGGCAAACACACCTTCTCAGGGTCGTCGCGCCCGTTCCACTCGCCAGCTTTCACGCCCGTTACGTTGGGCGCGTAAAATTTCACGCACGCGCCTACTGGCAGGCCCAGCACCGTGTCGGCGGTTGGGAGTCCAAAAGTGAATTTGATAGTATCGTGGCTCAAATTGGTTCGTGCGATCAATGGCACTTGGACCACTTCATCGCGAGGGCGCTGCTTCAAAAATGGACATTTTTCACCGCCTGCTTGTTAACAAAAAAACGAAGCAGGAGAAAGAAATCAAAACGCGTGAGAAAACGCGAAAGTGCGGAGGTCGGCACTGACGCGTGCCAGTCAAATTTGTTTTGTAAACTCAGCTCATAAACAGCGTGAGCTAGAGACTCCTACACTTACCCAAGAGGAATTTGAGGACTAAGGCAATTAAGATGACTACGAGGCCGCCAGCCGCTGCGAGTTGAGTTGCGTCGTCCAACATGGCCGATCACCAGATAATAGTGTCGAACTTGAGGCCTGACGTCAATTCGTAGCGATGAAAGTGCGTTTTTCTTCGTCGTGATGACGACGTGATGACTCGTCACTCGCGTCACCTCCCTTTGAAACCCCCAGAAGTGGGGCATCTGATCACAGAACTATCGCAGAACGTTGATCGGTGATGTCCCCAGATTCTCCAGATGTCCAGTATCTTTCAATCATCTTGCAACAGATACACAGCTTCAGTATATTAAATCGCCCCATTCATCGCTAGTTCCCGGCCTCATAACGTCCTATCTCAATCGAAATGCTCATTAGATTAGCCTTGCTGAGCGCTCTTCTTTCACGGGCTGATGGTTTCTTGCCTGTCTCTTCGTCGACTCGATTGCTGCTCTTGCCCACGAGGCTGGACAGTACTACAGACTCGTTTTACGGAGACAGCTTTGGAGAAGACACCTTTGCCGCAGGCCCCACTGAGAAACAAGTAGCTTTTGCAAATCGTCTAGCTAGCGAGCGCGGTATTGATGTGCCAGTGGATGCTGCTACAAGCTCAGTGGCTATGTCGCAATTTATTGAGACGTGCTTGCAGCAGCCAGTAGCGAAGAGCAGCACAGGGACAGGTGGCGTCATGAGTGGCGAATCTCGGCCTCCAAGCGACAAGCAAGTAGCTTTCGCCGCGCGATTAGCAGCCGAAAAAGGATTAGCTATTCCACCCGAGGCTACGGAAGACTCGCAAAGAATGAGTCAATTTATCGAGTCTGCGCTCTCTAGGTTTGAAACCTTTTCCATATCCGTTCACAAGAAACTCACCCTTTTGCAATTCACCCAAGCATCATCTTCTCGCATACTTCTATAATTTTTGACACTTTTTTTTCTTTGTCAACTAAATGACAGTGCGGGCGGCAGTTTCGTAGGGCAGTCGCGTGGTGCGCCAAACATCGGCGACAATGGCGACCTCTTCCACTCCGTCGACCTGGGCCGGCAGCGCAGCGCGCGCGTGCGCACATTTGCCGGCAAAGTGATGGTTGACGTCAGGTAACGAGATGGAACATTTGAAAAATTGTTGCTTTCAATGGTGGCGCTGAGTCGGTTATGATTTTGAAGACGGAAAGTTTATATGATCCCATGAGATGACAGGAAATGAAGAAAGCCAGTCATAGAATAAGTGCCCATTTACCCAATTCTGCCCATTTTCGTGCTAATTCTTGGCTGATTGATGTGGAACGGTACTAATGTGATAGAGAATTTTACGATGCGCGTGGTGGAGGCACGCCTTTGCCCACCAAGAAAGGCATTGCGCTGTCAGCAGAAGAGTGGCAAGCACTCAAGGCAGCGGCTGCTGACATAGATGCAGCCTTGATCGCAGCTCAAGCCAGCGTCGGTGCGCAGACCATCCCTTACCCCTCCTCTGTAGCATATCCGCCTACCGCAGTGCCGCAGCCGCCGCTTGCAAGCCCTGCATTTCCTACGTCGAGTGATTTCGGTGTGGGCTGTTCGGCACCGGCATCACCAGCCACACGAGCACTCGAGGGGCTGCTGCAGGAACCAGCCAAGGAAATCGTGCAGCCCGAGCCATGGGTTTGGAATTCGGATGAGGCAGAAAGGACAGGCGGAACTTCTCCTGACGTGCCTTTTTGAGTTAATTGGCATTTCCTTAAACGAATGATGAAAAAAATATTAGGGGCCAGAGGCCGATTGCGGTTTTAACGAACTATGGCCTAGAATGAATAACCCCCCTGATATGAGTTAGAAGTCGCTTTCGATTCTTAGAGAGCCTTTGGCCGTCTAATTTCAGCACCTCCGGGCTTGAGTTAGGGCGATTAAGTAAGTTGAAGGTAAATTTAGACCAGAGCAGGAACTTCTGTGGGTCTTTGGGTGTGTCGTCGCGGCTTGGGCCGATGAACATCTACCAAAATCAGGATAAAATCAGGATAAAACGCACAGCCCCCTTGTTGTTGCTCGGATATGAATTTTAGCCATCGCCATACGCCATCGCACTTCACTCGTAATTGTGGAAAGCTCCAGCTGCAATGAGGAGCCGCCACTCTAGTCATCTCCTGCTGTAAATACTGTAGAGAACTATACTCTGAATTAGTCTTGACTAGTCTAGTTCATACTCCCCAAATACAGAGAAACACCCCTGTGGCATATAACAACAGAAAAGTTTAAGCTTCAGCACAAGCCTGACTAGGCTAAGTGTCCGATTTTGCATAAATAAATTGTAATCGTTTGCTTTCGAGGTGTCCTTGAGCAATCAGGCATCAGGAGGTATGGGATTGGTGTGAGCCTTTTGTCTCCACTTTGACCTGTCCTTCGCAATGGCGAACCACTCGCCGAACTCCTTGGAAATGCCCTTACTTTGAGCGCGTAGCTACTACAGTATCCCTTGATGTGCTGTGTAATTGCAATAGATTAACGTTTCGTGTCGTTCGCACATAGAGATGGAGAGTCAGAGAGAGGAGAGAGAGTTACTTTGCTATAGTACTGCAGGCACTGTAAGCTCTGTACGCCTATACCCAACGTGTGTTGTGGTCTGTTGAAGTGGAGATCATGCTTTCTCCGCACAGCCGATTGGACTGAGCACGAGAACAGGGACCTGCAACGACCTGAACACCGAAAGGTGATGTTGAACCTTCCCGCTTCTCTCGCTCAAATGAACCGAGCGCGAAGGCTGCGGTAGAAAGTGCACAGGAGAACGGTGCAGAATGAAAGGAATACTTCAATAATGGGAGTAGAGAGGTTACGCATAGGGCTCACGTATGTGTGTTTCTGTTGTATCTGCCTTCACCCCAGCGATTAATATGTTTCACCTGGGTCGGCGCCCTCGCACACGAAGGTGCCACTCAGGTCGAAGGAATTTGAAAGCCAAAACACCAAGTGAAAGCGACGACAATTACTTGAGGAAAATATTCTAGAGCAATACCGGGAAGGTTACATGGGAGAAACGTATTGTAGCTATCTGCTCTGTTGTTATACTGCCACTGTAGCTACAGGAAGTTAAGTTAAAAACCCCTAACGGAGTATCTGTGCCAAAATTCTGAAAATTGTGCGGCTTTAATAGGCGAATTGATAGAGATAGAGAAGGGACATCCCACGTAGAACAAGAAAGACGAAAGCGAAGGCGAACTAAATGAGGATTCTTAGTATTAATAAATCTTGTGTGGGTGTTTGGTTGCTCAGGTTTGCGTATGAAATTCTTTATGCGCAGGAAGAAGTTGGAGGAATGGTTCGTGTGGGAGGATGGAGATCACCAAAACTCCTTTGTAAAGAACCTCCCCCAGATGGCGCATTCAGCAAGAAGAAGAAAAACACTGGTCAAGCGCTGCTAAGGTGACAGCAGCTATAGCTAGGTTGAGGAAATTTCCTGGCCAATTCGTTGTTCGGGGAAGGAGCACACGTGCTGTGTGTGTATTGATAAGTACGGAGAGGAACAGCCTTCTGGGGACAACTATATGGAGTACAGCAGAACCCAACGGATAGCCCAAGAGTAGGTCTGAGCGTCTTTTGTGTTATTTTCTGAGCCCCCCCGAGGGAGGACTGGATTTAGTTACTAACAGACAGGGTGCCATTTTTTTTATCGCACCCACTCCTTATCATTCGTAACCCTACGTCCCAAGGTCCTTCGTACTACCGAAGGACTGGAACGTAAGTACGTAGTAGTGCGATGATGGCGTGATAAACTTCACGTACGGAGATACTGGATACAGTGCAGCTTGAGTGCTGGAGTGTGAAAATACACTACTATATCACCTCCCCTTGTCTTCGACCTCACACTTCGCACACTATCGGCGTTCTGCGTAGCTAATCAGCTGAACAGTACTCCCCAGAAGGCCTTTTGCCTCGAGAAATGGCAGTCATCACGAATATGGCCAGCGTAGAAGCCGATGTAAGTATAATCCTTTTCTACAGTAGACTCTCTCAATGGCTGTAATATCCCATAAAGTCTGAAGTCCCGATTATAATTATTAATATTCCTGGCCTCCTCCTTTGCCCTACCGAACAATTTTGTGAACCGTATTTCAGGTCGAGGCTCGCACGACAGTAACATTTGAATCAAACGAGGGTAAAGAATTCATGTTCGATGCGGAGATTTTTGGCATTTCAGCGTTCATTAAGGACGTGCTCTCAGGTAGAAGGATGTGCTTTGAATCATAGGTATCCTGAAGTCTAGAAGTCACAATGCAAGCATTTTCTGCCTCACTCAACACTTGATTCATCCATACGGATCGCATGTTAGTCATTTGAAACATCAAAAGTGTTAGAGCTCTTACGCACCTAGCGCTTATTGAAGATACCTTGCAATTCTCCGGCTCTCCAAAATGCTTTCCTCGCCACCTTTCAATTTCCTTAAATCAATCGTGCAGATGCTGACGAAGTATACGCGGAGACGCAGCATATCGGTACGCTTGACGTGAAGACTGAAACCTTGAATAAAGTGGTCGAGTATTGTAAGCATTACTTGGTAGACCGGATGGATGACGTTAAGAAATCGCTCAAAGCTAACACTATGGGCGAAGTGGTACAAGAGTGGTACGCCACCTTCATAAACGACCTGGAGTCGGAGGACAAGTTGGAAAGGCCCATCAGGGCAGCGCATTTTTTGAACATCAAGCCACTGCTAGATTTGTCATGCGCCAAGATGGCTTTAATGATCAAGGCCAGGATCCCTGATGAAGTAGACACGACAGCTGCAATAGCCTTGGTGGTATGCCGGAGGGCAATGGTGAAAGGCCCAGCTGCGTCTCGCGCTGCCATAGCCAAGCACCGGAAATCAATTGACCCTGAGCTAGCAAAGGCCCTTGAAACTGTGGGAAGCTACACGAACGAGGTTTGTCTCCTCGATTGTAGCCCCCTCCCTCCCCAATCAACCGTCGTCTTCCTTTGTTGGCCCTTGCCCAGTTGATTAGACTTCACTTCATTTGTCGAGCCCGTTCGTAAATCGATGCAGTTACTCTTCGATGTGGATGATTTTTCTCTTGTCAATGCACAGCTTGGGCGCTCACCGCTTCATCAAGCCGTGATCAGCGAGGATGCGGCGATGGTGGAAGCACTGATCGTGGCAGGTGCAGATACACGCAGCAAAGATTGGGTAAAGTGTAATAGATACAAAGGATTAATTATCTATAGTAAGTGCCTAAATCTTAACATGTATTGGTTTTCAATAACATGTCTTTCATTCCTCTTACGTCTGTGGGTGATGGTTGTTGCACATGCGCCAACGACGCAAGAATGGCGCCACACCCATCGACCTGGCCACCGATGGCGATTCCCGCGACATTCTCGATCATCACGCAGCCGTCATGGCTGCTATTCGTGCTGACCCAGCAGCTCTCGTGTCATATGCTCTTGCACATTGCGCTAGTCTTTCTGGAGCTCAAGAATCAGTACCAGCGCCAGCCCTGCCCCTGCGCGCATATCAACTTGACCCGTTTTTCCTGTGGGCTCCAGAGCCCGCTTTTAGCGCCACTGTATTCGCCTGGGCACCAGACGCTGTCATTCCTCAGCTTGCGGGCACTTCACTGCCCTTCAGGCAACTGAACCCCGATTGCGAAGGTGACATTTTGGAGTTCTTCAATGTGGCGATGACGCGTGAAGACGCGCTGCACGTCGCAACGCATTGCTCGTCGCAAGAGGCATGTGCTTGGGTGCGCGCGGTGATCACAGCAGCAGCTGTAGCAGCAGTTGTGGCGAGGCCTAACATGTTATCATTCAATTCCATCAAAACAGCTCAGTGAATGGGACCTTCTTTTTTTTTTCATTTACTTGAAACTTATGGTCTGCTCGGTTTTCACCTTCGAACCACCCAGGCAAAGGCAACGGCTAAGCGAATACCTGCGTCAAAGAAGAACAAGTGGGCAAATGTGCGGATTTGCGTTCCGAAAGGCGCCAACAATATCGATGCTCAGTTCATCAAAGCGAAGGTTTGTGTTGATATTTGTTTGGTAATGTGGTTGAGGATTGTTGGTTTGACTCCAGAATCGTCTTGATAAAAAGCAGCAGTTGTTCTCAAATGTTGCTTAACCCTTTTATCCCTTGCGTACGCCTACGTGAAGCTGCTGCAACCTGCAATACTTGTCTGGCTCAATTTTTGTAATGTAGGTGTGTAATTCTATTGACGTGTAGGTCAATGACACAGCGCTCGGACATGCCTCGAGAGAAGCTAGCACTGCAGCTGTGAGAATTATCTTAGAATTAGGCGCTGACGTGGACGCAAAGAACAAGGTAAGAAATGCTGAGAAAGATAGTTGCCAACTCCTGTGCACACATGGCATGTGAGCTTCTGGGCATCTCATCTTCTAACATTCTTATGTCTAGTCTTTCACATGCGTGCACGTGTATTGTTTTTTGTTCCATGACTTCAAGATGTGTTGTTTTTAAAGTGAAGGGGGATGTCGAAGTCGTGACGACTGTATGATTTGACTTTGAAAGATCTTAAGATCTTATTCTTGAAGAATGAAATCTACATATCTATAACTGTCCTGATTTTTTTTTCACCCAAGAACTGCACACGCCTACATACGCCTCCACTTTGGCGCTTTTATCACGCGAAGAGACATCGTTTCGGACTGCGCTTTACTTTTCTTCCAAAAGTTTGGTATCTTTTTTATCACGTGGACTCACTCCTTCTCTTTTCATACTTTTTTGTCAATTTGATAATGTATATACATGTACATACTTACAGTTAGGAGAAACAGCACTCTTGGTTGCATCGCAGAAGCTTTATTTGGAATCAGGGAACGATACAGAGGCCAAAGACGAGGTTAGAGAGTGTTAGAGTAGGAAATTGATATCATTGACACACATGAAATGAGTTTAAGAAGGAACTTTTCTTTCCTGAACTCTTCTTCTTATACGCGCTTCGCGTTTGTTCGCTTATGTTTGATTAGAATGGCCATACTGCACTCTTGTGTGCCTCGAGAACCGAAATTATGCAGCTTCTCTTGGAAGCAGGGGCTGACACGGAGGCCAAAGATAAGGTAGATCTGCAACCATGAAATGAGTTTAAGAAGGAACTTTTCTTCCCTGTACTCTTCTTCTTATACGCGCTTCGCGTTTGTTCGCTTATGTCTGAATAGAATGGCAATACTGCACTCTTGGGTGCCTCGAGAACCGAAACTGTGCAGCTTCTCTTGGAAGCAGGGGCTGACACGGAGGCCAAAGACAAGGTTAGAGAGTGTCAGAGTAGGAAATTGTTATCATTGACACGCATGAAATGAGTTCAAGAAGAGACTTTTCTTCCCTGGACTCTTCTTCTTATACATGCTTTACGTGTGTACGCATGTATTGTATGTTAGAGAGTTAGAGACAGGTCATAGCAGTGGAAGAGTTGGGTCAATTTTCTCTTCATTGCCTTCTTAAATGTGCTTTTGTGCAGACCTTGTGCACGTCATATAAGTTCCTCATTTATTGGAAGGAATGTACTAGTATTTGAAAGAGGGTTAACATGCTAAGTATTACAGATAGTATTGTTGGCTTGTTGATTTGTCTACAGAGGATTATTTCTTAGCGAAAGAGCACTCCTATCACGATATAAGATGTTTAAACTTTATCAAGTGCGCACGCCTTAAAAAAAACCTACCCTTAAGCACATAGACAGATCGGCACTAAAGTGTATTGTATATGTCACTCACTATTTAGATGTCTCTTTTTTTTTCTCCTCTTTCATCTCTTCCTTTCGTATGACACGTGCGTGTATCTGTACTGCACTTTTATGTTTGAATAGCACGGCAACACTGCACTCATGAATTCCATGCGTTCCTCGAGAACCGAAATTATGCAGCTTCTCTTGGAAGCAGGGGCTGCCACGAATGCGAAAGACAAGATATGCGAGATCGAGAGATAGAATCTGTCCTTGATCACTTCTCAATTACGAACCTCTAAATGTAGAAGTAATTCGTTTCTCAAAGTAGTATTATCTGCTCCTCGCATATTTCCAATTTCCCTTCTGTGTAGTTCTTCGTCGATTCCTTTTTAGGAAGTCCTGCATGATTTGTAGACGTGTGCCTCTCTATGTATATATAGGATGGCTCCACTGCGCTCATGTATGCCTCGAAACGCAGTAACTTCGAGTCAATTTTGCAGATCCTCCTAAAAGCAGGCGCTATCAAGGATGATAAGGACAGTGTAAGAGCGGCTGAGAAAAGAAGAGTTTATTGGCGTACTGCATATGCACGAAAGAGGAAGATTCGGGCATATTTATTATTAAACTTCTTCTTCAACATGTACACTCCGCTCTTTGATTATATTGTGTGGTTTCAGATTTTCCTCTGTCTTGCAAATTTTCATCGTATGTACTTATTTGTCTCACTCTGTTCGATATATATATATATATAGTTAGGCAACACCGCACTTATTTGGGCTTCGCGCAACAGTGACGTCGCAACTGTGCAGGTCCTGGTGAAAGCAAACGCTGATTTAGACTCCAAGAACGAGGTATCAAAGATTGAAGATGATATATTACTGTATAGACTCACTAGAAGATCAAGATGTATGCGCTTTTTGTACATTATTTTCCTTTCGGGTGTGCGTCGAGAGCTTGCGGGCACATTGTCTATGTAATGAAATATATGAAGTGATGTCTAGTTGATTTGAATTCAATAATGGATTATCTTCTGTAAATTTGATAATGATCTCGCGTTCTATGTGCCCTTTTCATTCTCAGCCTTGTACACTACGTACGCAGTTTTGTTTTTTCTTTATGTATATACAGCTTTTTATTTTTATTTTTGTGTTTTTCTACCATGTGTGTCATTTCATATACGTATGTGTGTGTATAGAGGGGCTATTCAGCGCTCATGTACGCGTCACTGAACGATGACATCGCGATGGTGCAGCACCTGGCAGAAGCAGGCGCTGACATGGACGCCAAGGACAAGGTTAGGGAATGTGAGAGACAATTCACATACTTTAAAACATCGTTGAGGAGTTGCGGGGTCTCTCTTTCCCAGCAGATTATCTTCCTTACAAGTGCGTATCATGTATGTACAGGATGGCTACACATCTCTAATGAAGGCCTTGGAAAACTTTCACCTTGCAACTGCGCGCGTCCTCTTCAACGCTGGAGCTGACAAAGATGCGAAGAACAATGTAAGTGATACTTGAAGATATTTGGAGAGACTACGAAGGTTAACACACATGACAGGCGACGAGGTGTGAGCTCACTCCTCCACTTACATGTGCTTCGTGTGCTTACGGGCGCATTCTCTCTTCACGTTTTAATTATTGCTCTTTCAGGACACTTAATAATTTTGTTGATTTGACTGTAGAAGAATACAATTCTTCTCGAAGATCAGGCGTTTGATATCATCTTTTATTACACGATCACGGCGCATGTCTATACTTCGGCACCACCGAATCGAACACAGACAAATAGCCGATCAGACTCAACTTCTGTTTTTGTCAGACCATAT